>Ga0209985_10003548_pt1 | contig 13198 bp, 8 predicted proteins | sample NOAtaG_FD_187305 | JGI IMG/M metagenome (GOLD analysis project Ga0209985, IMG submission 187305) | Freshwater lake microbial communities from Lake Erie, under a cyanobacterial bloom - NOAA_Erie_Diel6S_1000h metaG (SPAdes) (version 2) | ecosystem: Environmental > Aquatic > Freshwater > Lake ...
CATTCTTCAAGGATGAAAAATCAACGAGATCGACCATAAATGGCAAACTGCTTTCGGCACAATCATCAAGGACTTTGCGGATGGTTTTGGGCTCCAGTCCAGCGTTCATGATAGCGAGATCTATGTCGCTGCCGATATGGAAATTGCCCTTTGCGCGGCTTCCGAATATATAAACAGTTTGAATATCCGGGTATTTGGCTAAAATTTCATACAACGTATGCAGGTTGCGCGCTGACAATCCGAACAGGTCTTTTTCAACAACTTCAATCGGCTTTACCATGGGCATTAATGGTTCATTCGTTCCTGAAGAATTCGTGAAGCTTGACAAGCGCCGGGAAAGTTTCAAGTCGCAATTGTTTTTCGGCTGAAAGAAACTTCTGACCGTCATAGTCATGGGAAAGCATGTTGCGAAGGTCCAGTCCATCAATCAATGCTTGTGCATTGTCAATATACAGCGCCTGTTGCGCTTGCCGGAAGGTGTCTTTCGGAGAAGGGCTGAAACTGAAACCTTTGTATTCGAGGAAGTCTTTCATGGTCTTCCATGCCAATTCCAACGTAAATTCAAAACGCTGAACCAGTCCATTGCGCTCCAATTCATTCAATTCTTCCTGCCCGATGGCTTCCTCCAAACGCGCAAACACCTGCTGAAAATTGCCGTATCGCTGTTTCCAACGAATATCGGGCTGTTCCATACTTCAAATTTAGTGCTCAATGGGTGCAAAGCGAAAGCCAGGCGCCCATCATTTCTCACCCCTGATCCTGCTCAGGCTGACCGGTGTAATGCCGAGATAGGTGGCTATATGCCGCAGGGGAATATGGCGGATGAGTTCGGTTTCCTGCAGCAGCTGCCGGTAGCGTTCGCGCGCCGTCTGGAATTGCAGGCTTTCCAGGCGCCGGATCAAGGCCACATGTTCGCGTTCGAACAGCAGGCGGAACAAACGTTCTATGCCGTGGTAGCGGTCGTACATGGCAAATAGAGTGTCTGCATCGATGGCTGCCAGCCGGCTTGGGGCCAGCGTTTGTATGCCCTTGGTAGCCGCTTCACCGGTGAAAAGGCTTTCGGCCCGCACGATCAATTGACCCGGGAAGGCGAAGTGTTCGGTGATATCGTGCCCTTTCCGGTAATAGAAAATGCGCGCGATGCCGCTTTCGACAAAGTAAACAGTCCGGCAACGGCTGCCCGGAGCCTGAACTTCGGCTCCGTTTGGATAGTCGCGGTGCCGGATGATAGCTTCCAGCGCTGCCCGTTCTTCGCCCTGAAGCCGATAAACCTGGTCCAGGTGTTGCAGCAGTTCTGCCGTTTCCATTGCAGCGCCGCTGTAGCGGATCAGTTTCCGGCCTTCACAAACCTGCGCGCAGCGGGTGCTTTGCCGCGGGCTTCCAGCTGAACCGTGTAAACGCCGTCTGTGAGATGGCCGAGCTGCAACTCCATGGTGGAGGTGCTTGCGCTGAATGTTCTTTCCAAAACCTGGCGCCCGTTCATGTCGAAGATGCGCACATGGGCCTGCTGAACGGCTTCGTCCAATTGCAGTTGCAGTTGACCACGCGTAGGATTCGGGAACACGCTGAAGTTGGCCGGCGCGAAAGCAGGTGTCAGGCTGTTGGTGTGGTTTACTGCCGCCATCGGTCCGCCGCTGGCATTCCACCAGGTTCCGGAATTGGTGGTTTCAAGGCGCAGAGCGCGAACGCTGTACAAATTGCGACCTTGCAGGTAATTGCTGCTGTCGTAAAAAGAGGTTCCCTGGATGAGATAGCCTTTGTTGACGCGGAAATAGCTGTTGCGGGCACTGTCGTAACGGTAAACCGCATAGCCATCGATATCGCCGTCGGCAGCAGTCCAGGTGAGCAGTACCCGGTTATTGGTGCTCACGGCGTTCAGATTGGAGGGCGGAGCCACATGGCGCTGACGCAGGGTCGGATCGCCCATGAGCGCAATGTGGATGCCTTTGTGCGAGAAGTTGAACTGGCCGTTGAAATAGAACGTGTTGTTGTTCATGCTGAGGCGCGCCCCGTAGCCGATATGCTTGCCCAGGGCCATGTGGTGCACATACCACTTGGGAATGCCGCCCCAGAAACAGGCCAGCGCACTGTTGGCCAAAGGCGCACGGAGCAGGTTATTCGATACATCCCAGTCACCGAAATAGCTTCCGGCGAGGATGGTGAAGATATTTTGGAGGGAATCGGCAGCGAAATTGTTCGTAGTGCCCACGCCGCTGCAGGAAGTGTATGAACCTGCGCCGCAGCCATAGCTCCAGAGATAGGGTTTGGCTTTCTGTTCGGTGAAGTAATCGCGGTTGTCCCAAATGCTGTCGGGTGGGAACATGGTGGCGAAGTTGTGGTAACCGGTGGAAGCGAGGTTGAGTGAACCGAAGTTGTTGTCGATGAGGGCGCGTTCCACAGTGCTGAGCTTTCCGGTGCGCCAGAGATGGCTGCGGTTCAGGTATTTCTTCACCAGGAGCGTGTCGTTGCGCGAGAAGGCCGGCATATCGAACAGATCAACCCGCCCGATTTCAAGTTCCACATCGCCTGGGATTTTGGTCTGGTCAAACTTGCCGTCGCCGGGGATATTGTGCAGCCGGGCACTGGACCCGGTGGTGCGCGTCACTTCGCTGTCGAACCATTCACCGTCGAGATCACCGTAGTAGCAATCGGCCGGCCAGGCTCCGGTATGGTTGCCGGCGCCTTCGCTGTGCCCGTCTGGCGGCGGAATATTCTGGCCGCTGTAATCGCCTGAATAGGGCACCGGCACATGGCCGAGAATATATAAAGTACTCACATTGCCGCCACGGCGGTTGTACTCGGCTTTAATGCGCGCCTTCACTGCTGCGGGCGATTCCTTCCGGCCTGCCGCCAGCCGGCTTACTTTCCAGCCTTCCGAGCGCAATTGGTTCACCAGGCGGTCGATTTCGCTGCGCAATGCGGTCAGATAACTGCTGTCGAGCAGGAGAATCAATCCGCCCATATCCAAGACCTCCGGAATATTGTTGCCTGCGTAAACGTATCCAATCGCTTCCGCCTGGTTTGATGTATTGACTTTGGAAATCAGGTATTCCGGTGCTTCGCCTCCCGGGTTCACCGAAATATCGGTCCAGCTGGACTGATTGCCAGGCACCGTGGCCACCACGCTTCCCCAATCGTCTGATTGCTGGGTGTTGCGGCGGTAAATCTGCCAGGTTCCGGTATATGCTTCCTGGGGCCAGTAGAGGGTAATGGTTCCATCGGTATTGGCTCGGGCTCCGGCGCGAACCACCTGGGTTTTGGCCACCTGAGCCTGTACTTGCATGGCAAAACCGCTCAGCAGGAGAAAGAAGGAAAGCAGGAATTTATTCATGGTGTGTGGAATGCGAATTTATCGGAAAATTGGCAACGGCCTTCATTCCTGCCATACAAAGGAGAAGAGCAGGAGGCTGAGATAAATCAGCAGCACATCGAGTATGCCCACCACAGCAAGGTCTTTGAAGAAGGCTTGCGGCAGATTCACTTCCATGCATTTGCGGCTGGCACTGAGGCCGGCCAACACCACAGGCACAATAACCGGCAAGCTGAGCACCGGCGCCAGCAGTCCGGCGTTGCGCGTTTTGGCTGAGATGGCGGAAACGAGGGTGTAAACGGTGCTGACGCCAGCCCCGGTTAGCCAGATGCAAAGCAGATACCAGCCGCTGTGCTCGGCAAACCATCCCATGAAAAAGGTGTACAGCAGCAGGGTCATGCCACTGAGAAAAGTCATGGTGAGCAGGTTGTAAAGAATTTTAGAGAGAATTAGCTGCCGTGCGGAACTGAGCTGATAAAGGTAAATCCAACGACCGGCCGGCACCCCGATGAAGTTTTTGGCAATGCCCTGCACGGTGCCGAAGATGACGAGGATCCAGTAGACCGCATTCCAGGCAGGCTTGGCCAATACCTGCACCGCGAGGTAGCAAACGAGCACAGCAGTAAATACTTGCAGCACGATTCCGGCAATGACGGCCTTCTGCCGCAGGTCGCTTTCCCATTCCGATCGGATAAGCTGCAAGGTGATGTTAGGCTGTGCTCTCACTTTTTAGTTATTTCGCAAAGTTATTTTTCCGCAACACTTCCATGATTGAGAATATCCAACATCTGACACAGGAGGAGCAGGAGCTCGTGCTGAACGCCCCCATTTACGTGAGTCTGCTCATTGCCGGTGCCGACGGCGAATTCAACAACGATGAAAAGAAGCGCATTGTGGAGCTGGTGCATACCAAGACTTTTTCGGAGCGGTACGAGCTGCGCGAGCTTTACCGCAACCTTTCAGACCATACAGAAGCCGCCCTTCGCACGATGATTGCTTCCCTCCCGGAAGAAACCTCCGAGCGTCAGGAACTGCTGAGCGGTTTGTTGGGTCGTCTGAATACTATTTTGCCCAAACTGGACGCGGCTTTCGCCCGCAACCTCTACACCAGCCTGCGCCAGTTTGCCCATTACGTAGCCAGTGCCGATGGCGGTTTCTGGGGCATGTCGGCGGTGAATGAAGCCGAGCGCCAGTGGGTGAAGCTGCCCATGATCGAAGAACCTCAGAGCCAGGGCGACGAAGCCTGATACCGTGGCGCTGTTCTCCAAAATCCTGATCGCCAACCGCGGCGAAATTGCCATCCGCGTGATGCGCGCCTGCCGCGAGCTGGGCATCCGCAGCGTGGCTGTTTACTCCGAAGCAGACCGGCAGTCGCTGCACGTGCGCTATGCCGACGAAGCCTATTGCATCGGTCCGGGTCCCAGCAACCAGAGCTATCTGCTCGGCGACCGGATCATCGAAGTTTGCCGCCAGACAGGTGCTGAAGCCGTGCATCCGGGTTATGGTTTTCTCTCGGAAAATGCAGGTTTCGCCCGTGCCCTGCGCGATGCAGGTATCGCACTGATTGGTCCGGACCCCGAAGCCATGGAAATCATGGGCAGTAAGATCGGCGCCAAGCAGGCAGTGGAGAAATTCGGCGTACCGCTCGTTCCCGGGATCAACGAAGCCATCCGCGATGCTGCTTCCGCGCGGGAGGTGGCCAAGAAAATCGGTTTTCCCGTATTGGTAAAAGCCAGTGCCGGAGGCGGAGGGAAAGGCATGCGCATCGTAGAGCGCGAGGAAGATTTCGAATCGGAATTGCAACGTGCCCAAAGTGAAGCGCTCAGTGCCTTTGGCGACGATGCGGTTTTCATTGAAAAATACGTTTCAGCCCCGCGGCATATTGAGTTTCAGGTGATGGCCGACCGCCATGGAAACATCTGCCATCTGTTTGAACGCGAGTGTTCCATTCAACGCCGGCACCAGAAACTGGTGGAAGAAGCACCGAGCCCGGTCATGACGGCGGAACTGCGCCAGCGCATGGGCGATGCCGCGGTGAATGTGGCCCGTGCCTGCAACTATACCGGTGCCGGTACGGTGGAGTTTCTTGTCAGCGGTTCGGGCGATTTTTATTTCCTCGAGATGAATACCCGCCTGCAGGTGGAACATCCGGTTACCGAAATGATCACGGGTGTTGATCTGGTAAAGGAGCAGATACGCGTAGCGGCGGGACTGCCGCTCAGCTTCAGCCAGGAATCACTGCAGATCAACGGACATGCCATCGAACTGCGTGTTTGTGCGGAAGATCCGGCCAATGGATTCTTGCCCGATATCGGGCGCATCACCGAATACAGCATTCCGAAAGGGCCGGGTATCCGTGTCGACGATGCCATGGAATCAGGCCTCGAGATTCCTGTCTTTTACGACAACATGATAGCCAAGCTCATCGTATGGGCCGGCAGCCGCGACGAAGCAATGGAACGCATGCAGCGCGCTATATCGGAGTACCGTTTGAAAGGCATTGCCACAACCCTGCCTTTTGGCCGCTTTGTGATGGCGCACCGGGCTTTCCGTGAAGGCAATTTCGATACTTCCTTTATTGAACGCTACTTTACTCCTGAGCAACTGCATCTTCCGCTCAATGAAGACGAGGATGCAGCTGCTGCCCTCGCCGCTGTGCTGGCCTGGAGCGCAGAAACCCAGTCTGCGGCTGTGTTGCCCGCCTTGCAAACAGCAAACTGGCAACAGGCCCGCAAGCAACTCCGCTGACCCTTGCGATACCGCTGATTTGCTGACTTTGGCGGAAGGTGTAAACGGTATAGACAATCCTGTGACCGTTCCTGAAACCGGGGGCGACGTTGTTCAATTCCGGATAGCAAAGGAGAAATGTGACTGTAACTTTGATCTCATCAAACGCCCACAACCATGATCCGCGCACTGGCCATAGACGACTTTCACCCGCTTCTCCGCGAAGTGCTGGAGGCGGCAGGTCTGGTGTACATCAATATGGAGGGTATCGATCAGGCAGGTGCAAAAACCTTGCCTGAACATGAAGTATTGCTCGTTCGCAGCAAAATTCAGATTGACAATGCCTGGCTGGCGGCCCATCCGTTTGTGAAGATGATTGCGCGGGGCGGAGCCGGATTAGACAATATAGATGAAGCGGCCTGCGCGCTTCGGGGTGTTCAGGTAGTGCACGCAGGCGGTGCAAACAGCGATGCGGTGGGAGAGCAGGCGGTAGGTATGTTGCTTGCGCTGACCCATCGCATTGCCAGCGCCGACCGCGAAGTGCGCAACGGTCTCTGGAGGCGCGAGGCCAACCGCGGCATAGAACTCAGCGGCCGCACAGTCGGCATCCTGGGCTATGGCCATACCGGTCGTGCCTTTGCCCGCCGAATTGCTGCCTTTGGAACGCGTAACCTGGCCTACGACAAATACCTGGATCATTACGGCGACGGCTCAGCCATTGAAGCAACCCCGGAACAGTTATTTGCCGAAGCAGAAATACTCAGCCTCCATGTACCCTTGACCGAAGAGACCCGGTTCATGGTGAATGCCGATTACCTCAGCCGTTTTCAACGCCTGCGGTATCTGCTCAACCTTTCCCGCGGTGAGATTGTGCGGACTTGTGATGTGGTTGCTGCCCTTGAAAGCGGAAAGCTTGAAGGTTTTGCAGCAGATGTACTGGAGGTGGAACCGCCTCATCGCGCCGCTGCCGAAAATCAAACCTGCTTTGAACAACTCTTTGCCTCTCCCAAAACGGTGCTAACACCGCATGTGGGCGGCTGGACGGCTGAATCTTATGAGCGCATTTCAGCCGTCCTTGCGCAACGCATTCTGGCCGAACTTCAGCCGTATGCCAAATTGCCTGAACCCCTATTGGATTATTTGAAAATTTGGGAGAATTTGCGCCCTTGCTAAAAAACTGTCAACGAGAAAAACAGTGGATATGAAGAAAAAGATACACGCATGGCTTGCCACCGCAGTTCTTGCCGCTTCAGCGCTCAATCTGAGTGCACAAACCGGCTACGGAGAATTGCGCGGAACGGTAACGAATGCCAGCACCCGCCAAGCCATTGTGGGCGCAACCCTCAAGCTGGTGAAAGACGGTGTGGAAGCTGGAAAAGTTACAAGTGGTAATGGAGGAAGGTACTATTTCAAGACACTCGACCCGGGTGTCTATGAACTGATCACCACCTTCAACGAGATGAATCCTGACACGATTGACGTCAAGATCATTGAGAACGTACCTCAGCAGGAAGACATCCAGCTCCAGCCGAAAGAAACTTCGATGGGCGGTGTACGCATTACGGTAAAACGAACGACCAAGAAGGTAATTGACCGTTCGGGTAACACTGTCGGTATCACGCGTGATGAACTGGTGAAAATGGGTAGCCGGAGTGTGAACAACATCGCCATTGCTAACGCAGGCGGCGTGGTGAACACCGCTCAGGGTATCAGTTTCCGTGGTTCGCGCGCCGACGGTACCGCTTATTACGTGGACGGTGTGCGTGTAATCGGCAACCTCACCAGCATCCTCGCTGGTCAGCAGCAGGTTACAGTTATCCAGGGTGGCGTACCGGCGCAATACGGTGACTTCACCGGTGGTGCGATCAGCGTTACAACCCGTGGTATTTCCCGCAACTATATCTCCAGTTTTGAAGCCATCACCTCACAAGGCCTCGACCCTTACGGTTACAACCAATTGGAAGGCTACCTTTCCGGTCCGCTCCTGATTGCTAACAAAGGCAACAAGCAAAAGGAATTTGTTCGGCTTGGCTTTTCTGTATCCGGCAACGTAAACTATACGAAAGATCCTTCTCCTACCCGCACCGGTGTGTATGTGGTGAAGGAAGACAAACTCCGCGAGATTGAAGACAATCCGCTGGTAGCCACACCCCAGGGTCTGGTCCACAGCGGGAACTTTCTCCGCATGGATGACCTGGATTTGCTGCGTGCGCGCCCCAATTCAGCTGCCAGCACCGCTGCTATACAGAGCAAACTCGTTTATCAGTTCAATAAGCAAACCGACCTGACAGTTTTCGGTAGCTACTTCGGACAGATGGCGTATGCAGCGAACAACTCCATCATGAACTTCGGATTGAATCCACGCACCGACCGTTCAACTGTTCGCACCTACGCACGATTCACTCAAAAGCTCAAGAACTCTGAGAATTCTCCGATTCAGAATGCATTCTATACCATCCGTCTGGACTACCAGAATTCATTCGCCAAGACGCGCGACACGCGCCACATGGACAACCTGTTTGATTATGGCAACCTCGGCACCTTCACACGTTATCCTACCGATGCATTTGCGTTCTCTCATGGCGACGCTTCAGGTAACCCGAACCGTCAGCCCAAGCAGGTAAAAGACCAATTCGGCAACACCGTATTTATCCGCGATTACTGGGAGCAAATTGGTTTCCGCGATACCTTGGTGACATTCGCGCCCAGCGGTTTGAATCCTCTGCGTTCGCGCTACACCACCAATCTGTATGATTATGTGGCAGGTTTGGGTGGAAGAATCACCAGCGATAACCAGATCGTTTCGCTCCAGGGCCTCCTCAACGGTATGAACCCGCCAAACGTTTACTCTTTGTGGACTACTCCAGGTGCTGTAACAGCCAACTGGAGCAAGAGCCAGACTGAGCGTGTAACCGTGTTTGCAGTAGGTGAATTCCAGGTTAAAGGCAAAGAAGAGAATGGCCGTGTGAAGACTCCACACGACATTCAGTTCGGTTTCAGCTACGAGCAGGAAACAAACCGCGCATACGGCCTTGGCGCCAACGGACTCTGGATGCTGATGCGTCAGCTTGCCAACAAGCACATCGGCGAACTCGACGTGAACAACCCGATTCTGAGCTACGACCAGTGGGGTGTGTTCCAGGACACTGTTCGCTACAACCGCCTGATCAATTCAGCTGAACAAAGCGTATTCGACCGCAACCTCCGCAACAAGCTGATGGCAGAAGGTGCTAAAGACGTATACGGCAATGCCATCAACGAGCGCACTTTCCTTGATGTGAACAGCATGGCTCCTTCAACCTTCTCACTCAACATGTTCAATGCGGATGAGTTGCTGAACAACGGTAATGCCTATGTAAGCTATTACGGTTACGATTACCTCGGTAATAAGGTAAAAGGACGCCCAGCGATCGATCGCTTCATTTTCGACCCAAACAACCGCACCATCGGCGCCTTCCAGCCCGTTTATATCGCCGCCTGGGCACAGGATCAGTTCGCCTTCCGCGACCTCGTGCTGCGTCTCGGTGTGCGTGTTGAACGCTACGATGCGAACCAGCGCGTGCTCGACGATCCGTACAGCTTGTACCCGATGCGCACCGCGGCAGAACTGCAGACGCTCATCAACAACGGATCATTCCCCGATGGCAACTACAAGATTCCCGACAATATTCAGGGAGATTACAAGGTATACGTAAACGACATCAATTCTCCCCAGCGCATCATTGGTTTCCGCGACGGCGTTCGCTGGTACGATGCACAGGGCGGTGAAGTAAACAACCCTGAAATCCTCGCCAACCAAACCAGCAATGGCCGTATCGCGCCTTTCCTGGTAGACCCGAATAACCAGCAGATCACACCGGCTTCCTTCAAAGACTTTACGCCGGCGATCAACGTGCTGCCCCGTATCTGGTTCCAATTCCCGATCGACAAGACCCGCTTGTTCTATGCCAGCTACGACGTACTCGCTCAGCGCCCGAACGCTGGTGCATCATTCCTCACCATCGACGAACTGTTCTACCTGCGCAACCGCCAGGGCAGTATTATCTCCAATGGCGACCTGAAACCCCGTATCAAAACCGACTACGAGGTGGGCTTCAAGCAGCAGATTGGCAAGAGCAGCGGTCTTGAGTTGACTGCCAGCTACAGCGAAATCCGCAACGACTTCGGATTGTACCAGATCAACCAGGGTTATCCCGTTACGTACATCACTTACCGCAACATCGACTTCAGCACCGTGAAGAGCTTCCGTGTGCAGTATATAATCTCTGAACTCGGTCCGGTGAGTCTTACCGCGAACTATACGCTTCAGTTTGCTGACGGTACCGGTTCTAACATCAACTCGCAGCAGGCGCTGATTGCATCCAACCAGCCCAACCTGCGCACCATGATTCCGCTTGGTGAACTCGACATCCGTCACGCCATCAAAGGCGTATTCAATATCGGATGGGACGGTGGTAAAGATGCGTACGGCCGCAACCGCTACAAAGGCCCGATCGTTGGTGGCAAGGAAATCTTCCGCAACACCAACCTGAACATGATGTTCTTCGCGCTGAGCGGCGCACCTTACACACCGACAACACAGCCTGTACAGATTGGTGCAGTTGACCGTGCCCAGATCAAAGGTTCACCTTTCGGAGCGCGCCTGCCCTGGCAGTTCACTGTGAACGCGAACCTGAACAAAGCCGTTACCATCAACCGTGGTGACCGCCGCAAACCGCTCGAAGCCAACATCTACCTCTGGGTTGAAAACCTGCTCGATGCCCGCAACGTAGTAAGTGTGTTCCAATACACTGGTCTGCCCGACGACGACGGATTCCTCAACTCTCCCCAGGGTCAGTTGGCTATCCAGCGCCAGATCGACGCCCAGAGCTATGTAGATCTTTACCGCGCACTGCTCCAGACGCAAGCCGGAAACTTCACTGCCCCCCGCACCGTTCGTCTCGGTGTACGTTTCAACCTCAACTGATTTAGCAGAAAGGAAAAGTGATTATGAAAAACGTGAAAAGTATAGGATTGGCTGCCTTGCTGCTCGTGCCCTTCGCCATGCAGGCAAGGCCGGTAGTGAACATCAACCCGAAATCGAAACAGGTTAACCAGGACAACCGGATGAACATGTTCGCGAATACCTGCGAACCTGCTTCTCAAAGTGCCGACCTGGACATCAACAACGTCCGCACCAAGATTCTGAACGGTGGCGACATGTGGTGGGATTTGAACAACCCGAAATATGAAATTCCGAAGGTTTCAGACGCGAACACCGTGCGTAAGCATGCCCTGTTCTCCGGAGCGCTTTGGATTGGTGGACTGGATGATGGTGGCAACCTCAAGCTGGCCGCTATGACTTATCGCCAGCGCGGTTCAGACTTCTGGCCCGGTCCGCTCGATACCACAACCGCAGCTACAGATCCGCAACGTTGTAAAGCATACGACCGCATCTGGAAGGTAACCCGCACAGAAATGGAGGAAGCACAGGAAGGCGGCTGGATCAGCCCGTCTACCGGCATCTCCGAATGGCCTGCAGGTTTCAACCGTCCGTATGCTACCAGCAGCACAGAACCCCGTTCGCTTGCACCTTTTAAAGACATCAACGGCAACGGTATTTATGAGCCTTTCCAGGGTGAACACCCGGTGCTCGATCCGCGCCGTCCTATTTCAGAAAATGGTGTAGACAAGCAGCCCGATATGATGCTTTGGTTTGCTTATAATGACAAGGGCAATATCCACTCTGAAACCCAGGGTGTTCCGATTGGCCTCGAATTGCATACCACAGCTTTCGCCTTCGCTACCAACGACGAGGTGAATAACATGACCTTTTACAGTACTGAGGTAATCAACCGCTCTTTCAGCAAACTGAACCGTACCTATTTCGGTCAGTGGGTTGACGCGGATTTGGGTAACTACGCAGACGACTATGTGGGCTGCGACGTTTCCCGCTCACTCGGCTATTGCTACAACGGTGATGAAGACGATGAAGGCGTGCTCGGTTACGGCCTCAATCCGCCTTCCGTGGGTGTTGACTTCTTTGAAGGTCCGCGCGATTCTGCCGGAAATGAACTCGGTATGAGCGCGTTCATGTATTACAACAACGACAACAACCCGATCAATGGTAACCCGGATCTTGCCCAAGAATTTTACAACCTGCTGCAGGGCAAATGGCTGGGTGGTCAGAACGTTACATTTGGTGGAAACGGTATCGGCGGAAGCCGCATCACCCGCTACATGTTCTCAGCCGGAACCGATCCTGAATTCCCCGGTGAATGTTGGGATGAACGCGGATCGGGCAACCGTCCCGGTGACCGCCGCTTCTTGCAGGTATCCGGTCCGTTTACCTTGTTCCCGGGTGCGGTGAACCGCGTAACCACCGGTGTGGTGTGGGCGAGAACAACTGCGGGTGGAGCAGGCGCGCCATGCGCAGGCAACGCCCAGGGTTCTCTCAGCTTGCTGCGTCTTGCCTCTGATAAGGCTCAGCGCCTCTTCAACAACAACTTTAAGATCCTCGACGGTCCTGACGCACCAGATGTTGAAATGCAGGAACTCGAAGGTGAGCTGGTGATGAAACTTATCAATACCAACTCTGATAAAGTTGAACGCTATTCTGAAAAGTATATCAACGAAAACAACAAGGCACTTACTTACCGCTTCCAGGGCTATATGATTTACCAGCTCAAGGATGCGTCAGTAAACACAGGTGACCTGGACAATATTGACCGCGCCCGCCTGCTTTACCAGTGCGATATCCGCGACAATTTTGCTCAGATCATTAACCGCGTTTACGATCCTACAGTAAACGCTTACATCCCCGAAGAAAAGGTGAACGGTGAAAACCAGGGTCTCCGCCATTCATTCAGCATCAAGAAAGACCTGTTCGCGCAGACTGCCAACCAGGGCCTGGTGGATTTCCGCACCTATTATTACATGGTGCTTAGCTATGGCGTGCTGACAGACGATACCTTGTCTACTGAGCCGATCCAATTCCTGGCAGGTCGCCGGAACATCCAGGTGCTGCGTGGTATTCCCCACAAAACTGATCCTGAAAATTCTGGTACTAAGTTGAATGCAGGCTACGGTTCAGGACCTGCTCTGAAGCGCATTGAAGGTCGTGGTAACGGTGGAAATGTACTCGAGTTCTCGAAGGAAACCATCGACGAGATTCTCGCCAAC
>Ga0209985_10003550_pt1 | contig 13196 bp, 14 predicted proteins | sample NOAtaG_FD_187305 | JGI IMG/M metagenome (GOLD analysis project Ga0209985, IMG submission 187305) | Freshwater lake microbial communities from Lake Erie, under a cyanobacterial bloom - NOAA_Erie_Diel6S_1000h metaG (SPAdes) (version 2) | ecosystem: Environmental > Aquatic > Freshwater > Lake ...
CGCGCAGGATGACGAACACGAAGCGCGGCGCGTCGGCCGCGGTGGCGAGCGTGGGCGCGACGGCGAGCGAAGCGCCGGCCAGCAGCAACTGGCGTCGGGTGGGGTGCATCGTCGGCTCCTCTTTCAACGGCGCTGGAATTCGGGTGCCAGCAGCAGCAGTGCCAGCGCTTGCGGGCCGTCGGCGGCGCGCCGGATCTGCTGCCGCGTGGTGTCGCTCAGCAGCGGGCCCAGGCTGGCCTCGGCCAGTGCGCGGGCATCGGTGCGGCGGCCCACGCGATCGGCCACGCGCGTGGCCCATTCGACGCGTTTCCACACCGCATCGGGGCCCAGCCACTCCTCGGCGCGGTCGGGCCAGCCGGCGGGCGAGGGCGCGGCCTGCACGCGCTGGCCCAGCGTCGAGATGGCGCCATCGGGCTGGCGCTGGAAGGCGGCGTCGCCCAACTGCAGCAGGCGCGCGGTGGTGACGACGAACTCCTCCGGCGTCTTGAGCTTGGCTGGCTGCGGCTGCCAGGCCTCGGGGGCGAGCACGAGTGCGCGCGTGACGGCGGCCAGGTCGCCATCGCTGGCGCGCCAGACCTCCACCAGCCGCGCCACCAGCGCCGGCGGCGGCTCGTCGGCCACCAGGTGGCGCGCGAGCTTGCTGCAGACGAAGCGCGCCGTGGCCGGGTGCGCGGCGAGGTCACGCAACACGAGCGTCAGCGCCTCGGCGCCTTCGGGGTAGCTCTTGCCGAGCACGCGCTTTGCACCGGGCTGGTGCCAGGCGGGGTCGAAGCGCGTGCCGGGCTCGGCGTCGGCCAGCGCCACGCGCCAGCCGGTGAGCACGCGCGCGAACTCGGTGACGTCGGCCTGCGTGTAGCCCGAGCCGACCCCCAGCGTGTGCAACTCGAGGATCTCGCGCGCCAGGTTCTCGTTCAGGCCGCTGACGCGCGGCGTGCCGCCGTCGCGGCCGGCGCGCCGCGCCAGGCGCTGCACGAGGGCCGAATCGGGGCCGGCGGATTGGTCGTTGTCGAGGTAGCGCAGCATGCCCGGGTGCGTGGCTGCGGCCATCAGCAGCGTCTCGAAGCGGCCGCCGATGTGCGGGCGGATGGCCTCGCGCTCGAAGGCGCCGACGATGCCGCGCGCGCTGGCCTTGGCCATGCTCACCGTGAAGTGGTTGGCCCAGAACAGGGCCAGCCGTTCGTTGAAGGACCGCTTGCTGGTGGCGGCCGTGACGAGCCGCGCGCGCACGTCGCTGGTGACGAGATCACGAAAGTGGGCGACGAACACCTCCTCGCTGCTGCGGCCGTCGACCATGGCCGGCGCTGCGACGGCCATGCCTGGCGACGCAGGCGGCGGCGCACGCCGGGCTTCGCGCTGCTCGCGCAGAAAGCGGGCATACACGCGCGTGGCCTCGGCGCCGCTGGCCAGGCCGCTGCCCTGTTGCGGCTCGGCCGGGCCGATCTGCTGCAGCAGCCAGCCGGCTGCATCTGCGCCAATGGGCGCCAGCGTGGGCTCGCCCAGCCCGAAGCGGTGGGCGGCGATCGCGGCAGCTTGTTCGGGGCTGGGAGATTGGGCCAAGCGTTTCACTCCTCAAGAACCGGCTCTCGGACCCGGAGTGTGCCCCTGCGGCAGGTGACGCTGCATGAGCGCCACGTGAAGAAGTGTCAGCGCGCCAGCAGCCGGTTCACCGACTCGACATCGGCCGTGCCCAGCTGCCCGCTGGCCTGGCGCAGGCGCAGCGTGGCCAGCAGCACGTCGTAGCGTGCCTTGGCGAGATCGCGCTGCGTCGTCACGAGCTGGCTCTGGGCGTTCAGCACGTCGAGGTTGACGCGCACGCCGACGCGGTAGCCGAGCTGCGTGGACTCGAGCGCCAGCTTGCTGGACGCCTCGGCGGCCTCGAGTGCCTTCACCTGCGCCAGCACCGACTGCAGCCCGAAAAAGGCCTGCCGCGTGCCGAGCGCAACGCCGCGGCGCGCGCCGTCGAGCTGGTTGCGCGACTGGTCTTCGAGCGCCAGCGTTTCCTTGATGCGGTTCTGCGTGGCGCCGCCGGTGAAGAGGGGCATGTTGAACTGCAGGCCGAGGCTGGCCACCGTGTTGGTGCCGGTGCTGCGGTTCAGCGCCTCGAGGCCGCCGCGGCCGTTGCTGCCGCTGACCGAGGCCACCGCGTCCAGCGTCGGCTTTTCGGCGGCGCGGGCCTTTTCGGTTTCGAGCGTGGCCACGTCCAGGCCCACGCGGGCGCGGCGGATGGTGGGGTGGTTCTGGTCGCCGGCCGTGACCCAGAGCTCGGCGTCGGCCGGCACCGGGCCGGGCAGCTCCACCGGCACCACCAGCGGCTTGGGCGCCACGTTGGAGCGGCCCACCAGCTGGTCGAGCGCGACGCGTTTGGTGCGCAGGTCGTTGTCGGCGGCGATCTCCTGGGCGCTGGCCAGGTCGAAGCGGGCCTGGGCTTCGCGCGTGTCGGTGATGGTGGCGGTGCCGACCTCGAAGTTGCGCTTGGCCGAGGCCAGCTGCTCGGTGATGAAGGTCTTGTTGGCACGCACCGCGCCGAGCGCGTTTTCGGCCGTCAGCACATCGAAGTAGGCCTGCGAGACGCGGATGATCAGGTCCTGCCCGGCGGCATCGAGCTCGGCCTTGGACAGCTCCAGCGCCTTGCGCGCCTGCGCCTGCGAGGCGGCGTTGCTGCGGTTGAACAGCGGGTAGCGGCCGTTGACACCGCCCTGCAGCGTGGTGGCCTGGATGGTGTTCGGCGCGCGGCTGGCGTCGGTGACCGAGGTGCCCGCACTGGCGCTGAGCGCCGCCGTCGGGCGCGTGAGCGCATCGGCCTGCGCGCTGCGGAACTCGGCGCTTTGCGCGGCGGCCTGCGCGGCGCGGAAGGTGGCGTCGTAGCTGCGGGCGGCCTCGACCAGCTCCTGCAGGTTCTGCGCGGCAGCCAGGCCGGGCAGGGCGGAGACGATCGCGGCGGCCAGCAGAGCCAGGGCCGGGCGCGTCAGCAAGCGGGAGCGGGACATTCAGCTTTCCTCTGGGGTGTTCAATAGCGCGGCACGGCCGGGTCGACGAGCGCCGACCAGGCGTCGATGCCGCCGTCGAGGTTATAGGCGTGGGCCCAGCCCTGCCGCTGCAGGAATGCGACGACCTGCGCGCTGCGCACGCCGTGATGGCAGATACAGACGACGGGCTGCGCCGGGTCGAGCTCGGCCAGGCGGCCGGGGATCTCGTGCATCGGCACGTGGCGCAGCGGCAGCTCGGGCAGCTCGACGCGCGCCAGCGCCAGCTCCCAGGGCTCGCGCACGTCGAGCAGCACCGCGCCGGGCGTGGCCTCGGCAAAGGCCTGGAGCTGGTTCACCTGCAGGGCGAGCATCGGGCTTGTGGGTTCAGAAGGCTTCAGAAGCTGAAGCGCGTGGGCTCGGCAAAGCCCTCGAGCCGCGGCGCCACGGTGTCGAAGAGATCGGTCTGCGCCCAGGCGGCCTCGCCGGTGCGGGTGTACAGGCGCGCCCGCATCACCGGCTCGGCGCCGACCACGGCCACCAGCCGGCCACCGGGCTTGAGCTGCTGCAGCAGCGCCGCCGGCACATCGGCCACCGAGCCCGACAGCACGATGGCGTCGAAGGGCGCCTCGGCCGGCAGGCCGCGGGCGCCGTCGGCCGCGCTGCAATCGACGACGCGCACGTTCGACAGCCCGGCGCGGGCCAGGTTCTGGCGCGCGGCCGCGGCCAGCTCGGGCCGGCATTCGAGTGAGGTGACCTTCTGCGCGCGGTGCCCGAGCAGCGCCGCCATGAAGCCGCTGCCGGCGCCGATTTCGAGCACCGACTCGTGGCGCTGCACCTGCAGCGCCTGCAGCAGGCGCGCCTCGACCTTGGGCTCGAGCATCGCCGGCCCGTGGGGCTGCCCGGGCAGCAGCGGCACCTGCGTGTCGACGAAGGCCAGCGCCTTGTGGGCGCTGGGCACGAAGTCTTCGCGCCGCACCGCGGCCAGCAGCGCCAGCACCTGGGCGTCGAGCACGTCCCAGGGGCGGATCTGCTGCTCGATCATGTTGAAGCGGGCGAGTTCGGTCTTCATGTTGATACGGTGTACGGTATGTTGCCACACGGCCCGCGGATTCTAGGCGGCGGTCTTGACGGGGCCCTTGCGGTGCGTCTTGGCAGGGGGTTCGTCGGGCCGCACCTGCAGCCCGCGCAGCACGAGGTCGAGGTGGGTCTTGAGCATCAGCTCCGGGTCCATCTCGGCCGTGCCGTGCACCGGGCAGCAGCCGAACGAGTGGCGGTGGATGGCCATGAAGATCAGCGGCGCGATCAGCGCCAGAGAGACCTCGTGCGTGGGCATCGGCCGGAACTCGCCGCGAGCCACGCCGCGCTCGACGCAGCCGCCGAACAGGCGGTCGGCCGGCACCATCACCTCGTCGGCGTAGAACTGCGCCAGCTCGGGGAAGTTGCGCACCTCGGCCAGGATGACCTTGTGGATGCCGGCCGCCGGCGTGTTGCCGAAACGCTCCCACCAGGTCTGGATCAGCAGGGCCAGCAGGTCGGCGCTGCTGCCCTCATAAGAGCCCGCCACCTCCAGGCCCTCGGCGATCAGGCTCGACAGGTTGCGCCGGACCACGGCCTTGAACAGCTCTTCCTTGCTCGGGTAGTACAGGTACAGCGTGCCCTTGGACACGCCGGCGCGCTTGGCCACCTCTTCGGCGCGGGTGGCGGCGAAGCCCTTCTCGACGAACAGCGCCAGCGCGGCGTCGAGCAGTTCCTGCGGCCGCGCTTCCTTGCGGCGCTGGCGCACGCCAGCGTCGGCCAGGCACTCGGCGTCGGCGACGGCAGCTTCGGAGAGAACGTCGGGGGGCATGGATTTAATGACCGATTGGTCAGTAATGGTAGGCCCGGGTGGGGGGCCGGTCAAGGTGAGGCGGATGCCACGTGCGGCGCGGCGAGCGAATCCGGGCCGGCCCCGGGCGCTGACTATGATCCGCCGCCCCCTGCAACGCCGCCCCGTGCCGGCCCCGCGCCTTGGACTTCATCCTGCTGCTGAAAGCCGCCCTGATGGGCGTGGTCGAGGGACTCACCGAGTTCCTGCCGATCTCGTCGACCGGCCACCTGATCATCGTCGGCGACCTGATCGACTTCACCGGCGAGAAGGCCAAGGTCTTCGGCATCTTCATCCAGACCGGCGCCATGCTGGCCCTGATCTGGGAATACCGCCAGCGCCTGGGTGACGCCGTGCGCGGCGTCGCATCCAAGCCCGATGCGCAGCGCTTCTGGATCAACATCGGCGTGGCCTTCATGCCGGCGGCGGTGCTGGGCTACCTGTTCGGCGGCCTCATCAAGGCGCAGTTGCTGAAGCCGGTGCCGGTGGCCATTGCGCTGATCGTCGGCGGGCTGATCATCCTGTGGGTCGAGGCCTGGCACCGGCGCAAGTACGGCGACCGCGACCTCGAAGGCGCGCGCCGCGCCCGTGTCGAGACCGTGGACGAGCTCACGCCGGTCGATGCCCTCAAGCTCGGCCTGCTGCAGTGCCTGGCGCTGATCCCGGGCACCAGCCGCTCGGGGGCCACCATCATCGGCGGCATGGTGCTGGGCTTCTCGCGCAAGTGCGCCACCGAGTTCAGCTTCTTCCTCGGCATCCCCACGCTGATGGCGGCGGGTGCGTACTCGCTCTACAAGCAGCGCCACGACCTGAGCCTGGCCGACCTGCCCACCTTCGCCGTCGGGCTGGTGTTCGCCTTCTTCAGCGCGCTGCTGTGCATCCGCTGGCTCATCCGCTACGTCAGCACGCACGACTTCACGGTGTTCGCCTGGTACCGCATCGTGTTCGGCCTGGTGGTGCTGGGCACCGCCTACACCGGGCTGGTGAGCTGGACGATCTGAAGCTGAGATTCAGCGACGTGTGAACACCAGGTCCCAGACGCCGTGGCCCAGGCGCTCGCCGCGGGTCTCGAAGCGGCTCGTCGCGCGCCAGGGCGGGCGCGGCGCGTAGCCCTCGGCGGTGTTGGCCAGGCCGGGCTCGGCCGACAGCACCGCGAGTATCTGCTCGGCGTAGTCGTGCCAGTCGGTGGCGCAATGCAGCACGCCGCCGGGCTGCAGGTGCGGCAGCAGCGCGGCCACGAAGCCGGGTTGGATGAGGCGCCGCTTGTGGTGGCGCTTCTTGTGCCAGGGGTCGGGGAACCAGATGTGCACGGCGGCCAGCGAGGCCGGCGGCACCATCTCGCGCAGCACCTCCACCGCGTCGTGCTGAATGATGCGCACGTTGTCGAGCTGCTGCTCGCCCACCAGCTTGAGCAGCGCACCGACGCCGGGCGGGTGCACCTCCAGACCGAGCAGGTCGTACTGCGGGTGCTGCGCGGCGTAGGCAGCGCTGGCGTGGCCCATGCCGAAGCCGATCTCCAGCACGCGCGGGGCCTGGCGGCCGAAGATGGCGCTGAAGTCGAGCGCCTGCCCCGGCGTGTAGGGCAGCAGGAAGCGCGGGCCGAGGTCGGCCAGCGCGCGCTGCTGGCCCGGGCCCATGCGGCCGGCGCGCAAGACGAAGCTGCGGATCGGGCGCTGCAGCGGGTGCGGGCTCGCTCCGGGTTCGGGCGGCGATGCGGGCGGCGGGGCTTCGGCAGTCACGGCGAGAGGCGTAAGAGGTCGCGGATTGTGCCCGCGGCAGGGCGGCGGGCGGCAGCGCGCCGCTAGCATCCGCAGCCGCATGAATCCACGCACGCACCTCGGGCTCGCGCCCTTGCTCCTGGCCTTGTCGGCGGCCCCGGCGGCCGCCGCGCCGGCTGATGCGGCCGGCGCGGCCGCGCCGGCGGTCCCGGCCGCATCGGCCACACCGCTGGCGGCGGCGCCGGTGGCCTCGGCGGCTGCAGCGGCGCCCGTGGCACCGCCGCCGCCGCCACCGCCTGCGGCCTTCCAGGGCCTGCCCTGGGGCGCAGACGAAGCGCAGATCGCCGCCCGCTTCGGCACCCGCCTGGAGCCCGCGTCCTGCGACGCCGCCGCGCGCGCGGCGGCGCTGCGCCTGGGCGAGCTGTGTGAATCGCCGACCGTGCCGCGCTACGAGGTGGCCGGCGTGCCCTTCGTGCTGAAGCTGCACCTCGACGCCACCGATCGCCGCCTGGTGCGCGTGAGCCTGAGCCACAGCGCCGAGACCGGCCGGCTCGACGAGCCGCGCTGGACCGAACACCACCGCGTCATGCGCCGGCTGCTGTCGCAGCGCTACGGCGGCCCGGAGTTCACCGACCTGCAGCACGAGGCCGGCGCCAGCACCGCGGTGGCGCGCTGGCGCACCGGGCCGGCGCTGATCGACCTGAGCTCGAGCTTCCAGCCCCGCAGCACCGGCACGCCGGCGCGCGAGCAGATCCTGATCACCTACCAGAGCCCGTTCCACGGCGAGGCCTCGAAGCTGTAGGCGTGCTGCGGCGCGCCGTCTCCGGCGCTACACTCGCGCGCCGCGGCGGGTGTAGTTCAATGGCAGAACGGCAGCTTCCCAAGCTTCATACAGGGGTTCGATTCCCCTCACCCGCTCCACGAACGCCGCCACGAAGCCCGCCCCGCGCGGGCTTCGTCGTTTCAGGGCCGGGCGGCGCTCACCGCGGCCAGCGTCGCGCGGGCCGGCTCCAGCCAGCGCGGCTCGGCAGCCTCGGCGCGGCTCAGGGCGCGGCGCGCGTCCTGGCGGGCGGCCTCGAGCTCACCCAGCGCCCAGCGCACCCGCGCCAGGTTGTTCCAGGCCGCGGCGCTGTCGTGGCGCGTCGCGGCAGTCTCGAAAGCCGCGGCGGCGCCGGGCAGGTCGCGCGCCGCATGGCGGCTGTTGCCCAGGCCCATCGCGGCCGACAGGTTGCCGGGCCAGCGCGCCAGCAGCGCGGTGTAGGCACGCGCCGCCTCGGCCGGCGCCGCCACCCGCTCGAAGCCGACGGCAGCATCCACGGCGTCGGTTTCGGCGGCCGTGGCCGGCAGGCGCCCGGGCGGCAGCACCGCCACGGCCCAGTGGCCGCCGCGCGCCCAGGTGAACTCGAAGGTGCGCCAGCTGAACACATCCCGCTCGACGGGACCGCTGCGCAAGGTGAACTCGCGCGCTTCGCGGTCGTGGCCCACGAGCACGGCGTAGTGCCAGACCGGGCTCATCGCCAGGCCCAGGTTCAGGAAGACGACGACGGCATGGCCGGCGGCGAGCTCCTGCACGAGCGCGCTCAGCTGCCCCGGCACGCGCGTGGCCAGCGCGCCATGCCGGCGCGCGCCCGCGAGCAGCTCCAGCTGCAAGGTGCCGCCCCGCGCCGGCAGGAAGACCAGGCGCCCGAGTTGATCGACATCGACGGCGATGCCGATATGCCCGAGCGCCATCGCCAGCGTGGCCGGGCCGCAGTGCAGCGGCGTCTGCGGCACGAAGGGCACGTCGCGCAGTTCCAGCTGCGGTGGCACGCCCGCGGGCCAGGCGCCGTCGAGCGCCTGGGTCTGCGGCGGGTCGGCCAGGCTGGCGCAGCCGCCGAGCCCGCCGAGTGCGCCGATGGCACCGAACGTCGCCGTGCCGCCGAGCGCCGTCAGCAGCCGGCGACGCCCGCCGCGCATCGGTGTCTCAGCGCACCGAGCGCGTGAACGGGAACACCTTCGTGAAGCCCAGGATGTCGGTGACGAGCAGCACGATGAAGACGGTGAAGACGAGGCCGAGGATGTCGGCGCCGGCCGGGGCCTTGTCGATGCGGGCCATCAGCTCGGCGGCCTCGGCGTCGGTGAGCGCGGCGATGCGCACGCGCAGTTCGTCGGCCGACACGCCGCGCTCGCGCAGGCGTTCGGCCAGATCGGCGCGGTCCAGCGTGGCCAGCAGGCGCGCGTGGTCACCCTGCACGGCGGCCGCCACGGGTGCAGCGCCTGCAGCCACCTGCTCGGTACGGATGAGTCCGCTGTCGCCCTGCGCAGCCGGCTGCGCGTACAGCGGCAGGGTCGAGAGGGTCAGGCTGGCGGCCACGGTGGTGGCGATGAGGCGGCGGATGAAGGGCATGGCGTGCTCCTGACAATGGAGCAATGATGGTACGGCCGCTGTAGGGCCTGCCGTCTGTGCGCTGACGCCTTGCTGCATCATAGCCGGATGGTCGACGGCGAAACCCTTACCCTGCAGGTGCTCGGCTCGGACGGCACGGCCTCCTGGTGCTGCGAGCGGCTGGCCGCGCTGTGCGCCCTGGGCTGGGAGGCCTACGACACCCCCCGCCACGGGGCCAGCGCCGACGCCGTGCTGTGGCGCGCACCCGACACGGCAGCGCTGGCGGACCTGTGCCGCCACCCGGCGCTGGCGTCGATGGCGCATGACAGCGCGCTCGTCGTGCACACCGACGGCGAAGCCGTTGCCGAAGAGACCGCCTTGTTGCGCCTCGGCACCGAGGCCGTGCTGCTGGCCGACGACGCGCGGGCCACCGCGCGGGCGCTGCGCCAGGCGGTGTGGCGCAAGCGCGTCGAGCAGGCGGCGCGTACCGCCTACGCCACCGATCTGGCCACCGGCCTGCCGCACCAGGCGCAGCTGCTCGAGCACATGACGCAGCTGCTGGCGCTGCGCGAGCGCGAGCCGGCGCCGATGGTGCTGCTGGTGCTGCGCGTCGACGGCTTCGCGCAGGCCGCGCAGCGCCTGGGCGCCGAGGCCGGCAACGTGCTGCGGCGCAAGGTGGCGGTGCGGCTGCGCGGCGGCCTGCGTGCCAGCGACGTGGTGGCCTCGATCACCCCCGAGGCCTTCGGCGTGCTGCTGGGCCGGCTCGAAAGCAAGAACGACGGCGAGCGCGTGGCCGCCAAGCTGGTGAAGGCGCTGGAGCTGCCGCTCTCGGTGGCCGGGCAGCCCTGCCGCGTGGTGGCGCACGTCGGTCTGGCGCTGTACCCGGACCATGGCAAGGACGCGCAAGCCTTGTTGCAGCGTGCATCGGCGCAGGCGGCCTCGGTGGTGACGGTCGGCCCCAAGGGCCTGGGTGCCACCGTGCACCGGCTCGGGGGGCCGGCTGCCAACGACAACGCCTGAGCATGGCGCGCCTGATGAAGAGGCCTGGGTGGGTCGGTGCCGCGCTGCTGGCCGCCGCGGAAGCGACGGCGCAGACCGCCAGCGCGGTCGAGCCCGAGGCCGCTGAGCCCGGGCCCGTGGCCGCGGAGCCGGCACGCCGCTGGGCCGCCGCAGCCGGTGCGGTGGTCAGCGTCGGCCCCGAGTTCGCGGGTGCGTCGCGCATCGGCGTCAATCTGCAGCCCGGCTTCGCCGTGCGCTGGGGCCGTGTCAGCCTGGCCAGCCGCAGCGCCTTTGCCGTGCGCAGCGAGGGCGCCGCGGCCCAGGGCGGCTTGCGGGTGGAACTCGTGCGCAGCGCGCGCTGGCGTTCCAGCCTCGGGCTGCGCTGGGACAGCGGCCGCGACGAAGGCGCGAGCGAAGACCTGCGCGGCCTGGGCGACGTGCGCGGCACGCTGCGCATGCGCCTGTCGCTGGGCTACCGTTTCGACGGCGGCTGGCGCGCCGGCAGTGCGCTGACCACCGACGCACTGGGCCGCGGCGGTGGCTGGCAAGGCGAAGTCAACGCCGGCCGCGACTGGCGCCTCTCGCCCGCCACCACCGTGGGCGCTGGCGTCTCGGTGGGCTTCGGCGGCAGCCGCTGGCAGCAGAACTACTTCGGCATCACGCCCGAGCAGTCGGCCAACAGCGGCTACGCCGCCTACACGCCCGGCGCGGGGCTGCGCGATGTGGGCCTGTCGCTCGGCGGTCGCACCGAGCTTGGCAGCCGCTGGGCGGTGTTCTATGGCAGCAGCGTGTCGCGCCTGGTGGGCCCTTCGGCGGCCAGCCCGCTGGTGCGCGAGCGCAACGGCTGGGGCCTGAGCCTCGGCGTGGTGCGCAGGCTCTGAGCGATGACTGGCTTGCCGACACGCGAGCCCGGTGCGCTGCCGCTGTGGCCGCTGGCCCTGGTGGCCGGCCTGCTGCCGCTGGTGGCCACGGTGCTGGCGGCCAGCCTGTCGATGCAGCAAGGCCTGGTGCCGACCTGCAACCCCTTCTGGGACGGCTGCACCTCGATCAGCCGCGCCGCCCGCTACGAGCTGCCCAACATCCTGTTTCGCGCCCTGATGCTGCCGGCGGCCACCTTGCAGGCGCTGGTGTGGGTGGCGGTGGCGCGCTGGCTGATGCAGTGCGGCGCGGCCGGCCGCGGCGTGGCCTGGATCGCGCCCTTGGGCGTGGTGGCCGGCATCGCGCTGGTGGTCTACGGCAGCTTCCTCGGCACCGAGGGCCCCATCTACCGCTGGCTGCGCCAGTACGGCACCGTGGTCTATTTCGGCTTCACCTGCCTGAACCTGCTGCTCACCGGCAACGCCGTGCAGGCGCTGGTGCGCGTGCGGCGGCTGTTCATGCCGCGCTGGCTGGAGCACGCGATGGTGGCGCTGGCCAGCACGCTGGTGCTGCTGGGCCTGGGCAACGCCCTCGTCGCCGCGGCCTTCGGCGAGCCGCTGAAGGGGCGGGTGGAAAACGTCACCGAGTGGTGGGGCGCGCTGATCTTCGTGCTCGGCTTCTGCGCCATCGCCGCCATGTGGTGGCGCGAACGTGTGGTGCTGCGGCTCGGGGTCAGTCCGCGTTGATCGCCGCCGCGCCGGGATGCCCAATGCAGGCCTTGCCGACAGGCCACGCCAGGACGAATCGATGAATCCTTTCCGCCACCTGCTCAAGGCCCGCGGCGCGCGTGCGCCGATCGGCACCTGGATCTCCAGCGCCAGCCCGCTGGTGGCCGAGGCCCTGGGCCACGCCGGCTTCGACTGGGGCGTGGTCGACATGGAGCACGCCCCGGCCGACCTGATGGAGGTGGTGCACCTGCTGCAGGCCGTGGGCAACACGAAGATGGTGCCGGTGGTGCGCGTGCCCTGGAACGACGCCGTGGTGGTGAAGCGCGTCCTCGATGCCGGCGCGCAGACGGTGATGTTCCCGTTCGTGCAAAGCGCCGAAGAGGCCGCGCACGCGGTGGCCGCCACGCGCTACCCGCCCGAGGGCGTGCGCGGCATGGCGGGTGCGACACGCGCCTCGCGCTTCGGCACCACGCCCGACTACCTGCGCCATGCCAACAAGGGGCTGGCGGTGATCGTGCAGCTCGAGACGCCGCAAGCGCTGGCGCAGCTCGAGGCCATCGCGGCTGTGCCCGGCGTGGACGCGCTCTTCATCGGCCCGGCCGACCTGTCGGCTTCGATGGGCCATGTCGGCCACTTCACGCACCCGGCCGTGATGGCCGCGATGACCGACGCCGCGCGCCGCGCCAAGGCGCGGGGCATGCCCATCGGCACGCTGGGCGCCACCGCCGAGGCCGCCACGCGCTACCGCGCGATGGGCTTCGAGTTCATGGCCGTGGGCACCGACCTGGGCCTGTTGATGCAGGGCGCGGGTGCGGCGATCCGCGCGCTGCGTGCGGCGGACGACGACGCCGGCCACGTGCACACGCTGAGCGAGGGCACGAAGACCGACGCCAACGGCCACTGACTACTTCAGCACATCGCCGAGGCAGAGGTACTTCAGCTCGACGTAGTCGTCCATGCCCTGGCGCGCGCCCTCGCGGCCGAGGCCGCTCTGCTTGACGCCGCCGAACGGCACCTCTGCCGTGCTGATGAGCCCGGTGTTGATGCCCACCATGCCGTACTCCAGCGCCTCGGCGACGCGGAACACGCGGCCGATGTCGCGGCTGTAGAAGTAGCTCGCCAGGCCGAACTCGGTGGCGTTGGCCAGCTCGATGGCCTCGGCCTCGGTCTCGAAGCGGAACACCGGCGCCACCGGGCCGAAGGTTTCTTCCTTCGCGCAGCGCATCTCGGCCGTCACGCCGGCCAGCACCGTGGGCGTGAAGAAGTTCGCGCTGCCCTCCCGCGCCGCGCCGCCGGTGACGACGCGCGCGCCCTTGGCCAGCGCGTCGGCCACGTGCTCCTGCACCTTGGCCATCGCGGCCTCGTCGATCAGCGGGCCGACGGCCACGCCGGGCTCGAAGCCGTTGCCCATCTTCAGCGCCGCCGCGCGTGCGGCCAGCTTCTCCACGAACACGTCGTGCACACCGGCCTGCACGTACAGGCGGTTGGCGCAGACGCAGGTCTGCCCGGCGTTGCGGTACTTGCTGGCGATGGCGCCCTCGACGGCGGCGTCGATGTCGGCATCGTCGAAGACGATGAAGGGCGCGTTGCCGCCGAGCTCCAGGCTCAGCTTCTTCACCGTGCCCGCGCACTGCCGCATCAGGATGCGGCCGACCTCGGTGCTGCCGGTGAAGGACAGGTGGCGCACGACATCGCTGG
>Ga0209985_10003551_pt1 | contig 13196 bp, 8 predicted proteins | sample NOAtaG_FD_187305 | JGI IMG/M metagenome (GOLD analysis project Ga0209985, IMG submission 187305) | Freshwater lake microbial communities from Lake Erie, under a cyanobacterial bloom - NOAA_Erie_Diel6S_1000h metaG (SPAdes) (version 2) | ecosystem: Environmental > Aquatic > Freshwater > Lake ...
GGACGGTGTCTCGGTCGCCAAGGAGATCGAGCTCAAGGACAAGCTCCAGAACATGGGCGCGCAGATGGTCAAGGAAGTCGCTTCCAAGACCAGCGACAACGCCGGTGACGGCACCACCACCGCCACGGTGCTGGCCCAGTCGATCGTGCGCGAAGGCATGAAGTACGTCGCCGCCGGCATGAACCCGATGGACCTCAAGCGCGGCATCGACAAGGCCGTGATCGCCCTGACCGAAGAGCTGAAGAAGTCGAGCAAGCCCACGACCACCAGCAAGGAAATCGGCCAGGTCGGCAGCATCTCCGCCAACAGCGACGAGTCGATCGGCGAGATCATCGCCAAGGCGATGGACAAGGTCGGCAAGGAAGGCGTCATCACCGTCGAAGACGGCAAGTCGCTCGACAACGAGCTCGACATCGTCGAAGGCATGCAGTTCGACCGCGGCTACCTGTCGCCCTACTTCATCAACACGCCCGAGAAGCAGGTCGCCATTCTCGAGAGCCCGTTCGTGCTGCTCTACGACAAGAAGATCAGCAACATCCGCGATCTGCTGCCGGTGCTGGAGCAGGTGGCCAAGAGCGGCCGCCCGCTGCTGATCATTGCCGAAGAGGTGGACGGCGAAGCGCTGGCCACGCTGGTGGTGAACACCATCCGCGGCATCCTGAAGGTCGTCGCCGTCAAGGCCCCGGGCTTTGGTGACCGCCGCAAGGCCATGCTGGAAGACATCGCCATCCTGACGGGCGGCAAGGTGATCGCCGAGGAAGTGGGCCTGACGCTCGAGAAGGCCACGCTGGCCGACCTGGGCAGCGCCAAGCGCGTCGAAGTGGCCAAGGAGAACACCACCGTCATCGACGGCGCCGGTGCCGCTGGCGACATCGAAGCGCGCGTCAAGCAGATCCGCGTCCAGATCGAGGAAGCCACCTCCGACTACGACCGCGAGAAGCTGCAAGAGCGCGTGGCCAAGCTGGCCGGCGGTGTGGCCGTCATCAAGGTCGGTGCTGCCACCGAAGTCGAGATGAAGGAAAAGAAGGCCCGCGTCGAAGACGCGCTGCACGCCACGCGTGCCGCCGTCGAAGAAGGCATCGTGGCCGGTGGTGGCGTGGCGCTGCTGCGCGCCCGCGCGGCCGTGGCCGGAACGCTCAAGGGCGACAACCATGATCAAGATGCCGGCATCAAGATCGTGCTGCGCGCCGTCGAGCAGCCGCTGCGCGAGATCGTCGCCAACGCCGGTGGCGAGCCCAGCGTCGTCATCAACAAGGTGCTCGAAGGCAAGGGCAACTACGGCTTCAACGCCGCCAACGACACCTACGGCGACATGATCGAGATGGGCATCCTGGATCCCACCAAGGTCACGCGCACCGCGCTGCAGAACGCCGCGTCGGTGGCCAGCCTGATGCTGACGACCGAGTGCATGGTTGCCGAGGCCCCCAAGGAAGAGACCCCGATGCCCGGTGGCGGCGGTGGCATGGGCGGCATGGGCGGCATGGGCATGGACATGTAAGACCCGGCACATCGCGGCTTGCCGCGATGGCTGCAGGGCTCGCGCCGAAAGGCGCGGGCCCTTTTTCATGGCCGCCGCTTGCCCTGCCCCGGCCGCTTATCGGGCACTTTCCGGGTGTTGTTCAGGCGATGGGGATGCCGACGCCTTGCCCACAATGCAGCGAACCATGAGCGCCCGTCCGCTTTCGCCGCTGTTCCGCCAGTTCGTCGACGACGAGCTGCTGCGTGCGCCCATGCTCTTCGACCAGGTGCTCGACGGCGTGATTGGCGGCGCCGGCCGCCAGCTGGCCGGCCTCAAGGGCAGCCAGCGCAACGCCGTCGGCGACATGCTGCACTCGGTCCAGGCCCAGCGCGCGCGCCTGGTGGACTACTTCATGCACAGCCTGCGCGAACAGGTGCAGGCCGAGCTGACGCGCCGGGTCAGCCCCGACACTGGCGCGCATGCGGGCCCCACGGCGGCGCGGCCGCAGGTGCTGGCGCTCGTCGACGAGGAGGAAGTGGCCGTCGAGGTGGAGCTGTCGCATGCCATCGAGGGCATCAAGAGCACCGCCGAGTACGAGCTGCGCGAGCTGCAGACCTTCGTGGCCGCGATGTTCGGCGATCTCGACATGGCGCAGGACCACAACCCCTTCCGCCCGGCCACCTACGCGCGCGCCACCTGGGCCGCCGCGCAGGCCCTGCCGCTTTCGCGCGGGCACCAGATCGCCTTCATGCGCGAGTGCGCCATGCCGCTGGCGCAGCTGCTGCGCACGGGCTACGCGGCATCGACCTCGCGGCTCGAAAGCCAAGGCGTGGAGCCAGCGGCCTACCGCACGCTGATCCTGCCCTCGGGCTCGCGCCGCGGGGGCCGTTCGGTGCTGTCGACTTACAGCCCCGACCTGCACCGCATCAGCGAGACGATGCCGGCGCCGCTGGACACCCAGCACGGCACGCACCTCGTCGCCGTGCCGCCACCGGCTCCGCGCACGGGCGCGATGCCGCTGGAGCGCTGGACCGATGTGGCCCGCGGCACGACGCAACGCGCCGACCGCCAGGCCATCGAGCTGGTGAGCCGCCTGTTCGAGGCCATGATCGCCGACCGCCGGGTGCCGCAGGACGTGACGCTGTTGATCTCGCGCCTGCACGGCCCGGCGATGCGCCTGGCCATCCGCGACCGCAGCCTGCTCGACCACGACCGCCACCCGCTGTGGCGCTACATCAACCAGCTGGTGTTCATTGCCGAGATGACGCCGCATGGCGGCGACCCGGAGCGCCTGGCCCTGTTGCGCACGGCGCAGGCCACCATCGACCAGCTGGCCAGCGAGGCGGTGCAGCACACCGGCCTGTACCGCTGGGCCTGGGACCATCTGCAAGGCTTCCTCGACAAGCGGATGCAGCGCCGACTGGCCACGCTGGCGTCGCAGGTCGGCGCACTGCAGAAGTCCGAACTCAAGCTGAAGGACAGCCGCCGGGACGCGGCGCCCAGCACGCTGAACGGGCCGCTCGATGCCCACCAGCTCGACACCGTGCCGGCCGAGTTCATCGACTCCGGCGTGACGCCCGCGCAAAGCGTGTCGGCCGCCGAAGCCTGGCTGGCTGCGCTGGACACCGGCGACTGGGCACGCATGTTCCTGCAAGGCCGCTGGCTGCAGGCGCAGCTGCTGTGGCGTGGCGAGCAGGGCGAGTACCTGCTCTTCGGCGACGGTGCGAGCGACGAGACCTGGGCCGTGCGCAGCCGCGCGCTGGCCCTGATGCACAGCCACGGGCTGGTGAAGACGCTGCGCGTGCGCTCGATCGTCGGCAGCGCCGCCCAACGCGTTCAGCAGGACGTGGCCGCCGAAACCGCAGCCTAGGCTCGGGCCAGGGCGAGGTCGATCTGCTCGGCGATGGTCGCGGCCACCAGCGCCGGCTGCTCGTGCACCAGCCAGTGCGTGCCTTGGGCCACGCGGCGGACGTCGAGTTGCGGCACCCAGCGTTCCAGCCCACGCAGCAGGCCCGGGCGCAGCGCCACGTCCTGCTCACCCCACAGCACCGTGGTCGGCACGGTCACCGTCACGGCGTCGTCGGGCAGCTCGATGCGGTGGAGGGGGTCGCTCTCGCCGGCGCCCGGGCGCAGCGGCGAGTCGCGGTACCAGGCCAGCATCGGATCGAGCCCGCGGCCGCCGTTGCGCCAGGCCTGGCGGTAGTGCTGGCGCGTGGCCTCGTCGAGCCAGGCGGCGCCGCCGAAAAACGGCCAGAGCCGGCGGAAGTCGTCTTCGGCCAGCAGCGCCGCGGCATCGGGCCGCACGAGGAAGTTCATGTACGCGCTGGCGGCCTGCTGCTCGGCGTCGTCGCGCAGCTCGCGCAGGAAGGTGGCCGGGTGCGGCGAGTTGATGATGAGCAGCCGGCGGATCAGCTCCGGCCGCTGGGCTGCGAGGTTCCAGGCCACGGCACCGCCCCAGTCGTGCGCCACCAGCAGCGGCAGTGGCGCGCCGAGTTGCTCGATCAGCGCCACGAGGTCCGTCACCAGGTGGCGGGCGCGGTAGGCGCCGTCACCTTCGGGCGCCGTCGAGCCCGGGTAGCCGCGCTGGTTGGGCGCCAGCGCCGCATGGCGCGGGGCCAGCCGCTCGAGCACCTCGTCCCAGGCAAAGGCGGCCTCCGGAAACCCATGCAGCAGCAGCGCCTGCACGGGGGCCTGCCCGGCCGCGCGGCAGGCCAGCGTCACGCCGTGGGGCAGCGCCGTGTCGAACGTGCGAACGGCACTCATGGCGCAACCGGCGGGGCCACCGCTGACTCGGGCTGCGCGGGCACCCAGCCGCGCAGGGCCTCCGCCACATCGCCCAGGCCCTGACCCGAGAGCGCGGAAAACGTCGTGATGCCGATGTCGGACGCCTCGGAGCCCAGTTCGGCCAGCGCCTCGCCGGTGTCGCGCAACGCCTTCTGCGCGTCGTTGCGGTTGAGCTTGTCGACCTTGGTCAGCAGCACGAGCAGGCGCACCTCGCCGGTGATGATGCGCTGCGACATCAGCGCCAGCAGGCGATGGTCGAGCTCGGTGAGGCCCAGGCGCGAGTCGGCCATGAGCACGACGCCGTGCAGCGAACGGCGGCGCTCGAGGTACTGCGCCATCACCTCCTGCCAGCGCAGCTTGGCCGTGCGCGCGACCGCGGCGTAGCCATAACCGGGCAGGTCGGCCAGGCGCACCTCGACGGCGTCGCGCGGGCCGACATCGAAGAGGTTGATGTGCTGCGTGCGGCCCGGCGTGCGCGAGGCGAAGGCCAGGCGCTTTTGCTGCGTCAGGCGGTTGATGGCCGTGCTCTTGCCGGCGTTGCTGCGGCCGACGAAGGCGATCTCAGGCAGTTCATCGGCGGGCAGCTGATCGAGCTTGCTGGCCGTGGTGAGGAAGCGCGCCCCATGCAGCCACGCCAGCGCGGCGCGGGCCTCGGCGGAGGGCGCCGCGACCTTGCTCTGACGCGGACTGGAGGCTGCGGTCGGCGCGGCGGGGGGGGCACGAAAGGGCGGTGTCATGGTGCATTGTAAAATTCATGGGTTTTGTCCGGCGGGCTGCGTGTGCAGTGGCCGGATCCGCGCCCACCCGAAAGCCCTCGAATGAAGCTGCCGACCCTGTCCGCCACGCTCGCCGCCCTCGCCCTGAGCTCCCTGCCGGTGGCATCTGCCCTGGCTGCCGCACCGGCACCGGCCTTCAAGCCCGATCTGGCCAAGGGCCAGCAACTGGCCGCCACCTGCCTGGCCTGCCACACCGCCGACGGCTCGCGCGGTGCGCCGGCCAACCCCATCCTCCAGGGCCAGCACCCCGAGTACCTGGTCAAGCAGCTCATCGAGTTCAAGAGCGGCAAGCGCAAGAACGCCATCATGGCCGGCATGGTTGCCGCGCTGTCCGAAGAGGACATGAAGCACATCTCTGCCTTCTACGCCAGCAAGCCCGCGCCGAAGGGCTTTGCCGGCAACAAGGACACCGTGGCGCTGGGCGAGTCCATCTGGCGCGGTGGCATCGCCGCCAAGGGCGTGCCGGCCTGCGCGGCCTGCCATGGCCCGGCCGGCAGCGGCATGCCCGCGCAGTACCCGCGCATCGCCGGGCAGCACGCGGCCTACACCGAAGCGCAGATGAACGCCTTCCGCCTGGGCGAGCGCGGCAACAACGCGCAGATGATCACCATCGCCGGCAAGATGACCGAGCGCGAGATCAAGGCGGTGTCCGACTTCGCTGCCGGGCTGCGCTGACGCAAACCTGAAGCGCACCTGAACCCAGGCACAGGGCCGGCTCACCGCCGGCCCTTCGCGTTTCATTACCTGCTGCAACGGGCTGTGCCAACCATAATCCAGGGCATGGCAGTCACCACCTCGGGTGTTGAGGTTCCCGTCGGCTCGCGCACCCTGCGCGACACCGTCGAGTTGCTCTCGTCGATGCGCTTCTCGATCTCGCTGCTGAGCATCATCTGCATCGCCAGCGTCATCGGCACGGTCGTCAAGCAGAACGAACCGGCGATCAACTACGTCAACCAGTTCGGCCCCTTCTGGGCCGACGTGTTCTCGGCGATGCGCCTGCACACGGTGTACAGCGCGCCCTGGTTCCTGCTGATCCTGGCCTTCCTGGTGCTCTCGACCAGCCTGTGCATCGCGCGCAACCTGCCGAAGATCATTGCCGACTGGACGCAGTACAAGGAAGACATCCGCGAGAAGAGCCTGGTGGCCTTTGCGCACAAGGGCCAGGCCGCGGTGGCCGAGGCGCCGGCCGATGCGCTGGCACGCGTCAGCGGCCTGCTGGTGGCGCAGGGCTGGCATGCCAAGGTGCAGACGCGCGACGGCGGCGTGATGATCGCGGCGCGCAAGGGCCGGCCCAACAAGATCGGCTACCTCGCGGCGCACTCGGCGATCGTGCTGGTGTGCATCGGCGGCCTGCTCGACGGCGACCTGATGGTGCGGGCGCAGATGGCGATCTTCGGCAAGAGCGTGTTCGCCGGCGGCGGCCTGATCCCCGACGTGCCCGAGCAGCACCGGCTGGCCGCCACCAACCCCACCTTCCGCGGCAACCTGTTCGTGCCCGAGGGCCTGAAGGCCAGCACCGCCGTGCTCACCATGCCCGGCGGCGTGGTGTTGCAGGACCTGCCCTTCGATGTCGAGCTCAAGCGCTTCATCGTCGAGTACTACCCCACCGGCATGCCGCGCCTCTTTGCCAGCGAGATCGTCGTGCACGACCACGAGAGCGGCCAGAAGATCGAGCACCGCGTCGAGGTCAACAAGCCTGCCTACCACCGCGGCGTCGCCATCTACCAGAGCAGCTTCGACGACGGCGGCTCCAGCGTCACGCTGCGCGCGCTGCCGCTGGGCCCGGGCCAGGGCTTCGACGTGCAAGGCCAGATCGGCGGCAGCACGCAGCTGGTGAGCACCGGCCCGAAGGGCGAGGAGAAGTCGACGCTGGAGTTCGCGACGCTGCGCGTCATCAACGTCGAGAACATGAGCGGCCCGGCGGGTGGTGCCGACAGCGCCGGCGCCGACGTGCGCAGCGTCGACCTCGTGCACTCGCTCGACCAGCGCCTGGGCGCCGGCGACAAGACCGTGACCAAGCGCGACCTCACCAACATCGGCCCCAGCATCACCTACCGCATCCGCGACGCCGCCGGCCAGGCGCGCGAGTTCCAGAACTTCATGTCGCCGGTGATGCTCGAGGGCGCAGCGGTCTTCCTGTTCGGCATGCGCGAATCGCCGCAGGACGAGTTCCGCTACCTGCGCGTGCCGGCCGACGAGCAGGGCCAGATCGACGGCTGGATGCGGCTGCGCCAGGCGCTCGACGATCCGGCCCAGCGCGACCGTGCCGCCCGCCGCTACGTGGCGCTGGCCGCGCCGGCCGACCGCCCCGAGGTCGCCGAGCAGCTGCTGGGCACGACACGCCGGGTGCTGGGCCTCTTCGCCGGCGCCGAGCCAGGCAAGCTGCCGGGTACGCAAGGCGCCAAGGTCAACGGCCTGCAGGCGCTGGCCGACTTCCTCGAGGCCACCGTGCCCGAAGCCGACCGCATGCGCGTCAGCGAGGTCATGCTGCGCATCCTCAACGGCTCGCTGTTCGAGCTGGTGAACCTCACGCGTGAGCAGGCCGGTCTTGCGGCACTCAAGCCGAGCCCGGAGGCCGAACGCTTCATGACGCTGGCCGTCACGTCGCTGGCCGACAGCTACTTCTACCCGGCGCCGATGATCTTCCAGTTGAAGGACTTCAAGCAGGTGCAGGCCAGCGTGTTCCAGGTGGCGCGCGCGCCCGGGCAGACGCTGGTCTACCTCGGCTGCGCGCTGCTGATCCTGGGCGTCTTCATGATGCTCTACGTGCGCGACCGGCGCCTGTGGGTCTGGCTGCAGCCCGAGACGCCCGACCCGGCCGCCCCCGGCACCACCCGCACCCGCATCACCACGGCCTTGTCGAGCACGCGCCGCACGCTCGACGGTGACCGCGAATTCGAGCGCCTGAAGAAGGCGCTGCTGAAGGAGTCTGCTGCATGAACACGACCACGATGATGCTCGGCAAGGGCGCCAACCCGCTGGCGCGCCGCACGGCTTTCGACTGGGTCTTCGCGGCGCTGGTGCTCGGTGCCACGGCCTTCGCGTTCCACCGCTACGGCGGGCGCATGGACTTCTACGAGACCTGGATCCTCGCCGGCGCCGCCCCCAGCCTGATCGCGATCGGCTGGTTCTGGCGCCCGCTGCAGCCGCTGAGCCTGGGCGTGGGCGTGGCCACGCTGCTGGCCATTGCGCTGTACGGCCGCGCGACCGACGACTTCGGCGCCGACCTCGCCGCCGGCGAGAACGCCTTCCTGCTGAAGTACTTCCTGTCGAGCCAGAGCGCCATCCTGTGGATGAGCCTGCTGTTCTTCATGAGCACGGCCTTCTACTGGATCGGCCTGCTCGCGCGCAAGCCGGCGGGTGGCGGCGACAACTCGGCGCTGAAGTTCGGCACCTGGTTCGCCTGGGCCGCCGTGGTGATGGCGCTGATCGGCTCGTTCGTGCGCTGGTACGAGAGTCACCAGATCGCCACCGGCGTGGGCCACATCCCGGTGAGCAACCTGTACGAAGTGTTCGTGCTGTTCTGCTGGATGACGACGCTGTTCTACCTGTACTACGAGCAGCACTACCGCACGCGCGCGCTCGGCGCGTTCTCGATGCTGGTCGTGAGTGCCGCGGTCGGCTTCCTGCTCTGGTACACGCTGGTGCGCGAGGCCCACGCCATCCAGCCGCTGGTGCCGGCGCTGCAGAGCTGGTGGATGAAGGTGCACGTGCCGGCCAACTTCGTGGGCTACGGCACCTTCGCCATTGCGGCGATGGTGGCGTTCGCCTACCTCATCAAGCAGCAGGCCACCGAGACGCGATGGTGGAAGCTGGCGCCGCTGTGGGTGCTGGGCGTGGTGCTGTGCTTCGAGCCAATGGTGTTCCGCCGCGGGGTCGACCCGCTGTCCACTTACTGGGCCCTCTACTTCGGCGTCAGTGCGCTGCTGGCGGCCGGCATCATCGCGCTGCGCGGGCGCATCGCCGACAAGCTGCCGTCGTTCGAGGTGCTCGACGACGTCATGTACAAGGCCATCGCCATCGGATTCGCCTTCTTCACCGTCGCCACCATCCTGGGCGCGCTGTGGGCGGCCGAGGCCTGGGGCGGCTACTGGAGCTGGGACCCGAAGGAAACCTGGGCGCTGATCGTCTGGCTGAACTACGCCGCCTGGCTGCACATGCGCCTGATGAAGGGCCTGCGCGGCACCGTCAGCGCCTGGTGGGCGCTGGTGGGCCTGGCGATCACGACGTTTGCCTTCCTGGGCGTGAACATGTTCCTCTCGGGCCTGCACTCCTACGGCGAACTGTAACCAGGGCGGCACCGGGAACGAATCCGCGGATGTCGGCTCAGAACGGACACCATGCATCTCATCCCCGATCGCGGCTTCCAGCACCCCCACCCTTCGGAGATCACGCCGCGTGATCTCGCCCTCAACCGCCGCCAGTGGCTGGCTGCGGCCGGCGCCACCGCACTGGCCTTGCCCGCGGCCGGCACGGCGGGGGCGCAGGTGGCGCGGCCGGGCAAGCTGGCTGCCCTGCCCGGCGCAAGAAGCGCCGTGCCCGGCGCCAGCACGATCGAGAAGCTCACCGCGCATGGCGACGCCAGCACCTACAACAACTTCTACGAGTTCGGCACCGACAAGTCCGACCCGGCGCGCAATGCCCACACGCTGAAGACCCGCCCCTGGACGGTGGCCGTCGAAGGCGAGGTCAGGAAGCCCGGCAGCTTCGACATCGACACGCTGCTGAAGATGGCGCCGATGGAAGAGCGCATCTACCGGCTGCGCTGCGTCGAGGGCTGGAGCATGGTCATCCCCTGGGTGGGCTGGTCGCTGGCCGAGCTGATCAAGCGCGTCGAGCCCACCGGCAATGCCAGGTTCGTGCAGTTCGTGACGCTGGCCGACCGCGCACAGATGCCCGGCCTGCGCTCCAGCGTACTCGACTGGCCCTACGTCGAAGGCCTGCGCATGGACGAGGCGATGCACCCGCTCACGATGCTGGCCTTCGGCATGTACGGCGAGGTGATGCCCAACCAGAACGGCGCGCCCGTGCGCCTGGTCGTGCCCTGGAAGTACGGCTTCAAGAGCGGCAAGAGCCTGGTGAAGATCCGCTTCGTCGAAAAGCAGCCCAAGACCAGCTGGGAGGTGTCGGCGCCCGAGGAATACGGCTTCTATTCGAACGTCAACCCGAAGGTCGACCATCCGCGCTGGAGCCAGGCCACCGAGCGCCGCATCGGCAACGGCGGCGGCCTGTTCGCCAAGCGCCTGGCCACGCAGATGTTCAACGGCTACGAGCCACAGGTCGGGCAGCTCTACGCCGGCATGGACCTGAAGAAGTTCTACTGACACCGTGGCCGCGACAGGGCTGCAGCGGCTGCTGCTGCACGCGGCCGTCAAGCCGCTGGTCTTCGTGCTCGCGCTGCTGCCCTTTGCGGCGCTGCTGCAGGGCGCGCTGACGAACACGCTGGGCGCCAACCCGGCCGAGGCGCTGATCCGCGGCACCGGCGACTGGACGCTGCGCTTCCTGTGCCTGACGCTGGCCGTGACGCCGCTGCGCCAGGCCTTCGGGCTGGCCGCGCTGGCCCGGCTGCGGCGCATGCTCGGGCTCTTCGCCTTCTTCTACGGCGTGCTGCATTTCGCCTGCTACGCCTGGCTCGACATGGGCCTCGACCTCGGCCTGATCCTGCCCGACATCGCCAAGCGCAACTTCATCCTCGTCGGCACGGCCGCCCTCGTGCTGATGCTGCCGCTGGCGGCCACCTCCTTCAACCGCGCCATCCGCAGCCTGGGCGCGGCGCGCTGGCAGATGCTGCACCGGGCCGTGTACGCGGTGGTGCTGCTGGGCCTGCTGCACTTCTTCTGGATGCGCAGCGGCAAGAACGACTACGCGGAGGTGGCGGTGTACGCGGCCGTGATCGCGGTGCTGCTGGGCTGGCGGCTCTGGTGGCGCTTCAGCCGGCGCGCATGACGGCACCTTGGTGCGTCTTCACGGTGTTCGGGGCGCTCAGCGCAGCGAGCGCCACCTGAGCACCCGGCCCGGGCTTCAGCCGCGCGCCAGCACCGGCGCCAGCGCATGGCCGGTGTGCGTGCCGGCCGCCACCACCGCCTCGGGCGGGCCCTCGGCCACCAGTCGGCCGCCTGCCCCACCGCCCTCAGGACCGAGGTCGATCACCCAGTCGGCCTCGGCCACCACGTCGAGATCGTGCTCGATGACGACGACGCTGTGGCCGCCGTCGACCAGCCGGTGCAGCACCTTGATCAGCCGCTCCACATCGGCCATGTGCAGGCCCACCGTGGGCTCGTCGAGCACGTACAGCGTGGTCGGCGGCTTCTGGCCGCGGCGCGTGACGTCGTCGCGCACCTTGCTGAGCTCGGTGACCAGCTTGATGCGCTGCGCCTCGCCGCCGCTGAGCGTGGGGCTGGGCTGGCCCAGCGTCAGGTAACCGAGGCCCACGTCCTGCAGCAGTTGCAGCGGGTGCGCGATGGCCGGCATGCTGGCGAAGAAACCCACCGCCTCGTCGACCTCCATGCGCAGCACGTCGCCGATGCTCTTGCCGCGCCAGGTGACGGCCAGCGTCTCGGGATTGAAGCGCGCGCCGTGGCACACGTCGCAGGGCAGCTTCACGTCGGGCAGGAAGCTCATCGCGATGGTCTTCAGACCCTGGCCTTCGCAGCCCGGGCAGCGGCCGTCGCCGGTGTTGAAGCTGAAGCGGTTGGCGGCGTAGCCGCGCGCCTTGGCCTCGAGCGTCTCGGTGAAGAGCTTGCGGATGGTGTCCCAGAAGCCGATGTAGGTGGCCGGGCAGGAGCGCGGCGTCTTGCCGATGGGCGTCTGGTCGACCTCGAGCACGCGGTCGATGGCATCAAAGCCCGTGAGCCCCGTGCAGCCCTGCAGGCTGGGCCGGCGGCCGGCGGCGGCGGCATCGCGCCCGGCCTTGGTGGCCTGGTGTGCCACCTGCGCCGCCACGTTGGCCAGCAGCACCTCGCGCGCCAGCGTGCTCTTGCCCGAGCCGCTGACGCCCGTCACCGCCACCAGGCGGCCCAGCGGCACGCCGAGGTCCAGGCGCTGCAGGTTGTGCAGCGAGGCGCCCTGCAGCTGCAGCTGCAGGGCATCGGCCGCCACAGGGCGGCGCGGCTTCAGCGGGTGCTTCAGCGGGTGCGCGAGCATGCGGCCGGTGACGGAATCGGGCGCGGCCATCAGGTCGGCCGCCGTGCCCTGGGCCACCAGATGGCCACCGCGCACGCCAGCGCCGGGGCCGATATCGATCAGGTGCTCGGCGCGGCGAATGGTGTCTTCGTCGTGCTCCACCACCACCAGCGTGTTGCCGCCGCGGCTCAGGCGCGCCAGCGCGTCGAGCAGGATGCCGTTGTCACGCGGGTGCAGGCCGATGGTGGGCTCGTCGAGCACGTAACACACGCCCTGCAGGTTGCTGCCGAGCTGCGCCGCCAGGCGGATGCGCTGCGCCTCGCCGCCGCTGAGCGTGGGCGCGGCGCGGTCCAGCGTCAGGTAGCCCAGGCCCACGTCGTGCAGAAAGCTCAGGCGGCTGGCGATCTCGGTGACGACATCGCGGGCGATGCCGGCGTCACGGCCGGTGAGCGCCAGCCCTGCGACCCAGGCACGCGCCTCGAGCACCGACATGCGCGCAACGGCATCGATGGCCTGGCTCTCGAAGGTGACGGCCCGCGCGGCCGCGTTCAGCCGCGCGCCGTGGCAATCGGGGCAGGCCTCGTCGACGAGGCCTTCGACCTCGGCCTCTTCTGAAGGAAAGCTCAGCTCGCGGCCCTGCGTGTCGTCGTCCTTCACGCTGTCGTCGAAGGCCTTGCGCTGCTCGCGCGTGAGCTTCAGGCCCGTGCCCACGCAGGTGGTGCACCAGCCGTGCTTGCTGTTGTAGCTGAACATGCGCGGGTCCAGCTCGGGATAGCTGGTGCCGCACACCGGGCAGGCGCGCTTGGTGCTGAAGACCTTCAGCGTGCCCACGCCCACGCCGGTGCCGCCGAAGTCCATGGCCACGGCCAGCTGGTCGAGCGGGCTCAGCAGGTGCACGACGCCGCGGCCCACCTCGAGCGCGGCGCTCAGCAGGCGGCGCAGCTCGGCCTCGTTCGCGGAGTCGACGATCAGGTCGCCCACCGGCAGCTCGATGGTGTGTTCCTTGAAGCGGTCGATGCGCGGGAAGGGCTGGGTCGGCAGGAACTCGCCGTCGA
>Ga0209985_10003557_pt1 | contig 13180 bp, 8 predicted proteins | sample NOAtaG_FD_187305 | JGI IMG/M metagenome (GOLD analysis project Ga0209985, IMG submission 187305) | Freshwater lake microbial communities from Lake Erie, under a cyanobacterial bloom - NOAA_Erie_Diel6S_1000h metaG (SPAdes) (version 2) | ecosystem: Environmental > Aquatic > Freshwater > Lake ...
GAAGGCCGCCGGACCGCGGTAGGTGTCGTCGCTTGGGTTCGCGCTCGCGCCGCCTCCGCCCCACTGGAACGCCCAGTTGCGGTTGAGGTCGACGCCGAAGCTGCCATCGCCGTTGTTGCGGCGGTTCTTGCGCCAGAGACGGTTCACATCCCAGCTGTAGACATAGCCGTCGGGATTGACGACGGGGATTACATCGACCCAGGCGCGGTCGAGCAACGCGGTGATGCGGGGATCGGAGCCGTACCCGTTGACGAGGCGGTCGGCGATGTAGCAGACCGCCGTCGTCGCGCCCCACTCGCGCGCATGCTGCGTGGCGTTGAAGAGGACGCCGGGGCTTCCCGCCGCCGCCTTGGTGATGCGGATGCCGCGGATCGGCCGGCCCTCGAGCGAGGTTCCGATGGTGAACGGCGTGACGAGGTCGGGACGCGCGGCCACGAGCGCGTCGAACTTCGCGTTGATCTCCTCGAGCCTGCGGAAGGTCGAGAAGAAGTCGCCGCCGGCAACGCCGCCGTCGCCTCCGCCTCCGCCCCCGCCCGCCTGCGCGTTGCGCGAGGCAAGCTCGGCGCGGAGCACCGGACCGAGGTCTGGAATCACGACCTCGTGCGGGATGCCGCTCGCCTTCATCGCCGCGAGCCCCCTCGCGTCGACGATGAAGTCGACCGGGCCGTAGTCGAGACGGTGGTTGAGGACATCGGAGGCGACCGCGAGCACCGTGCGAAGGTCGCGCGCCGAGCGGATCGTGGCCCGGATCACGCTCTTGCCGTCGTGGAACACACGCGGCTCGCCGCGTGGGGCGTCTTGCTTCTGGGCTGGGGTCGGTCCGGGCGCGGGCGCGGTGGGCGCGGAGCCGAGGGCGAGCAGGCTGCCGAGAGCGACGAGAATCGAAGCGCGCCCGAGTGGGGCGCGGCGCGTTCGGGAGATCATGGGTCGAGTGTGACGCCGTATCGATCCGGCTGCAAGCCAGAGGAGGGATCTTGACCCCAATCGGGGGGACCGCGCGGAGGTTCCCCGCTACACTCGGCCCTCCAATGACCGCGCGCCCGGGCCGCACCAGCCACAGCAAGTCCGCTCTCGCCCTCGTGGCGATCCTCTTCGCTGCGCCGCTCCCCTCCTGCACGCGCTACTTCGCATCGGATCCAGACCTGCGAGAGCCCTCGGGGGCGATCGCTCCGAACGAGGCGTCTGCGCCGCGGGCGCTGTTCATGTTCGAGGGTTCCAGCGGACGCGCGCTGACCTGGTCGGACCTCATGGCGGCGGCGAGCTGGGCCGATGCCGTCTTCATCGGCGAGCGGCATGACGACCCGGTCGCGCACGCGGTGCAGCTCGCGGTCTTCGAAGACCTCGCGGCGGGCTACCCGGGCACGGCCTTGGCGCTCGAACATCTCGAGCGGCACGAGCAGGACATCGTCGATCGGTATCTCGCGGGCGAGATCGGCGTCGACGAGTTCATCGACTCGACCAAGTCGCGCAACTGGGCGGGCAAGGACACCTGGGTGCGCTTCTTCCAGCCGCTGGTCGATGCTGCGGATGAAGCGAGTTCGCCGGTCGTCGCCGCCAACGCACCGCGCGACTATGTGCGGCGTGCGCGGACCGAGGGCTACGCCGCGCTCGAGGCGTTGCCTGCACCGGAGCGTGCGCTCTTTGCGGTGCCGGTGACGGAACGCGGAAATCTCCTCAACGACCGCTGGCAGGACCGCTGGGACGCCTACCGACAGCGCTTCCGCGATCTCATGGGCTCGGGCGACAACCTCGCGGACCCAGAGGTGATCGCGCGGCTCGACAATGTGTTCCTGTCGCAGGCCATGTGGGACGGCACCATGGGTGCGTCGGCGGCCGATGCCCTCGATCGCGGCGCGCCGAAGGTCGTGCTGTGCGCGGGCTGCTTCCATGTCGAGCGCGATGGCGGCACCGTGCTTCAGTTCGAGGCGCGTCGCCCGCGCTCCCGGGTCCTCACGGTCACCGTGATCGACGCCTCCAGCCAGCGGCTGCGCGACGAAGATCGGCTGGCGGCCGACATCGTGATCTACGGCTACCCCGTCAAGCGGGAGAACCCCGCGGCCGAGGGTGGCGACGATGCGCCGTCGCCGAGCGCGGAGCAGGCCGCGGAAGCCGCGCAACCCGCACAGACCGAACAACCCGCGCCGGCGGGACAGGCCGCGCAGGGCGCCGAACCCGCGCAGGCCGCTCCACCCGCGCAATCCGCAGAAACCGCGCCACGCGAACCGGGCGGAGCGGATTCCCCTGACATTCCGCCTACGCAATCGCATCCGAAGAGCCGATAGACTGTCGCCCGAGAACCGCTATGCCCGACCTGCCCACCCAGAAGAAGACCACCTTGGTCGAGATCGATGTTCGCGAGACGCTTCTCTATGTGAAGCTCGTCGGCCCGCAGGTCGGTCAGCGCGAGTCGCCGATCATCAGCCAGGAAGTCGAGCCGTACCTCCGCTCCGCCGGCAAGGGCATGCGGCACTTCATCATCGATCTTCAGAGCGTGACCTTCATGTCGTCGATGGGACTGGGCGTGTGCATCGCGCTGCGTCACAAGGCGGCCGCTGCGGGCGCAAAGCCGATCCTGTTCGGCACCTCGAAGGAACTCCTGCAGCTCTTCACGATGATGAAGATCGACCAGCTGTACAAGTTCGCGAAGGACCAGGCCGAACTCGACTCGCTCCTGAAGTGAGCGATCCACGCAGGTAGCACGCGCTGGATCTCAGCGCATGCGGCGCACGATCCGGGGAGTCAGCATCCAAAGCAATTCCGCGCGACCGATGACCGAAGAGGCGTCGGATATCTCCGTCGCCGTCGAGATCGGATCGATGCGTAGCGCCAGGGCGGCGCCCTTCGCGAACTCGATCCGCATGCCGCGCGGGGAACCCGTGAGAAGCAGCGAGGCGAGGGCGGAGAGCATCGGCTCATGCCCGACCCACGCCACGGTACGCAACCGCCGCATCGCCGCGATCGAACGGGCGAGCGCCTGCATGCGCTCGGACGAAAGCCCCTCGCTCTCGTCGGGCTCGAGGCGCTCAGCGCGCATCGGCTTCGGCCAGCCGGTCCGTCGCCGGAGAAGTTCCGCCGTCGCCCACGCGCGGTCGAATGAACTCGACTCGACGAGTTCGACCGAGGGCACGATGCGGCCAAGCTGCTTGGCCAGACGCCGGAAGTCCCGAACGCCCTCCTCGGTCAGCGGGCGTCGCGCGTCGTCGGGCCACTGTCGCGCGTCACGCTCGAAGGCCTTGGCATGGCGGATGAGGATGAGATCCATGGAGTTGCTCGCTGGCGGACCGGCGTTTGATCAAGCCGGCGGCACGGTAGCCAAATCTCCGCAATCTGCGACAATCGCGACATGCCTTCCGCGGCTCTCTTCACGAATGCCCGCATCCTCACGCTCGCACAGCCGGGCGCGTCGTCCGGCCCGCGCCGTGGCGAATCGATGCGCGGCCTCGGCGTGATCGAGCGCGGCTATGTCCATGTCGTCGACGGGCGGATCGCGGCCGTCGGCGCGGGCGACCCGCCATCAGCCATCCGGGAGGGCGCGCTGAACCGCGGTGGTCGGGTCATCATGCCTGCGTTCGTCGACTGCCACACGCACGCGTGCTGGGGTGGCGACCGCTACGGGGAGATCGCGCAGCGACTCGCAGGAGTGCCCTACCTCGACATCCTGGCCGCGGGCGGCGGGATCATGTCGACCGTGCGCGCAACGCGAGAGGCGTTTGCGACGGGCCCCCACCGCGAGGGCCTCCTGAGGATCCTCGCCGAGCGGACGAATGAGATGCGTCGGCGCGGCAGCCTCGCGATCGAGGTGAAGTCTGGGTACGGCCTCGACAGGACGACCGAACTCGAGATGCTTCGGGCGATCTGCGCGCACGGAAACACTGCCGAACACGAGGGCGACGGGTTCTTCGTGCCGACCTTCCTCGGCGCACACGCGATCGATGGCGACGAGACGGAGTACTGCACGCGCGTGATCGAGGAACTGCTGCCTCAGGTCGTCGCTGAGTTCGGACCGATCGCCTGCGACGCCTACTGCGAGAAGGGCGCGTGGAGCCCGGCTTGGACGCGAAAGCTCTTCGAGCGCGCAAAGTCGCTCGGCTGCCCGCTCCGAGTGCATGTCGACCAGTTCAACGAGCTCGGCTTCCTTGAAACGGCGCTCGAGATGGGCGCGCGCAGCGTCGACCATCTCGAGGCGACTTCGCGCGAGGGGCTGAAGCGCGTCGCGCGGTCGCAGTCGACCGCGGTGTTGCTGCCGGGCTGCGGGCTGACGCTCGACGGGCGGTACGCGAACGGCCGGTTCCTCGTCGACGAAGGGGCATCGGTCGCGATCGCCACGAACTGTAATCCCGGCTCGAGCCCGATCGTGTCGATGCCGCTGATCATCGCGCTCGCGGCGCGGTTCTGCGGGCTGAGTTACTCGGAGGCGATCACGGCCGCCACCTACAACGCGGCATGTGTCCTTGGACTCGAGCGGGACACCGGCTCGATCGAGGTCGGAAAACGCGCGCACCTCCTGCTGCTACCGACACGGGATGAGCGCGCGCTTGCCTACGAGTGGGCGACTGCGGAGCCAACCGAGGTCTACGCGGGCCACGGCTACCTCTGAGAGGCGCGCAGTTTCTGCGCGACCGCTGCCTTCCCGCTCGTTGCGCGGGCGCTTTTCCGACCTCCAGCCCAAGTCAACCCTGCAGTCGCCCGATCTCGCTGACACGCGTTGGCGGGCTGTTCCGCGGCGCACTTCAGAGCCTCCTTGGGAGTAATCCATGAACAACACGACGCCGAACGGCTGGTCGCCCACGAACACCTGCACGAATTGCCCCGGATTCGAGAGTAGCGACTGCTGCGGCGGCAACGGGTTCCAGCACAACGGGTGGAATACGAACTTCCAAGGCTACGCCGGTACTCCGTGGACGCGGAACACGCCGTGGAACGGCGCCACCCCGTGGAACACGTTCCCCGCCAACAACGGCAACCCGTGGAACAATGCGTGGAACGGCGCCACCCCGTGGAACACGTTCCCCGCCACCAACGGCAACCCGTGGAACAATGCGTGGAACGGCTCCACCCCGTGGAACACGTTCCCCGCCACCAACGGCAACCCGTGGAACAATGCGTGGAACGGCGCCACCCCGTGGAACACGTTCCCCGCTTTCAACGGCAACCCGTGGAACAACGCGTGGAACGGCTCCACTCCGTGGAACACGTTCCCCGCCAACAACGGCAACCCGTGGAACAACGCGTGGAACGGCACCACCCCGTGGAATACGTTCCCCGCCACCAACGGCAACCCGTGGAACAACGCGTGGAACGGCTCCACCCCGTGGAACACGTTCCCCGCTACCAACGGCAACCCGTGGAACAACGCGTGGAACGGCTCCACCCCGTGGAACACGTTCCCCGCCACCAACGGCAACCCGTGGAACAACGCGTGGAACGGCTCCACCCCGTGGAACACGTTCCCCGCCACCAACGGCAACCCGTGGAACAACGCGTGGAACGGCTCCACCCCGTGGAACACGTTCCCCGCCACCAACGGCAACCCGTGGAACAACGCGTGGAACGGCTCCACTCCGTGGAACACGTTCCCCGCTTTCAACGGCAACCCGTGGAACAACGCGTGGAACAACGCCACGCCGTGGAACACCTGCATCGCTCCCAACACCACGGGCACGCAGCACAACAACACGACGACCGCCCCGAACACGCAGCCGACGCACAACGCGGCTCCGTTCAACGGTGGCTGGCATAACGCCCCGAACCATGGCCATGCCGGCCTGAACACCTCGAACACCAACACGCCGCCGCATGCGTCGCATGGCACGGCGTTTGGACCGAACTCCGCCGGGTGGCATGGAGTTCACACGAACACCACGGGCGCCCCGACCACGACGACCGGCAACGGCAACTGGTTCCCCAACGCGAATCCGTTCGGTTGGAACGACGCGACCCACTCGCCGACGACCTGCACCAACACCAACGACTGCAACGGCGGTCGCGGGTGCGAGCAGACCAACGAAGGTCTTCCGCAGGGCATGAAGGTCCGCTCCGTCGCTTGACGGGAAGGGACGGCCGAGACCTCGGAGCTGCGCTCCGCTCCCGGCTTTCGAAGCCGTCGCGCCTCTGAGGAGGCGGGTAGGCTCAATCGAATCCACGCGACGCTGCGTCAGAGGATCCTGGCGCAGCGTCATCCTTTTTGATTCGCTACAGTCCTCGCATGTTGGTCACGAGCCCAGCCGACATCGAGGGCGCGACGCAGGCAGCGGCGTGCGTGGTCAAGGCGCATCAGCGCCTCGTGGAGTTCCTCCGCGAGGGGCAGACGCTCGCCGAGATCGACGCGTTCATCGGACGCACGCTTGCCGACCTGCAGGCGCCGAGCTGCTTCGTGGGCTACCGGATCCGGGGCCACCCGCCCTTCCCCTCGCACGCCTGCCTGTCCGTCAACCAGTGCGTCGTCCACGGCACGCACGACATGCGTGCATCCCCGCTGCGCCGCGGCGACCTGATTTCGATCGATATCGGCGTGCGACACCGCGGATGGATCGGCGACGCAGCCTGGACCTATGCCATCAAGGAGCGCGACGCGATCGGAGAAGCACTGATGAAGTGCGGGATGGAGTCGCTCCGCCGCGGCGTTGCTGCGCTGCGACCCGGCCGTCCGCTCGTCGACTTCGCGAAGGCCGTGCAGGGCTATGTCGAGGGACAGTGCAAGTTCTGCCTCGTTCGCGGGCTCGGCGGTCACGGCTACGGTCGCGAACTCCACGGTCCGCCCTTCGTCTCGAATGTCGTTCCAAGCTACCCGGGCGAGTGGCCTGAGGCCTGGAAGCAGATCAAGCCCGGTCTTCTCGTCGCGGTCGAGCCGATGATCGCGGTGTCGTCGTCCGAGACCCGTTCCAACGGCCGCGAATGGCCCGTCTTCACGGCGGACGGCTCGATGAGCGTGCACTACGAGGCCGATGTCCTCGTCACGGAGCAGGGCCCCGTCAATCTCACCGAAGGCCTGTTCGCGCTTCCCGAGATCGTCGGCTGAACCCACGGGCGGCCGCATCGATATCACCGCGGCGCTCCACGTCGACTACCATCGTCGCTCCACGGAGCCCCGATGATGACGAACCACGCGCTGCTCGCCGCGATCCTCTCGATCGCCCCCTCGACCATGACCACCCGCGCCATGCCGACCGACGGTCTGCCGCCCGCGACGAAGACCGCACCCGTCACCGACACGCTCCACGGCGTCGAGATCGTCGACGAGTACCGCTGGCTCGAGCCCCTCGAGAAGGACTCGAGCGAGGTCACGGACTGGACCACCGCACAGAATGACCACACGCGCAGCGTCCTCGAAGGCATCGCCTGCCGCGATGAACTCGCGAATGCGCTCGAACCGTGGATGACGCTCGGCGCGATCGGTGCTCCGCAGATGACCGACGGCGGCTACTTCTACTCCGAGCGCGCAGGCACGCAGAACCAGGGCGTCGTCAAGTTCCGCGCGACCCTCGATGCTGAACCGCGCGTCCTCCTCGATGTCAACGCGCTCGACGCCAAGGGCCTCACCAGCCTCGACTGGTGGCGGCCGAACGAGCAAGGCACGCTCATGGCCTTCGGCCTCTCGCAGAAGGGCAGCGAGATGAGCGAGCTCCACATCCTCGATGTCGCGACCGGCAAGTGGCTCGACGACAAGATCGTCGGCAAGGTCAGCATGAGCGGCTGGATGCCCGACGGAAAGTCGTTCTTCTATTCGGGTCTCAGCGACATCAAAGACCCGTATTCGCGCGAGACCCGCCACCACCTGATCGGCCGCCTCTCCGCGCAGGACCCGATCGTCGTCAAGCAGACGAACCCGAGCGAGATCCCGGGCGCGGGCCCGTCGACCGACGGCAAGTGGCTGATCGGCTCGCTCTTCAAGGGCTGGGCCTCGAACGACCTCTGGGTCGCGCCGATGGATCCGTGGCTTGCGAAGGGCGAGCTCCAGCAGACGATCATCGCCCAGGGCCTCGACGGCCGCTTCGAGCCCGTCGATGTGATCGGCAACACGCTCTACCTCACGACCACCTTCGGTTCGCCGAAGGGCTCGCTCGTCGCGATCGACCTCGGAAAGCCCGCGCGCGAGCACTGGAAGACGGTCGTCGCCGAGCGCCCCGACATGGTGCTCGAGGGCGTGTCGCGCATGAAGGACGCGTTCGTCCTCACCTGGTCGAAGGATGTCTGCTCGCAGTTCGAGATCGTGAAGCATGACGGCACGCGCATCGGCTCGATCCCGCTGCCGGGCCTCGGCACCGCCGCGGTCTCGACCGACTGGAACCGCACCGAGGCGTTCGTGACCTACACGAGTTTCGACTCGCCTCGCACCATCTACGCGACCGATCTCGCGAAGCAGGACCTCGCCGCCGCCGACCTCAAGGTCTGGGCGAGGACCGAGATCCCGAGCGACCTCTCCCGCTACACCGTCGAGCAGAAGCGCGCGACCTCGAAGGACGGCACCGAGGTGCCGATGTTCATCGTGCGCCGCAAGGACATGCCGTTCAACGGCGACAATCCGACGCTCCTCTACGCCTACGGCGGTTTCAATGTCTCGCTCACGCCCGCGTTCAACCCGACCATCGTGCCGTGGCTCGACAAGGGCGGCGTGTATGTCGTCGCCAACCTCCGCGGTGGCGGCGAGTACGGCGAGGCGTGGCACCGCGCGGGCATGCAGGCGAACAAGCAGAATGTCTTCGACGACTTCTACGCCTGCGCCGAGTGGCTGATCGCGAACAAGTACACGCAGCCTTCACGCCTTGCGATCGAGGGCGGCTCGAACGGCGGCCTGCTCACGGGCGTCGCGAGCACGCAGCGCCCCGATCTCTTCGCGGCCGCGATCGTCGGCGTCCCGCTCCTCGACATGCTGCGCTACCAGGACTTCCTGATCGCGCGCTACTGGGTGCCCGAGTACGGCTCCGCCGAGGACAAGACGCAGTTCGAGACGCTGCGTGCGTACTCGCCGTACCACAACATCAGGAAGGGCACGAGGTATCCCGCGCTTCTTGTGACGGCCGGCGAGAACGACTCCCGCGTCCACCCGCTGCACGCACGCAAGTTCGTGGCGCGTCTCCAAGCGCAGGCGGGCAACGATCAGAAGCAGGACCCGATCATGCTGTGGGTCGACCGCGACGCTGGCCACGGACAAGGCAAGCCGCTCGCGCTTCGGATCCGCGACGAAGTCGACCAGTGGTCGTTCGTGATGTGGCAGACGGGCGTCTGCGGTCGTCCTTGAGCGGAAGCGGCGTGATTCAAGCCGTCGCGGCTGCGGCCGCTCCCTCTGGCGATACAAGCACCAAAGGCCCCACGAACACCGAAGGCCCCACGAACACCGAAGGCCCCACGAGCACCGAAGGCCCCACGAACACCAAAGGCCCCACGAGCACCGAAGGCCCCACGAGCACCAAAGCTCGCCGCCGCAGCGGCGAGCGCTCAAATCACGTCACGCGCGGCTCAGCTTCGCGTGCTCGACGATCAGCGTCTTGAGACCGACCGAGCGGAACGAGATCCGCGCGCGCGTGCCACCGTAGCCGCGCGCGAGGTACTCGACCTTCCCGACGCCGAAGATCGGATGGCGCACCATCGAACCGACTGGGAACAGCTCGCCCACATCGACATCGCTGAACGCTTCCGGATCGTCATACTCGATGCGGCCGCCCGCGTAGCGTTCGGTGAGATCCGTGCGCGAGCAATGCTGCGGCGGAATCTCGCGCAGGAACTCGCTCTCGATCGACGCCTGGCGCACGCCGCGCACCGTCCGCACCGCCGCGCTTGAGACGACGAGCGCGCGTTCGGCGCGCGTCATGCCGACGAACAGCAGGCGCCGCTCCTCCTCGATGGAGTCCTCTCCATCGCTCGCACGGCTGTGCGGCAGGAGTCCGTTCTCGACGCCGATCACGGCGACGGTGTCGAACTCCAGGCCCTTCGCCGCGTGCAGGGTCATGAGCGTGACGCTCCCCTGCTCCGGGTCGACCGCATCGGCATCGGCGACGAGCGACACGCTCTCGAGCCAGAGCCGCAGCGCCTCGCCGAGCGTCGGCTGCGCGGAGAGCGCGGGCAGCGGCCGCTCGTCGTCCGGAACGCCCGCAAGATCTCCCTCGGACGGATCGTCGTCCGGCAGGCGGTAGTCCGCCGCGGCGGAGACGAGTTCCTCGAGGTTCGCCACGCGGTCGCGCTCCTCGATCGTCGAATGGTCGTCGATGCGGTCGAGACCGCTCGTCTCGAGCACCTCGCTCACGAAGCTCGAGAGATCGCCGGGAACGCGCTCGTCGAGCGCGCGCGCGAAGTCGCGGATCATCACGACGAATCCCTCGACCGCCTTCGCGGTCTTGCCCGACACGACCCCGGCGCCGGGCGCCTGCGCAAACGCCGCGATCAGCGGCAGGCCGTTCGCGGCCGCGTACGCCTCGATCTTGCGCACGGTCACATCGCCGATCCCGCGCGCGGGCACATTCACGATGCGGCGAAGCGAAACCTCGTCGCGCGGATTGGCGCAGACGCGCAGGTAGGCGATCGCATCCTTGATCTCCTTGCGGTCGTAGAACGCGGTGCCGCGCGCGATCGTCGACGGGATCATGCGGCGGCGCAGCGCGTCCTCGACCACGCGCGAGAGCGCGTTCATGCGGTAGAGCACCGCCATCGACCGCCACGGCACGCCTTCGCGCGAGCGCTCCTCGAGGAACTCGGCGACCTTGTCGGCCTCCTCGTGCTCGTCGTTCGCCTTCAGGATGCGCACGGGAAGCCCGTCTCCAAGCCCCGTCGTGAGGTCCTTGTGCTTGCGGCGACGGTTGTTCGAGATCAGGCCGGCGGCCGCCGCGACGATGTGCGCGGTCGATCGGAAGTTCTCGCCGAGCGGGACGACCTTCGCTCCCGGGAAGTGCTCCTCGAACTCGAGGATGTTCGAGATGTCCGCGCCGCGCCAGCCGTAGATCGACTGGTCCGGGTCGCCCACGACGAAGATGTTGCGCGACTTCGCGGCAAGCGCTGCCGCGATCACGAACTGCGCGTGGTTCGTGTCCTGGTACTCGTCGACGAGCACCCACTGGTGCCGCGCCTGCAGCGCCCCGAGCACCTCGGCGTCGTTCTTCAGCAGGAGCGCGACCTTCAGCAGCAGATCATCGAAATCCACGGCATTCGAGCGGGTCAACACCGCTTCGTAGGCCGCGTACGCCTTCGCGACCGAGCGCGTCCAGAAGTCGTTGGCGCCCGCGAGGTACGCGGCGCTGTCGAGCAGCCGGTTCTTCGCGTCGGAGATCTCGGCGAGCACGCTCGCGGGCGTCCACTGCGTGCTCGAGAGCCCCGCCTCCTCGATCGCGGCCTTGATCGCGTCCTTCTGGTCGCCCGAGTCGTAGATCGAGAAGCCCGCCTGCAGGCCACAGCGGTCGCCGAACCGCCGCAGGATCGCGGCGCAGTGCGAGTGGAAGGTCGAGACGACGAGCCCTGTGCGCGTGCCGTCCTCGCGCGCGACGAGCTTCGACACGCGTTCGCGCATCTCGCCCGCAGCCTTGTTCGTGAATGTGAGCGCGAGGATCTTCCAGGGCGGCACCCCGTCCGCGATCAACGCCGCGATGCGCCGCGTGATGACGCGGGTCTTTCCCGAGCCAGGGCCTGCGAGCACGAGCGCGGGGCCCGCATGGTGCGATGCAGCCTCGCGCTGCGCGGGCGTGAGATCACGGAAGAGTTCGGAGTGCGCCTGCGCGTCGTCTCCGCCGCCGTGTTCGTCGTCATGCGATGTGCGCGAGAAGTTCGACACGGGTCCGATCCTACGGGGAATGGCGGTGCGCGACGGAAGGCGCGACGCTCACGCACGACCGCTCGGCTTGTCCGAAAGCTCCGGCGCCTCTCCTTGGCGTGAATCGACGATGCAGACTCGGGCCACCGATCGCGCACGGACGCTTCTCCTGAAATCGGATGCGCAGAGGCTTGATGTTTGGTTTTTGTTTGGTATACTCGCGCCGCAGAAGCCCCTTCTTGCGGCGATGGCGCCAACCGCCAGCTCGATGGCGGACGGCACAACAGGTTGTCCACCGCCGGGGCGTCTGGTTCTGTCGGTTGCGATCAGCAGATAGTGTTCAAGGCTGGGGAACGAGGGTCGAGCGATCGATCAGATGGACATGTTCCTCGTCGCGTGCCGCAGGAACGGTGACCGTTGCAAGTCCATGTCCTCCATGAGCTTGTCAACATCACCGGCTCCGTAGAGGCTCGAGCTCGAACCGTTCAATGCTGCGCCTGCGGTGAACTGTTTCAAACAAGTTTCGTCGAAGGCGCAAAAAAGCCAAAAAGAACTACCGCTTGGGGTGGTTCTCTCTTGCTACCCCAATAGGTTGGGGTAGTATCTCGGCCGCGACGGTCTGAACGAAGTATTCGGACCTTCGCAACCGCGTTTCCAGCAAGCTGGCGCGGGTCAGGGTCAGCAGGTCAGTGTCAGAGTGGTTGGAAGTCGGTGGTTTCAGTCAGACCGAGGCTCATGGTCAGGCGCCCGACGAGTGCATCGAGGATGGTTGCCTTCAGGCCGGAAAGAAGTGACGGGGCCCGATGAGGTGGAGTTCAGTTCAGACCGCTCGGCAGTTGCCGAGACCGTTCGGACTGGGCATTCGGGGCGGCGGCACGGAGAGACGGTGAAGAAAGCGCATGAACGAGCGCATGAACAAGCGCATGAACAAGCGCCCGATCGGGTGCTTCTAGAGTCGATGCAGCGTCGGAGTCTGAAGCAGAAGGCCAGGTCCGAACCTGCGTGCGTGCGGAGAGTCCCCCGCGCATGTCGGTGAAACCGAGAAGGAATCCGGTCGGGTGCCCGTCATCGGGCGGCACGGTCGGGTGGCACGGTCGGAACACGATGGTGACGAGGGTCGCTCGCTCCGACCGCCCCTCCCTCCGCGTGCGAAGCCTCTGCGAGCGAAGCGTCTCGCAGCTCTCTCGGTTTGTGACGGATCCCATCGCGATCGCGTTCGGCGAACAGCATCGAGGCGTCAAGTCGCTTCAACGATGTCTTCGCCAAACCCGCCCTTCTCCACGCGGATTTCTCCGCGGACGGGATGGCGGGTCGAACGCGCATCGCTTCCGCTCGACGGCTTCTCCGCCGTCGGGAAACATGCAGCGCAGGGTCCTTTGGCCTTGCCGCGCAGACCCGATGCACTCCCCTGCAAACCCCGAACCCGTCCGGCTTCGTCGAATGCGG
>Ga0209985_10003560_pt1 | contig 13176 bp, 11 predicted proteins | sample NOAtaG_FD_187305 | JGI IMG/M metagenome (GOLD analysis project Ga0209985, IMG submission 187305) | Freshwater lake microbial communities from Lake Erie, under a cyanobacterial bloom - NOAA_Erie_Diel6S_1000h metaG (SPAdes) (version 2) | ecosystem: Environmental > Aquatic > Freshwater > Lake ...
GCATGTTGTGAGCTCGAAGGATGCCGTCTGCCGTCCGCTGGCTGTTGTGCAGTCTTGTGCTGTTGCTGCTGTTGAGCGGTGCGGGTGGCTGTCATAATCTGCAGTCTCATCGACTGCGGCGCTGGAATTACAATGATTCGGGCAGTCGGGGTGATGCGCTGTGGAGTGTGAGGGACGTGCTGACCACCGGCGATGGTGAGGGGGTTCCGGAGTATCGGCCTGAGATACCGAGTGAATCTGAGGAAGTGTGGTCCGGTGCGAAGCCGGTCGTGCGGGAATGACGTGGGTCGGGTGTGGCGGTGGAGGATTTCGTCCGGGGGCTGTGAGTGTCGGCAGATCTTTTTTTCGAGAGTCGCGGAGAGTCTGACACCAGTCGTCTGGGGGCGATTCTGGCCGGAGTTCTGCAGCCTGGTCTGACGCTGTCGCTGAACGGGCAGCTGGGTGCCGGCAAGACGTTTTTCGTGCGGGCTCTGGCGGCGGGGCTGGGTGTGAACGAGCTGCATGTGAGCAGTCCGACGTTTGTGGTGCTGCAGCAGTATGTTGACGGTCGGATACCGCTGGCGCATTTTGACGTGTATCGCCTGGGTGATGTGGACGAATTTTTGGGTCTGGGCGGGGCGGAGTATCTGGACAGTGGCGAGTGGCTGTGTCTGGTGGAGTGGGGAGAGCGGCTGGGGGGCGTGTTGCCGGCGGACCGTCTGGAGCTGACCATTTCCCACACTGGAGAAACAGCGCGGTCGTTTCATTTCCGATCGACCGGACGGGTATCGGAGAGTGTGCTGGCTGGATTGCGGCGGGGTTTGGGGGTGGTCTGAGCGGGCCGTTTTGCGGCCGGTGACTTCAGGAAAAACCGCGGAAGTCGGATTCTGAGCGGGTGAAGTATCGTCGCCTGCCTGCGGAGTGTGTAAGATTGCGGGCGTTGTAATGCCCCTGCCTTTGTACTCTGCAGAGACCGTGATTGTATGTCAACGACTGAACTTCCGCAGGTTCGACTGAGTGCGGTGCCAGATGCGCGTGGACGTTTTGGCGAGTATGGCCGGCGCTTTGTTCCTGAGACTCTGATGTATGCTCTGGAGCAGCTGACGGACGCCTACGAGCAGGCTCGCGGGGACGCTGCCTTCGACCGCCAGCTGCGTGAGCTGCTGAAGCATTTCGTGGGTCGTCCGAATCCGCTGTATTTTGCGGAGCGGCTGACGGCGAAGTGTGGTGGTGCGAAGATTTACTTCAAGCGTGAGGATCTGAACCACACGGGTGCTCACAAGATCAACAACACGATGGGTCAGGTCCTGCTGACTCAGCGCATGGGGAAGACTCGGGTGATCGCCGAGACGGGTGCTGGTCAGCACGGTGTGGCGACGGCTACGGCGTGTGCTCGATTTGGCCTGCCGTGTGTGGTTTACATGGGTGAAGAGGACGTGCGTCGTCAGAAGCTGAACGTGTTCATCATGCGAACGATGGGCGCTGAGGTGCGTCCGGTCACGACGGGTTCCAGGACATTGCGGGACGCGATCAACGAGGCGATGCGGGACTGGATGGCATCTGTACGGGACACTCATTACATCATCGGCAGCGTCGTGGGGCCTCATCCGTTTCCCATGATGGTGCGTGATTTTCAGTCGATCATCGGCCGGGAGGCTCGCGAGCAGTGTCTTGAGCAGACTGGTCGGCTGCCGAACGAGGTGGTGGCCTGTGTGGGAGGCGGTTCGAATTCTGCGGGGATGTTTTATCCGTTTGTGGATGACGCGGGAGTGGAGTTGACTGGTGTGGAGGCGGGTGGTCGGGGCGGCAAGCCGGGCGATCATGCCAGCACGTTGTCGCATGGTCGTCCGGGGATTCTGCATGGCAGTTACAGTTACGTGCTGCAGGACGATGACGGCCAGACGGCGGACGTGCATTCGATTTCTGCTGGTCTGGACTATCCGGGCGTGGGTCCTGAGCACAGTTACTGGAAGGACTGTGGCCGGGTGAATTACGTGAACGTGCTGGACGACGAGGCGCTTGAAGCATTCAGCATTATGGCGAAAACCGAGGGTATTTTGCCGGCGATTGAGACGTCGCATGCGATTTCGTGGGCGATGCGTTCAGCGGCTCAGCGGAGTCCGGACGACATTATTGTGGTGTGTTTGTCGGGTCGAGGCGACAAGGATGTGAACGAGGTGGCTCGGCTGACCGGGCAGGAGATGGGTTAGTTTTCAGTTTTCAGTGGTCGGGCGAGCCGCGGACGGGAGTCCGCGGGTTGAGGCGGCGGTTGAGTTGCGTTGCTGTGTTCGGCCTGTGGTTGTGTGCTGAGGTGATGTGCCCCCTCACCCCCGACCCCTCTCCCCCTGCGGGGGCGAGGGGCGAATTGCAGGCGATGCGGCGGTTGAGTTGCGTTGCTGTGTTGGGCCAGTGGTTGTGTGCTGAGGTGATGTTACCCCCTCACCCCCGACCCGTCTCCCCCTGCGGGGGCGAGGGGCGAATTGCAGGTGAGGCGGCGGTTGAGTTGCAGTGCTGTGTTGGGGCAGTGGTTGTGTGCTGAGGTGATGTTGCCCCCTCACCCCCGACCCCTCTCCCCCTGCGGGGGCGAGGGGCGAATTGCAGGCGATGCGGCGGTTGAGTCGCGTTGCTGTGTTGGGCCAGTGGTTGTGTGCTGAGGTGATGTTACCCCCTCACCCCCGACCCCTCTCCCCCTGCGGGGGCGAGGGGGGAATTGCAGGCGATGCGGCGGTTGAGTTGCAGTGCTGTGTTGGGGCAGTGGTTGTGTGCTGAGGTGATGTGCCCCCTCACCCCCGACCCCTCTCCCCCTGCGGGGGCGAGGGGAGGATTGCAGGTGCGGTGGCGGGTATCAGAACCAGCCGCAGTTGAGGAGGCAGCCGGAGGCGGAGGCGAGCAGGAGCTGGTCACCGAGCGCTGAGACAGCGATGTGCTGCAGTGGATCGTGACTGAGGTCTGCGGCCCAGAGGACGTTGCCTTCGAAGCTGAGCCAGAAGACGCGGTGTTCTTCGGTGACGACGGCGAGGCGGTTGCGGGTGGCGGTGCAGGCGACTTTGGAGGGAATGCCGTCCACGTTGAAGGATCCGAGCTGTCGGGCCTGCAGGTCAAACACCTGAACGCCGTGGTTGAAGGCGGCGAGCAGAATGCGGCGGGCGGGTTCGGCGACGGCCATATCGCCGATGTTGCTGACCTGTGGTTCGGCCCAGATGGTTTTGCCCTGCAGGTCGTAGCGTGAGAATTCGCCGAATTCTGCGGCTGCGATCAATTCAGTGGATTCGGCCATGAAGTGCAGGTGATTGACGGGGCGTCGAGTTTCAATGACGGCCACTTCGCGTCGTTCAGACGTGACGATGTGGATTTTGGGTGAGTCTGTGGCGAAGGCGAAGTGACTGCCGTGGGGTGCGGCGGCGACGGCTGTGATCCTGCCGGTGACTCGCCCGGTCCACAACTGCTGCAGGTCCTGATCGAAGCAGTACAGTCCGCGATCGCCGCAGACGGCCAGGCCGACGGCAGCGGTGTGGGCGAAGGCCAGCTTATGGACGTCGTGAACTTCGAAGACTTCGCGCAGGCGTTGTCCCTGGGAATTCAGCAGGCACAGGCGTCCATTGCCGGTGGCCACGAGGATGCGGCTGGCTTCCCATGCCAGAGCGAGTGCAGCGATCCCATCCGGAAAGAAATCCTCGAAGATTTCTTCCGGACGGGCACCGACGCATTGCTGGAGCAGCCGGGACACCATGGCTGGCGGCGATCAGCCTTCGGGGAAGCTGGAGAGGAATCTGGCAAGCCTGTGGAAGTCACTTTGCGGTTTGATGAATCGCACAACGGTGACGAGATTTTGGGGGTCGACGAGTTTTTCGAAGTCGACGTAATGCAGATCGAACTGGCCGGCGACGGAGATCATGACTCCGTTGAGGCCTTTTTCGGCGAGTGCCCGGAATGCTCCGACCCCCAGCTGGCAGCCCAGCATGACGTCAAAGGCGTGCGGGCGAGCACAGCGGGATTCGTAACCGACCTGCAGTCCGTTGACTTTGCGAGTGACCCCGGTTTGTTTTTTGAATTCGGCGGCCACCAGTTTGGCGATCATTTTGCCGAGGTCGCAGTTGGCAACGGACAGGTGTCCGTGGTCATCCCGGGGGACACCGGCGAGAACCTCATCGGAGAGGTATTCGGCGAGTCCTTCTGCGAGCACGACAACTCCGTAGTCCTTCCCTTCCTGTTCCCGGCGTTTTCGCATCATGGTGACGATGCGACCGACGACCTTATTGAGGTCCATGATTTTGCGTTTGGGAGTGGATTCGGGGGCGAGGTATTCTTCGGTGATGTCTTCCACGCTGAGTACCATGCTGGCTTCACCGGCGATGGCGGCTCCGTAGGCGAGCCAGCCGGCGCTGCGTCCCATGCATTCCACGACGAAGTAGGCGCGGGCGGCTTCGGCGTCGGCGTGCAGGTTACGGATTTCGGTGCCGAGGGTTTCGACAGCAGTGAAGTAACCGAAGGTGAAGTCGATTCCTGAGTAGTCGTTGTCGATGGTTTTGGGGACGTGGACGACCGGGATGCGGTGCTGTCCGGCGGGCAGCAATTCCTGGAACAGTTTGAATTTGTTGGCAGTTTTCAGGGTGTCGTCACCACCGATGGAGACGAGTGCGTCGACACCGATGGACCGCAGGGCCTCGTCGACTCGCTTCATGGGAGCGACTTTTTCGGCATCGTGGAGGTCTGCGGGTGCTTTGATGTTCTTGCCGGGGTTGGCACGTGCGGTGCCGATCAGGATGCCTTCCTTGCTGCGTGTGCGTCGGAGTGCAGGTTCTGTGAGCCGCATGTAGTGCACGCCCTCAACGAGCGGCTGTGCGGGGGTGTAGTCGATCAGGTTGGAGTACCCGTAGCGGATACCAACGACCTCAATACCGGCTCGGATGAACGAGATGGCGCAGGCGGAAATGACGGAATTTGCTCCGGGAGCCGGGCCACCGGAAAACAGCAGGGCAACTCGTTTGATTGCCTGAGACATACACGAAATCCTGAAGATTCAGAGAAGGGAGCGGAACAGTGACTGGTCAGAAGGTGCGTTCGACGAAGGTGGTGTCGACATTGAAATCCACGAAGTCGGCGTGACTGAACATTTTCTTCGCCAGCGGCAGCGTGGTTTTGATGCCTTCGATTGTGAATTCATGCAGACAGCGTCGCATGCATTCAATGGCTTCCTGTCGCGTGGGTTTGTAAACGATCAGTTTACCGATCATGGAGTCGTAGTACGGGCTGATGGTGTAGCCTTCGTAGACGTGTGAATCGAAGCGGACTCCGGGGCCGCCTGGCAATCGCAGTTTGGTGATGGTGCCCGGGCTGCCGCGGAATCCGTTATCGGGATCTTCGGCGTTGACTCGGAGTTCGATGGCGCAGCCGGAGTGTCGGACATCGGCCTGCGTGAAGGGCAGTTTTTCGCCGGCGGCGACGAGGATCTGCTGTTTGATGAGGTCGATACCGGTGACCAGTTCGGTGACCGGGTGTTCCACCTGGATGCGGGCGTTGACTTCGATGAAGTAGAAGTTGAAGTTTTTATCGACGATGAATTCGCAGGTTCCGGCATTGGTGTAGCCGGCGGTTTTGACGAGTTGAACGGCGCAATTGCAGATGCGTTCGCGGACTTCGGGCGGCAGTTTGGGAGCGGGACTTTCTTCGATGAGTTTCTGGTGACGGCGCTGCATTGAGCAGTCACGTTCCCAGAGGTGGACGACGTTTCCGTGGTTATCGCCGATGATCTGGACTTCCACGTGGCGTGGTTTTTCGATGTATTTTTCGAGGTAGACACCGGCGTTTTTGAAGGCTTTTTCGGCTTCGGCACTGGCGGCTGCCAGTCCTGCCCGGAGTGAAATCTCGTTCCCGGCGACTCGCATGCCTTTGCCGCCGCCACCGGCGGTGGCTTTGATCAGGACGGGGTAACCGATGGTTTCGGCGATCCGGACAGCATCTTCGACATCGGTGATGAGCCCATCGCTGCCGGGTACGCAGGGGACCCCGGCTTTGCGAGCGATTTCGCGGGCACTGACTTTGTCGCCGAGCTGCTGCATGGCCTCGACGGGCGGGCCGATGAATTCGATGTTGCAGCTGCGGCAGACTTCGGCGAAGTGTGCATTTTCAGCGAGGAATCCGTAGCCTGGGTGGACAGCCTGGACGTTGCCGATTTCGGCGGCGCTGATGATGCGTTTGATCTGCAGGTAACTTTCCAGTGCCTGCGGCGGTCCGATGCACCAGGCCTCGTCCGCGAGTGAGAGGTAGTGAGCACCGCGGTCGGCTTCGCTGTAGACCGCGACGGTTTCGATACCCATTTCGCGGCAGGCGCGAATGATCCGCAGGGCGATTTCGCCGCGATTGGCAACCAGAATTCGTTGAAACATGAAAGTCAGCTCACGCCAGAAGGATCGGGGCTGTCAGGATGTGGCCGAACGGGCGAATCGTGACAGCGGGGAATCGATGGAGAGGTGCCACGAACTGCCGCAGTTGCAGCGCGAGCGGATCGCGCGGCAGAACTGCGTCAGCATCCTGGCTGGGCTGTGCTGCAGCGGGGATCAGGCTGGTTCCAGGCGGAACAGGGGCTGACCGAATCCGACGGCTTCACCGCTTTGGACGAGGATTTCGACGATGCGTCCGGCTTTTTCGCCCTGGATCTGATTGAAGACCTTCATGGCTTCGATGATGCAGACCACGGTGTCGGGCTTAACGACGGTGCCAACGCTGACGAAGGGAGGATCTTCGGGGCTGGGGGCGGCGTAGAAGGTGCCGACGGTGGGGGCTGTGATGAGGATGCCTGCGGGAGCAGCGGCCGGAGCGGCAGCGGGTGCTGCTGCGGCGGGTGCGGCGGGCGCAGCGACTGCGGGTACCGCGGGCGCTGCAGCCACCGGGGCGAATTCCGGCATGGTCGGGGCGTAAGCCACCTGACGCGGGCCGCGTCGCACTTTCCAGGATTCGTCTTCATTGGACAGGCTGACTTCAGAGACGCCGTATTTTTCCATCAGCTGCAGCAGCTTGCGGAAATCATCGAGATCGAATGCTTTGCGTTTGGGTTCGGTTTCCACGGGTTTCGCCATAGTAAAGGATGACTCCGGCTGTTGTGACCACCAGGTCCGGCAGCAGGAAATCTGAGGCCGGGGGCGGTTGGGCAGCCACGTTCGTGATGATGCCGCAGCATCGTAAAATCGGGGAATTTATGCAAGGACGCCAACGATCGACTGCTCAAATTCGCGAGGAACCGAAGTCAGGACTTCGCAGCCCGTCGGGGTCACGAGCACGTCATCTTCGATGCGAACGCCGAATTTTTCGGGCAGATAGATGCCTGGTTCCACGGTGATCACCATGCCCGGCTCGAAAACCTGCTGCGAAAGTGGGCTCATTCGCAGAGATTCGTGGATTTCAAGCCCAAATCCGTGTCCGAGGCCATGGCCAAAAAACCGGCCGAATCCGGCATCTGCGATCAGGCTGCGGGCGATGCGGTCGACGTCGGAGCAGAGTGCTCCGGGGCGAATCGCGGCGATCGCCGCCTGCTGGGCCATCAGCACTGTTTTATAGACTTTTTCGATTTGTTTTGTCGGTTTTCCCGTAATGAAAACTCGGGTGAGGTCGCTGCGGTAGCCCTGGCTGCTGACGGCTCCCCAGTCGACCAGCAGGACGGGGTGTTCGCTGAGGCGTCGGGATCCGGCGTGAGCGTGGGGGAGTGCGGCGGTCGGGCCGACTCCGACGATGGGTTCAAAAGCGGTGCCGTGTCCGCCGAAATCGCGCATGGCGGATTCGAGGAGGAAGCGGACATCGGATTCGGTTTGAGCGGGTCTCAGGCTGCTGCGAACGACTCCGATGCCGCGTTCGGCGATCTGGATGGCTGCGCGAATCTGGGCAAGTTCGGAGCGATCTTTGATTTCGCGGAGTCGTTCGACGAGTCCGGAGGTGGGGAGGAGGGTGGCTGGTCCGTTGGCGAGGCGGCTGTCGAGCGACTGCCAGGTGGCGAAGTTGAGGTGTTCGGCTTCGAAGGCGGCTCGTTTGGCACCGGCTGCGGCGATTCGGTCAACGGCGAGATCGAGGATGGTGCGTCCGGCATCGCGGATTTCGGCGGGCAGTCCGGGGCATTCGGACTGGAGTTGTGTTTCGTAGCGGGTGTCGCTGAGGATGACCTGGGATCCGCGAGCGAGGAACAGCCAGGAGGAGTCGCCGGTGAACCCGGTCAGGTAGCGGACGTTGGCGACGCCGGAGACGAGGAGGCTGTCGATCCCCGCCTCTCGGAATTTTCCAAGGACTCTGTTTCGGCGGGCTTCATAATCCGGGTGCAGCATAGGATGTGGTCCTGATGCGAGGAAAGCGGGACTGGTTTGGCGTGATTGTAGGGCAGAACAGAGTTTGTCACAAAGGCCACAATTCGGCGGCTGGAAAACGGCGACGAGTGATGTTTGACGCATTGAAGAATCTGTTTCCCGGTCTGGGAATTTCAGCAGCCGGCGGTCTTTCGGATACGGCATTGCAGTCGCGCTGGCAGCGTCTGGAGGCGGCGGGTCGTGAGCTGGAGCTGTTTGTTCCGGCGGGATCTGAGGCGATTGCGGGAGTGGTGTTGTTTCTGCATGGCCACGGCGAGGTGCTGCTGTCGGGCAACCCCGTGTTTACTCGGCTGTTTCAGCAGCATCGTCTGGTGGCGGTGTGTCCGTCGGGGCGTCGCAGCTGGTGGCTGGACGTGGTGTGTGAGGAATTCGACCCCGTGGTGACTCCGCAGCAGTGGCTGGTGCAGTCACTGGTCCCGTGGATCGAGCAGAGGCTTGAGGTGCAGCCGCCGCGGATTGCCCTGCTGGGGGTGAGTATGGGAGGTCAGGGTGTGCTGCAGCTGGCCTATCGTTATGCGCTGAAGTTTCCGGTGGTGGCGGCGATTTCCCCGGCGGTGGATTTTCATCAGCTGTATGGTGCGGGGATTCCGCTGGACGGGATGTTTCCGGATGCTGAAGCGGCGCGTCAGGCGACGGTGGTGCTGAATCTGCATCCGCTGCAGTGGCCGCGGTATCAGTATTTCTGCTGTGATCCGGCGGATGTGGAGTGGTATGACGGGGCAGCTCGGCTGGGGATGAAGTTATCGTCGTCGGGAATTCTGCACGAGCGGGATCTGCTGATCACGGCTGGCGGGCACACGTGGAGTTATTTCAATCGGATGGCGGAGCCGGCGATTGAGCATGTGGTGCGTGGTCTGGCGGGAGTGGCAGCCAGCGTGCAGTGACCGCCGGCGTGTGTCTGCGTGAATGTGATCAGGGCAGTCCGTTAACGCGGCGAACGACCCATTCGGCCATGAGCAGGCAGCAAAAGAGAGCGATCAGGCTCCAGTGATCCCAGAGGCTGCGTTCCTGCAATTTCTGCTGCGGCTGATCGGTGGGCAGCAGCAGTTCTGCGATGCGAGCGGCCTGCCACGGTTCGATCAGTTCGCCGCCACTTTGTTCGGCCAGCTGTTTCAGCAGGGTGCGATTGCAGCTGACATCGGCCAGTTCGGCGGAGATTTGTTTGCGAACGATGAGTTCGGTCTGGAGGTTGGGCGGGACTTCGACGGTGGTGTTTTCGACTTTGAGTCGGAGTGTCCAGTTTCCTTCGGTGAGTCCGGGCAGGCGTGCGCTGCTGCGTTCGGGTGTATCGGGAGCGGGCTGCAGCCGAATGGTGATGGGGGGAGTCGGGGAGCCGGTTTGTTCGGCGATGACGGAGACAGCAGCGTTTTGTATTTGCGGCAGCAGTCGACGATCCCAGCGGACAACGACTTCGGGTGATTCGGATTCGTCGATGATGACGTCTGAGACGGACATGCGGAGCGAGCTGTTGCCGGCGGCGGCTTTGCTGCGAGCGGCCCAGCGAATGAGCTGTCCCCAGAATTTGTAGTGCCATTCATCACCGGCGCGGCGGCGCCAGCGCCAGGTGCTGTCGAGTCCGAGCCAGACGACCTGGCCGAAGCCGTAATCCTGCTGGACGATGACGGGATCACCGGCGGCCGGCAGTCCGGGGATGGCGGCGGTGGCCCAGACGGTGGCTCCGGGTTTGGGAGTGCCGGTGGCAATCCACGGGTGTCCGGGCAGTGTTGTGAGTGCCATATCGCGGCTGCCGGGTTGTTCCTGCAGCTGGAACATGGGGAGATTTTGTGCGGCGGTGCTGAGGGTGAGTCGGAAGGCGGACTGTTCGCCACCGGGGGGTGATGCGAGGAACTGTTCGGCCAGTTTCTGGCGGACACTGGTGAGGGGCAGCATGTTGTTGAGAATCTCGGACTGATGTGCGAGCGGCATGTACTGTCGGCCGGGGATGATCAGGACGGTCAGTCCATCGCGAGTCACGGCGTCTTCGACCATCTGCCAGGTCTGTGGATCGGCTTCAGCGGGATTGAGGTCTCCGATGATCAGCAGGTCTGTGCGAGCGAGCAGTTCACGAAAGGCTGCGGCTGGCGGGAGCGTGTTCTGCAGGGCGGGCTGATTGAGGATTTCCAGCCATGGCTGTCGGAAGAGGACTGTGGTGGCTTCGACCTGCCGATCGCGTTCGAGCAGGTTATTGAGGTAGCGGAATTCCCAGCGTGCGTCTCCGTCCAGCAGCAGGACGCGAGCTTTGTTATCGACGACTTTGAGGCTGAAGCCGCGGGAGTTGTTGTCGCTGCGGAGTTCACCGGGGCGTGGATCACTGGTGATGACGTAGTCAAATCTGCCGGGCTGATCGGCGGGCAGTGTGAAGGAGACGACGGTGGAGTCGGTGGAGGGAGTGATGTTTTGCTGCTGAATGACGGTGCCATCGGATTCGAGTCGGACGGTGAGTTCTTCGCCTTCGAAACCGGCGGTTCCGAGGACAGTCCGGACGAGTGCCTGATCCCTGAGGAAGACGGCTTCGGGTGCATCGATGGAGGCGATGGCGAGGTCGCGGGGCTGCAGGGCGGAGCCGATGGGTATGGCGTAGACGGGGACATTGATCATGGCGAGCAGTTGTGCGGTGCCGGCGACGTCAGCGGGTGCAGTCTGTCGTCCGTCGGAGAGGATGACGAAGGCGCGGATCTGGCCGGCGGATTCTTCGGAGAGAGTGTGCTGGAGGAGTCCGACGGCATCGGTGGCTGCGGGCAGCAGTTTACTGCGTTCGGCCTGCAGTTGCTGTGTGAGCTGCCGTGGTGTGGTCTGCAGTTGTTCGGTGGCGAACAGTCGGAGATCGAGCGGGAGATTTTTGCGGAGATTTTCGAGGAGTTGCGTGGGTCTGGCGGTGAGCAGTCGGCGGGCGAATTCGGTGCGGGGCATCTGATCGAATTCGCTGAGTGAGGCGAAGACCTGATTGCGGCGGGCATTGGCTGCGGCCTGATCGGCGGCCGTCTGAGGAGGCTGGTCGGAGCCGAGCCAGGGCGGTTCAGTGCCGGCATCTGCGGCTGCGGCCCAGCGTTCGATGAGTGGTCGTGTTTCGTCATTTCCGAGCATTCCGAGTGCCTGAGCCCAGCGGAGTTTTTCGGCGAGCGTGGCGTGACTGTCGCGGGTTTCCATGCTGTCAGAGGCATCGACGGCGACCACCACCCTGCTCTGCTGGCGCTGGTCGAACTGTTTGGTGAGTACGGGCTGGAGGAGAGTGAGGAGCAGCAGAGTGAGGACAGTGCAGCGGAGTGTGAGGAGTGTCCATCCGATGGTGCGTGAGACCATGCGTCGTTCGAGTCGCAGGAGCCAGCAGCTGAGTGCGATGGCGGTGCCGGCGGCGAGGACGATGAAGCAGGTCCAGGGGAGCGAGCTGGTGCCGGAGAACAGGAGTCGCCAGGTCATGAGCGGTCTCGACTGCTGGCGCGTCCGTGGACGGGAAGGATTTCGTCAGAGCGTGGGGTGGCTGGCTGGACTTCGCGATAGAGGCTGATGAGCTGGTCGAGCATGCGATCTTCGCGGAATCTGGAGCTGACGAGCTGGCGTCCGGCGGCGGCGATGCTGCGAGCGGTATCGCGATTGCGGAGGAGTTCGATGATGCGATCTGCGAGCTGGCGGCTGTCGGAGGGCGGGACGATCAGTCCGTTTTCGCGATCCTGGATCACACTGAGCACTCCGCCGACGCCTGAGGCGATGACGGGTCTTCCGAGTGCCATGGCTTCCAGCATCAGGACTCCGATGCCCTGCTGGAGCGAGGGCAGGCAGAAGATATCGATGGCGGAGAGGTAGCCTGTCATGGAGACGCCGCCGTCGACGAAGGTGAGGCGTCGTGAGAGGTCGAGTGAGGCGGCGAGTTGTCGGAGGCTGTGTTCTTCGGGGCCGCTGCCGGCGATGACGATGCGGATATCCAGTCCGGCTTCCACGACGCGATGGCAGGCGCGGAGGAAGAAAGAGGCGCCCTTGATGACTTCGAGCGGACCGGCCATGCCGATGACGGGTGGTCGATCATCATCGAGCGGCTGATCGATTCCGGTGGAGTCGGGGACTTCGACTCCGGGCAGGATCACTTGTTTTTCGAGCTTGTCCATGACGGGGCCGGGTGGCAGTCGGGACTGGACGCTGTCGCTGACGGAGATGATGGTGCGGAGTTGTGGTACGGGGCTGCGGAGGTTGAGTGATTCGGCTTCATCGTGTCCTCCGACGCTGAGCAGGAGCGGGCGTTTGAGTTTTTCGGCGAGTCGTGAGGCGGTGTGGAGGAGGCGACTGTCGAGGAGGTGAATGACGTCGGGGCGCTGGTCTTTGATGTCGCGGTAGATGGTGCGGGCGACGAGTCGTCCCCAGACGGGGACATCGAGTCCGGGGACTTCGTGCAGTCGAACTCCGTGGAGCAGTGTCGGGTCGAGCCCGGAGCAGCTGGTGCAGACGAGGGCGGTTTCGAGTTCGCGTTTTTCGAGTCCGCGGGCGATGCGCAGTGTGAGCAGCGACGAACCACGGAAGGTGAGTTCGCCGTCCAGCAGCAGCACTCGCAGGGGTTGTTCAGCCATGCGTGCAGTTTACACGATGGTTCGGGAATCTCCAGCAATCCGGCGGGAGTCGGGGAATCCGGGGAAATCTGCGGGTGTGCTGGCAGCGGTGGCGTTGAGATCATAGGCTATGGGGGGAGTCGTCGGCGGTGCGTGTGTGCCGGCAGTGGCTGAGGCGGCGGAAGCAGGGGGGGTGAGGTTTTGGCGGAAAGCGGAGAACTGGAGCTGCAGGGGGTGCGGATTGCGGACACGTTTGCGGAGGCATTTCCGATCAAGGCAGCGCGGCTGGTGATCACAGCGGACAGTCTGCGCTG
>Ga0209985_10003567_pt1 | contig 13156 bp, 13 predicted proteins | sample NOAtaG_FD_187305 | JGI IMG/M metagenome (GOLD analysis project Ga0209985, IMG submission 187305) | Freshwater lake microbial communities from Lake Erie, under a cyanobacterial bloom - NOAA_Erie_Diel6S_1000h metaG (SPAdes) (version 2) | ecosystem: Environmental > Aquatic > Freshwater > Lake ...
GTTCAGCGTGACCCGGGCCGCCCGCCGCGGCGCACGGTCGATGAAGTCCTCCAGCGGTGCGGACGCCGGTGCGGAGTCCGGCGCCCGCCCCGACGCCCGCTGCGACACGGACACCGGCGCGTACAGCCCGAGCGGCGCCAGCTCGAGCTGCGCAAGGCCGAAGCGCCGGCGCTGGTAGACCGTGCCCAGGCCGGGCCACGCCAGGGCCGTCATGCCCAGCGGCACGGCCAGCGCCGCACGCCACGCCGGGTCGGCCCACCAGTCGGCGAGGTCGATCCGCGGCGCGATCGCCGCGGCGTCGGCCGGGTCAGCGCGGTCGATCATCGGCTCCGCCGGGCCGACCTGGACCGTCCGCGCGGGCCGCAGGGCCTGCAGGGCCGGTCGAGCGCCCACCGCGCCCGATGACGAAGTGGAACTCCCCGATCGTCGAGGCCACGATGTACGCGGTCATGCCGAGCGACAGCAGCCACAGCGAGGGCAGCGCGGCCAGGCCCGCGGCCTGCGCACCCAGCAGCAGCCCGAACGCGATCAGCGTGGCGGCTAGCGCCAGCGCGAAGTCCAGAGCGAAGCGCTCCTTGACGAGGTAGAGCACGCCCAGCGGACCGGCGACGAAGGCCGACAGGATCCACGGCGCGAGCGCACGCAGGTAGGCCGCCGCGTCCGCCCAGGCGGCACCGAACAGCGCGCCCATCCAGCGCTCGGGAAGCCACAGCAGAACCGGCAGCAGCGCCAGCGCCGTCGCCGACAGCGCGGCCACCAGCCGCAGCGCGTCGCGGCGCAGCCGTCCGTCGTCGGCACGGTGGCCGGCCGCACGCGGGTAGTAGACCTGCGCGACCGCGTTGCTGAGCAGCCCGAGCGGCGCCTTCAGCAGCCGCATCGCAAAGCCGTAGTAGGCGGCCGCCTGCGGCCCGTGGAACGCGGCCACCAGCAGCGGCAGGCCGGAGTTCTGCGCGGCGTCGGACAGCACGTGCGGGCCGTTGAAGAACGCGAGGCGCCGGAAGTGCCGCATCAGCCGCCAGGCCTGCCGCGGGCGCACGCGCAGGTCGAATCCGCTGCCCGCCAGCCCCGAAGCCGCAACCGCCAACCCGGCCAGCTGCCCAGCCAGCGTCGCCGCCGCCAGCAGCCCGGCGCCCGCGCCGACCCAGGGCACCAGCCCGAGCGACAGCAGGGCCACCACCGCGGCCTGCACGATGCGCGACAGCGACAGCCGCCGGAAGCCGCCGGTGCGGGCCAGCCAGTTCCACGCCAGCTGCAGCAGTGCGCCCTGCAGCACGAACAGCGGCACCAGCCACGCCAGGTGCGCCACGCCATGCCCCTCGAGCCAGGGCGTGGCGGCAGCGAGCAGCGCCAGCGCGAACGCGGCCATCAGCGTGACCGCCAGGGCGACCGCGGCCGCGCCCAGCGCCAGCGCCGAGGCGCTGCGCGCGCGCCGCGGCAGCGCGATCGCGGCGTCCAGCCGGGCGCAGGCCACCGGCAGGACCAGCCCGCCCCAGGCCAGCCAGACGACGAAGCCGCCGTAGCTCTCGGGCGCGTACAGGCGGGTGACCAGCGGCAGCGCCGCCAGGCCGATGGCCTGGGCGACGGCGGTGCCGCCCGCCACCGTGAGCACGCTGGCGGCAAACGAGCGGGCCATCGGAGGCGCGGCGCCGGGGCGGCGGTCGGGCGCCGCGGCTCAGGCCGCCGCGTTGGCCGCTGCAGCCGCCGGGGCCGCAGCCGGGCGCGGCGCGGACCCGGCCACCGCCGCGCGCAGCGCAGCGACGACGCGGTCCTGATCAGCCTCGGTCAGGTCGGCGCTCATCGGCAGGCTCAGCACCCGCGCGGCCAGATCGGTGCTGACCTCGCAGCACTCGGGGCAGCAGTGCGCCGCGTAGGCCGGCTGGTGGTGCAGCGGCTTCGGGTAGTGCACGGCGGTGGGCACGCCGGCGGCGTGCAGCGCGGCCTGCACCGCCGGACGGTCCCCGACCCGCACCGTGTACTGCGCGTGCACCGAGTTGCGGTCGGGTCGCACGGCGACACGGCCCACACCCGGCACGCCGGCGAGCAGCGCGTCGTAGCGGGCGCCGATCGCGGCGCGGCGCTCGAGCTCCCACTCGAAGCGCTCGAGCTTGGCCAGCAGCACCGCGGCCTGGATCGTGTCGAGCCGGCCGCCGACGCCCAGCCGCGTGTGCGTGTAGCGGGCGCTCTGGCCGTGCACGCGGATCTCGCGCGCGGCCTGGGCGAGGCGGTCGTCGTCGGTGAACAGCGCACCGCCGTCGCCGTAGCAGCCGAGCGGCTTGCTCGGGAAGAAGCTGGTCGCGCCCCAGGTCGAGAGCGCGCAGGAGCGTCGCCCCTGGTAGAGCGCGCCGAAGCTCTGCGCTGCGTCCTCGATGACGGCGAGGCCGTGCCTGGCGGCGATGGCGTTGATCTCGGCCATGTCGGCCACCTGGCCGTACAGGCTGACCGGCATGATGGCCTTGGTGCGCGGCGTGATCGCGGCCTCGATGAGCCGCGCGTCGACGTTGCAGGTGTCGGGCTCGACGTCGACGAAGACCGGCTTGCCGCCCGCCAGCACGATGGTCTCGGCGGTGGCGGCGAAGGTGAACGGCGTGGTGACGACCTCGTCGCCGGGCGCGAGGTCGAGCGCCATCAGCGCGATCAGCAGCGCCTCGGTGCCGCTGGCCACCGTGATGCAGTGCCTGGCGCCAGTGAAGGCCGCCAGCCGCTCCTCGAGTTCCTTCACCTCGGGGCCGAGGATGTACTGGCCGTGGTCGAGCACGCGCTGGATGCGGGCGTCGATGCTGGTCTTCAGCGCCGCGTACTGCGCCTTCAAGTCGGTGAATTGCATGGGTTCAGGCCGCAGTGAGGGTGTCGCCTTCGAGACGGTAGCGCTCGCCGGTGGCCGGACAGGCGGCCTCGAGGACGGTGTCGCCCGGCCCCGAGGCCGGCAGCGCGAGGCGCTCGCCGTGCCGGCTCATCCAGCCGATGCGGCGCGCCGGCACGCCGACCACCAGCGCGTAGGCCGGCACGTCGCGGCTGACCACCGCACCGGCGCCGACGAAGGCGTGCTCGCCGATGGTCGTGCCGCAGACGATGGTGCAGTTGGCGCCGAGCGTGGCGCCGCGCCGGACCCGCGTGCGACGGTACTCGTCCTTGCGCGGCACCGCCGAGCGCGGGTTGTGGACGTTGGTGAAGACCATGCTCGGGCCGCAGAACACGTCGTCCTCGAGCGTGACGGCGTCGTAGACCGAGACGTTGTTCTGGATGCGCACGTTGTCGCCGATGACCACGTCGTTGCCGACGAACACGCCCTGCCCCAGCGAGCAGCGCGCGCCGATGCGGGCGCCGGCGCTGACGTGCACCCAGTGCCACACGCGCGTGCCCTCGCCGATGCGGGCGCCCTCGTCGACGATCGCGCTGGGGTGGACGACCGCGCGGGCCGCGGGCGCCATCAGAACACCAGCGGCAGCCCGACGCGCACGCCGTCGCGCGCGCTGCGGTAGGCGGCGATGACGACCTCGAGCGAGCGCAGGCCCTCGTAGCCGTCGACCTGCGCCTCGGCCTCGCCACGCAGCGTGTCGATGACGTTGGCGTAGTAGAGGGGGTGGCCGAAGCCGTAGACGCTGGGCGGCGCGTAGTTCGCGCTGCGGACCTGCTCGTCCTCGGGCCGGGGGTCGGCAAACTCCCAGTGCTCGATGCGGTTGACCGCCACGCCGCCCACGCGCACGGTGCCGCGCTCGCCGAGCACGGTGATGCTGCCCTCGAAGTTCTTGCCGTGAGTCAGCATCGTCACGTTGATGCTGGCCAGGCCGCCATGGCGCAGGCGCAGGCTCATCACGCCGGTGTCCTCGGCCTCGATCGCGCGCGCCAGCGTGGCGGTGTAGGCGTGCACGCTGTCCACCGGGCCGACCAGCCAGTCGACCATGTCCACGTAGTGGCTGGCCTGGTTCAGGAACGCGCCGCCGTCCATGTCCCAGCGGCCGCGCCAGGGCGCGTCGTCGTAGTAGCTCTGCGGCCGCGTCCAGAACACGTTGACGTTGACCATGTAGACGCGGCCGAAGCGCCCGCCGTCGATCGCGGCCTTCAGCAGCTGCATCGTCGCGTTGAGGCGGTTCTGCTTGACGACGAAGAGCTTGACGCCGGCCTCGCGGCACTCGCGCACCATCGCCATGCCCTCGTCCCACTTGGTGGCCATCGGCTTCTCGGTCAGCACGTGCCGGCCGGCGCGGGCCACGGCGATGGCCTGGCGCGGGTGCAGGCCGCTCGGCGTGGCAAGCGCGACGACGTCGGCCTGCGCGCCGTGCAGCAGCGCGTCGAGCGAGTCGAAGCCGGGCGCGCCGGTGCGGGCGGTCGCGGCCTGCAGTGCGCGCGGGTCGGTGTCGCAGACGGCGACCAGCTCGGCGCGGCCGGCGTGGCGCCCGATGGCGTCGAAGTGGCTGGCCGAGATCCTGCCGCAACCGACGAGCGCGAAGCGCACCGGCCGTCCGGTGATCGGGTGGGCGGCTCTCATGACAGGCCCGGGATTCTACGGGGCCCGCCCCGTGCCGGCGCCTAGAATCGCCGGCGAATCGACGGGCCCCAGATGAACCAAGACGACAACGCGCTGATCGCAGAGCGACGCGGCAAGCTCGAGGCGCTGCGCGCGCGCGCTGCCACCCACGGCCCGGCCTTCCCCAACGACTTCAAGCCGACCCACCACGCCGCAGCGTTGCACCAGCGGCACGGCACCACGCCCAACGACGAGCTCGAGGCCGCCGGCCACGCGGTGGCGGTGGCCGGCCGCATGATGCTCAAGCGCGTGATGGGCAAGGCCTGCTTCGCGACGCTGCAGGACGCCTCGGGGCGCATCCAGGTCTACGTCACGCAGGACGCGGTGGGCGCCGAGGCGCTGGCCGACTTCAAGCACTGGGACCTCGGCGACATCCTCGGCTGCGAGGGCACGCTGTTCCGCACCAAGACTGGCGAGCTGTCGGTGAAGGTGGCGCGGATCCGGCTCGTCACCAAGGCGCTGCGCCCGCTGCCGGACAAGTTCCACGGCATGACGGACCAGGAGCAGAAGTACCGCCAGCGCTACGTCGACCTGATCACCGACGAGGCCGCGCGCGCCCGCTTCGTGGCCCGCAGCAAGGCGGTCAGCTCGATCCGCGAGTTCATGGTCGGGCACGGCTTCCTCGAAGTCGAGACGCCGATGCTGCACCCCATCCCCGGCGGCGCCAACGCGCGCCCCTTCGTCACCCACCACAACGCGCTCGACCAGGACATGTTCCTGCGCATCGCGCCCGAGCTCTACCTGAAGCGGCTGCTGGTGGGCGGCTTCGAGCGCGTGTTCGAGATCAACCGCAACTTCCGCAACGAGGGCATCAGCGTCCGCCACAACCCCGAGTTCACGATGCTCGAGTTCTATGCGGCGTACTGGACCCACCACGACCAGATGGACTTCACCGAGCAGCTGCTGCGGCACGCCGCGCGCGCGGCCACCGGCTCGGCGGTGGTCACCTACGGCGGGCAGTCGATCGACCTCGGGCTGCCCTTCCGGCGCCTCTCGGTGCGCGACTCGCTGGTCCGCATCGCCGGCCTGTCCGAGGCCGAGGCGGGTGACCCCGGGGCGCTGCACGCGCGGCTGAAGGCTCTGGGCGAGGAGCCGCCCGCGCACTGGACGCTGGCCGAGCTGCAGTTCGGCCTGTTCGAGGCCGCCGTCGAGGACAAGCTGATCCAGCCCACCTTCATCGTCGACTACCCGGTCGAGGTCTCGCCGCTGGCGCGCGCGTCAGACGCCGACCCCGCCGTCACCGAGCGCTTCGAGCTCTTCATCACCGGGCGCGAGATCGCCAACGGCTTCTCCGAGCTGAACGACCCCGAGGACCAGGCGGCGCGCTTCCTGGCGCAGGCGGCCAACAAGGAAGCCGGCGACGAGGAGGCGATGTACTACGACGCCGACTACATCCGCGCCCTGGAGTACGGCATGCCGCCTGCGGGCGGCTGCGGCGTCGGGATCGACCGCCTGGTGATGCTGCTCACCGACAGCCCGAGCATCCGCGACGTCATCCTGTTCCCGGCGCTGCGCCGCGAGGGCGGCGACGGCCCGGCCGCGCGCTCGGCCTGAAGCGGACGTGCAGGACGCGGAGCCGCCGCCGCTGCGTTCGCGGCTGCACTCGCAACTGCACCCGCAACTGCAGTCGCGACTGCAGTCCCTGGCGTCGATCGAGGCGGCGCTCTGGCGCGAGCTCGAGGCTGCCGCCGCCGACCGCGGCCACGAGTGGCGCGTGGCGGTGCTCGCCACCGTCGACGCCGGCCTGCCCGAGGCCCGCTGCATCGTGCTGCGCGAGGTGGATGCCGTGCACCGGCGCGTGGTCTTCTACAGCGACGCGCGCAGCCCCAAGGTGCGGCAGGCTGCCGCGGCGCCGGCTGCGGTGCTGGTGATGTGGTCGCGCCGGCTGTCGTGGCAGCTGCGGCTGCGGGTCGACCTCGAGGTCCTCGCCGCCGGGCCGGAAGTGGCCTCGCGCTGGGAACGCCTCGCGCTCACCTCCGCGGCGCAGGACTACCTGGCGCCGCTCGCGCCGGGCAGCACAGCCGGCGACGGCGAGCCGCCGCCGCCCGGGCGTGCGGACGGCCATCACTTCGCGGTGCTGACCGGGCAGGTGCGTTCGGCGGACTGGCTGGAGCTGCACCCGGCCGGCCACCGCCGCGCGGCCTTCGACGACGACGGCGCGCGCTGGCTCGTGCCCTGAGCCGCGCCGCGCTCGGCGCCCGGTCGCCCGGTCGCCCGGGGCGGGTGCGAATCAGGCCTTCACGGGCCGTCAGGCCTGCTTCCAGTCGGGCGCGCGCTTCTCGAGGAAGGCCGCCATGCCCTCCTTCTGGTCCGCGGTGGCGAACAGCGAGTGGAAGACGCGCCGCTCGAAGCGCATGCCCTCGGCGAGCGGGGCCTCGAAGGCGCGCTGCACGCATTCCTTGGCCAGCGCCACGCTGGCCGCGCTGAGCCCGTTGATCGCGTCGGCTGCCGCCTGCGCCTCCTCGAGCAGCCGGTCGGCCGGCACGACGCGCGCCACGAGCCCGGCGCGCTCGGCCTCGGCGGCGTCCATCATGCGGCCGGTGAGCACCAGGTCCATCGCCTTGCTCTTGCCCACCGCGCGCGGCAGCCGCTGGGTGCCCCCGGCGCCGGGGATGATGCCGATCTTGATCTCGGGCTGGCCGAAGCGGGCCGTGTCGGCGGCGATGACGATGTCGCACATCATCGCCAGCTCGCAGCCCCCGCCCAGCGCGAACCCGGCCACCGCCGCGATCACCGGCTTGCGCACCTGCAGCAGGGTCTCCCAGTTGCGGGTGATGAACTCCTCGCGCAGCGCCTCGGCGTAGGTCTTGCGGGCCATCGCCGCGATGTCCGCCCCGGCGGCGAACGCCTTCGCGCTGCCGGTCAGGACGATGCAGCCGATGCCGTCGTCGCGGTCGAAGGCCAGCAGCGCCGTGCCGAGCTCGTCCATCAGCTCGTCGTTCAGCGCGTTGAGCTGCCGCGGCCGGTTGAGCGTGATCCAGGCCGTGCGGCGGGCGCCCTCGCCGCGAACATCGGTCAGGATCGAGGCTTCTTTCATGGATCGGCTCCGCGGTTTGCCCTCACTATACGGGCGCAAACTCGGCCCCCGGCCTGCCGGCCCGCGTCGTGCGCCCGCAGCGCCGCGCGACCGCTCGGTACACCAGGGGCGGGTCGACCGCACGACCGGCATGCCCACCATTCACCGCAAGACCGCCAAGGGCCTCTCCGAGGTCCAGACGCGGGCTTTCCGCCTGCCGCCGAGGCTGCGCAGCCTGCTGATCATGGTCGACGGCAAGCGCAGCGACGCCGAGCTGTCGGCGATGCTGCCGCAGGCGGGCGAGGTGCTGCAGGCGTTGGCCGGGCAGGGCTTCATCGAGGTCGCGGCCCAGGCACCGGCTCCACCGCCGGCTCCACCGCAGCCGCCCCCACCGCCCCCCCCACCGGCCGCGCTGCAGGCCCCTCGCCGCGACGCAGCGGGGGCCGAAGGAAGCGCCGCGGCCGTGGCCGTGGCGCCGGCGGCGACCGCGTCCACCGATTTCCCCGCGCGGAGGCGCCAGGTCCTGCGCCTGTTCAACGACATCGCCGGCCCGGACGGCGAACCGATGGCGATCAAGATGGAGCGCACGCGCTCGCTCGAGGAACTCCGCGCCCTGCTGCCCCAGGCCGTGAACCTGGTGGGCCTGCTGCGCGGACGCGGTGAGGCACAGGCCTTCGCCGACCGCGTCGACCAGATCTGAGCCGCCGGCCGCTGGCGCGCGTCAGCGCACGGCCTGCTGGGGCAGCCGCTCGAGCAGCAGGTCGACGAAGGTTTGCGCGTCCTGCCGGATCAGGATGCGCACCGGCAGGTTCTGCAGCGTCGGAGCCACCCAGATCTCGGCGATGAGGTCCCCCCCGGGACGCGGCTCGCGCCGCGGCCGGACACGGACCGCCGCCACCTCGCCCACCGGCGTGGCCAGCACCTCCTCGCCGAGGACGTCGTAGGTCCACACGTCAAGCCGGCGCGGCAGCGCCAGCGGCACGTCGATCGACTGGCCCGGCTGCAGCAGGCCCTGGCGGGTGGTGAACAGCCACGTCAGGTGCACGAACTGGCTGGCGCTGTCCTGCACCCCGGGCGGCCGCGCCACGGCCTGCCCCGAGGGCAGGCGCACACGGTCGTCGTCGAACAGGATCGTGAAGCGGCGCGGCTCGCGCAGGATGGCCTCGGTGACCTCGTCGTAGCGGCGGGGCACCAGCCCGTCGGCCGTGATCAGGCCGTCGCTGGTGAGCCGGCGCGTGACCAGCGGGGCGAACTGCGGGCCGATGCCGAGCTCGAGCTGCACCTGGTAGCGCCCGCCCTCGGCGCGCCACTCGACGCGCGCCTGGCCCTCGACCGGGCCGCGGTAGTTGCCGCTCAGGCGGTAGCTGAGCCGCGTCGAAGGGGGCCACTCGAAGGCGGGCGGGCCGGGCACGGCCGGCGCAGAAGGCGCCTCCGCCGGCCGGGCCTCGGCCTGGCCGGCCGGGGCCGGCGCAGTCGCGTCGGGAAGCGGCCCCGGCGGCGACTCGGTGCGCGGCGCGGCCTGTGCCAAGACCGGATCGGCCGTCTCCGGCGGCGGTGGTTCCGCACGCGCGGGCAGCGGCGCCGAGGCCGGGGGCGGCGGCGGGCGCGCCGCCGCGGCGGCCCGGACCGCCGGCCGAGGCGGCACGGGCGGCGCGGCGGCCGGCTGCAACTCGCGCGAGAAGGTCACCTCGATGCGCGACGGCAACGCTGTGTCTGAGGCTCCGAAGCCGAACCTGTCGGACAGAATGGAGTCGGCCAGCAGCAGGTGCAGCGCCAGCACCGGCACCCCCAGCAGCAGCGGCGTCCACCGGACCGACCGGGAACGTGCCCCGCTCGGTTCAGATGCCGGCTGCGGCAATGAAGCAGCTTGCCGCCGCAACGGCGCTCAGCCGGAAGCGCAGCGTCAGCCAGGCCGAGACGCCCTCGCGCCGGTACAGGACGCGATCGACGGCCCAGCACAGCAGAAGCAGCGCACCGCTCAGGACGAGACCGCTGCTGGCCGGCATCATCACGGCCGCCCAGGCCAGCAGCGACGGGGCCACGCCCCAGGCCAGCAGCGGCACGGCCGGCTTCGGCTGCCGCAGCGCGAGGCCCCAGTGGATGCCGCCCAGAAAGGACACGATCAGTGCCGCGTAGGCCGACAGCGCCTGCGCCGCAAAGGGCAGGGCCTCGCCCTGCACCAGCCAGACGAGGGCCGCCCCCGCGACAAAGGGCAGCAGCCCGGCGTGACCGAGCGCAAGCGCCAGTGGCGACGGCGCGCCCGCGACGTCACCCGCAGGCGGCAGGTCCGGTTCGACGGCAGGCACGTCGGACCGATCAGGGCTTGCGGGCTGCGGCTGCCAGCCCGCGCTCGACTTCCTCGGCGGGCAGGGCTCCCGGCTTGCGGGTGCCGTCCTCGAACACCACCGCGGGCGTGCCGTTGACCCGGTGGCGGCGGCCGAGCGCGACGTTGCGCTCCAGCGCCGCCGCGTCGCAGCGCTCGGGCGCCGCCGCGGCAGCCTGGCCGTCGATCATCCAGGCGCGCCACGCCCTGGCGGGGTCCCGGCTGCACCAGATGTCGCGCGCCTTCGCGTTCGAGTCGGCCCCGAGGATGGGCATCAGGAAGGTGTAGATCGTGACGTCCTTCAGCGTGGCCAGGTCGCGCTCGAAGCGCTTGCAGAAGCCGCAGTTCGGATCGGCGAAGACCACCAGCCGGCGCGTTCCGGTGCCCTGCCGGATCGCGATCGCGTCCTTCAGCGGCAGCTTGGAGAAGTCGATCGCGGTGAGTTTGTCGATGCGCTGCTCAGTCAGGTCGGTCCGCGTGCGGGTCTCGATCAGCGAGCCGCCGACGAAGATGTGCTCGCCCTTCTCGTCGCTGTACAGGATCTCGGTGCCGCCGTAGCGCACCTCGAACACACCGGGCACCGGCGACGGGCGCACCTCGTCGATCGGCGGCAGCCGCGGGATGCGCTCGGCGAGCGCCTTGCGGATCGCGGCCTCCTGCGCGAACAGCGGGCCGGCGGCCGCGAGCAGCAGCAGCACGGGGGTTCGACGGGCCAGACGGTGGGTCGTGCGGGGCATTCGGTTCGTCCTAGGGCAGATGCGGGCGCGGCCTCTACCGCGCGCCGCCGATGGCGCGCTGCGCCAGCAGTTGCTTGACCGGCGGCAGCCGGTTGACCAGACCCAGGCCACGGTTGCGCAGTTCCCTGGCCAGCGGGGCCCGGCTCGAGAACAGGTGCAGCAGGCCGTCGGTGACCAGACCCATCGCGCGCACCGGGCCCTCGCGGGCGCGGGCGTGACGCGCCAGCAGCCGCTCGTCGCCGAGCGGGCGCCAGCCCTCGCGCGCGGCCAGCACCGCGGCCAGCGAGGCCACGTCGGCCAGTCCCAGGTTGAGGCCCTGGCCCGCCAGCGGGTGCACCACGTGCGCGGCGTCGCCCACCAGCACCCAGCCCGGACCGTGCAGCGGCTCGGCGCGGCCGATCGACAGCGGCCAGGCCGCGCGCGGGCCGGCCAGCGTGAGCGTGCCGGCGGCCCCGCCGGAGGCGTCGGCCAGCGCGGCCTCGAACGCGGCCGGCGGCAGCGCCAGCAGCTCCGAGGCCCGGTCCTCCGGCAGCGACCACACCAGCGCGAGGCCGTGCCCGGCGCGCGGGCGGTCGGTCGGCAGCAGCGCCAGCACGTCGGGGCTGCGGAACCACTGCCGCGCACGGCCCGCATGGGGCAGGCTGGCCTGCAGCCGTGCCGCGATCGCACGCTGGCCGTAGGGGTGGCGCACCATCCGGGCGCCCAGCGCGGCACGGCTGGCCGAGTCCTTGCCCTCGGCCAGCACCGTCAGCGCGGCAGGCACCGGGGCAGTCACCCGAGTGACGCGCGGCGCGAAGCGCACCGCTGCGCGCAACGCGTCCTCGAGCGCCGCCGCACCGACGATCCAGGCCAGCTCGGGCTCGGCCTGCGCCCAGGCCGAGAACTCGAGCACCGCCCCCGGCGCGTCGCCCTCCACACGCATGTCATGGACGGGCGTGCGGTCGGCCGGGTCGATCGCGTCCCAGGCCTTCAACGAGGCCAGCAGGTCGACCGAGGCCCGGTTGAGCGCGTAGGCGCGCACGTCCTCGCCCGTCGGCGCCGGACCGGCGCCCCCGGGAGCGGCCTCGAGCAGCGCCACCTCGAGCCCGAGGCGGGACAGCGCCAACGCGGCCGCGAGGCCCACCGCCCCGCCACCGCGGACCAGGACGTCGTGGGAGGCCATGCCGGGCATTGTAGGGAGCGGGTCATGCCCGACACGCGCACAATGCCGGCCCTTCGCCGCACAGGCCATATCCGACCGGGGACCCCGCGTGACCGCTCCGACCGCCACCCTCGCTGCGCTGTACGTGCATCCGCTGAAGTCCTGCGCCGCGCTCGCCCTGCCCGAAGCGCTGCTGACCGCCACCGGGCTCGACCTCGACCGCGCCTGGATGGTGGTCGACCGCGACGGCGAGATGTACACGCAGCGCGAGCTCCCGCGCATGGCGCTGATCCGCCCCGAACTGCGCCGGGGCGAGCTCGTGCTGCGCGCGCCGGGCATGCTGGCGCTGCACCTGCGGCTTGACGTCGTCGAGGAGCCGACGCGGGTGCGCGTCTGGGACGACGAGGTGCGGGCCTACGAGATGGGCGCGCTGGCCGCGCAGTGGATGACCGACTTCCTCGGCCGGCCGCTGCGCCTCGTGCGCTTCGACCCCGAGCAGCGGCGGCTGTCGGCGCGGCGCTGGACCGGCGAGGTCGAGGCCGAGAACCAGTTCAGCGACGGCTTCCCGCTGCTGGTGGCCGGCCGCGCGTCGCTGGACGACCTGAACGCCCGGCTGGCCCGCCGGGGCCACGCCGCAGTGGGCATGGAGCGCTTCCGGCCCAACCTGGTGCTCGACGGCCTGCACCCGTTCGACGAGGACCACCTCGACACGCTCGAGATCGCCACCGATGAGGGCCCGGTCACTCTGCGGCTCGTCAAGCCCTGCGTGCGCTGCACGATCCCCAACGTCGACCCGGCGAGCGCCGAGGTCTCCACTGCCGTGGGGGACGCGCTGGCGGGCTTCCGCGCCGACCCGCGGATGGGCGGCGGCATCACGTTCGGCATGAACGCGATCGTGCTCGACGGCCACGAGCGCACGCTGCGCGTGGGCCAGCCGGTGCAGGTGCGGCACGCCTTCTAGCAGCGTGCGCGGCAGCAGGTGTAGGAAAATCGCGGTTTCCCCCGAGAGCCCCCCATGAGCCTGCAATGCGGCATCGTGGGCCTGCCCAACGTCGGCAAGTCCACCCTGTTCAACGCCCTGACCAAGGCCGGCATCGCGGCCGAGAACTACCCGTTCTGCACGATCGAGCCCAACGTCGGCATCGTCGAGCTGCCCGACCCGCGCCTGACGAAGCTGGCCGGGATCGTCAAGCCGCAGAAGGTGGTGCCGGCGATCGTCGAGTTCGTCGACATTGCCGGCCTGGTGGCCGGCGCCAGCCAGGGCGAGGGCCTGGGCAACCAGTTCCTGAGCCACATCCGCGAGACAGACGCGATCGTCAACGTCGTGCGCTGCTTCGAGGACGACAACGTGGTGCACGTCGCCGGCCGGGTCGACCCGATCGCCGACGTCGAGGTGATCCAGACCGAGCTCTGC
>Ga0209985_10003570_pt1 | contig 13148 bp, 15 predicted proteins | sample NOAtaG_FD_187305 | JGI IMG/M metagenome (GOLD analysis project Ga0209985, IMG submission 187305) | Freshwater lake microbial communities from Lake Erie, under a cyanobacterial bloom - NOAA_Erie_Diel6S_1000h metaG (SPAdes) (version 2) | ecosystem: Environmental > Aquatic > Freshwater > Lake ...
TCGTGCTGTGCACGGGCAAACGAGGTGGACGGTATCGGTCTGTACCGGCGCGCTGATTCTTGGCGGCGCCGGAATCCTCAGGGGAGTTCGGGCGACCACTCATTGGTTGGCGATGGACGCGCTGGCCGGGTATGGCGCGATTCCAGTCCGGGAGCGCGTCGTCTTTGATGGCCGAATCGTCACGGGCGCCGGCGTCTCGGCCGGTCTCGATCTGGGGTTGCAATTGGTGGCCCGGGAGAGTGGGGCGACGTGCGGCCGCGAGATCCAGTTGTGGATCGAATACGATCCACAACCACCATTCGACTGCGGAAGTCCGGCGCGGGCCGACGATGAGCTTCTGCAAAGGCTCCGGCAACGGAGCCGATTCCACAGGAAGGAGGCCTGACGTGTGGCGGCTGTCCCGAGCTTTAGTAATGCCGTGGCTGTCGATCTGCCTGTTCGTCTTCCTGTCCGGATGCCAGACGAGGGAGGCGCGACTAACGGTCTCGGCCGCGGCGGATTTGACCGATGCCTTTGGCGAAATCGGGCGACAGTTTACCGCCGCGACCGGTATGCCGGTCAGCTTCAATTTTGGTTCGACCGGCCAGCTGGCTCAGCAGATCGAACAAGGGGCCCCAGTCGATATCTTTGCCGCCGCCAGTGTCGACTATCTTGACGATCTCGAACGAAAAGGACGGATTGTTCCCGCGACGCGCCGACGTTATGGGACCGGAAGACTGGTCGTCTGGTCCCGGCACGATCGGCCGACCAGGATTCAGTCATTGGCTGATCTTGGACAACCGGGTATCGAACGAATCGCCATTGCTAATCCGGAGCACGCTCCCTACGGCATTGCCGCGCGTGAAGCGCTTATCACGGCTGGGCTCTGGGAACGAATCACGCCGCGATTGATCCTCGCGGAGAATGTTCGTCAAACACTGCGTTATGCCGAATCGGGTGATGTCGATGCTGCTCTGGTGGCGCTTTCGCTCTGTTATCGTAATCGCGAAGACGGGGCGCCAGCCGGACATTTCATCCTCGTCCCCCAGGAATTGCATCGACCATTGATTCAGGAGATGGCGATCATCAACGGAACGGCGCAACTGGCAGCCGCGCGGCGCTTCAGTGATCTGGTCATGAGCGACGTTGGTCGAGAGATCCTTGTCCGTTACGGCTTCAGCGTTGGTGAGTCGGAGAACCGGCCATGACCTGGTCTGCGCTGCTGCTCTCACTCAAGGTTACGATGGTCGCGACGCTTGCCCTCTCGGTGATTGGGCTGCTCCTCGCTTTTCTGCTCGCGCGAGTCGAGTTCAGGGGCAAGGTGGTCGTCGAAACATTGATCAATCTGCCATTGATTTTGCCACCGAGCGTCGTCGGATACTATCTGCTGTTGCTGCTGGGTCGGAGCAATCCGCTCCTCGCCTGGTTGGAGTGGCAGATTCTCTTTACGTGGCCGGGGGCGGCGATTGCGTCAACGATCGTTGGAATTCCACTCATGGTTCAGACATCCCGCGCCGCGCTGGCGACGATCGATCCGGTGATTGAGAATGCTGCGCGAACGCTTGGCTCGACCGAATGGGATCTGTTCCGTCGTGTCACCCTGCCACTGGCGCGTCGCGGGATTCTGGCGGGAGTCGTGCTTGGCGGAGCCCGGGCGCTGGGTGAGTTTGGGGCAACATTGATGATTGCCGGCAACATTCCCGGGCGCACCCAGACCCTGCCATTGGCAATCTACGATGCAGTTGAGGGGCGACGGTACGCCGAAGCGAACCGCATGGTCATACTTATGACCATCATTGCTCTGGCTGGTCTGTGGGTGGTCAGACGACTCGAGCGTCAAAGGATGGTCCGGAGTGGGTGATCGACTCATCATTCAGATCGAAAAGGAGCTGACTGGATGTCGGCTGTCGATCGAGCTGGCGATTGGCGCGGAGATCTTTGTTCTGTTTGGGCCATCAGGATCAGGCAAGACACAGATTCTCAATGCGCTGGCTGGTTTGATGATGCCGGATCGGGGCGAGATAAGCCTCGATGGGCGAGTACTATTCAGAAAAAATGACAATGGACTGCTGGTCAATCTACCGGCGCGGGCGCGCCGAATGGCCATGGTCTTCCAGCAGTATGCCCTCTTTCCCCACCTCACTGCCCGGGAAAATATTGCTTTCCCGCTCCGCCGTGACTCCGGCGAGGCCGACCGTCTCCTCCGGCGCATGCAGCTCGATCAACTTGCCGACCGCTACCCTCACGAGCTGAGTGGCGGACAGCAGCAGCGAGTCGCGATCGCCCGCGCCCTCGCGGCCGACGCCCGTGTTCTGCTCCTTGACGAGCCATTCTCGGCGCTTGATCGACCAATTCGAGACCAGCTCCATCGCGAGTTGATGGCGCTGCAGGAGGAGACTGGGTTGGTCATCGTCTACGTGACCCATAGTCTCGACGATGCACTGACGGCCGGGCAGCGGGTAGCGATCATCAATCAGGGGCGGATTGAACAGGTCTCCGGATTGAGTGAGATCTTTACCAGGCCGCGGAGCCGGTCAGTGCTGGAGATTATTGGCGTCCCAAATCTGCTCGAGGGAGTTCGTCGTGAGGGAGGAATCGATTGGGATGGTCTGCCTCTTCAGGTTTCCAGCTGTCGCGGCGGGAGAAGCGGCCAATCGGTCAGCGCCTACATCCCCGCCGAAGAGATCATCATCGGCGCGCCCAAGGGTGGGGAGAGCTTGATGACCAACCGGTACAACGGTCGAATCGTCCGGCTCCATTCATCAGGTCTGATTCAGCGGATCTGGGTTGAAATGCCCAACCGGCGGACGATCGAGTGTGCCGTTCGTGACGGGTTGCCTTATCTCAATGGTGAGATCGTCCAGGTCACAATTCCCGCCGAGCGCCTCATCTGTGTCGAAGAGTAATTACCCGGGCGGCCGGGAGCCTGAGCGACTCCCGGCTATTCTGCAGTTGGGGAAGATAATCAGGCGGCGACGGCCACTGGCGAGAGAACACCTGCCTCCTGCAGCACCACCTCGAGTCGGCGTCGATTGGCCTCACCAAGCGGGCACATCGGCAGTCGGTAGATCTCCTCGATCATCCCGTTCATGGCAAGAGCCGCCTTGACGGGAATTGGATTGCTCTCGATGAACATCGCCTTGAAGACCGGAGTCAGACGGCGGTTGAGCTCACGGGCGGCGTCGAGCTGCCCGCTTATGCTGAGGCGTGTCAGTTCGGAGACTTCGCGGGGAATCAGGTTCGAGGCCACCGAGATCACCCCGACTCCACCGAGCGCCGCGACGGGGAGAATCAGCGCGTCGTCACCCGAGAAGATCGCAAACTCAGGATCGACCAGGGCGGCCAGCTCAGCGATCTGTGAGATATTGCCGGAGGCCTCCTTGATCGCGACGATGCGCGGATGCTGGGCGAGCCGGACGACGGTTGCCGGTTCAAGATTGCAACCAGTTCGACCGGGGACATTGTAGAGAATTATTGGCAGCCGACTTGCTTCAGCAATGGCCTCGAAGTGCAGGTAGAGTCCTTCCTGGGTGGGTTTGTTGTAATAGGGGGTGACCGAGAGGATGGCCTCGATGCCGAGAGCCTCGTAACGTCTGATCTTCTCGATCACTTCGCGAGTATTGTAACCGCCAGCTCCGGCGACGACCGGCACACGACCGGCGACCGCCTCCACGGTCAGGGCGACGATGCGCGTCTGCTCACTCTCGCTGAGAGTGACGCTCTCACCGGTCGTTCCACAGGCGACAATAAAGTCGACTCCGCCTTCGATCTGGTGCTCGATCAGGCGGCGCAGCGCTGCTTCATCGATCGATTCATCGGCCTGAAATGGGGTGACAATCGCCGTCCCACAGCCGGTCAGCTTGAAGTTTGATCTGGTATTCATGATCTCTCCTTAAACAGATTGGGTCGCAGTGTCGAGATGGTTGTCGCGACGCGCCAGGACTTGATTAAATTCTTAACTGTACCTTCAGCCAGCCGTGAAGAGCAGTTCCGAGAACTCGAAGGTTCCCTTCCGTTCACGAATCAGTTCCGCGGCCCGGACTGCGCCACTGGCGAAACCTTCACGATTGCGGGCGGCGTGGATGATCCGAATCGTCTCGGCGGGTGAGTCGAAGCCAAGTTCGTGCGTGCCGGGAATGTGCCCCGCCCGCAGACTGACTGCATCCGGTGTCCGTGCCCCATAGCTCCGACGAACGATCTCGGCCAGTTTGAGCGCCGTTCCGGATGGGGCATCCTTCTTCATCCGGTGATGCGATTCGAATAGAAATGGATCGAACTCTTCATGAGGCGCGAGAAGCTGGGCCACCTCGTCGACAATGCGAAAAAAGAGGTTGACGCCAAGTGAGAAGTTTGGACTATAAACCAGGGAGCCATTCGTCTGGTTGACCAGCTCACGGACCTCGTCAGCCCGCTCGGACCAGCCGGTTGTTCCAACCACAACCGGGATAGAGTTGCTGAGCAGGCGGGCGATGTTCGTCACGACCGTCGCGGGGGTCGAGAACTCGATCGCGACGTCGGTGGCGGCGAGATTGGCGGGGGTCAGCCCCTCGCCATTCGCGTTGTTATCGATGTCGAAACGAGCTGAGATGCGGTGGCCCCTGGCGATAGCCACCTCCTCGATCATTCGTCCCATCTTTCCATAACCGACCAGTGCGATGTTCAAAGCTTTCTCCAGGTTCAGCGCTGCGGTGCGGGCGCAGGAATCTCAAATGTCTCCGGATCCGGATCAAGAAAGAATTGATCGTGGAGACGGCGCACGGCATCCTCGACGTGCTTGCCATCGACGATGAAGCTGAGATTGATCGCCGAGGCGCCGTGAGAGATCATCGAGACATTGATATCGGTAATTGATCCAAAGATCTGCGCTGCCACACCCGGAATAAACTTGAGGTTCTCACCGACAAGGCAGATCAAAGCCTGATCCGGTTCGATGACCACTTCACCCAGTTGTCGCAGCTCGGGGAGGAGTCGTTCGAGGTTTCTCGTGTCATCGAGGGTCATCGAGACACTGACCTCTGAAGTCGCAACCATGTCGATCGGCGTCTCGTAGCGGTTGAAGATCTCGAAGAGCCGGGCGAGGAATCCGTGGGCCATCAGCATACGGTCCGAGCTGACGTTGAGAACGGTGATTCCACGTTTGAAGGCAATCGCCTTGACCAGCGCCCGGGAGGCCGGAGCTTCACGCACGATCGCCGTCCCCTTCACCGCCGGGCGGCGCGAGTTGCAGACCAGAACGGGAATCTCCTTGCTCATCGCCGGAAGCAAGGTGCTTGGGTGGAGGACCTTCGCGCCAAAATAGGCCAGTTCCGAGGCCTCAGCAAAAGAGATCGTCCGCACTTTGACGGCCGTGGGGACGAGGCGCGGATCGGTACTGAGGATACCATCGACATCCGTCCAGATTTGAATCTCTTCAGCGTCGAGCGCCGCACCAATGATTGCGGCTGAAAAGTCGGAGCCCCCACGTCCAATCGTTGTCGTCGTGCCATCGATCGTCGACCCAATGAATCCCTGGGTGACCGGCACTCCTCCATTGGAGAGCGCTGTGGTGAAGAGTTCCTTCAAACGGGGATTACTTTGCTCGAACTGGACGGCCGCCCGGGTATGATCATCATTGGTGACCATCGCCGGTCGGATGTCGACCCAGGTGCCACCGCGTCCCTGGCCGCGAAAGGCGGCCGCGACGACCGTCGAGGAGAGCAGCTCGCCATTGGCGGCGAGGGCGTCGGAGAGTCGCGGCGTCAGCTGGCCTGCTGCAGCAACCTCGGTGAGGATCTGCTCGATTCCGGCGAAACGCTCCCGGAGTTGGCGCTGCACGGTTTCCACCTCCGCCGGTGAGGCCAGTTCCGCCAGTGTGCTCAGATGATGGGTCGCGAGACCCTCCAGCCTCACCCGGGCGCCGGGCAGTTCGCCTTGCGCCGCCAGCCGCCCACACTCGAGGAGCCCGTTGGTCGTCTTTCCCATGGCGGAGACGACGACGATCGGCCTTCTTTCAATAAACTGTTCAACGATGCCCATCAGACGGCGAATCGCACTCGAATCCTCAACCGATGTGCCGCCAAATTTCATTACCAGCATATGTAATACTCAACAAATTGCATCCACCTCGTCGCCGCGAACCAGTGGCCCCAGTGACCGGAGCTGCCAGGGAGACGGAAGAGTGGGAAAAGAAAAAGGGGTTAGCAGTGTGAACTCTGCTAACCCCTCGTCAGGCCGGTCGGCCTGTTGTCGCAATGACTTGATGACTCTGGATTACGAGAGCTCCCCACCGCTTTCCAGCGATGACAACCTCGGGGATTTAGCCCCGACAGTCAGCCACGGTCATATCGAAGAATGACGATGGCTTCGGCGATCTATCCCTTTTTCTGGCCCGTTCACTGAAATGGTCGGGACTTCGCTCCCTTGGATCAGATACTGATGAAGATCGCGCCTCTACTCGTTCAATTATATAAAGAGCGTTGTTGAATCAAGTTGTGATGATGTGTTAAAGAACCATCTTTGTCAAGATAGAAGGCAAAAGATCAAGGTCGCCCTGCGGCTGTCCAATCGTCACGGCGGTGCTCACCCGCGGGCGCTGCACAAGACGGCGGCAAGTTAAGCCGCAGCCAGGTGGTCATTCATCGAAACGGAATGAAGAACCAATCAAAATGAACTTCAAATGGCAGAAAGTCGAGACCGTCTACCGTGAGCTGCGTCCATCGCGCCACGGTGCGGAGCTGCGCTGGATTCTCAACCGCGAGACGATCAGTAACCAGACAACTGGTGAGAGTGTGGCGCGCGGAACGATTCGTCATCCAGGAATCTGTGTCATCGTCCCCTCTCTCGATGACGGGCGAATACTGTTAATGCGGCAGTATCGCTATCCGGCTGGTGAGGCGATCTGGGAGCTGCCGGCCGGAACCCTTTCCGGCAGTGAAGAGAACGGGCGGATGGTCTCCACCGAGTCTCCGGTGGAGTGTGCCGCGCGCGAATTGCAGGAAGAGACCGGATATACGGCGCAGCAGTTGCGCTCACTCGGCACTTGTTACGCCATGCCCGGCAGCAGTGATGAGCTGATCCATCTCTTTGTGGCGACCGGTTTGACGCCGGGCGATCAGTCCCTCGATTTTGGCGAGGTGATCGAAGAGTTGCGTGGCTTTAGTGTCGGGGAGGTGCAGGCCATGATTGGCCGCGGGGAGATCCGGGATGCGAAGACGATCGTTGGATTGGCTCTCTTCCTTGGTATTTCAGGCGGCCACAGTTGAGTTGACTGGCCGGCCCGGTGAGAAGGGGCCCAGGTCGAAGCTCGGCTTGCTTCCCGTCACCAGATCGGCGATGAGCTGGCCGGTCAGCGGCGCCAGAAGAATGCCGTTGCGATAATGGCCGGTCGCGTGGTAAAGCCCGTCAACAAGGGGATCCGGACCGATACTTGGCAGCTGATCGGCCACCCGTGGCCGCAGACCAGCCCACGTCTCAATGATTGGGCGGGTCGCGAATGACGGCATCATCTCGGTTCCGTTGTTGATGATCGTCGCCATCCCGCCCGCCGTGGTTCGTCGATCATAGCCAACCAGCTCGGTGGTCGATCCGGCGATGACCCGGCCATCGAGTCGGGGAACCAGGTAGCCACGGCAAGAATAGATGACGTGGCGCAATAGCGGAGCGGCCATCTCCACCGCGATCATCTGGCCGCGAACGGGAAGAACCGGGCTCGACGCGTGAATCTGACCGCTCCAGCAGCCGGCCGCGAGGACAACCTGGGGGGCTTCGAATAGACCCCGATCGGTCAGGACGCCCGTCACCGTGGAACCGGTCGCCGAATCGGCGCAGACGAGGTTGAGCACCGCCGTCTGGGTGACGATCTCGACTCCCGCCGCCAGCGCCGCCGCGTGGAGAGCGCGAATCAGGCGGCGATTGTTGACCTGGTGATCATCAGGAAAACGAAGCGCCCAGCGCACGGCCGAATTCAGGGCCGGTTCCGCCGCCAGAACCTGCGCAGCGGTCAGCCGCTCGATCTTCAGTCCGGCCGCACTCTGCCAGTGGTACCGTGACTCGAGCTCCTCGTCATCATCCTTCTGCAGGGAGAGGTAGAGGGTCCCTTCAGTACGGTACTCAACGTCAATCCCCGTCGCCGCGCAGAGATCGCTCGCAAAACCCGGGTAGAGAGACCGACTCTGGCGACAGAGCCGCAGAAACGGATCGTCGCGATCTGCTTCCGCAAGCGGGGCCAGCATTCCGCCGGCGGCATAGACAGCTTCCCGGCCAATCTCGCCCCGTTCGATCAACTGCACCCGCAGTCCGCGCCGGGCAGCCTGCCAGGCGATCGAACAGCCAATCACCCCGCCCCCGATGATGAGCAGATCAGGTCGATTCATCAGTCCCGGGGCGCCTCCTGCGCGGGAGTTCCATCCGCCCCGCCTGGCTGGTTCTGCTGGTATCGCTCCCGCATCTTGCGGGCGTTTTCGAGATGCTTGTCGGTCCACTCGATCTCTTTGGTGACCACAAAGTTGAGTGTGTCACGGGCGGACATGAGCGCGAACTTCTTCAGATTGGCCAGCTCATCAGCGGTCTTCTCGGGAAGAAGCGCCCAGAAGGTGTCGATGAGCAGGTTGATTGGATTGATCTGTTTCTCAGCCATAATTACCTCTTGAAGCAGTCACGATCACCGGTACAGACCGGTGTGGTGCTGACCGTCTGGCCACCGCGAGTGGCCAATGTTAGTCAATTGTATAGGTCGCGACACAGGTGTCGGTCTCCCAGACTCGCACTTTGTAGACCTGAACCCGCTCATTATCGACGTCGCGACTGACCTCACGGTAAAAGTAGCCAGCCATCTCTTCAGCGGATGGATTGAGTTCGGTGTCGAACGGGGGAAGCTCATTGATATTCTTGTGATCGAGGTAGTCGACAACGCGCTTCGTCGAGGCTTTGAGATCCTTGAAATCGATCAGGAGACCGATGTTGTTCAGCTCCTTCCCACGGACATAGACCTCGACGCGATAGTTGTGGCCGTGGGTATTCTCACACTTGCCCTGGTAACCGCGCAGGGCGTGGGCCGACGAGAATCCCATCTCAATCATTACTTCATGTGTTGGCATACCGATCCCTCTTCCTCGTCTAAATTGTCAGCTAAATTGTCAGCGGGCAGGAGACGCTGCCGCATCGTCCTGTCCCTGACTTGTTCCGACATTGAAAAGTATACGGGACGGATTGGGTGCAAGACAAAGCGCGGCATCGAAAAGCGGCTTCCCACCTGGTCGCCATTATCTCTTCGACTCTTGTTCGAATTGGCGCAGCCGGCGGACCGCCGCCTCATGATCGGCCGAACGGGTCGAAAAGAGGTGCGATCCGTCATTTTTGGTCACATCGACGACAAAGTAGAGGTAGTCGACCGGAGCCGGATTGAGCGAGGCTTCGAGGGACCTCTTGCCGGGCGAGGCGATTGGTCCGGGCGGCAGGCCCGCCTGCCGATAGGTGTTGTACGGGGATTCACGATCGAGGTCGCTGCGGTAGATCTTGCCGCGATATTTGTTGGCGAGCAGCGCGGCATAGATGACCGTTGGATCACAGGCCAGTGGAACATTCTCGCGCATCCGTCGATGGAAGACCGCCGAGATCATCTCCCGTTCCGTATCGACCCGGGCCTCCTTCTCAATCAGTGAGGCGAGGCTGACCGCCTGACGGACGGTCATTCCCCTCTCCCTGGCCTTGCCACGCAGCGCTTCGTTGAAGACTTGCCGGAATCGACCGACCATCATCTCGACGATCTCTTCGCGTTTGGTCAGGGTGGTGTATTCGTAGGTGTCCGGAAAGAGATAGCCTTCGAGATTGCGGGCCTCCGGATCGAGATCGGCGATCAGCTCGGGACGATCAAAGAGGGGTAAGAGGCTCTCCGGCGTCGTCGGCGCTGGTTCACGGAGCCCGGGAATATCGGCGAGCACGCGGACTATGTCGTAACGATTGTACCCTTCCGGGATGGTGACCGTCCGGGTGGCGATCTGCCCGCGCGCCAGCAGTTCGACGGCTTCGCGGGCCGAGATCGGTGAGGGGAACCGGTAGTCCCCAGCCTTCAGACGCAGATTTCGTCCAAAAGTCCGCAGCCATAGCCTGAGTGGCAGGTTCGATTGGATTATCCCCTCATTCTCCAGTTGACGCAGAATCTGCTGCTGACTGGTGCCCGGGGTGATCGTCACGATCCGCGCCGCGGCCGGGTGGGTGTGGGGCTGGTTGATCTGGCTGTTCAGCCAGTACCATCCGCCACTGATGAGCAGCAACAGGATGACAAGCTGGGGCAGGATAACACGGGACTTCTTCCTGGTCTTGGTACGCATGGTTCTATTCAACCTGATCTAAAGAATCGGTGGGGTGCGGCCGCATCGCGGCGGCTAGAAAATCCTCGAGAATGATGACAGCGGCATATTCGTCAGATTTTGCGCGCCGCTCACGGTCGCCCAGACCGGCGGCACGGAGGCGCGAATCAGCTTCGCGGGAGGTCAGTCTCTCGTCGATGGTCTCGATCGGAATCGAGACCACTGCGCGGAGCGTGGCGATGAATCGCTCGACGCGCCGCGCCGCCTCACCACGCGAACCGTCCATATTCAGCGGCATCCCGATGACCAGCGTCGCGATCTCGTACTGCTCGACATAACGCTGGATCTCCTGCGGGAGATCGACACGCCGTCCACTCTTGCGGCGAATCGTGGCCAGTGGACGGGTCGTCAGCTGAAGCTCGTCACAGATCGCGAGACCAACCGCATTGCTTCCGTAATCGATCGCCAGAACGCGCAAATAACCTCCTCAACTGGCGCCGCGCGGTGCGGTGGTGCGCTCGGGTGATGGGTTCCGGAGTGGTCCGGAAGGATAGAACGCGATCGATGATCCGACCCACGTCTTATTCATATTGAAATTGACTCCCATCAGAAGACCTTTGCTGAGCCGCGTCAGGGTCGTCATGGGGATCGGGCGCCCATTCTCGGGCCAGAGGATCATGACTCGCACTTCGACCCGGCTCGGTTCATCGGGGGTTCTGATCAACGGGGTATATTCGACCCTCTCCTGGAGCAGGTATTCACCGCGCCGATCGGGCGGTATCGCGGCCAGATCGGCCGCTGTTGGCGCCACCTTGACCCCGGCCCCCGCAAACGAGAAGAGGGGTTTCAGAACCAGTTCGGGAAGATTTGGCGGTTCGCCGCTCAGCTGATCGAGAAACCACGCCTGCGGGACAGCCGGATGGTTGAGGTGCGGCAGCGAGAATTTGCTCCAGCGAAAGTACCAGTTAGGATGACCGGCCCATTCGACATCGAGTTCCTCCCGCAGATCGAAAGGAAGGCGCATCTCGCGACGGACCAGTTCATCGATGATGACCCGGTTATAAAGACGGCGGATGGCGATCTCCCTTCCGCCATGTTCGTAATAGAGTTTCCGCCCTCTCTTTTTCAGGTCGCTGATGCAGACAGGTCGAACCCCGAGCAGCTTCTCGGTTGCCAGGAAGTCGGGCAGAGTCTTCTGTCCGCGCGGTTCAATCTCCATCAGCACGACCTGCTCCGGATCGTGGCCAGCGCAGATCGTTTCACGAAAGTGGCGCAGATAGTCGGCCTCACCAAGCTCTCCGAGCAGATGCGTCAGCCCATCGAGATCGAAGACGCGCCGGTAACACTGGGCCAGAATGTGTTGATAAGCATAGAGTGACGCACATCCCTGCAATTCGATCAGGCGCGGCACGACCCGTCCCTCCGGGTTGGTACAGAGCGCAAAATCGATCTGGACGAAATGGGGATGGGTTCCCTCGCCTGGCGCGCGGTACTCATCCGGGATGGAACGGGCAGAGAGTGTTCGGTAATCGGGCGTGTCGAGTTGCGAGATGATGCCGAGAGAAGCGGCCACCAGCTCTTCGATCATCTCGACGGGCAGGAAGACGGGCGTCTCACAAGGGCGGAAGCCAATCCTGGCTCCAACCTCCGACTCGAGTAGATCCAAAAATTGTCGGTAGCGTTCGGCGCTGAAATCCTGATTGAAGCGCTGCCGCAGTTCGGGAATCACTGGTTACCCCTGCTTTGGTCAGGACGTGGCGTCTCTGGTCGAGGGATCTTTAGACTGGAGGTCTTTCCCGGGCTTGAAGCGAATCGTCTTGCCCTCGGGAATGGCGACCTGGGTGCCGGTGCGGGGATTGCGCCCAATGCCACGTTTGCGGGGCTTGACGACAAAGACCCCGAAGCCGCGCAGCTCGATCCGTTCACCGCGCTGCATCGCCCGCTTCATCGAGTCGAAGAGCGCCTCGACTGCCGCCTCCGCCTTGGTCTTCTGAACGCCTGTCTTTTCGGAAATCCTGTTGATGATATCGAGCTTGATCATGGCTCCTCCCGCATCCAAGGCCGAAGTGGTTGTGTAACGTGCTGATTTCACTAGAGAAATGTTTGCGAATCAGGCGGATTATAGAAATGGCGCGGGAGAGTGTCAAGCTGGTGATGGTGCTTGCGGGGTGCTCCGGGTTCGGCTAGACTTCGAAGCGCCATAACGCCACAAAGGAGATTCCGAAATCGTGAGTGTCAAATCGGACCGCTGGATTGTCAGGATGTGTCGAGAGCAGAGCCTGATCACCCCGTTTGAGGAGCAGTTGATCCGCTCAGTCGATGGCCGTCGCATCATTTCGGCGGGTGTCTCCTCGTATGGATACGACCTGCGCCTGGCGGCGGATGGGTTTCGCGTCTTTTCGCCAATCGTCAGCGCCGAGATCGATCCGAAGAACTTCGATGAGAGTTCTCTGATCGAAGCGCCACTGCGGACGGCGACCGATGGCTCGCAGTACTGGCTGCTGCCGCCACTCTCGTATGCGCTGGGCGTGACGGTTGAAACTTTCAATATTCCGCGCAACGTGATTGGGCTCTGTATGGGCAAATCGACCTACGCGCGGAGTGGCCTGATCGTCAACACCACCCCCCTCGAACCGGGCTGGCGCGGCCGGCTCGTGCTCGAATTCTCCAATTCAGCCGATCTGCCCGTTCGCGTCTATGCCAATGAAGGGGTCGCCCAGGTGACCTTCTTTGAATCGGATGAGGACTGCGAAGTCTCGTATGCTGACCGCGCCGGCAAGTATCAGGACCAGAAGGGGCTGGTTACGCCGCGCCTCTAGTTCTCAGGCGCAGGGGCCTCGGGCGCCGGATCCACAGACGAGGACGACGGGGTAGCGCACCGCG
>Ga0209985_10003572_pt1 | contig 13144 bp, 8 predicted proteins | sample NOAtaG_FD_187305 | JGI IMG/M metagenome (GOLD analysis project Ga0209985, IMG submission 187305) | Freshwater lake microbial communities from Lake Erie, under a cyanobacterial bloom - NOAA_Erie_Diel6S_1000h metaG (SPAdes) (version 2) | ecosystem: Environmental > Aquatic > Freshwater > Lake ...
CGCATCGCCATCGCCCACGGCCAGATGCCCGAGCGTGAACTCGAGCGCGTGATGCGCGACTTCGTCGCCCAGCGCCACAACGTGCTGCTGTGCTCCACCATCATCGAGACCGGCATCGACGTGCCCAGCGCCAACACCATCGTGATGAGCCGGGCCGACAAGTTCGGCCTGGCGCAGCTGCACCAGTTGCGCGGCCGCGTGGGCCGCAGCCACCACCAGGCCTATGCCTACCTCTTGGTGCCCGACGTGGAGGGCCTGACCAAGCAGGCCGCACAGCGCCTGGAGGCTATCCAGTCGATGGAAGAGCTGGGCTCGGGCTTCTACCTGGCCATGCACGACCTGGAGATCCGCGGCGCTGGCGAAGTGCTGGGGGACCACCAGAGCGGCAACATGATGGAGGTGGGCTTCCAGCTCTACAACGAGATGCTGTCGGAAGCCGTGCGGGCCTTGAAGTCCGGCCGCGAGCCGGACCTGCTCTCCCCCACCGGCGTGTTCGGCGGTGGCACCGAGATCAACCTCCACGCCCCAGCCCTGCTGCCCGACAGCTACTGCGGCGACGTGCACACCCGGCTGAACCTCTACAAGCGCCTGGCCTCGGCCGAGAAGCCCGAGCAACTGGACACGCTGCTGGAGGAGCTGACCGACCGCTTCGGCCGCTTGCCGCCCCAGGGTCAGACCCTGTTCGACACCCACCGCCTGCGGGTCATGGCCCGCCCCTACGGCGTGCAGAAGATCGACGCCGGCCCCCGGCTCATGAGCATCACCTTCCGGCCCAACCCGCCCGTGGACGCGGCTCGCATCATCGCCCTGGTGCAGAAGAACCGGAACGTGCGCCTGGCCGGCAATGACAAGCTGCGCATCGAGCGTGAGTTCGAAGACCCGAAGGACCGGGCGCAGTACATCCGGGATGTGCTTAGGGCATTGGGGTCCCCCGTCAGCTGATCTGCAACGCCCGCAGCACCCGGTGCTGAATCTTCCCCGTGGCCGTGCGCGGCATGTCTTGCTCGGGGATGAACGCCCAGGAGCGGGGGCGCTTGTAGCCGGCCATGCGTGTGCGGCACCAGTCGTCCAGCGCCTGCGCTGACAACTCGGCCCCCGGCCGCTGGACGATGACGGCGCGCACCGATTCGCCCCACTTCGCGTCGGGCACGCCAATGACGGCGACGTCCTGCACACCGGGGTGGCCGGCGAGCACCGATTCCACTTCGGAGGGGTAGATGTTCTCGCCCCCGCTGATGATCATGTTGCTCTTGCGGTCCACCAGGTGGATGAAGCCCTCAGCATCCCGTCGGGCCATGTCGCCCACCGAGCACCAGGCGCCGCGCATCGCCTCCTGCGTCTTCTCTGGGTTGCGCCAGTAGCCGTCGAAGACGTAGGCCGTGCGCGAGAAGAGCTCGCCCACCTCGCCGTCGGGCACCTCCTGGCCCTCGGCGTCCAGCAACCGGATGGCTCCGGAGCCGGCCCACTCACGCCCCACAGAGCCGAGGTGACTGAGCTGCTCATCAGGCCGCAGGACGGTGACCCACCCGGCCTCGGTGGAGCCGTAGAGTTCGAACAGCCGCACGTTCGGGAAGAGCTCCATGATGGCGAGCTTGGTCTCCTTGCGCGCCGGGGCCGAGGAGATGAGCAGCTTGCCCACGGCACTCAGATCGTGGGCCGACTTCACCTCGGCCGGCAGGTCCAGCATCATGATGTAGTGGGTGGGCACCAGAGAGGTGAACGTGATGCGGTCGCGCGCCAGTTGCGTCAGCAGGGCGGCCGGGTCAAACCGGGCACGGTCGTCCACCACGATGGCCGCACCGAGCAGCGCGAAGGTGACGCCGAAATACAGCGAGTTGGCATGGCACAACGGCATCACCAGCAGGCCCGTGTCTTCACGTGACAGGCCGAACTCCAGCGCCGTGGCCATGGCGATGAGTGCGTTGCCCTGGTGGCTGCGCATGGCGCCCTTGGGGCGGCCGGTGGTGCCCGAGGTGTACATCAGGGCGAAGAGGTCCTCAGGGCGGACCTCCCGGTCCACGGGCGTGGCCGGAGCTGCAGCGATCAGGGCCTCGTATTCCAACCAGCCGCCTTGCAGATCGCAGGGCTCTACGGCACCGGCATCACCTTCGGTACCGGCCAGACGGACATAGGCGCCGCTGTCGATCGGCAGCTCGGCGCGCACCTTGTCCACCACTGGGCAAAGTGCGTCCTGCACGATGAAGGCCCGGGCCTGGCTGTGCTGCACGATGTAGGCGATTTCCGCACCCGCGAGGCGGAAGTTGACTGGCACGGCCACCAGCCCGGCGCGGGCCAACGCGGTGTAGATCTCCAGCCACTCGATGCGGTTGTAGGCCAGCAGGGCCACGCGGTCGCCGGGGTTCAGACCCAGACCGATGAGGGCCTGGGCCAGGCGCGTGGCGCGCTCATCCCACTGCGCGTAGCTCAGGCTGCGGCGCGAGTCGCGCAGCGCAGTTTTGCGGGGCTGCAGCCGCGCATGCGTGGCCACAGCATCCGAAAGCGTCAGCAAGGGGCTCATGGCGGTCAGGCCCGGCGTTGCTGTTCTGCCTCGTCCCAGGCGGTCAAGGCTTGGCGGTCAGGCACCCAGCCCAGGCCCTTGCCAGCATCGGAACTGAGCGCGTCCTGGGTGGTCACCACGTCGATCAAGGCGGGCGCCTTGTCAAACGCGTCCCGGATGGCACCCTCCAGGCGGGCCGGGTCGGTCACCCGCTCGGCGTGCAAACCGAAGGCGCGCGCCATGCCGGCGTAGTCGCTCCAGGCGAGCGTGGTGCCTACCACTCGGCCGCCGTAATTCATCTCCTGGTCCAGACGCTCGATGTTCCAGGCCGCGTTGTTGGAGACGATGAACACCGCCTTGGCGCCGTGACGTGCGGCGCTGTCGATCTCCATGGCGTTGAAGCCGAAGGCGCCGTCTCCCGTGACGGCCACCACCTGGCGGCCCGGGTACAGCAGGGCCGAGGCCACCGCGTAGGGCGTGCCCACGCCCAGGCAGCCGAAGGCGCCCGCGTCGAGGTAGTGGCGGGGCTCCAAGCCCATGCGGGCAAAGCTGAGCAGGTCGCCACCATCGGCGATGGTGATGGCGTCAGGCTTGAGCACCTGGCGCAGCGCCGCGAAGATGCGGTTGGGGTGCATGTGCCCGTCTCGTCCGGGCGGCGCCACGGCCATGGCTTCGACATGGCGGGCGGCGCGCCGCAGGTGCTCGGTGCGCAGGGCCTGCGCCCAAGCGATGTCTGTTGCCGGCGAAGGCGATCCCAGCGCATCGGCTAGCGCGGCCAGCGCCAGCGCCGGGTCGGCCAGCAATTCGACCTCGCCCCGCCGGTTGTCGCGCAGTTCGTCCGCATGGTCCGCAATCCGCAGAAAGCGGGCGTTGCGGAATACCGCCGGCGAGCCGTAGGCAAGCTGGTAGTCGAGCTTGCGTCCTACTACCAGCACCAGATCCGCCTCCTGCATGGCCTTGGCACGCACGGCGCCTACCACCGAAGGATGCGAGGGGTCTACCAAGCCACGGCTTTCCTGGGTGTCCAGGTAGACGGCGCCACTGGCGTCCAGCATGCTGGTGAGCGCCGCGGATGCGCCTGTGGAGGCCTGCGCGCCGCGCCCCGTGATGACCAGTGGACGTCGCGCGCTGCGGAGCACCGCTGCCGCCTGCGCCACGAGGCTGGCGTCAGGGGCTTGAGGGGGCCGCACGGTGGGCTTCAGGTGCTCGGGCAGCACACAGGCCGCGGGCACAGTCTCGCGCAGCACGTCGGTGGGGATCTCGATATAGACCGGCCCGGGTGGGCCGCCGTCACCTTGCGCCAGGGCCCAGGCCTTGTCCAGATCGCGCGCGATCTGGTCGGCAACGCGCAAGGTGCGGGCGTGGCGGGTCACCGGTGCCAGCAAGGCCACATGGTCGATGCCCTGCAGCGGGCCCAGGTCGTCCTGCGGCCGCGGCGGGCAGCCGCCGATCAGCAGCACCGGCACGCGCTCTAGATGCGCGTGCGACATCGCTGTCACCGTGTTGGTGACCCCTGGGCCTGCCGTCACCATGGCCACGCCCAGGCTGCGGCCTGCGGGTGAATCCTGCGGGCCGAACACCGAATGGGCATGCGCCATATGCACGGCCGCCCCTTCGTCACGCACGTCGATGATGCGCACCCCCAGACGGGCCAGCCAGTCCCAGATCGGCTGGATGTGTCCGCCTTGCAGGCCGTAGATGCGGTCCACGCCGCGGGCGATGAGGAAGCGGGCAACGAGTTCTGCGACGGTGGTGGGCGGTTGGGACATGTTCCAAGGCTCCGAAAAATGCGTGCGCAGTCTAAAAACTCCGCAGGCGGCATTCATTCGAATCTCGTTCAGGCTGCCTTGCCTGGGCCTTCCAGGTGCTCATGTCCTGCCCGCCTGTGCGCGGCCTCTGTGGGCCACACAGTCGGACGCTTGGGCGAGCTTGTGGAAACACCGGCAGGCACCGGCTTGCGCAATCCGCGTCGCTAAACTGCGCGCCACCATGAGCCCGTCAGCACCTGCTTCTTCCCCTTCTGGCCTAGTTGTCCGAGGCGTGCGCCCCGGCCTGAAGCTCACGGACTTCAAGCTGATCGCCTTCGACATGGATTCGACGCTGATCAACATCGAGTGCATCGACGAGATCGCGGACTTGGCCGGGCGCAAGGCCGAAGTGGCCGAGATCACCGAAGCGGCGATGCGCGGCGAGATCGCCGACTACAAGGACAGTCTGCGACGCCGCGTGGCCTTGCTGGCCGGCGTGCCCGAGTCAGCGCTGCAGCGTGTATATGAGGAGCGCTTGCGCCTGAACCCGGGGGTCGAGACTTTCGTGGCCGCCTGCCAGGCCGCGGGCCTGAAGACGCTGCTGATCTCAGGCGGCTTCACTCACTTCAGCGAGCGCATCCGTCACCGGCTGAAGCTGGACTTCGCCCGCGCCAACACACTGGGCGTGGCACACGGCAAGCTCACCGGCACCCTGTTCGACCGCCCCTGGGGCGACATCGTGGACGGTGCCGAGAAGAAGCGCGTGGTGCTGGAGGTGTGCGAGCTGATGGGCATCAGCACCGAACAGGCCATCGCCGTGGGAGACGGCGCCAACGACCTACCGATGATGCAGGCCGCCGGCTTGTCCATCGCCTACCACCCCAAGCCGGCCGTGGCCGAGGTGGCCATGCTGTCGATCATGGAAGGTGGGCTGGACCGGGCGCTCGAGGTCATCAGCCCGGCTTGACCCCCACTGAAGGGCGGCCTTTCAGCCGCCCTTGTGTACTCAGTTCCAGCCCTTGGCGGTGATGGCCTTGATCACCTCGCCAGCCATCAACTCGTGGCCCTTGGGCGTGGGGTGGAAGCCGTCGGAGAAGATGTAGGTCTTCCACCAATCAGCGGTACCGCCCGTGGGCGGCTTGGCTGACAGCGCTGTGGCCGTACAGGTGGGGAAGCTGTAGCTGGGCAGGCCATCACTGCCCACACCCGTCACCGGGCAGGCCGTGTCCTTCGCGTTGGTGAAGCCGTATTTGGACGGGTTGGCCACCTGGTCGTTGAAGATGGCGAAGAAGTCCACGATGGCCACCGACGACACGCCGTTGAACTTGCTGGCCAGCTGGGCGTTGAAAGCGCCCACCCACTGACGGATCACACCTTGGATCTGGGCTGCGACTGCCTGGCCCGTTGCGCCGCCACCAGAGGCCTGGGCCACGCCAGCAAGTACCGCCGCGAAGCGCGGGGTCAGCGTGATGTCCGGTGCGTTGAGCACCACCACCTTCTGCGCACCCTTGTCCAGGGCCTGGGCCTTGATGGAATCATGGAAGGCATTGGCCAAGGCTTGCATGTAGGCGCCACCGGCCTGGGCGGCACCCGTCGACCCTTGGGCAAGAAGACCATCCACCGTCGCTGCTGGCAGCAGGGTGATCAGCAGTGAACGGAAGGCCGCAGCGCCCGCAGGCGTTTGGGCGCCAAGGAAAGCGCCCGCCAAGTCGGCCGCATCGTTGCCGCCGCCGTCGATCAGCAGGAGGTCTTGCGCGGTGTAGGTGCCATGCACGCTGGCGGCTCGGGCCAGCTGCGTGCGGATGGACAGGGGATTGCTCGCATCCTGGGCGTAGTTGATGCGCCCGCCGCCAATGGCGTAATTGGTGCAGCCTGCTGCAGTGGTGAATCCTGCGGCGCCTTGGCGATAGGCCGGGCACAGCTCAGGCAGCGCGCTGCGCGAATTCACGATTTCTGGCCAGATGGGCGTGGAGCCTGCACCTGTAGGGGCGGAGCCCTGCACCGTGAATTTCAGTCCGAAAGTGCCGCTGTCGGCCAGGCTGTCGCCCATCACCTTCACCGAGGTGATCGGCGCGTTCTCGCCGCCACCGCAAGCTGCCACCAGGGCGGCCACCGCCAGGGCCGCAGCCCTCATCGTCCAACGTGCCATGTCCATGTCTCCAGTCAGGATTCGACTCACAACCGGGCCTTTGGTCGCACCTGAAGCGCAGATCCACCGTCAATGCCCGCCATAGCTCCATCGTAGGAGCGATGCCGTGCCTCGGTTCTCGGTAGATTCACCGAGGATCGAAGGGTTTTCAGCCGGATTTGCGCTGTTTTGGTGCGTTTCAAGACAGGCTTGCCACGCAGGTGGTTCCCCAGGCGTGGCAAGCCGATCAGCTGGACAGCTGCGCCCAGGCCTTGTCCAGGCGCTTGGCGCTCACGGGCTGGGGCGTGCGCAGCTCCTGGGCGAAGAGGCTCACCCTCAGCTCCTCCAGCAACCAGCGGTACTCCTCCAGCCGTGCGTCGCTGGCGCCTTTCATCTCGGTCAGGCGGCGCAGGTAGCGTTGCTCCAGCGGGCGCAGCTCACCGAGGCGCGCGGCATCACGCGCCGGGTCCGCGCGCAGCTTGTCCAGGCGCAGGGTCACGGCCTTGAGATAGCGTGGCAGATGTTGGAGTGCGGGCCAAGCCGTGGTGGCCAGGAAGCGCTTGCTGCAAAGGCGCTGGAGCTGGGCGGTCACGTCGTCAGCCACCTCCTTGGAGGGCCGGCTGTCCTTGAGCTTGCGGCTGGCCGCCGCAAACTCCGTCAACACGCTCAAGGCCAGGCGACCCACCTCCTGCGCGATGAGGGTCAGGCGGGTGCGGCCCTCCTCGAGGCGCCGGGCGAAAGCAGTGGCGTCGGTAGGCCAAGGCTCCGCCAGGAACGCGCGGTCCAGTGCCACGTCAATGACCTGCCCGCGCAGTTCCTCCAAGGTACCCAAGGGCATGTAGAAGGCGGCCATCTTCTGCAGGTCGGGGATGTTCTTCTCCAGGTACTTCAGGGGCTCGCGGATCTGCAGCGCCACCAACCTTCTGAGCCCGCCCCGGTGACGTGTGGCCGCCACCTCGGGCTCGTCAAAGACTTCAATCTCGACATGCGTGCCGCGGTCCACCAAGGCCGGAAAGCCCACCAGCACCTGGCCACCCTTGCGCAACTCCATCAGCTCAGGCAGCTCGCCGAAGGTCCAGGCTGTGTAAGCCGTGGCGCTTGCGGTGCCCGAGTCCTGGGATGGACCAGCAGCGCGCTGAGAAGGTGGCGTCGCCAACTCAGCACGCACCCCGCGAGATGCCCCAGCTGCCACTTGCGCTGACCTCTGCCCTGCCGCAGCGGACGCTGAGGTTGCACCAGCCTTGGCGCCTGAAGAGGCGGAGGCGGGGGCCGCGAGGCCTTGGCCTCCGGGGCTGTCCTGCGCAGAAGCGCCCACCGTGGACGCAAGCTTGAGCGACGCCAGCGCCTGGAAAGACGTGCGGGCCTGCGCGCCCCACTCCGTCTTCAAAGCGGGCAAGTGACGGCCTACACCCAGCTGACGGCCGTGCTCGTCTACCACCCGCAAGTTCATAAAGAGGTGTGCCGGCAAGGTGTCGAGCTTGAAATCGTTGCGCAGCAAGGGCAGCTGGGTCTTGTCACGCGCCCACTTCAGCAGGGCGTCCACCAGCCCCCCTTGAGCGAAGGGAACCTCCTCGCAGAAGGCCGCAGCCGAATCCGGCAGCGGCACCAGACGAGACCTCGGCCGCTGGTGCAGGCTCTTCATCAACGCGAGGACCTTGTCCTTGAGCATGCCGGGCACCAGCCAGTCGCAGCGCTCTTCAGACACCTGGTTCAAGGCATAGATGGGCACGGTGACCGTCAGTCCATCGCGCGGGTCTCCAGGCTCGTGCAGATAGGCCGCGGCACAGTCAATGCCTCCCAGGCGCACTGTGCGCGGGAAGGCAGCGGTGGTGATGCCCGCCGCCTCGTGGCGCATCAGTTCTTCGCGCGTCAGCTTCAGCAACTCGGGCTGACGCCGCACCTCGTTGCGGTACCAGCGCTCCAGGCTGGCGCCCGAGCACACGTCCTGGGGCAGTTGCTGATCGTAGAAGGCGAAGATCAGTTCATCGTCCACCAAAACGTCCTGGCGGCGGGACTTGTGCTCAAGCTCCTGCACCTGCCGGGTGAGCCGCTGGTTGTGCGCAAGGAAGGGCAGCTTGGTCTCCCACTCCTCTTGCACCAGCGCCTCGCGGATGAAGATCTCCCGGGCCGCGGCGGGGTCCAACAGGCCGTAGTTCACCCGGCGGTTGCTGTAGATCACGATGCCGTAGAGCGTGGCGCGCTCCAGCGCCACCACCTCGGCGGCCTTCTTCTCCCAGTGCGGCTCCACCAACTGTTTCTTCAGCAGATGCCCCGCCACGCCAGGGATCCACTGCGGCTCGATGGCCGCCAGCCCGCGGCCGAAGAGCCGCGTGGTCTCCACCAGCTCAGCGGCTACCAGCCAGCGGCCGGGCTTCTTGGACAGGTGCGCCCCAGGGTGACGCCAGAACTTGATGCCCCGTGCGCCCAGGTACCAGTCTTCGTCGTCAGATTTGCAGCCCACGTTGCCCAGCAGGCCCGCCAGCATGGACAGGTGGATCTGCTCGTAGGTGGCAGGTGCGCCATTCAACCGCCAGCCGTGCTCGGCCACCACGGTATGCAGCTGGGTGTGGATATCGCGCCATTCCCGCACACGCCGGGGGTTGACGAAGCTCTCGCGAAGGCGCTGCTCTTGCTGGCGGTGGCTGAGCTTGTGGGGCGTCGCGGCTTGCGGTGTGGCCGCAGGGCGAGCGTTGATGGCGGGCTTCGAGGCATCGGGCGAAGCATGGCCCAGCAGTGCACCGTGCCCGCCATGCCCCCTGCCCTCCTCGATCCAGTTCCACAGCTTGAGGTAGCCCGTGAACTCCGACTTCTCGTCGTCGAACTTGCGGTGCTTCTCATCGGCCGCCTGCGCCGCCTCCAGGGGGCGGTCGCGCACGTCCTGCACACTCAGGGCCGAGGCGATCACCAGCACCTCGGCCAGGGCCTGACGATCGCGCGCCTCCAGGATCATGCGGCCTACGCGCGGGTCCAGCGGCAGGCGGGCCAGCTCCTGGCCAATGGGTGTGAGCTCGTTCTCGTCGTCCACCGCATTGAGCTCACCCAGCAACGCATAGCCATCGGCAATCGCCTTGCGCGGCGGCGCCTCCAGGAAGGGGAACTCCTCCACCGACCCCAAGCGCAGCGCCTTCATGCGCAGGATCACGCCCGCGAGGGACGAGCGCAGGATCTCAGGGTCGGTGAACCGTGGCCGCCCAGCAAAGTCAGGTTCGTCGTACAGGCGGATGCACACGCCGTCGGCCACGCGCCCGCAGCGCCCCGACCGCTGCTGGGCAGCCGCCTGGCTCACCGGCTCCACCTGCAACTGCTCCACTTTGCTGCGGTAGCTGTAGCGCTTGACGCGGGCCAAGCCTGAGTCGATGACGAAGCGGATGCCCGGCACCGTCAGCGAGGTCTCGGCCACGTTGGTGGCCAGCACGATGCGCCGGCCGTTACCCGCGGTGAACACGCGGTCTTGCTCGGCCTGGGATAGGCGTGCAAACAGCGGCAGGATGTCCGGTGGCGGCCCGCCCCGCAAGGTGCTGGCCAGGTGCTTGCGCAAATGGTCGGCCGCCTCGCGGATCTCGCGCTCACCGGGCAGGAAGACGAGGATGTCGCCTGCAGCGCCGCCTCGCCAGAGTTCATCCACCGCGTCGGCGATGGCGTCGTTCAGGTCATGGTCCCGGCTTTCCTCAAAGGGCCGCCAGCGCAGCTCCACGGGGAACAGGCGGCCCGACACCTGAATCACCGGGGCATCGCCCTTGGCCGACGCAAAGTGGCGGGCGAAGCGGTCGGCGTCGATGGTGGCCGAGGTGACCACGAGCTTGAGGTCGGGCCGGCGCGGCAGCAACTGGCGAAGGTAGCCCAGCAGGAAGTCGATGTTCAGGCTGCGCTCATGTGCCTCGTCGATGATGAGCGTGTCGTAGGCGCGCAGCAGCGGGTCGGTTTGCGTCTCGGCCAACAAGATGCCGTCGGTCATCAGCTTGACCGAGGCGCCGGGCTGCAGCCGGTCCTGGAAGCGCACCTTGTAGCCCACCACCTCGCCCAAGGGGGAGTCCAGCTCTTGGGCGATGCGCTTGGCCACGCTGGAGGCAGCGATGCGCCGCGGCTGGGTGTGGCCGATCAGACCCTTTCCGCCCGCACCCAGGCCGCGCCCGAGTTCCAGCGCGATCTTGGGCAGCTGCGTGGTCTTGCCCGAGCCCGTCTCGCCGCAGACGATGACCACCTGATGGTCACGCAAGGCTTGGGCGATCTCATCACGCCGGGCCGACACCGGCAATGACTCCGGGTATCGGATCAGCGGGATGGGTGCGGCCGGGGTGGGTGCCCTGGGCGCCTTGGGCGGCCGGGAATCTGTAAGGGGGGAACGCACGGGGGGCGCATTATCGTCGCCGCCCGCGCGGTGTCAGCATGCGCGTGGGGTTTGATGAAGCCTCATGACTGCCGCCTTTGCGCCTGGGTCACTCCCGTCCATCACCACACCCCCCTGCGGCACAATCAAGAAGCACCCACGGCGCCGCTGATTCCCGTCCATGAGCCTTGTCTTTCCCCACACCTTCGTCCCGTGGTTCCGCGCGGTGGCGCCCTACATCCACGCTTACCGCGGCGAGACTTTCGTGGTGGGCCTGTGCGGTGAGGCCATCGCCGCCGGCAAGCTCAGCGCCTTTGTGCAGGACCTGGCCATCCTGCATGCCATGGGCATCCGCATCGTGCTGGTGCACGGATTTCGTCCGCAGGTGAGTGAACAACTCAAGGCCAAGGGCCACCCTGAGCGGTTCAGCCAAGGCATGCGCATCACCGACCCGACCGCGTTAGATGCGGCGCAGGAGGCCGCCGGGCAGCTGCGCTTCGAGATCGAGGCGGCTTTCTCCCAGGGCCTTCCCAACACGCCCATGGCCAACGCCACGGTGCGCGTGGTGTCCGGCAACTTCCTCACGGCACGCCCCGTGGGCATCGTCGATGGCGTGGACTTTGGCCACAGCGGCCTCGTGCGCAAGGTGGATGCCGCTGGCATTCGCAGTTCCATGGACGCCGGCGCCGTGGTGCTGCTGAGTCCCTTTGGTTTCTCCCCCACCGGTGAAGCCTTCAACCTCACGATGGAAGAAGTGGCCACCTCCACGGCCATCGCTCTGCAGGCCGACAAACTGCTGTTTCTGACGGAAATTGCGGGTATCCGAGAAAACCCCGCAGAACCCGACAGCCCCATCGATACCGAGTTGGCGTTGGCGGACGCAGAACGCCTGTTGGCCTCTTTGCCGCGCCCGAATCACCCGACCGACGTGGCCTTTTACCTTCAGCACTGCGTCAAGGCCTGCAGGGCTGGGGTGGAGCGCTCGCATATCCTGCCCTTTGCCAGCGACGGCGCGCTGCTCATGGAGGTCTACACCCATGACGGTATAGGCACCATGGTGGTCGATGAAAAACTGGAAAGCCTGCGCGAAGCGACTTCCGACGACGTAGGCGGTATTCTTCAACTCATCGAGCCGTTTGAGCGCGATGGCACCTTGGTGCGCAGAGAGCGCACCGAGATTGAAAGAGACGTGGCCAACTACACCGTCATCGAGCACGACGGTGTGATATTTGGCTGCGCCGCGCTCTACCCCTATGCTGAATCTCGCACGGCTGAAATGGCGGCCCTGACCATCTCCCCCAACGTGCAAGGCCAGGGCGACGGCGAGAGAATCCTGAAGAGAATTGAACAGCGGGCGCGTGCGATGGGACTGGAGAGCATCTTCGTGCTCACCACGCGCACCATGCACTGGTTCATCAAACGTGGCTTTGCACCCGTAGACCCGGACTGGCTGCCCGAAGCCCGTAAGCGCAAGTACAACTGGGACCGCAGATCTCAAGTGCTGGTCAAGCCCTTGAGATGACGCGGGCCCGACACCCCCACCACAAACCCCGGAGACCCCCATGACCCGAATCGTGCAATGCGCCTATCTGAAAAAGGAAGGCGAAGGTTTGGCCTTCCCTCCGTACCCGGGAGAACTGGGCAAGCGCATCTATGACACCATCTCCAAAGAGGGTTTTGAGGCTTGGAAGCGTCACCAGACGATGCTGGTCAATGAAAACCGCCTCAACCTCGCGGACGCCCGCGCCCGTCAGTACCTGGCCCGGCAGATGGAGCGCTTCTTTTTTGGCGAAGGTGCCGAACAACCGCAGGGGTATGTTCCTCCGACTTGAAGCCGCAAGAGTTTGTCAACCCGGTGACGGTTATCAATTAATCTCGACCTAATTGTCGTGATATTGAATGGAATTCGAAGGTAGGGAAAAGATATTCAGGCGGGGCGAAGGTATACTGATTCGGTATCTTTCAACCATCTCCCCGGAGAATACATGCCCACCGTAGCAGAACTCATTGCCCAAAAGGCTGAACTCGAAAGGCAGATTGCCGACGCGCAGCGCGAAGAGAAGTCAGGCGCCATTGCACAAGTCAAGGCCTTGATGGCGCAGCACGGTTTGACCGCTGCCGATCTGGTGGCCACCCGTGGCCCATCCGCAGGCCGTCAGGCGGGCCCGAAGGCCGGTGGCAAAGTGGCTGCCAAGTACCGTGATCCCGCCACCGGCAACAGCTGGAGCGGCCGCGGCTTGAAGCCCAACTGGCTCAAGGCGGCGCTGGACAGCGGCAAGACCCTGGCCGACTTCGCGGTCTGACCAGCCCCTCTGGGCAGGCGCCCGCCTGCCCGAGTTCTCCGCATGGGGGTTGCGAGCCCCCTGCCCGCTAGACTCCCGGCCGTGAGCGTACGCGGCCAGATCCCAGAGTCCTTCATCCAGGAAGTCGTTGCACGAACCGAC
>Ga0209985_10003577_pt1 | contig 13136 bp, 8 predicted proteins | sample NOAtaG_FD_187305 | JGI IMG/M metagenome (GOLD analysis project Ga0209985, IMG submission 187305) | Freshwater lake microbial communities from Lake Erie, under a cyanobacterial bloom - NOAA_Erie_Diel6S_1000h metaG (SPAdes) (version 2) | ecosystem: Environmental > Aquatic > Freshwater > Lake ...
CGGCGCTCACCCGCCCGGGCCGCTTCGACCGCCAGGTCGCCGTCAACCTCCCCGACCTCGTCGGCCGCCGCCAGATCCTCTCGGTGCATGCCAAGAAGGTGAAGCTCGCGCCCGATGTCGACCTCGAGCGCGTCGCCCGCGGCACCCCGATGTTCTCCGGCGCCGATCTCGCGGCGCTGATCAACGAGGCGGCGATCATCGCCACGATGGCCGACAAGGACTTCGTCGAGCTCGCCGACCTCGAGGAGGCCCGCGACAAGGTCCGCTGGGGCCGCGCGAACAAGAGCCGCAAGATCGAGCAGCAGGAGCGCGTCGCGACCGCCTACCACGAGGCGGGCCACGCGGTGCTCCAGGTGCTGCTCGAGCACGCCGATCCGCTCCACAAGGTGACGATCATTCCTCGCGGACAGGCGATGGGCGCGACCTTCTCGCTGCCCGAGAAGGACCGCTACGGCTTCGGCCGCAAGCATGTCCTCGCGACGCTGCGCGTCCTCTGCGGCGGCCGCATCGCCGAGGAGAAGAAGACCGGCGACACGAGTTCGGGCGCCTCGATGGACATCAAGATGGCGACGCAGTACTCGCGCGCGATGATCCTCCAGTGGGGCATGTCCGACCGCCTCGGCTTCGTGAACTACGCCGGCAGCGACTCGCGCGAGGTCTACCTCCCCGAGAAGGACTACTCGCCCGAGACGGCGCGGATCATCGACGAAGAGACCCGTCGGATCATCGACGAGGCCTACTCGCACGCGCAGCAGATGCTCACCGACCACTGGGACAAGGTCGTCGCGGTGGCCGAGGCGCTGCTCAAGTACGAGACGCTCCTGCGCGACGATGTCGACCGCCTCATGCGCGGCGAATCGATCGGCAAGCCGACGGTGGCCGACCTGCTCGCCGAGGAGAACGCGCGCGCGAAGCCCGCGATCGGCCTCAAGCCCGCGGACGACCAGCCCGGCACGGAACTGGGCGGTCCGATTCCGAGCCCGGCGTGATGCTCAAGGTCTGAGTCATTCTCGAGGTCTGAGTCATTCTCGAGGTCTGAGTCATTCTCGAGGTCTGAATCTCAGATCGGCAGCGTTGCGTCGGAGGCCGTGCCCGGCTGGCTGAAGCACCGCGCGAGCTCGAGCCTGTTCGAGATCCCGAGCTTGCGGTAGATCCGCTTGGTGAGCGTGGCGATCGTGCCTGGCCGAAGGCTGAGTTCGTCGGCGGTTTCGCTGCGGGAACGCCCGCGCACGATCGCCTGCGCGACCTGGCGCTCGCGCTGCGAGAGACGGGTCATGGGATCGACTCGCTCGAGTCCGCACGATGGTTCGCGGTCGATGAGCCGCATCACGACGACGGGCTGCGGAAGCACGGGCTCGGCAAGCGGCTGCAGCTGCATCTCGAATCGGTAGTTGCACGCGAAGTCGTCCGCCCCGCGCTCGCCCGAGTGGCGCTCCTGCAGCATGCGCAGGAACGCCGTCAGTTCGTCGAGCCTGTGCCGTAGTTCCTTCATCTCGTTCGCGGAGAGCTGCAGCGGCATCACATAGAAGGCGCGCGGCCGCTCGGCTTCCGTCGAGTCCTCGAGCGACAGCTGCTTGCGGGCAAGCTTGTCGGCTGCTTCGCGGATCCGCACGCCGTAGCTGTCCCACAGCGCGTAGTCCTCCTTGTCGTTGGCGCGCAGCACGATGCCGATTCGCTTGCAGGTCGCCCTGTAGGTCGGCGTCGGGCGCTTCGCCTTCGCGGGCAACACCTCGGCCAGCCCGTGCTGGTGCAGGAGGTCGAGCTTCCGTTGCGCAAGGGCGAACTCGAGATGGGTGACGCGCGCGACCTCGGCCGCGGAGGTCGGCTTGTCCCGGCGCCGGAGGAGTTCCCACGCCGCCATCGCAAGCTCGTCGAAGAGCGTCTCCATCGCAGACGCGTCGCGGATGTCAACAAGCCTTTCTTCCATCCGGCAGGCCTCCCGAGCACGACCCGCGCGCACGCAGTGCAGACACTTCGCGCGACTCGCCCTTCGTTCTCTCAAAGTACAGTTTTCGTCGCGCGCTCCCCGTACCTGTCCCCCAAATCGGTACAAAGAGTGGGCTTGTCCTCAGAGGTGGTACACGCAGATTCACGCCTCCCCGTTCGGGGGGGCTCTTCGTCTTCAGACCGTGATCGTCACCTCATCGTGTCTGCTTTGATGCGAAGTCGCTCCGCTCCGCGACGCCGGGCCGTTGCATCTGCACACAGCGCACGATCGCGATCCACCGCGAGCATGCCGCGCGCCACCTATGCGTCGGGCGCGCCGAGATCCCCAGCACCGGCATCGCCGATATCGGCATCTCCGCCGCCGGCCGCGCGGTCGCGTTCGCTCTCGAGCTTCTTGATCACGCGCTTCCGGCGCACCTTCGACGCCGTCTCGCCAAGCAGGCTCTTCTCGCGCAGAAGATGGTGGTAGTGCTGCGCGAAGCGGTGCGCCTCGTCGCGGATCGCCTGGCAGAGCCGAAGCCCGAGATGTTCGCGGCCGAGGCGGATCGGCTCGTCCCGCTCGGTCGTGTAGATGAGCTCTTCCTTCTTCGCGAGCGAGATGACGCGCGGCGGCTGCACGCGCTGCTGCGCGAACGCCTCGAGCGCCGCGCGCAGCTGGCCGATGCCGCCGTCGATCAGGATGAGGTCCGGGTAGAGCTCGTGCCCGTCGCCCGCCTCTCGGTAGCGGCGGCTGACGACCTCGCGCATCGCGCTGTAGTCGTCGTTCGTGACGCTCGTGATCTTGTAGCGGCGGTAGCCCTCCTTGAAGGGCCTTCCGTCGATGAAGCACACCTTCGACGCGACCGTCTCGCCACCGCGCAGGTGCGCGATGTCGATCGCCTCCATGCAGCGGATCGGGTGCTCCGCGCCGAGCGCGCGCATCAGGCTTCGCACGCCGGCCATCGGATCCTGCACGAACCCGGTCGCCTCGGGCTGCCAGTCGAACTCCGCCTCGTCTCCGCGCGTCTCGCGCTCGTCGAGCTTCTCGATCGCCTTGATCTGGTCGCGCAGCACCGCCGCACGCTCGAACTCGAGACGCGCGCTCGCGGACTCCATCTCCTCGCGCATCTCCCGCAGCATCGCGCTGCGCTTCGAGCCGAGGAAGCGGATGAAGCGCTCGATGTCGGCGCGGTACTCGTCCTTGGAGATGCGTGCCGCGCACGGTGCGGTGCACTGGTTGATCGCCGCGAGCAGGCATGGACGGAAGAGCCGGTTCTTCGGATCGCCGTCGACGATCTCGAGCTCGCAGGTTCGGTACTTGAACACGCGCTGCAAGAGCTGCATCGCATGCCGGAGGGCGCCGACGGACACGAACGGACCGTAGATGCGGGCACCCTTGAAGCGCTCGTTCGCCGGTTCGCGCGTGATGAACACGCCGGGGAAGTCGTCCCGCATCGTCACCGCGAGGTACGGGAATGTCTTGTCGTCCTGCAGCCTGTCGTTGAACGGCGGATGGATGTCCTTCACAAGGCGCGCCTCCATCAGGAGCGCCTCCCATTCGCCTTCGCACGGGATGAAGTCGAAGTCCTCGACCACATCGAGCATGGGCTGCTTGCGGGGTCCGAGATCGGCCGACGGCTGGAAGTAGCTGGCCACCCGCTGCGGCAAGACCGAGGCCTTGCCCACATACAGGACCGTTCCCGCCGCATCCTTCATCAGATAGACGCCGGGCACATCGGGGAGCATGCGCGCCTTCTGCGCGAGGCGTCCAAGCCGCTCCGCCCGCGTCTCAGCGGCGTCGCGCGGGCCCTCGCCCTCGTTCTCGGTGCCATGGTGCGGGTGCTCGTTCACGCTGTCCCCAATGTAGGCTGTCTGCGGTCGCACACCTGTGCGAAATCCGCGTGATCGGACCTCAACCGGAGGCGGATCGTGCGGTACACTCGCTCTGTCCGAAGGTTCAGGGGCGTTCGTGCCGATCCCTGAGATCTTCGGTCATGGCCCGCCGGGAGGTCCGACGAGCCATCCTCAGCCCGCGTGTCGCGGGAGTACGAACCAGCGTCTGGCCAGACCATCTTTCGATACCTGGACCCGACACGCGCATCTTGGCACAACAGTAAGGAGACTCCTCACATGAAGACCATCGCTACCCTCGCTGCCCTCACGGCTTTCGCCTTCCTCGGCGCTTGCGCTTCCACGCAGAACACCACCGCTCCGGGCGCCGTCGGCACCAAGAGCGCTGATTGCTGCGGTAAGTGCAACAGCACCTGCAAGGACAAGGCTGCCCCGGGCGCCGTCGGCGAGAAGAAGAGCGGCTGCTGCGCTGCCAAGAGCGAGTGCTCGGCTGCGAAGGCTGCTCCCGGCGCCGTCGGCGAGAAGAGCTGCGGCACGAAGGCTGACTGCTCGGCGAAGTCCGAGTGCTCGGCTGCCAAGTCGGCGCCCGGCGCCGTCAGCGGCAAGAGCGACTGCTCGACCAAGTCGGGCTGCGCCTCGAAGTGCCCCGCCACCAAGGGTTGAAAGCGGGTTGATGCCTGAAGGGCTGAATCCCAACGATTCAGGATTGATTGATCTGGCGTGCCGTTCGCGGCCCCTTCCGACCAAGCCTGAAACCCGTACTCGCAGCGCCCGACGATCGTCGGGCGCTGTGCTTTTTGCCGCACGCCGCCTTGGGCGCGATTTCCTATCATCGCCGCCATGGACCTCCGAATCCGTCGCCCCGCCACCGCCACCGCCCTGCTCGCCGCGATCCTTGCGGGCCTCGCCGGCTGCCACCACCCCACCAGAGCCCAGTACGACGCCTCCCAAGGCTGGAGCGTCTTCGGTTCGCTCGTCGCCACCCAGCGCGATGTCGACCCCGAGATCTCCGCCTCGCAGGTCGCCGACTTCGTGGGCACCGACCGCCGCGTGGTGCTGAGCGGCACCGTCGAGGGTGTCTGCCAGACGATGGGCTGCTGGCTCGAGATCGGTGACGACCAGGGCGCGACGGTGCTGGTGATGAACAAGGACCACGCCTTCTTCATCCCGCGCAACGCCAAGGGCCGCCTCGTGCACGCCGTCGGCTTCGCGATCAAGGAAGAGCACTCGGTCGAGTTCCTCAAGCACCTCGCGATGGACGCGGGCAAGTCGCAGGCCGAGATCGACGCGATCACCGAGCCGAAGACGCGCGTCCTGTTCATCGCCGAGGCGGTCGTCCTGCCGCCGGGCGGCCTCGAGAAGGCGCCGGAGCTCCTCCCGGCCGAGCAGGAAGTGCCCGCTGTCGACACGAGCATGACGCCCGCTCCCGCCGCCGGCGCGGAGCAGAAGCAATGAGCGGAGGCGCGATCCTCTTCCGCGGCGGGCGCATCATCGACGCCGCACAGCAGATCGACGGCGAAGGCGATGTGCTCGTCGTCAACGGCCGCGTCGCGAAGGTCGCGGTGGGCCGCACGATCGACCCGCCTTCCGGCGCGCGCGTGGTCGACTGCGGCGGCAAGATCGTCGCGCCAGGACTGATCGATCCGCATGTCCATCTGCGCGAGCCGGGTGGCGAGGCGAAGGAAACCGTGAAGACCGGAACCGCCTCCGCGGTCGCCGGCGGCTTCACGACCGTCTGCTGCATGCCGAACACGAATCCCGCGATCGACACGGCCCCGACCGTGCGCTTCGTGCAGCAGGCGGCGCACGAGGCGGCGAGCGCCCGCGTCTTCGTCGTCGGCGCCGCCACGGTCGGACGGAAGGGCGAGCAGCTCGCGCCGATGCACTCGATGGCCGCCGCCGGCGCGGTCGCGTTCTCCGACGACGGAGAATGCATCATGAATCCCGCGATGATGCGGCGCGTGCTCGAGGTCTGCCATTCGCTCGGCAAGGCGTTCATGCAGCACTGCCAGGACCACCAGTTGAGCGAGGGCGGCGCGATGAACGAGGGCCCCACCGCAACGCGGCTCGGGCTCCTGCCGTGGCCGCGCGAGGCCGAGGAGATCATCGTCGAGCGCGATGTGCGGCTCAACAAGCCGATCGGCGCGCGCTACCACGCGCAGCACCTCTCCTCGGGCGGAAGCGCGGCGATCCTGCGCCGCGCGCGCGCCGAGGGAATCCGCTGCTCGGGCGAGGCGAGCCCGCACCACCTGCTCCTCACCGACGAGGCCTGCGACGGCTACGACACGCAGGCGAAGATGAACCCGCCGCTCCGCACCAAGCGCGACATCGCTGAACTGAAGGCCGCCATCGCCGACGGCACCATCGATGTGCTCGCGACCGACCACGCCCCGCACACCGTCGCCGAGAAGGCGCGCGACTTCGCGAGCGCCCCGTTCGGCATCATCGGCCTCGACTGCGCGCTCCCGCTCTACGCGAAGGCGCTCGTCGAGGACGGCGTGATCGGATGGCCGCGCATGATCGAGCTCATGACGCGCACGCCGGCCGAGCTCTGCGGACTCGATGCGCTCGGACTCGGCACCCTCCGCGAGGGTTCGCGGGGCGATGTGACGGTGATCGACCCGAACCTCGAATGGACCATCGACGCGAACGCGTTCGCCTCGAAGAGCCGCAACTGCCCGTTCCACGGCTGGAAGGTGCGCGGCCGCGCCACGATGACCGTGGTCGACGGACGGGTGCTGTTCGACATCGCTTCGGAGAACATGGCGTCGAACCGTGCGACCGCCGTCGCCGCAGCGCGCTGAACGGCCGCGGTCGGCGCCAAAAGGCCGGCCGCGCGCAGAGGGACACCCCGCGCGCGGCCAGGAGACGATTGTCGTCCGAACTTCAGGATCCGGTCACTGCGGGCACGGGCCCCACGCCGCAAGCAGCGCGGCGAGGTCGCTTGCGCCGATGGCTCCGTCCGCGTCGAGGTCGAAGGTGAGGTCGAGCCCGCCCCAGCCTGCGAGGAGCGCCGCAAGGTCTTCGGCGCCGACCGAGCCGTTGTCGTCGAAGTCCGCATCGCACGGCGGCAGCGGAGCGAATAGCGTCGTCGAGCGCTCGAACGCGCGGCCCGCCGCCTGCGACCCGAGCACGCGGCCCGGATAGTCGTCGAAGTACGGATGGATGCCGCCGAGGATGCGCGACTGGCCGGAGTTGTCGGCCGCGTCGTAGTAGGTCGCCCACTCGAAGTCGAAGGTCTCGCTCGGGCCGTCCTCGAAGACGAGGAACTGGTTCTGCACGCAGGTGTAGACGCCCATGCCGCCCGGGAAGTACTCGGTGCCCGTGAGGCGCTTGAGGGTCTCGGCGCCGGCGCGGCTGTAGGTCGAGTGGCCCGAGACATAGCCCGCGAACGGCGGCGACACGAAGGTCGGGCGCTGGTACGGCACCCAGCTTCCGCCGAGCATCCACTTCACGCCCGTGTACTCGTTGTTGGGGTCGGCCGGCGAACCGGGCCAGCTCTTGACGGCGATCTGTCCCTCGTAGCCCGCGAGGTCCTCGTGACGCTCGCCGGGGGCGGTCGTCGCGGTCGTGATCAGTTCGATGACGCCCGGCACGAGGTGGATGCCGTTCGGGTTGAACGACGGCTGCGCAGGGTCGCTGCACTGGCCGTTCTGCACGAGGTAGCGGATCGCGCCGATCGGGCGCATGGCGTCGTAGTAGCCCTTGACGCCCCACGCGCAGATCGCCGCGTCGTGCAGCGCGCCGTTCAGCGCGACATACATCTTCACATCCCACTCGAGCGGGTCGAGCTCGGGGCCGGTGCCGCCCATGCGGCGCTCGAACGCCGGATGCTCGACGACATGGCTCGCGATCTCGTTCCAGTGGCCCGGAGGCGTGGTCGAGCTCGGGCCGTCGGCCCAGAACTCGGCGAGGCAGCGAGCCCAGTCGCCGCGCTTGACGACATTCGCCTGATAGGGCTGACCGGTCACGGGATTGATGGTGCGGCCCGGGTTCGTATCGGCGCCGAGCGGATTGTTGCCCATCGAGAGTGGCGAGATGTCCTTCATCACGCCGTCGTCGGGCGTCAGCCATGAGCTCTTGATGACGACCTGCTCATGGCCGTCGCGGAAGGTTGCGTCGTCGAAGCCGTTGAGCATCGGGCACTCGGGCGGATTGAAGTACACGCCGCCGCGGTTCGGATCCATGTCGCTCGCCAGCATGCCGTACGGGCGCACGAAGCCCCAGTAGGGTGCGAGCTTGGGCGGGAAGCCGCCGGGGATGACATTGCCGTTCTGGTCGACGAAGAAGGTCAGCGAGAGCGGCTGGTAGCGGCTCGGGTTGGTGACCGTCGGATTGAACGGCAGCGCGACGACGAGCGGCGAGTTCACATCGGGATAGGTTCCCGCCGCGGTCGCGTGGTCGAACTGCTCGCGCGAGTTGTCGGTGAGCGCCCACGCGATCAGCTGCGCCGCGATGCGGTTGCCGACAGCAGCGGGCGTGTTGCCGACGGTGGTGGTCACATTCGTCGGGTATCCGAGCGCGGCCATGCGCGCATCGAGGATCGGATTGATGAGCGCGATGTTCGGGCTCGTCGCGAAGCGGTGCTTCATGATGCGGTACGCGGCGTACGAGACCGACTCGCGGCGCGCGGCCTCGATGTCGTTCGCGGCGATCTTCTCGGTGAAGAAGTAGCCGCGGGCGTTCGGGTCGTACGCGGCCCACGCGTCGTACATCGCGACCGAGGCGTGGAACAGGTTGCGCGCCTGCACAGGCGGACGAACGCGATCCTTCTTGATCGAGTTCAGCATCGTGTCGTTCCACTGGCGGGCGACGGACTGCGGGCCATCGGCCAGCGCGCTCGCACCAACCACGGCGGACAGGCACAGTCCAACGGTCAGGCTCAACGCTCCGGTTCTGCTCTTCATTTGGGTCGATCTCCTCGATGGTTGGGCGGCCACCCGCGGCCCGTCCCCGGACTCCGTTCAAAGTACTCCCGCCTCGCAGTTCCACAAACAATTTGCGGTAAACTTGCCGCTTTGGCGCATCCAGCGGCCGCCGGCTGGAACACCCGTGCCGTCTACACTGCCCGTGCGGCCCCTGAACCCTCCCCAGAACGGGGGTGGGCGCCGCGCTCAAGCCCCCCGATCGGTCCCGACCAGCGTCGCCGACGCCCCGACGCCAGCCCCCTCCACCCTCCGACCTCCGAGCCGTGCCCTTCAACCTCCGATCGCTGATTCAACAGAACGCCGGCCGCGGTCACGAGCTCCACGCCGAGCATGTGAACCCGCGCTTCGCGACCGTGCTGCGCACGATCGGCTACGACCGCGACTATGTGCGCGCCGAAGGCCCGCACCTCTTCGACCGAGCCGGCGACCGATACCTCGACTTCCTCGGCGGCTACGCGGTGTGCAACTTCGGCCGCAACCACCCGACGATCCGCCGCGCGCTCGAGGACGCGCTCTCGCTGGACCTCGCGAGCATGGTGCAGTTCGAGGCGCCGCTCCTCTCGGGCCTGCTCGCGGCGGAACTGAAGCGCCGCATCGGACGCGGGCTCGACCATGTGTTCTTCACGAACTCGGGCACCGAGGGCGTTGAGGCGGCGATCAAGTTCGCGAAGTGCGCGACCGGCCGCCCGGCCCTCCTGTACGCGCCGAAGGCGTTCCACGGGCTGTCCTCTGGCTCGGTGTCGCTGAATGGCTGCGAGAGCTTTCGCCAGGGATTCGCGCCGTTCCTCCCCGAGTGCCGCCAGATCCCCTTCAACGACCTCGCCGCGCTCGAGCGCGAGCTCGCGAAGGGCGATGTGGCTGCGCTCGTGATCGAACCGATCCAGGGCAAGGGCGTCAACATCCACTCGCCCGGATACCTCGCCGAAGCGTCGCGCCTCTGCCACCGGTACGGCACGCTCTTCGTCGCCGACGAAGTGCAGACCGGCCTCGGCCGCACGGGTTCGTTCCTCGCGATCGACCAGGAAGACGACGCGAAGGGCCCCGTCGAACCCGACATGGTGATCCTCTCGAAGGCGCTTTCGGGCGGCTATGTCCCGGTCGGCGCGGTGCTCGTGAAGGGCGAGGTGTGGAAGAAGGTCTTCACCTCGCTCGACCGCGCGATCGTGCATTCGTCGACCTTCCACCAGGGCGCGCTCGCGATGACCGCTGGCCTCGCGAGCCTCGCGGCGTACGACGAGACGAACGCCGCGGAAAACGCGCGCAAGATGGGCGCCCGCATCAAGGCGGGCGTCGAGGCGATGAAGCCGCGCTTCGAGATGCTGAAGGAAGTGCGCCAGCGCGGGCTGATGATCGGGATCGAGTTCGGCCCGCCGAAGTCGCTGCTCCTGAAGGCGAACTGGGCCGCCACGCACGCGATGGACAAGAACCTCTTCGCGCAGGCGGTGGTCGTGCCCTTGATGGAGGATCACCGCATCCTCTGCCAGGTCGCGGGCCACAACCAGGATGTCGTGAAGCTGATCCCCCCGCTCGTCATCGATGATTCCGATGTCGACTGGTTCCTGCGCGCGTTCGAGAGCGTGATGGTGAGCCTCCATAAGCCGACCGCGACGGTCGGGCTCCTCGCGCGTCTCGGCAAGAACACGCTCTTCGGCGGGCGCCGCGAAAGCAGCGAGCAGACAGAGGCCGCGCAACCGTGATGCAGCGGCTTGCTGCGATCGTGACGGGCTGGCCGCGCGCGGTCGTCGCAGCGTCGGTCGTGCTCGCCGTGCTGGGCGCGTGGCTCGGCGCGTTCCATCTCAAGATCGACAGCGACACCGACTCGCTCATCGCGCCCGAGCGGCCGTTCATGGCCGGCTACCGTGCGTTCCTCCAGGAGTTCGGCGACCTCGAAGGCGTCGTGATCGCCGTCGACCCGAAGGGCGACCCCGCGGCGGCGGCGGCGGCGGTCGACGCGCTTGCAGCGAGGCTCGGGCAACTCGACGAAAGGCCATTCGTCCGAAGCTGGGCTGCTTCGATCGCGCCCGACGAGCAATGGCGCATGGCGTCGTGGGCCGCGAGCGACGCGGAACTGAAGGCGATGTCGGCCGAGGCCGCCGCGATCGCGGATGTCGCGCGCGGCAGTGTGGCCGCGCACCCCTTGGTCGCCGCGGCGCTCTCGGCGGCGCGGCCGCGCGAGTACCTGCGCGCGCCCGATGGGAAACTGCTGTTCGTCGAGGCGATGCCGGTGAAGGACTTCTCGCTGCTCGACCCGGTCGGCGAACCGATCGCGGCGATCCGGTCCACGGTGGATTCCGTGCGCGCAGCGCACCCGGCGGTCGACATCGGCCTCACGGGAAAGCCCGTCCTCCAGCATGACGAGATGGCGACCGCGAACCACGACATGGCGGAGGCGAGCGCCATCTCTCTCGCCATCATCACGGCGCTCTTCATCGTGGTCTTCCGCGGCGTGCGCAGGCCGCTTCTCGCCGTGCTCGCCTTCGGCATCGCGGCCGGCTGGACCTACGGCGCCGCGACGCTGCTTGTCGGGCATCTCAACCTGCTCTCGACGGTCTTCATGCTCGTCCTCGTCGGCGCGGGGCTCGACTACGGCGTCCATGTCGTGAGCCGCTATGGCGAGTACCGCCGCGCGCGTCCCGCCGCCGAGGCGGTCGCGATTGCCGTGCGCCACATCGGGCCTGGCACGCTCGCGGGCGCCGCGGGCTCGGCGGCCGTCTTCTTCGGCGCGATCTTCACCGACTTCGGCGGACTGCGCGAGCTCGGCGTGATCGCAGGCGCGGGGCTCCTGCTCTGCGCGCTCGCCATGGTGACGGTGCTGCCGGCGCTGCTCGTACTCCTTGATCGGAAAGATCCGGCGATGATGCATGCGCCGAGCCCCAAGTCTCCGCGCACGCCGTGGCCGCGCGGGCTTGCGCTTGCGGCCGCGCTGCTGCCGGTCGTCGCATGCCTGCCGCTGATCCCTGCGGGGCTCCGCTTCGAATCGAACCTGCTCGAGCTGCAGTCGCCGCAGCTCGAGAGCGTGCAGTGGGAGAAGCGCATCTTCGCCGACAGCGCGAGCGCGTCGTGGTTCGCGGCATCGACCGCAGGCAGCATGGCGGCCGTCGCGGAGCTCTGCGAGCGGGCAAAGGCCCACCCCGAGATCCTGCGTGCGGAGAGCGTGCTCGATGCGGTTCCGCCCGAAACACCCGAGCGTACGGCGCTCCGCGCCAAGGTCGCGGCGGCTGGCGCCGGCCTCGAGCGCCCCCGCGACGACGCGCCGGCCGCCGTGCGCGCCGCGTGGCAGATCGTGCATGGCGCCGGCCTCTCGCTCCGCGAGGCGCTTCCCGAGGCGATCGCGCCGCGGCTCGTCTCATCGCACGGAAAGTACCTCGTGCGCTACATCCCGCGCGAGGATGCGTGGGAAGAGGCGCCCCTCGCGCGATTCGTCGACGCGGTGCGCGAAGTCGACCCTGCGGCGACGGGCGTGCCCGTCACGCAGCTCGAGTCGATCCGGGACATGCGGCAATCGTTCATCGATTCGAGCATCTGGGCGCTGGTCGCGGTGACGGCCATCGCCGCGATCTCGTTCCGCGCGCTCTTCCCCGCGCTGCTCGCGACCGCGACCGTGGTCGTCGGCGTCGCCGCCACGCTCGCCCTGCTGCCGCTCTTCGGCTCGCACCTCAACCTCGCGAACTTCTTCGCAATCCCGATGCTCATTGGCCTCGGGATCGACAGCGCGATCCACATCATCCACCGCTTCCGCTCGGATCCCGCGCACACGGCCCCGACGATCCGCGCGGTCGCGTTCACGGCGCTCACGACCGCGATCGGCTTCGGCGCGCTCGTGTTCGCAGACCACCGCGGCATGCAGTCGCTCGGCCTCGCGATGGGCGTCGGAAGCCTCGCATGCATGTATGTGGCGTGCGTGGCGCTGCCGTTGTTCCTGAAGAGCGGTCAGAAGTCGCTCTGAACATCCGCGGTCACGACTTCCGGTTCCACGCCGTCGGGCAACGCGGCCATGAACCGCTTGCCGTAGAACTTCGTCACGATCCGCGGATCGAGGATCACGATCCGCCCCGAATCCTCGGCGCTGCGGATCAGCCGCCCCACGCCCTGCTTGAAGCGCAGCACGGCGCGCGGCAGCTGGTCGTCGCGGAAGCTGTTGCCGCCGTTCGACTCGATGCGCTCGTGACGCGCCTGGATCAGCGGATGATCGGGCACATCGAACGGCAGCTTCGTGATGATGACATTGCGCAGCGCGCGGCCGCGCACATCGACGCCTTCCCAGAAGCTGGCCGTGCCGAAGAGCACAGAATCCTCGCGCTCGCGGAAGCGCTTGAGCAGCTGGCTGCGCTCGCCGTCCTCGCCGTGGATGTAGACGGGGTAGCCCGCCGAGCGCAGCACGGGCGCGCAGCGCTCGGCCACCTCGCGAAGCGTGCGGAAACTGGTGAACAG
>Ga0209985_10003593_pt1 | contig 13107 bp, 14 predicted proteins | sample NOAtaG_FD_187305 | JGI IMG/M metagenome (GOLD analysis project Ga0209985, IMG submission 187305) | Freshwater lake microbial communities from Lake Erie, under a cyanobacterial bloom - NOAA_Erie_Diel6S_1000h metaG (SPAdes) (version 2) | ecosystem: Environmental > Aquatic > Freshwater > Lake ...
GAAGAACACTACCACTGGCCAGCAATAGCATAATCGGAATATCCCAAACAAAAAGTGTGTTTCCAAAAATGATCAGTCCAACCGCCCACTGCAAGGGATTACCTACCAAAGACAATGCTCCAACATTGGCAAAATGTCCGGAGTGAACAGCTTTGAGAAAATAATATAGACCAAAAGTGCAAACGACACAACTTCCCAACATATGAAGCACTTCAGCAATGGTAACTGAAGCCAAGTCCTCACCCATTAACCATGCAATAATGAACGTTACCCCAAATGTGAAACGAGAGCGAACAAAAATAAACCGCCAACCATGATCTCCATGTGAGGCTTTTTTTTGAATGAGATCCGATAAATAAAAAAGTACCGACGTTGTATAATATGCCAAAACACCCCACATCGGTATTCTCTTATCCGCTAAGAATTAAACAATCTTTGACGCAATTCTGGGAAACGAATGGCGGCGGTGATCCAAAGCAACACCTCAAAGGTGATCACTGGGATCAAAGATTGATGGCTTACCAAATGAGCACAAATGGCCCCTCCGATATACACCATTAACAATAATGCTCCCACTACTCCTGTCCTTGGAAAGAGAAACAGAGCAATGGCCAATAGCTCCACGTATCCCAAGGATTGATAAGCCATGGCATCAAAACCCATGTCCACCGCATGTTGCAATGCCTCTTGGTTTCCGGTTACTTTCATCATCGCACTCAATAAAAACATGATGGATAACAGGACGCTCATCGTCCATCCCACCCTTTTTTGCATTTTCTCTGAAATCATGGCACAATGATAATTACAAAATCACCACTAAAACCACCCACTGATAATTATCAATAAAAGGAATGCTCAGCGCAAAAAGACCAGTGACTCCATTGACTCTCCTTTATTCATTTCACTCCCTCCATTTGAACCTATTGAATTCTTATTGGTTAGAAGGTCATGAGCACCGTAGTTTCCGTTTCCCATTTGCAAAAAAAGTTTGGCTCTTTTCAAGCACTCCAAGATGTCAATTTCCAAGTTCATGCTGGCGATGTCTTTGGATTCTTAGGACCCAATGGTGCGGGTAAAAGCACGGCCATGCGCTGCATGCTAGGGTTGATCCACGCTGACCATGGGGACATTCGATTGTTTGAGCAATCCTTAACCACCAACAAAGTAGGGATTTTAGGAAGGATTGGCAACATCATCGAAAAACCTGATTTCTACAAATACCTCAGTGCAGAGGCCAATTTGAAAATCTTTGCTCGGATGGCGAGCCAACCCATCACCACTACCACCATCCATGAAATTTTGGACTTTGTCGGATTACTCGATCGCAGAAAGGATAAAGTGAAAGGATTTTCGCATGGTATGCGACAAAGGCTCGGGATCGCTCAAACCTTGTTGGCCGATCCTGATTTGATTGTGTTGGATGAACCCACCACAGGTCTTGATCCGCAAGGCATTATCGATGTACGAAAATTGATTTTGCGCTTGAAAGAGGAAAAAGGAAAAACCATCATACTCAGCTCTCACCAATTGCAAGAAGTGGAAATGATTGCCAATAGAATGGTGATCATCAACCATGGCCATACCGTGATTGAGGGGGAGGTGGCCACCTTGTTAAATGCACAGGATTGCACTGTCAAAATGAGCACAGACAACAATCCCAAAGCACAAGATTTATTGCAAACGCGTTTCGCCATTTCCAGCGTGCAGCAAGAAAACCAAGATATCATCCAGTTCTCTGTGAAGAAAGAAAAGATTCCGATGATCATCGAAGTCTGCGTGCAGGAGTCGATTGGGATTTTTGAAGTGGAGAGCAAGAAACAACTGGAAAACTATTTTATTCAAATGATCCAAAATGAATCCATTTAAAAACGTTTACAATGAATGGGTGAAAATCGCGGCCAAGCCCAGGAGCTATTTGGGCGTGGGCGCCATCACAGTTTTGGTAGCGGTGATTGTTTTTGCTTTGAAAGCCGATGGCTTGAGTTTCATTTCCTTTGTTACCGCCTCCTTTGAACAAACACTCACCTTCGGTGGCAATGTCCTCAATGGCAACTTGGTGGCCTTTATTGTGCTACAAATGCTCGTGATTCATGTTCCATTATTGGTAGCACTCATTACAGGCGATCTCATCTCCGGGGAGTCCGCCATGGGTACTTTGCGATTGCTCCTCACCCACCCTATCAGTCGTCATCAGGTGCTCGCCTCTAAGTACATGGCTGGCGCTATGTACACTGCCTTTATAGTAGTTTGGTTGGGCATATTGGCCATTGGATTGGGGAGAGGACTTTTTGGCACCGGCGACTTGATGGTACTGAACAGCGACGGTTTGGTCATCATCCCAGAAAGTGACATCACTTGGCGCTATGTGGGCGCATTTGCGGTAGCGTTCTTGGCCTTGAATACGGTGGCTACCCTGTCCATTGCTCTTTCTTGCTTTTCCGACAACTCAGTGGGCCCTATCGTCGCCACCATGTCCATCATCATCTTGTTTACCATCATCGGCACATTGGACGTATCGATTTTTGATAGCATCCGTCCATTTTTATTCACCACACACATGGCCTCTTGGCGCAGTTTTTTTGAAGACCCTTTCCCCATGGATGAAATCAGCAACTCCGTCTGGGTATTGATGATACACCATGTTATTTTCTGGGCCATTAGCTTCTTTTACTTCCATCGAAAAGACATCACCACATGAAAAAAATTAGCTGCCTATTCCTCTTGACTTGGACGCTTTCCTTCCTGCAAGCGCAAGATCCACAACAGATTCTGAATGCTGCAGAACAGAAATATGCAAGGGTAAAAAAGTTTACCGCGGATGTCAATATTGCCTCCGATATACCGGCGATGAAAATCCTGCCGGCGCAAGCCACTATCTCTTATGTGGCACCCAACAACCTGGAGGTCACTTCTAAAAGCATCATCGTTCTTCCCAAGCAAGGATTCAGAGAAATACAAAACATCATTTCGCAGAAAAATAAGTACACCGCCATCTACATGGGACAAGAAATCATCAATGGTCGCAATAGTCACTTGATTACGCTTTTACCCAAGAGTGACGCAGAAGATTGGATCATGGCCAAAATCTGGATCGATGCTGCTGAGTCCTTGATTGTACAATCACAAACCACCACCAAAAGCAGTGGCACGCTTAAAGTCATTTATTTGTACAATAGCCAGAAGCAATGGGCTTTGCCCGATCAAATGTGGATCGAGGTGGATGTGCAGAAATTCAAGATTCCTAAAGGAGTGGCTACCGATTTGCATCGCAACCGAGAGACGCAAAACCAAGGAACCGTGGGAAAAATCCAACTGACCTTTACGAATTACAAAGTGAATTAGCAACGGATCTGAAAGCAAGGTATTCAAAGTAGTTCCCGAGTAGATTGGCAGCACTCTTCCTTTTTCAGCAGTGGGTGATTCACACATGTATTTTTATAACTTTGCTTTCATCCTAATACTATGACATTTCAATATTTCGGACATTCTTGCTTCCAACTTCAGATTGGGGATCAAACCATTTTAGTGGATCCTTTTATAAGCCCTAATCCATTGGCTCAAGGCATTGACCTGCGCAACCTCTGCCCTAACTTTATTTTGGTATCCCATGGACATGGAGACCATGTAGCAGATCTGATCACCATCGCCACGCAAAGTGATGCTACGGTGATTGCCAATTATGAAATTGCGGAATGGGCCAAAAGCAAAGGAGTAAAAAACGCTATTGGAATGAATACCGGGGGAGTGCTTACTACTGCTTTTGGCAAGGTAAGACTCACGAATGCAGTCCACTCCAGCGTCCTTCCTGATGGCAGCAATGGTGGTAATCCCAATGGATTTTTGATTCACAGTGCGGAAGGTAATCTTTATTACGCAGGGGATACCGCCTTGCACATGGACATGCAGTTGATTCCATTGTGGGCCCCGCAACTCGATGTAGCCATTCTTCCTATTGGTGATCATTTTACGATGGGGGTAGAAGACGCAATGGTGGCTGCCCAGTGGACGAAAGCTAAGAAGGTGATTCCTGTTCACTATAACACCTTTCCTCCTATCACCATTGATACAGAAAAAGCACAAGAGCAATTTGCATCAGCAAGAATCGAACTTCGTTTTTGTCCCCTCCAAGAAATCGTTGTGTTATAATACCACCATGGAAATCAGCATCAACACCCCGGCCCTATTGTTTCCGGCCATCAGTTTGATCATGCTCGCCTACACCAATCGGTTTTTGGCCTTGGCCAATGTGATTCGTCAATTACATGATCGCTATCAAAATAAGGATGAAAAGACCAAAGCATTGCTGCATGCTCAAATCAAAAATTTAAAATACCGATTGCGCTTGATCAAGAATATGCAGATCATGGGGGTGCTGGCCTTTGTCACTTGTATCCTTTGCATGTTTTTCATTTACAATCAATGGACCCATTGGGCCAGTATCTCGTTTGCCCTTGCTTTGATTTTGTTTTGTGTATCGTTGGCACTTTCGCTTTTTGAATTGATCAGTTCCACCAAAAGTTTAGAGATTGAGCTCAGCGACATGCAAGACATTGATGAGAGCATTGTGGACAACCTGAAAAGGATGATGAAGGAATAATTTTTTAATTCCGTAAATACAATACGGAATGCATGTTTTGGTTTGCTTAAAATAATTTTATCATGAGCAAATCTCCATTCCTCCCCACGGCATCTGATGATCCGATAAAACGCATCCGAGAATGCCTTAGAATTTTAAAGAACGATCCCCTTTCCGAAGATTGGAAACATCTTTTAGAAGCTCCTCCCTTTGGGCAATTAGAAGAACAAGTGGACCCTTCCGAAAATCAATTGACCTTTGTGCATATCACCTATACGACCAGCCCCAAATATGATTCAGGTTGGTGGGTGCGCATTCATCCACAAACCTTTCTATTCAATCCCGTGACTTGCGATAAGTTGGATTTACAGAGTGCGATCAACATCCCATACTCTCCCAAGAAAGCCTATTTAAAAAGGAAAGGAGATCAATTGCACTTCACCTTGATCTTTAGCGCCATTCCAGAAGATTGGGATACTTTTCATTTGGTAGAACCGGGCAATGGGGATACGTTTGTATTGGAGAATTTTAAGCGCAACGCAGAGGGAGTGTATTACAGGAGTATTTATTGAGATTACTCCCAATTAAACGCCACGCTCTTGACATAAAGCCCATCGGCAGAGGGAACCAAGCTCAGTTGCCCCGCGGGACTTTGCATCACCTCCTTGATATTCTTAATGCGACCGTAAGGGATGTGCGCTGCTATCCATTCCGATTCCATCGGAGAAAAAGCACATTGAGCGGCTGCCGCTTGTAATCGTCTTCCTAACTCTACGCGATGAGTCACCCTGCTGGCGTTGTCTTTAAAGTCTATTTCATTGGACAATTCCGCAATTCCCAGTAGGGATACCAAACGCTCAAACTGTGATTGACTTCCCACGGCCAAGACCACTGTGACTCCATCCGCAAATGTGAGGGTCTCCCCATAGGGGCAGATATTGGGGTGAAGAGATCCTATCCGCTCCGGAATGATTCCGCTTTTGACATAGGACATGGCTTGATTCATGAGACCTGTAATGCCCGCCATTTCCAACGAGCAACTGACGGACGCACCCTCCCCTGTTCTTAATCGATGAATCAACGCACACAAGATGGCTTCTTTCAATTGATGAGCGGCCAACACATCCATCATGGCCACGGGCATTTTGAGAGGGCCTGAGTCGGGTGTTCCATTGATGGACATGAATCCTGTTTCGGCTTGCAGCACCACATCATAGGCCACTCGCGTGGTATCTTCTTCAAAACCTTTGATACGAGCGATGATCAGATGGGGGTATTTTGCACGCAACTCGGCAGAAGTCAATTGCCATTTCGCATCATCGCCTGGTTTGAAATTCATGATGACGATATCCGCTTTATCCAAGTATGCATCCAGATCCGAACGGTTGTTTTTTAAGTCAATGACCACTTTCTTTTTATCATGGTTGACCGACAGATAATAGGCACTCAAAGAGTCTTGGTTTTCGCCATTGGCAAACCAAGTGCGGGTGACATCCCCTTGAGGTGATTCCACTTTGATGACTTCTGCTCCGAGCTCCGCAAAAAAACTGGCTACACTAGGTCCGGCGAGTACAGAAGACAAATCAAGCACCCGAAGGCCGTTGAAAAAAGAGGATGGATTCATGGGGGTAAAGGTAGGGAATAAGCCCACTGCGTGAGCGAGACAAGTTCGCATTGCTTCTCGGCTAGCCGAGAAAGGCTTCGGGACACACTCACTTCGCTTCTCTGCCGAGAAGCGAAGCGACGTGAGCGGGTCTACCCCCTCCCCAACCCCTCCTTGTACACCCGCAAACATCGATCTCGGGCGGTGGCGTGATCGACCATGGGAGCGGGATAATCTTGGGTGTTGAACTCGGGAATCCAACGGCGGATGTAGTGATGTTGGGGATCAAATTTCTCGGTTTGATTGTAGGGATTGAAAATCCTAAAATAAGGGGCGGCATCGCATCCACTGCCCGCTGCCCATTGCCATCCGCCTACATTGCTGGCCAAATCAAAGTCTAACAACTTGGCGGCAAAATATCGCTCTCCCCAGCGCCAATCCAATAATAAATGCTTGGTTAAAAAACTCGCTACCACCATCCGCACTCTGTTGTGCATGAAGCCCGTGGCATTCAACTCGCGCATCCCTGCATCCACAATCGGATAGCCGGTTTTTCCTTCACACCATTTTTTAAAATCTTCTTCATCCTTCCTCCACTCGATGGCATCGTATTGCGGCTTAAAGGCTTGGTCCACGGAATGCGGAAAGTGAAACAAAATCATCTGATAAAAATCTCGCCATATCAACTCATTCAACCATTTCTCATTCCATGCCATTCCCAGCCGCACCGCTTCTCGGATGCTGATGGTACCAAATCGCAAATGCACACTCCATCGTGTAGTGCCGGCCATGGAAGGAATATCGCGGGTTTCATGATAGTGCTGTATGATTTGTTGCGGGACTTCACTAGAAGGGATTTCGAGCGTACTCCGCTCAAAATGCATTTCGGAAAGCGGAATGATCACGCTCTTCTCCATGGGACTTAATCCCGCTGCGCGATAGGCCAATGGCTCTGGCAATCCTACTTCCTTCAATCGCAATTTCCATTTGCGGCTGTAGGGAGTGTACACCGTATAGGGCTTGCCATCGTCTTTCACCACCTCTGATTTCTCAAACACGACATGATCCTTGTAGGTTTTTAATACAACGCCTCTTTCTTTCCATATCTCATACAACTGCCCATCTCGCTCCCGAGCATAGGGCTCGTAATCCCGGTTGAAAAACACCTCTTTCACCTCATACTCTTCCATTAACTCTTCCCATGCCTCGGCTGGGGTGTTATAAAAAAAACGAATCCCACTGCCCTGCGCTTGCAATGCCTGGTGGATCGCGTTGAGGGTATCATGGATGAAAGTGACCCTTCCATCCGATCTATCCTCTAAACGTTGGAGGATATTGGGATCAAAAATAAAAATCGGCAGCACGGGCCACTCGGATTGCGTAGCATGAGCGAAAGCCGTATTATCGTGCAAACGCAAATCGCGGCGAAACCAATGCACCGCTATGGGCGATTTCTTCATGGATTCAATTGTTTTTTAAGACAACTTTCTAGATCTGAATATTGAAAAGTAAATCCAGTGTCCATTATTTTCTTTGCACTGATGCGCTGTGAATTCAACACCATTGAAGCCATCTCTCCAAAAATAATTTTCAATACCCAGGTGGGGGCGTTGGGCAAAATCATGGGCCGATGCAATGCTTTGCAAAGCGTTTGGGTAAAGACTTTATTGGTAACAGGATGCGGGGCTACCGCGTTGTACACTCCATGGACATTTTCCTTCTTCAAGGCCCAAACGATCATATTGCTCAAATCTCCTCGATCGATCCAACTCATCCATTGCTCTCCCTTTCCCAAAGCCGAACCCAATCCCCATTTGAACAAGGGAATCATCTTTTGCAATGCCCCCGATTGGGCATGCATCACCACCCCGATGCGGAGGATAACCACGCGTGTGGTAACCGCTAAACTTCCGAGTATCGAATCCTCCCAATCCTGCGTCAAATCGGCCAAAAAGCCATTTCCCTTGGGAGATTGCTCATCCTGCCATTCCAGAGAGGAACGATAAATGCCAATGGCGCTAGCATTGACCCAAACTTTGGGCTGAGCCCCCATTTTTTTCAATTGAAACAACAAAGTGGTAGCAGCTGTCATTCGGGAGCTGCGCATCTCACGCTTGTTTTCTTCAGACCATGGATTAGACACTGAGTATCCCGCCAGGTTGATCACCGCCTCTGGGGATTCCAATCCCTCCACCTCCATTTCACCCAATTGAGGATGCCAACGCTTATCACGCGCATGCCGGACGGATCGGGTGAAATTGACCACCTTATATCCTTCTGCTTCCAACTGCTCTATCAGTAGCGACCCCACATTGCCCGATCCTCCTGTTATCCATATACTCATGGTCGAATAACCACTGAATGAAGCGAATGTTCACTTATTGTACATCAAGGTAAAATCCGTGTAATACGATGCTGCACTGACATTGTTCACAGCGCCATTGGACAGGGCATACCATTGTACTTGACCGTTGTACAATCCATACAAATTACCGGTGGCATGATTCCATTCCAATTGAACAGGCATCACCCCCGGCCATTGACGAAGCACATTGCCATCGCCATCCCACACCATCAAGCCCTGATCGGTACTCAGCGCAAGGCGATTGGGCTGGGCATCACACGCAAAAAAAGTAGTTGCATTGAACGCGTAAAAGTTAGACCAATTGATGTTGAGCATGGTATTCAAATCAAACAACAACAGCTCCACACCCGTCAAGCGCTGCACCACCAACACCAATTGCTCCTCCAACACCGCCATGTCCAACACCTCCTCCCCATGCACCCAGGTATGCAAGAGCTGACCGGTGGTAGGATGAAAAAACAATACCCGCTCCGGTGCACCCGGCCCCTCACTCTCCACTATCACAAAATCCTCCGTTAATGCCAATTGCGTGGGAGCAGCGGCTGAAAAATCAGCCCCGATGGTCCCCTGCGGATGGAAGCGCCGTACATGACCGTCCGCGCAGACAGCCCAAATGCCTTGGCGCTGAGGATCAACAGCCGCATCTGTAAAAAAATCCGAAGTGATAAAAGTAGGAATCGCTTGATCTGTCAAGAGCATTCCATTGCTCGCTGACCATTGATATTGACTAGCATCCTCTCCGGAGGTCCAAAACTGCTGTGAGTAAGGCTCAAACAATACCTGCTCCCGGCTTCCTAAAAAATACAACAAGGATCCCAAGGTACCATTGCTGCTCAGGGTGTCTATGATCGCGCCGGCAAACCCATTGTTATCGAGCGCTGCAATGCCTGTGGATTGTAAAGACAATCCGTTGACGGTATATGTGACAAAATCCGTGGACACATGCGTTCCATCATTCAGGAAAGCTTTCACCACATAAGTACCCGAAGGCAGATAACGATCGTTGATGACAATGGCAAAAGTAGCGCGAGTAGAAGAGGCTCCGCTGAGCTGTCGCGCATCGCTGGTAAGCCAGGACTTTTGTTGCAAATCCTGCACACGCACTGTGACGGATTGCAAACCAAAATCATCTTGAGCCCCTCCCTCCACTTCTACCCAAATGGTATCGCCAAAAGACAAGATGGAAGAGGCATTGAGAGAGATGATACTGACCTCTGGGGGCGTTTCGTCCTTTTTTTTACATGAAAAAATCACCAAGATGAAGAGCCCAAAAATGAATTTTCTCATTGTCCAAATATAAGTTGAAAACTTCTGTTTTATTCACAACTTTTACCTCGCCATCCCAATGATAGCAAAGCATCGCGTGATGGAAAAAGTTTTCCATATTCCCCCCTTGCAAATTGTCAATAGAATTTGAGGAAATTTGGAGGACGGTAAAGATATTTTTGTCCTCCACATTTTACAACGATGAACGAAAAAGCCAACAAAGCCAGAAAGAAAATAGCCAACGCCCAGGCCGTAACCCAACAATTATTAGGCACCGAAATGGGTCGTATAGCGCCCAACGCCAAGGAATTGGAAGTGGCGGTTTTGGGTGCCATTATGCTGGACCACGCTGCGGTGAATGCGGTGATTGATATTTTAAAGCCCACGAGTTTTTACGATCCTCGACATCATTTGATCTTCCTTTCCATTTTGGATTTGTTTTCCAAAGGCGAACCCATTGATATTTTGACCGTGGTACAAAACCTGCGCAAGGAAGGTACCTTAGAAGCAGCGGGTGGGGCGCAATATGTTTCTATGCTCACCAACCAAGTGGCATCCTCTGCCAACATTGAAACCCACGCGCGGGTGATTTCACAGAAATTCATACAACGCGAGTTGATTCGCATTTCCGGCAAGATCATTCAAGACGCGTATGAAGAGACCACCGATGTTTTTGATTTATTGGATGAAGCCGAGGCAAGTTTGTTTGGCGTCGCAGAAGGCAATATTCGCAAGAACTATGATAAGATGAGCCAATTGATCAAATTGGCTTTGGATGAGATTGACAAAGCGCAAAAAAACAAATCCGGAGTAACAGGAGTTCCTTCTGGATTTACGGCATTGGACAAAGTCACCAACGGTTGGCAGCGATCAGATATGATTGTCATTGCGGCGCGTCCTGCGATGGGTAAAACGGCCTTTGTCTTGTCGATGGCTAGAAATATGGCCGTTGATTTTAAACAACCCGTGGCGATTTTCTCATTGGAGATGTCCAGCTTACAGCTCGTGCAGCGTTTGATTTCCAGCGAGACCGAGATTGAGGCCGATAAATTAAGACGAGGTCAATTGGCAGAGCATGAGTTGCACCAATTGCACCAGCGCATTTCGCGTATCACCGATGCGCCCTTATTCATTGATGACACCCCTGCCCTATCCGTATTTGAATTGCGCGCCAAGTGTCGCCGTTTGAAAGCGCAGCATGGCATACAGATGATCATCATTGATTATTTGCAATTGATGTCCGTAGGAGGAGGAGATTCCAAAGGCGGCAATCGAGAGCAAGAGATTTCCACCATCTCCCGATCCATCAAACAAATCGCCAAGGAATTGGATGTGCCTGTGATAGCGTTATCGCAGTTGTCGCGTCAAGTGGAGAGTCGTGCCGGCGACAAGCGTCCCGTGCTTTCCGACCTTCGAGAATCCGGAGCGATTGAGCAAGATGCCGACATTGTTGGATTTATTTATCGCCCTGAATATTATGGCATACTGACGGATGCCAACGGCAATTCCACCCACGGTCTGGCGCAGATTCTGATTGCCAAGCACCGAAATGGAGCCGTGACCGATGTAGATTTAGAGTTCAAAGGACATTTGGCCAAATTCACCAACCGAGACCATAGTTATTCCTCTGATTACGGACGAGACACAGTAGGTGCCAATACTTCCTTTGAGCAACGCGGAGCCACGACGATTACGATGAGCTCCAAACTGAATAACATGATGGACGATGATGAGCCCTTTGATTATGGCGGCCCCTCTTCCAATGACCCTGTTCCCTTTTAAGTGCCCGCATGTCCCTTTCCCTCTTGGAATATCATGAACGACTGCCGGAACATGATCGTGCCATTTGCGAGCGATTGCGGGCATTGATAACAGCAGGATTGCCAGATGCCGAGAACAAAGTGTGGCATGCACATCCCGTTTGGTTTTTGAAAGGCAATCCCATCGTGGGATACAGCAAACAGCAAAAAGGCATACGATTGATGTTTTGGAGTGGGGCAGATTTTGCGCCATCCACCTTGGAAGTGACAAAAGGAAAATTCAAAGACGCTTCCATCTTTTATAAAACGGTAGAAGAGATTGATGATGCGGCGGTGCAATCATGGCTTGCCCAATCACGAGTGATCCAATGGGATTACAAAAATATTGTCCAAAGGAAGGGACAGTTGTTGCGGTTGGAGGTGGGGAAAGGCAGAGATGATTAAAAAAAGAAAAGTTAATTTTAAAGAGCCCGCGCCAGCGATAGGAGCGGCATCCTTGGGCGGGGCTGAGGGAACGCAGTGACCGTGAGCCCCGCCCAAGATAGAGCGGATAGCGCGGTGGCCACCGCAGAGCGCAGCGTTGCGGGGGACAGGCGCCCTATTGACCATTCATTTATTCATGAACTTCCGTTGAAAGTTAAACTTGGTGAATATTGCCAACATCCCGGGTGGTTGCATTTTGGAAAGCATGAAAATCACTATTTTCGCTACACAAATGAAAAATACACTTGCTCTGATTCTTTTGGCTTTATTGTCTTTCCAGACAACGCGCGCCAGTCAACTTTTGATACCGATGGACGAGCAACAAGCAGAACATCTCAAGGCCTATGGTATCGCCTATTGGAGTTTACAAAATGGAGTACCCATTGAATGGTTATTGAATTATCGAGGAGGGAGTTTTTTATGTCCTAACATTCCCACTTTATCCAAAGAATGCACCATCAGGGGCGTCACATTTGAGATCGTGGCCGATGCCCAAGCCCAACAAATCTATGCTCAGATAGCCGATCCTGAAGTGAATATGGAAAGAGTAAAATTGGAAGTAGCCCCCAAAATTGCGGTGTATACTCCAAAGGGGAAACAACCTTGGGATGACGCTGTGACGATGGTGCTCACCTATGCTGAAATTCCCTATACCGAAATTTATGATACCGAGGTGATACAGGGAGAGTTAGTGAAATACGACTGGCTGCATTTGCATCACGAAGACTTCACCGGACAATATGGCAAGTTTTATGGACAATATCGCAATGCCGCCTGGTATCAAGAAGAGGTAAGCAATCAACAAAATACCGCCTCGGCTTTGGGATTTTCCAAGGTGAGTGAAATGAAGCGTCAAGTTTCCATCAATATCCGAAACTTTGTTTTAGGGGGAGGATTTTTATTTACGATGTGCAGTGGCACCGACTCATATGATATCGCGTTGGCGGCAGAGAATGTAGATATCTGTGAGTCGGTATTTGACGGAGATCCCAGCGATCCTCAAGCACAACAAAAATTGCAATTTCAGAATGGCTTTGCCTTTCAGGATTATCGA
>Ga0209985_10003594_pt1 | contig 13104 bp, 16 predicted proteins | sample NOAtaG_FD_187305 | JGI IMG/M metagenome (GOLD analysis project Ga0209985, IMG submission 187305) | Freshwater lake microbial communities from Lake Erie, under a cyanobacterial bloom - NOAA_Erie_Diel6S_1000h metaG (SPAdes) (version 2) | ecosystem: Environmental > Aquatic > Freshwater > Lake ...
GGTCGGCAAAAATTGGAGTGCAGGGGGGGGAGGGCGACCACGGAGTGCGGGTGCCAAAAATGGTTCGGGGGAAGTGCACGTTACATGAAAAGCGAGTGCGCGTTCAATTTTTCCCGTAGATCAAGGTGAGAGTAGGTTTTTTTTTTGAAAGTATCCTCAGGGCAGTTAGGATATTTTCTGACGGCGTCGCGCGGCTTAGACAGTCTAGACGAGCGTAGACGGCACCTAACTAAGCTCCTTACATGATTCCAGCAAACGTGTTTTACTTATAAAGTGAATTATCTAACTAACAGGGGGGGTTGAGATTTAAGATTCCTTATGCTGCCTGGGATCGATAAGCCATAACATGCAAAGATCCTAAGGATAAAGAGACAAGATCAAGTCATTTAATCATAAAGCAATCCAATTTCATGAATTACTAATCAAAGAGAAAAGTAGTGGCAAACTGTCTCACTTTATCTCAAGACAGCTGTACATCAGCGCCACCTGGTATACAAACTGCTTTGACTTAATTCATCAACATCACCATTAGTGCAAATTCGATGCTAGACCTTCTCACTAAAGGAGTGCAAGTGGCTAGAATCGGTCACTGGGTGGGCAGGCGGGAAAGAAAAAGTCCTTGAATTGCAATGGATGCTTCAGGAGTGATCAGCTAATGAGATAGCTTGACTGCAAAAACAGAGAACTGACCAAAAGTGAGAGTCTGCTGGGAGGGCGACTACCAAAAAGGTATCTTTTTGGTGCTACGTATACACTGACTCACTGCATACGCGACGCGCGGTGCCAGCTTAGCTTGGGGCACGAGTAGGCACCTAACTAAGCTCCTTACATGATTCCAGCAAATGTGTCCAAGCCAACTAAAACAATAAACACTTATAAAGTGAATTATCTAACTAACAGGGGGGGGGGGGGTTAAGATTCCTTAAGCTGCCTGGGATCGATAAGCCATAACATGCAAAGATCCTAAGGATGAAGTGATAAGATCAAGTCATTTAATCATATAGCAATCCAATTTCATGAATTACTGATCAAAGAGAAAAGTAAAAACTTCAAATGATTATTTTAATTTCTCCTAATTATATTGGCAGAGACAATACACCGGTCACAATACCCCGCCTCGCGGTTGGGTAGTACTCCCCCGTCCCATAGAGATTGGATGACAATAGAGTGTAAGCATACATCGCAAAGCATACGTAGCACACCAGGCAGAAGCGCAGAGACCTATCCCACTACCCAATTGGGTGACTATAGACTATAAGCAAACAACAGCACAAAGCATACGTAGCACACTAGGCAGAAGCGCAGAGACCTATCCCGCTACCCTATCCCATAGGAATTGAGAGTTACCAGTACGGACATACTGGTCCCCTGGGTGGGAATCGAACCCACGACCCGAGACGCACAATCTCAGACCCGGACCACTCGACCAGGGGGGATCAAAGAGAAAAGTAGTGGCAAACCGTCTCACGTTATCTCAAGACAGCTGTACATCAGCGCCATCTGGTATACAAACTGCTTTGACTTAATTCATCAACATCACCATTAGTGCAAATTCGATGCTAGACCTTCTCACTAAAGGAGTGCAAGTGGCTAGAATTGGTCACCCCCCTCGGAAAGCTAACGTGACTTGAGGCTCTTATAAAATCCAACAATCAACTTGGTCTATTGATTCAAAGTACTGAAGAATATCTCAGAGATTGATTTAGGGTCAACCTAATGTCTGAGTAATGTTCTCTCATAGAAAGAGTCGGTCTAGAGGCTCCTGCCTTGTGAAATTTTCTCCAACGGTTGTTTGCTTCAATAACATCAGGAGGAAGACCTTTGTTTTTGGCCTCAGAGGTTGAGCCACGTCGAAAAGATCGGTAAATGCCATATTCTTCTGATATATTATCGGTCGGTGGGATCAGGTGTGGTCTAAGTGACTGTATTGACTCCAGCATGTGAGCATACAGGTACTCAAGTAAAGATCTAGAGGCATAGAAAGGATGGATTGGACAGGAGGGACGACATGAAGAAATAACGCCCGTATGTACTGACCCGGAGGCGCGTCGCCCGAGACCCCTGTTTGAGGGGAGAGTACCTAGAGTAGTACGTATGTACGCGCGCCGGCATGTTTCAATATAATAATTTACTACAATCAGCTACAGAAGGCAGAGAGAGAAAATACGCGAGCCGGCACAGCTAATTTGAACAAATGAGAGAAAGTTTGACAGAGTGAGCATTTTACGTAGAAGAGGCGCAGAAGAAACAAGGGTTCACATTTTGCATGTCGTGCGCTCGAACGTGCAAAATGGTGTCAAACCTCCAAGGGTTCTCGTAATCGAAACTTGACACCCTTGGGGAGTTAGACCTTGATATTTAATAATATCAAAGGGCACACGACCGAACGCTAAAGTGAATAGTCACGTGCCATGACACCTTAAGGTTCCTCCAAGAATGGGTGTCAACCCAAGAGGAACCCTAGGGAGCCTTGAAAGGAACCCTGGTACAATCCTGAAGAGAACAATGAGTATATGTAAGTATACCCATGTACTAAGTGCATAAAAGACATGCAATATTCATCTGAAAAGAACCCTGGAAAAACAAAGCTCTCTAGGAGCTCATAAATAGTTGTAATTGCTACTTAAAACCCTGATATAAAGAAGCACCCTAGATCACTAATGTTGATCAATAGAAACAGAGCGTCTCGAAGATCTATTTATCCTAACTTCACCAAGTAAGTAACAGGTTGTTTCGACCCTCTTGTACTCCATACAGGATCGCTACCTAGGAACAAGTACAAGTCGCACACAGCAGATCAAAAAACTGAGGTTCAAAACCAATTGCTCTTATTTTCAAACCTGTTTTGCTTCTGAATGAAGGGCCATTAGTAATGTTTAACTTGGAACATTCTTCAAGCAGTCTTCCAATACAGAGCTTATTGTCTATTCCACTCGAAGTTACTGTGGCAATAGGAAGAAGATGGTAATTCTTACCTATCTCTCCTTTGAATCTCCCTAGAATAGCAATAACTATATGAGGAGGATTAAATGTAGTACTTGCTTCCCAATGTTTTAAGATTCCATGAAGATCCACTAGGGGTACCTCTTTGCCTCATAAACCACAACAAAAAGCAATGACATAAAAAGCCCCTTCTGCGGCTATGGACAATCGACGATGTGGGTAGTCATTCCATTCCTTATTAACCAAACTTAATATTTCTATCAAGATAGAAGTGCTCAATGCTCTGTCTGGTCTAACTATCTCACCCATTCTCTTATGGCATCCCTTCATAAATTTCTCAAACCACAAGCCATAGGTGGGACACTTGGTGACAATCAATTTTTTAGTGTCCTTTGCCATTACTATAGCTTCAAGACCCTGGGCAGATGCATGATAAACATTAGAGAAGGCGCTTCTAAACTTTTGAATTGTCCCAAACTGTACATGTTTGTCATATTTTCCAGGATTAAGAGATACTTGCAAAATAACGACAGCGGCACCCATGCCAAATGAATCATCCAGAGGGAAAGGTCCCATTGGAGGAAAGAGATTATTCTTGAAACCTAAAGATACTGCAATCTCCAGACCTCATTTACATTCCCCTAGTGTTCTGCTAACCGTTCTAGGTTCCAAAGACCATAAAGCGTCCAGGTTTGCTCTTCAAATACATTTCAAAACCCCTAAATCTTGTGCCAAACTAGGTTGAGGATCTCGGTGCATCAAATTTCTGAAGTGACAAAAATCACATTGAAAAGGAGTGCAAAGGTTGTCTCCATTTCTTGCTGCTAGGTATCTCTTGGACCATTTTACTTCCTCGTTGACCAATCCATCTTCATTGGTAGGTAGAGCAATGGGGAACTCGGAATTATCAATTGGTGTATAACATGGACGCACCATACTTGAAGACATGGTTTCCAAGGACCTTGCTTGAAAGAGTAATTCGCGCAAAACAGACCTTCCCCATCTAGGATCAGACGGTGGCATTTCATGCAGCATCCTCTCCACTCGCTCCAACATTGGGGTTCCTCTGAGGTTCCAAGGTTTATGCCTAGACAGGGGTAAATATATACCAGCAATCAAAGGTTCAAAGTTAGTTAAATACCAGATCTCAGATCCCAATGGGATGGTAAAAATCAAATTGCACACTTTTTCCAAATACTTCCACCACCGGCTAGTGAACAAACGAGGTATGAGTATCAAGTGTGTGTGTTTTGGTCTTTTGTGTATGGACAAGGCCATTTGTTCTAAAGCAACATCTCCATCAGCTGGGGGTGGTATCCAGATACAAGTTGAGTGAGTGTGGCCCCTGGTAAACCAATCATTTGGAGTCAGCACTAAAGGTGTATCTGCACATGAGAACCAAGACTTAGCCCAATTCACCAAAGAAGGTCCCTGTCTATCCGCAGCATTACAGTGCAAGGCTACATAATCCAGAAAAGGAGTTCCAGTCATTATCCCTTAGTAAGAGGATCCCCTAGAAAGTCCATCAGTTCCTTGTGCTATCATGCGCTTCTCAGCTACATGGATCAAGTGCAAAGCAAGACCATTGTTAATCTGTAATTTTTGCAAGTCCAATGTCAGCTCAAACAACCTCTTGGAGGATGAGGTACCCTTATAAAAGGCGGACTCAGCAGAAGTGTTGTCTGTGAAAACAAACAGTTCAGTATCCTTTAGTAGTCCCTTAGAACATGCATCCTTGACAGCATTGATGAGATTTCCTAACTCTCTGTAGTTGGAAGATTCTTGTGCAAATGACTGTCTACATTGCCCATGATGATAGATGATATCTTTCCTAATTTTTAGGGAACTTCCAAAGCCGGCTCCTGATGCATCTCCAAACATATACAAAGCTTCTGAAGTTTTACTAGGGCGAATAGCTCTTCTGGGCGGCTCACTTGGACAAAACAGCATGGTCAAAGCATGAATATCTTCGTGAAGTCTAGGGGCTGCCTTGACTTTTTGGTGGTGGTTTCCCACTGGCATTAGATTCTTCACCCAGAGAAATGCTTTTCCCCCTTGCTTCCTGGGCTACCCTGATTTCAGACAGAGGGAGTTTCCAGGCTTCATCGTCTCTCCAGAGCCTCCAAGAATCTAAGGTTAGATGAATTCCCTTGAGATAGGGGGTAATAGAGGGGTAGGTTCTAGAGATGTAGATCAAGAAACCTCTGTAACTTTCCAGGGTCTTAAAATCTATCATAGACTCATCGTTCATCAGAGAATCTTTGATCCAGGAAATCATGTTTTTAGCTTTATCCTATTGTTCTTGGGAAACTGAAACTTCCACCTGGTGCTTATCGGTGAGAACTATGGAACCTCCCCAGGGGCCAGGAGTAGTACTGGGATCTCTGCGCTTTCTGGCAGCATCTTGGAAGCCAAGATAGTTAGCAATGCTAGCAACCCTCCTTGAGACCTTCCTGCATTCACTGTATCCTGAGGCTGAGGTTCCATCATCATCTACATAAATGACTAAATCGTTGGCTATAGAGGGTCCATCAGCACCATTTAGTCGTTCCTTGTACACCTATGGGTTAGATGGGCTGTATTTAGGGTCTCCTGGCAGATTCAGTTTTATAGCATCCCATCTGAACACATTGTTGGCATCAGTGGGGTCACCTCTAATAACCTCTTCAGCAAACAGAGTTCCTTGAATAGCATTATAAGGGGAGGGCACAAATCCCATGCCACATCTTTGCCAGTGTAACCAGAAAACATGTTTGGTGGTATCTACCAATTCAGGGAAAAAAGGAGTTACATCCACACCAGCATATTTCCGAATCTTCTCATGCAGTATAAAGTTCAAAAACTGCTCACTAAAATCTATATCTCCCATATAGTTACCTGGACTTATGGAACGCAAATGTGTGTCAATTGTTGGTATAGAGGGAACCAAGGAGCCCAAAGTTGGTTGTTTAAACCACTTTTGGTACCATCATAAACAATTCTTACATCTCCCTCTCCTTTAGGAACTGCAAAGAACGAGGTAAGAGACTTGACTTCCCCTTGGACTAAATATCCTTTGGATATTACAGTACTTAACTTTCCCTTGATGTTTCTCTTGTAGCTGTGTCCTTTTCTCCCCCTTGAGGAACCTTGTATTCCGGCAGTGGTCCTTTATCCATAGTTTCACTCCATCCCGAATAGTTGTTCTACACTCTTCAGGCCATCTCCAAAATAAAGGTCTGGATCCAACACTTCATTCCCACCAAGAAGAGTTGGCAAACCTGGTTAAACAATCAACACCTGCCTTCTCATCCTTAATATAATCTCCAGAAAACCTTTGAGAAGAGGAGTATGTTTGGTTTAACCAGTTTTTGAAATCCTTGGTGGTATGTTTTTTCCACCACCTTAGAGCAAAACATCTAACAACATCCAAAGCGGCTAGTTTTTTGGGATCACCATCCTGAACAATAGCTTCATTCCACAGATAAGCTGGGACTTCTGCATCATCATTCTTAGTGGCCTTAGTGTTCCTCAGCTCACGGTCAGATGAGGCTTCAACAGAACAAATTTTCCTCTTGAGGTGTTGGTCAGGAAGAACTGAACTGAATTTGAGGTCAAAGTAAGTCCTTTTGGATCGAGGGGGGAAGTACTTGAGTTTGATCCTCCCTATTACCATTGGAAAATGAATCCAACAGTTTTAAAAACACTCCCAAAGGACAAAGGAGGTGTCCCCAACCAAAGCTCTTCGGTCCATGGGTGACAATTGCTTAAGGAAAACTTCTGGTATATCCAAGATAGATGCCCATTCCTGATCAGATATTCTTATTCTAACCCAGGATGTGGATGAGAAAACTGATGGGGTAATCACAAAGCAATTCCTATTGATCCAGGGCAGAATGCCACTTCCATGAAAGGTGTTTGGACGTAACTGAATAACTGAAGGGGAAGAGGAATGAGTGGTTGAAGGTGGAGGGCAAGGACGGCCTAAAACAGTGGATGACAAAATACTTCTAAGATCTTGAGGTGATCCTGAATTATAAATCTTAACTTGATGATTTTCTCCCTTTTCATAATGGTATAGTGTTCACCTCCCAACAGTAACTCCTCCTGTGCTTAAATGAGTGATTTCATGTTGCTCCATTTTCCAGCCGGCAGCTGGAATGTGTCTTAGTCTTCTTAGGCTTGTAATAGTTTTGGTAGAGGTATCCCACAGACCAAGTTTCCTAGGAGGCTCCACATCTGAAAACCAATGATCAACTTGATTAAATATGACAGTGGTTTCAATATCCCTTATATCAATTACCACAGCTCCAGGGAACCAAGAGGATATATAGGAAACCCACTGAGAGTCTTTGTGAATAATAAATTTCAAATTCCAACACCTTAAATGCAAACCAATGCACCAGGTCGGCCATCCTGCAATAATTACACCACAAGATGAAGATAGATCGGATACAGTCTCAAATTTCCCAAAAGTAATTCCATAAGCCGAGTACACAGCAGGTTCAGTTGCTTCAAAGAGCCTTTTCCTCCCTTGAGAAAATGTGGTGGCAGGTAGTCAGTTCTTTGCCTGATTTTTATCTACATCTGCATCTTTTCCTGCCTTAGGTCCTCCTTTTGGATTCTTATTTCCTGGATTATCCCCTTTTGGATTTTTGTTCCCTGTACTTTCCAACTTAGCTATTCGACCTTCCAAGTGCTTGACATTGTTGTTATGAGAGACCCGAGTGACTTGAGTTTTGAAAGCATGCAAAATGATGACTGGGGCTATAGAGGGGTGGTTTCTGAACCTAGCATCTATATATAATGGAAGAATATATATATTCTTCCATTATCCTATATGGCTTTGGATAAGAGCCCAGAGATAAGTGGCACATTTGGATGAAGGGTTGATCTCAGATGTGGCATTGGCTGCAGTGGCCCTTACCCTCCTAAGGTCTTCAAAAATTTTCTTGGTGCAACCAGAAACTAACAACCAGGCCTCCTCTTCTGTGGCTTCAGATGTGGTCAACAGTTCTTGAAAAAACACATCCATCCAGTTACACATTTCAGCCACAAAAATCTGGGACTTGTTGTGCATGTCATGAGCTATCATTTTAGCACCATAGAATTTCTCATCCAAAAAGAAGTTAGTAATATCCTGATAAAGTTGAAGCTTGAGATCCTCCATCCCATTCAGAATAAATGCTTTAACTCCAGATTCACAATCAAAAGATTTCCAATCCTTGAAAGATTTCACTGCAGAAAGATGATGTTTTGATGAAGAAGCCCCTTCCTTAATGTATCCGAATACTGTAGGGTAAGTGATTTTGAATGAAGCTACATGTCTTGCTTCCCTTTCATCCAAGCCCACTTAAGTAGCTTGATACCACTCATTTATAACTTCTTTTCTCTCCACATATGTACCTGAGAGCCGTTCCATAAGGGTAACAATATCTTGAAACATAGAAAATGAATTGTGTGGCACTTTGTTTTCCACAAAGACTGCCACTTCAGATTGTGATTGGAAGGTCATTGCTCCAAGGCGCAATAAGTTGTAAATTGGGATCCTGGATTCCAGCAGTTTGACTTGAATTTTCAATGCAGTGACTTCCTCAGACATGTGGGAAGAAGAAGAATTGGGGGTGGTGTCCAAATTGGAGATTTTAGAGTTCAACTCCTGCATATCCCTCCTCAGAGCTGCCAATTTATCATCAGAATCAAAAGAGCTCTTAATCTGCTGAATAATCAAAGCTTGCTCCTCACTTAACACTTGAGTAAAAGTCGCTAGTTCACTAAAAGACTGAGAGATTTTTGTCAAAGTAGACTGGGCCGATTCCTCCAAGGCTTTGACTTTGTCCTTCAGGGAGTTTTCCTGAGATAAATTCCTTGCCTGAAGGTCAGACAAGTTTTTTCCTAATGCTTCTAACCCTGAATGCAAGAAGGAGATTGCGTCCCAGATAGTAATGTAATCATCTTTGAGTTGATTTTCAGAGCACTGACCAATGAGGGATTCCAATGTACTGGTGCGCTCATCAAAGTCTTTAGAAAGCTTGCTATGTTTCCTCTGAATTGAACGAAACGAGGAGGACAGAGCTTTAGTCGTGCGAACGAGTGAATCCCATGACTGTAGGATGTCCTCGAGTCGTACTTCTTGAGTTTTATCTTCGGAACTAGTAGAAGAGAGAAGTACCAAATCCGGTGCTACCTCTTCCCACTTTCCTTGATTTTCTTCAATGACTTCAGCTAGTACATTGTCAGAAAGGTTGAGGTTAGCCGTGACTTCGAGCGGCTCTTCTAGACAAACTCGCTTAGGCGGCTTGATAGCAGAGACAACGCCATGACCAAGGATACCGGGGGCACCCAGCTTGACGGCTGACGGACTGGCTTGGGTATTCCAAAGATGGAATAGATACACCCACTCTTCACGTGTGTGTTTCTCATAAAGTACAGAGGACAGCTGCTCCGATGACAGGAGGTCGACCTTGATGGAGTGCCAAGCGAACGCGCTGTTTCGGCCGCTCGAGATGTAGAGACCCACAGCACCAAGACACAGCAGGCAATGCAGATCCGTGGTCATCTCAAACACAGAGAGGACAGCGGCACCCCCCCCCCCCCCCCCCTGGAAGCACCAGAGGAAGGCAGGAACTCACTGGAAACACCCACTTCCACCAAACCACGCCCCGAAAACCCACCAGCGTCCGCACGAGGAGGGGGAGAAGAGTAAGCGCCACCAGGAGCGATAACCGGCGAGCCGGAAGAAACAATGCGAGTGGCAGGCGAACGGATACGCTCGCAAAGAGCAGAACCCTGCGTCTCGAGACGGGCGAGACGATCCCTGGCAGATTCGGTGAGAGCCACAAGATTGAAGTTGAAGGACATGGTTGGAGAAGAACAAGAAAGATGGGGTCCAAGAGGAGTGGAAGGTAAGTCCTTGAATTGCAATGGATGCTTCAGAAGTGATCAGCTAATGAGATAGCTCGACTGCAAAAACAGGGAACTGACCAAAAGTGAGAGTCTGCTGGGAGGGTGACTACCAAAAAGGTATCTTTCTGGTGCCACGTATACACTGACTCACTGCATACGTGACGCGCGGTGCCAGCTTAGCTTGGGGCACGGGTAGAGCGTCTGGCCGGCTGGCGCTAGAATAGTCTAGAATTACTGCGAGCTATTCTACTCCGCACGCGTCCGAAGTGGAATAACTCGCAGTTATTTTACTTCTAGTTTAGTGCCGTCTAGACGGGCTAGGCATGGTGCGGCTTATCCTTTTATCACGCCGCACCGTATCATGCTACCTACAGTTAGTGTGCTGAGGCTTACCACGGCCACCACCCGACCCCTAAAGCGTAAACTACTACTACTCTAGAGTATGTACGTGTAGGTATCCTGTAGGTACAAGATGAAACGCCTTTGCGTTATTAATGTCTTTAAGTCTAGTTGTAGTAGATAGACTATAGACTTAGTATAATATCTATATTCACCTACACAGTCAACTCTGTTCTTTAGGGCAGTTGTTTTCTCCAGGAAGGTACTGGGTATCTCTTGGTACTGCCCTATTTACTTTGATCTTATAATATTCCGATCATTTGTAACGTAATACGTTGTTTCGTGTACTATAACGTAATATATATGTAATATTTATATTATTTAATTATATATTTTCTTTGTCTTCACTTCGTTAAATCCTTACATAATTGCTAGAGTAGAGTGATAATGACTTCCAAGCGGAGGAACAATTTGACGGACAAGGCAACTAGCACTTCAAATGATAGTAAGCTAAGTAAGCCACCTAATCACAAAGTATCAAGTCGCAACCCTCATGGCGATGTAAATCCGGCAAGTGTACCAAAGCGGAAGTTGAATCGTACGAAAGACGCTGATGAACCTAATGGCAATGTAAAACCAGCAAGTGTACCCAAGCGTAAGTTGAATGCTATGAAAGGCGATGAAGAATTATTGCCATCTCAACAAAAAAGGGTAAAATCTAGTCAAGACTGCAGTCCACAGGTTGCAAAGGCTAGGAATGATAACGTTAGAAAAAAACAATCTACAAATCAATGAGGCAACCTTAAAGAGGATACAGATAGTGATGTAGAACTAAGTGACGCTGTCTCCAACTCCAAGTATTCTTCTAAATCTGCTTGTCCATTGTCTGGTACTAGTGTGATTTCATCATCTACCCTTTCGGCGGAACCGCGCAGTGGTATCTATGTGCGTTATGCACAGAAAGTGGAGAAGGCTATGAAAGCGTTAGACGACAAGATGAAAAAGCTTAATTTTAGGTCCATGGAACGACACATAACGTTTAATGCAGTGGTGGGGAAGTACCGTAAGGTGATCATTAAGGAGAAGAGTAGTCTCCGTCCGAGGGATGGTCGTGAACGCCGTATGTGGGAGTTCTTATTTAACTCCTGGCTGGCCTATGGAGCAAAGTATCCACATAGGAAAAATACTATATCAGTAAAAAAGAATCGTAAGTTGGCATCTTGGGTGCATGAGCAGCGGAAAAAAAGTGTGAAGTCAATCCTTCATGAGGATCATTTAGCTCTGTTAGTGGGTAATGGTTTCATTTTCCAACCTCGGCAACATTAGCAGCAAAGTCTGACTAATTTAGTGGAGAAGCATAAAGGTATGTTTACTGTTGTGTTATTGTATTTGTATGTTTTGTTTATGTTGTAGTGTAATTTTTTTTTTTTTAGCTAAGCAAGCCAAGCAAGTAGGTATCCCAAGGGGACGTCCCACAATCAGCCGATCCGACTGGGTACCATCTCTTGACACACAAACGGTCACTCAACGCACCTATCACATGTAATATTGTGGATATCTAAAAAACGAAAAAAACCTGGGTCCCAGTGTACCGTAGTGGCCTATGTACCGGTATTAGGCGACTGCTGAGGACAGGTCTCTCTGCCGCACTACTCTAGTAATTCAACGCTACGCGCGACCGAGGTCAGCCAATATGTGTACTGCTCTTTGAATGGGGGTATTAGACAGGTATTGATAGAACGTTCAATAGGAGCACCTGATCAACGTTGGTTTTATGAGAGAGCGATGGGGAGCACATGCGGTGTACATGAAGTTACATATGGCCAATTTTCCAATTAAAATCCAATAAAAAATATCCAAATATTCAATTTTAACTTCCTTAAGTTATATCCATGTTCTTCTCTTTTAACAATATTCGGTAGGGAGAGATGGGGAGCGCTTGCGATGTACATAATGCTTTGTGAGAGAGCAATAGGGAGCACATGCGGTGTACATGAGCTTACATATGGCCAATTTTTCAATTTAAATTTAATAAATTATATCCAAATATCCAATTTTATCTTTTTTTGCGGTGTACATAAAGTTACGTACCAAGAAATTTACATCTGTTTATGTTACAAGACAATTTCCCAATTTAAATTTAATATACTATACTCTGAATTAGGGTATAAGACAGGGATTGATAGAACGTTCAATATGAGCCCCTGCTCAACGTTGGTTTTATGAGAGAGCGATGGGGAGCACCTGTGGTGTTCATGAAGTTACGTATGGCCAATTTTCCAATTTATATTCAATAAATAATATCCAAATAACCATTTTTAACTTCCTTAAGTTATATCCATGTTCTTCTCTTTTAACAATATTTGGCAGGTTGAGATGGGGAGCGCTTGCGATGTACATAATGCTTTGTGAGAGAGCAATAGGGAGTACATGCGGTGTACATGAACTTATCTATGGCTAATTTTTCAATTTAAATTTAATAAATTATATCCAAATTTATATTTTATTGCGGTGTACATAAAGTTACGTACTAAGAAATTTACATCTGTTTGTGTTACAAGACAATTTCCCAATTTAAATTGAATATGCTATATTCTGAATTAGGGTATAAGACAGGGCTTGATAGAACGTTCAATAGGAACCCCTGCTCAACGTTGACCGAAAAGACCTCCCACAAACCAAGTAATTCTGGTCAATTTTCCAATTTAAATTTAATATGTTATACTTAGTTTGCGGTGTACGCTAAGTCACGTACGAAGAAATTGACATCTGTTTATGTTACAGGAAAAAGATAACGTATTAGACAGTAGATTAGCAGCTTCTGGCCAATTTTCCAATTTAAATTTAATATGTTATATCCAAATTTTCTAATTTGAATTTTCTCATGTTATATCCTTTTATTTTTAATTTGACTATTGATTTACCGATTGATGTTGC
>Ga0209985_10003596_pt1 | contig 13096 bp, 24 predicted proteins | sample NOAtaG_FD_187305 | JGI IMG/M metagenome (GOLD analysis project Ga0209985, IMG submission 187305) | Freshwater lake microbial communities from Lake Erie, under a cyanobacterial bloom - NOAA_Erie_Diel6S_1000h metaG (SPAdes) (version 2) | ecosystem: Environmental > Aquatic > Freshwater > Lake ...
AACCATGTCCTTACGCCACTCGCACCACACGTAATACCCGAGCAAGATGATAAACGTAATCATCACCAACCCGAGCAGTTGCAGTCCGAACAGAAAGAACGTGTAGAACAGTTCGCCAGTCATGACGCAACCGCCATAACATTCACGAACCCATCAACATGACCCTCACCATACGCATACCCATCACGCACCACAACATTATTTGTGTACGCAACAGTAGGCGCAACAAGACGCACACCGTCACCAAAGACGGTGAACACCATGTTCATGAACATCTCGTCATCATCGACGAGATGGTCAATACGTTGATACGCATTCATAACCATTCTCCTTTGTTTGTATGTTTCTATTCGGACACACGGCGTGCATCCCCGCGCCACACGAACTGATAGGAAACTATCAACCCGTGTGACGCAAGCACCACGCAGCAGTGCTAACGCAACGACGAAACAATCTCCTCGATGACGTCCGCCGTCAGTTTCTTACCCTCATACTTCCGCAACGAACGACGCACGCTGCCAACGTACTTCGGTTGCTTGCTTGCCTTCTTGACCGGCGCACCACGACGCTTCTCACCGTTGCCAACAAACCCGCGCAACGACTCAATGCTCCGATGCGCGTACTCCGCGTCATACAGCGTCACCATGTTGTGAACGCTGTCGAAACGCTTGATACCAGCAACAACAGCACCGACATACTGACGAATAGTGTTCTCCGTCAAAGTAACACGGTCACCATACTGCTCAACGACACGCTTCGCATACGCCGACGCATTACCGCCGAACCTACGAAAGCATTCATCGCCTGCCATAACCCAACCGTCAAACGTGCGACGAGAACCCGCAACAATCTCCGACTGGAACTTCATGAAGTTAGTCTGCTTACTCACTATCATTCTCCTTGTGTATGTGTATGTGTATGAACGCACTTGTGTACGTCCCAACGCCACGCAGACTGATAGGAACCTATCAACCCACGTGACGTAAGCACGACACTAGAAACGACCGAAACACTCTTCATGACGCGCAAGCAACTCACGCATCTCATTCCATTCCGTTTCCATCGCACCAATCGCAACGACAGCGAGACGAGCACGCTCGCTCGCATCACCCGCACGCAACGCATCACGCACGGCAACATTCACGGTGGACATCGCATAGCCCTTCCGAGAACGAAACGGTTGAGCCATTTGCTCGGTGTTGCCCGTTCGTTTCTCATCCATTGTGTGGGGTTGTTTCGGCGTTCGCGCGCGAATGCGCGTGGGCGCGTGCGTTTGGTGGGGGGCGGGTGCGGACACAGGGGGGCATGGGGGGCGCCGCCCGTCAATTAAGTATGGATGGCTCTGCCGTGTGGCGAGGGCACCACTTAGAGTGGGGTCCGGATAGGGGTGGGGGTGTTTTTGTTAGGACCCTTTAACCCATTTTTTTGATGGGGATTTGGTTTTGCTGGGGGACCATTTTACTTTGTCTGCCCAGTACGCGGCGGACATTGGTCCGCGGCTAATGTTCTTGGCGTGGCGTGATTTAAAGGCTTCGCGTTGGCCTGCTGTTTGGTTGGTGCGTACGCCTTGCTGTCCAAAGCGGATGGTTTTGACTTGGCCGCCTGAACGGGCTACGACGATGTGTGATTTGGTGGGGTGGCCGGGAGTGCGTTTGGGTTTGTTGTAGCCGCTAACTCCGGCTCGTGCTAGGCGGGGGTCACGCTTTGGCACGGCGGCTCTTTGCTGCTGCGGCGTTGTCTACGAGGTTGGGGTAGGGGCGTCCTGCTTTGGCGGCCCGTTTCTTGGCCGCTGCCTTTTGGGCTGGGGTTAGGGGTTTGGATTTTTTTTTGGGGTTGGGTGTGTTCCAGAATGCTTTAGCCACGGCGCTTCTTCTTTTTCTTGGGCTTGGACATGCCAGCCTCAGACATGGCGATTGCCACGGCTTGTTTGCGTGACTTGACTACGGGGCCACCCTTGCCTGAATGCAGGGTGCCCCGCTTGTATTCACCCATCACCTTTTCAACTTTGGTTTTACCCTTACCCATACGGTTGCTCCTGTGTACGCCTTAGCCGCACCACCCTGTGGGTGGATGCGGCGTCTTGCTTTTTCTAGTTCTCTCGGACCCCCCCTATTATCCCCCCCAAACGTTACACGCTCACAGTAGTCACGCGACCACGGAGCGTGACGTAACGAACAGGACAGTCTTTAGATGATTTCACAAGAAGACGTCACCCTCACAGCCCCGCAACAGCGGTACATGGACTGGCTCTGTACTGCTCCTTCGGAGCGGGACCCTGCCACGAAGAATGCGATGGCTAATGTGTTGGGTGTGGATGTGACGACGTTGCGTCGTTGGGAGAAGCGTCCGGCTTTTCGTGAGGCGTGGAAGCGGCAGGTGGATGATTTCCAGGGGTCGCCTGAGCGTACACAAACGTTGTTGGATACTTTGTACAAGAAGGCTTTGGAGGGGGATACGAAGTCTGCCCAGTTGTATTTGCAGGCGACGAACCGTATGGCTCCGCCTACGGTGACGGTTCAGCAGGAGAAGAAGGTGGCTGAGTTGTCGGACACAGATTTGGATGAGTTGATTTCTGCGATGGCGAAGCGTGAGAAGGACGCTCGCCATCTAAAGGTGGTTTGATGAGCGCTCCTACGAATGATGCGATGTACGTGGCTTTGAAGGCCCTGTACCCGTCGCTGTCTACGCTCGGTGACATGATGTACCAGTACGGGCTGGACAACGGGTTTAACTTCCGTGATACTCGTGGTTGGGATTATTACAAGGATTTGGGTACGGATGGTACGACGCTTGGTGATTTGGCGTACACATTCTGGAATGACCCTGATTATGCGGTGTCTAACTTGGAGTTGGAAGATGGTAACGATTTGCTCCTAGAAGATGGAGGGTTCATTCTCCTAGAGGCAGGCAATGGCTGACAAAAAGATTACCGCCCTAACCGCTTTAACGACACTGGACGACGCGGACCTGTTCGCAGTCGTTGATGACGTTGCTGGCACTCCGATTACGAAAAAGATTACTGCCGCAAACGTCAAGGCAGGACTTGCCCCACTGGCCAGCCCCACCTTTACAGGAACAGTCGTTCTGCCGTCGTCAACCAGTATCGGCAACGTGACTTCTACCGAAATTGGATATCTGGACAATGTCACATCTGCCATTCAGACACAGTTGGATGCCAAGATTGCTTCCAGCATTGTTGATGCCAAGGGCGACCTGATTGTTGCTACGGCGGATAACACCCCCGCCCGTTTGGCGGTGGGTGTGACTAACGGTCATGTTTTGACGGTTGATTCAGGTGAGACGGCTGGCGTTAAGTGGGCTGCGGTCCCGGCACCCACCATCACCTGGGAAGACGACCAGAACATTTTGGCTAACGCAATTTTCTCATAGGTAACGATTTCCACTAGGAGTAGGTATGGCAACTTTTACAAAGAATCACCTTTCGGGGTCCACTGACGGCAAAATGATTAAAGTCGCCGCTACGGCAACCCCTGGCACGACGATTCATACCGGTCCGACAAACACGGGACATTTTCATGAGGTTTGGCTGTATGCGGTAAACTCGGATACGACTGACCGCAAGTTGACGATTGAGTTTGGTGGGACCGCTTCGCCTGATGACCTTATTGAGTTTACGGTCAAGGCGGAAAACGGTTTGTATCTGATTGTTCCGGGTCTTGTGTTGCAGGGCAACGCTTCGGCGCTTGTTGTTCGCGCGTTTGCTGCCACCACCAACGTTATCAGCATTGCGGGTTACGTTAACGAAATCGCGTAAGGCGGGTTGGGATGCCTAGGTTAGAGGTTAACGTTCAGGGTCCGAAGCAGGTTGGTGCCCAGTTGCGTCCGCGTTCGCGGCGCACTGGGACTGGTCAAGTAGATACGAATTGGCGAGGAGTGCTCCCGCCAATCCCCGATGTTCGCTATCTTGTTGTCGCTGGCGGTGGCGCTGGTGGCGTGGGCGGTGGCGCCGAAGGCGGCGGCGGCGCTGGCGGTTACCGTGTTTCCGTCCCTGGCGAAACTTCAGGCGGTGATGCTTCCGCTGAAGCAGTAATCGAAATTCCTCGCGGTCAATCAATCACTGTGACTGTAGGCGCGGGAGGCACTTACTCTGGCGGCACTGGCAATGACAGCGTGTTTTACACCATTACTAGCGCTGGTGGCGGTGCTGGCGGTAGCGGAAACGGCGGCTCTGGTGGTGGCGGTGGTTTCGGTGGTAGTCCTGCTGGAACTGGGACTGCAAACCAAGGCAAAAACGGTGGTATCGGTGGTCGAGGCAATAACAACCCACCGTTCTGCTTTCTTGGCGGTGGCGGAGGTGGAGCCAGTGGAACGGGCGGGGCAAGAAACCCTGCTGGCAGCGGCGGCAACGGAACTGCTGGCGGTGGCGGCGCTGGTGTTTCATCTGCGATTACTGGCACCGCTGTGATTCGCGCTGGTGGCGGTGGTGGCGGTGTCCAAAACGGAGGCGCTACTGCTGGCGGCGGAGGTTCTGGTGGCGGTGGCAATGGAGGAACTGGTGCTGGTCCCGCTGGCACATCAGGAAGCGCAAACACTGGTGGTGGGGGCGGTGGTGGCGGCTATCCCAACGTCAATGGTGGTTCTGGCGGAAGCGGAATTGTCGTCATTAGTTATCTTGAAGGCGAAGGGCAGGCGGCGTCTATTGACGCTGGCTTGACCTACACCACAACGACAAGTAGCGGTCGCAGAATTTACACGTTCACCGCTGGCACTGGGTCGGTGACTTTCTGATGGCACATTACGCATTTCTGGATAGCAACAATGTTGTCGTGGAAGTCATCACCGGGCGCGATGAAACCGAAATTGTCAATGGCATCTCCGATTGGGAAGACCATTACGGCAACTTCCGAGGTATGCGTTGTTTGCGCACTTCGTACAACACCACCAAGGGTGTGCATCTATTCGGCGGAGAACCATTCCGAAAAAATTATGCAGGGGTTGGTTTTATTTATGACGCTGACCGAGACGCGTTTATCCCCCCGAAGCCTTTCGATTCCTGGATTCTGAATGATGCAACATGTTGGTGGGAGGCACCCATCCCGATGCCAACTGATGGGAAGTATTATATTTGGGATGAGTCATCACTGGGTTGGGTTGAACCGAACGTAGACTAAAACACAAGCAAGGGAAGGGGTAGCGTTGTGCTTGTCACAAACGTCAGAAATAGGTCTGTCGTTACTTATCCGTGGTGCTACAAGCACGGAGTGTTTACGGAGTCAGAACTAGCACAGATAGGCAACCTGTGTTTATCGCTGAATAGCGAACCAGGTCTCGTTGGGAAAAATAAGGAACGCGATACTTCAATCAGGTCATCTGACATTTCTTGGGTTGTCCGTAATGAAGACACCGCATGGTTCTGGGACCGAATCGCCCTTGAAATCCAACTCCTGAACGAGCAGTTTTACGGCTATGAACTTTATGGTTATGACGCATTGCAGTATTCAACATACGAATCCGAGTCAAGCGGCAAATACAAATTTCATTCAGACATTTCTTTCGGGCAAGAAGCACCAGATGAAAGTGCACTACGCAAGTTATCTGCGTCGCTCCTGCTGAATAATGATTTCACTGGCGGAGAATTCCAAATTATTACTGGCGACCCAGAGGAACCAGTAATGCCAGAAATGCGGTCAGGGACTTTGATTGTGTTCCCCTCATTCATGATTCACGGCGTAAAAACAGTTACGTCTGGGGTTCGCAAATCACTCGTTGCTTGGTGCATCGGACCCAAATTCCGCTAGGGAACGATTTCCGCTATTGGTATGAAGCGCATTAAGCCAGAACATATCGAAGCCCTGAAGTCCTATTTGCGGTCTGCTATTGCTGCTGTTGTCGCCGTGATGGCGACGTTGGACTGGACGTGGGATGATGTTGCCAAAGCATTTATTGCAGCGTTGATTCCGCCGGTGTTGCGTTGGATTAACCCGAAGGACACCGCTTTCGGTCGGGGTGCGGACACAGAGTAAACATGGACCTGGGGGAACTCCTTAACGAGAAGGAGTGGAGGAAGTGCCGAGGCCCGGACAACGGGACCGTCGAGGAACTTGCGGAAGCGTTCGCATACTTCTGTGAGAACCATTGGTTGATTCGCCACCCTGAACGTGGGCGTATCAAGTTTGTGCTGCGTGAAGCACAGATGGAAACCGCTGTTTCGTGGATTGAGAACCGCTACACGATTGTGTTAAAGGCACGCCAGATTGGGTTCTCCACTTTGGCTGCCGCGTTCGTGTTCTGGGAAACATTCTTCAGGCCGGACAGGTTTGTGGTCATGCTGTCGCGCACAGAGCGCGAAGCAGCCAAACTGTTGTTGAAGGCTAAGTATGGGTACAAGATGTTGCCGCAGTGGATGAAGGTTCGCGGCCCAGAACTTGTCTCAGACAACCAACTGAAAATGGTGTTTGCTAACGAGTCTTCGATTGAGTCTTTGCCTAGCGGCAATGACCCAGCCCGAGGCGAATCCGTGTACCGCGTCGTCATTGACGAGATGGCGTTTTTGCCAAACCCTGATGAAGCGTGGGCATCGATTGAGCCGATTGCTGACGTTGGTGGACGTGTCATCTGCCTGTCTACGGCAAACGGTGAAGGCAACATCTTCCACCAACTGTGGGTCGGGTCGCAGACAGGCATGAATCGCTTTAGTGGCATCTTCTTTCCGTGGTCCGCTGGTGAGCGCGACAAAGACTGGTATGAGGCAAAGAAGCGTGACCTGCCAGATTGGCAGTTGGCGCAAGAGTACCCGTCCAACCCTGATGAGGCGTTTATTCGCTCAGGCCGCCCTGTGTTCGATTTGGATGTTTTGCGTGGTTTGGAGATTGTGGAACCGCACCGTGGCTACCTACACAAGTTGCCTGGTGCCCATGTGTACGAGTTCCGTGAGGATGGCGGCGAGTTAGCCATCTGGGATTTCCCCGAGATGGGCGAGGTGTATGTGATTGGGGCTGACGTTGCCGAAGGCTTGGGCTACGGTGACTACAGTTCTGCCCACATCATGAATGCGTCCACAGGGGATTTGGTGGCGCATTGGCACGGACACATCGATGCAGACTTGTTTGGTGAGGAAACGTTGTATGCGTTGGGTTGGTATTACAATCAGGCACTGGTTGGTGTCGAGTCCAATAACCACGGGCTGACAACCCTGAAGGGGTTGCAGCGCGTGGGGTACAAGAACATTTTTAGGCAGCGGAAGTTGGGTCACAGGAATCCGACGGTGTCGGAGACTTTGGGGTGGCGCACTACCAGTGTTTCTAAGCCTTTGGCGATTGACGAGTTGGCTGGCGGTTTGCGTGACCAAGCGGTGTGGGTGGGGTGTAAGAACACGGTGGCCGAGTTGCGGACGTTTGTGCGTCAGGAGAACGGGAAGATGCATGGGTCGCCGCATGACGACCGTGTCATGTCTTTGGCCATCTGTAATCAGATGTTGAAGTATGTGTGGTTGCCCGAGTATCGGGCTGAGGGGCCAGCCAAGAAGAACACTTTACAGTGGTGGGAGAAGCATTTGATTAAGGAGGAGGCACCTAAACGGGTGCCGATTGGCGCGTACAACGTCCGTACGTAACGAAAGGGGTTATGGGTGATGCAGAACTTTGACTGTTTGAAGTGTGGACGCCCGTTTGAGGCCGAGGAATTGCCCAGGCGCGGGGCAGTCTGTTTCGCCTGTCACGTCAAGACGGTCCGTCTCGGGTTCACGTACGGGCAGGAGGACTTTCATGGTCCGACCGTTAAGGAGCGTCAGGAGAAGACGGTTCGGGATGCGAAGATTAACGGGTACAACGCCGAGCCGGTAGGGAGTCGGTGGGTGTGACATGGAAAATGTGGTGGTACCGATTATTGTTGCTCTTATCACGGGGCCGGTAGTTGTACTGCTGAACAAGTTGCGTAAAGAGAACACGGACCAGCATGCTGAGGCACGGTTGTTGATGCGGGTTTTGGCTAGGAAGGTTGACAAGGTGTCGGACAAGATTGACCAGCATATTGATTGGCATATGAATCGGAAGGATGACTGATGGCTCGCAAATCTAATCTGGAGTTGTTGCGGGGTTACCGCAACCGTTTGGAGCAATCCAAGCGTTGGCGCCGCGAGGAACGTTGCGATGACTTGTGGGGTCGCATGATTGACCTGTACCGTGGAAAGCATTTCCATACGGACACACGCGAGGACCAACTGTTGGTAAATATCGCGTTTGCGACTATTAACATTATTGTTCCTTCGGTGGCTGTCAGCCATCCGAAGATTGTGGTGAATGCGCGTCGTCCCGAGGATGGTGACAAGGCGATTGTTACTGAGGCGATTGTTAATTATTGGTGGCGTCATTATGACTGTCAAAAGGAGTTTAAGCGTGCCGTAAAGGACATGATGATTGTTGGGCATGGCTGGTTGAAGACGGGGTACCGTTATGTTGAGGAGGAACAGGTTGCCGCCCAGACGTTTGATTCGTCTGATGATGTTGCCGGTATGGAATCGGAGTCTGCTGCAGAGTCGCAGTTGATTATCAAGGAGGACCGCCCCTTTGTTGAAAGAGTATCTCCGTTTGACGTTTTCGTTGACCCGGATGCTACGTCGATGGAGGACGCTCGATGGATTGCGCAACGAATCCGCCGACCGTTGGAAGATGTGAAACGCGACAAGCGTTACAACTCGACTGCACGTGCTGAGGCGGCACCGTCGCATTATACGAAGTGGGGTTTGGACAGTATGCGTCCCCGCCGCTCAGAGTCGGCGGAAGACGCTTACGTTGAGGTGTGGGAGTGGTACGACATTGAGCGCGGCACGATAGCCGTGTTCTGTGACGGCTCCGACAAGTTCTTGGTGTCTCCGAAGGAAATTCCGTTTGCGTTCGGTCATCCGTTTGTGATGCTGCGCAACTACGAAATTCCCGAGTTCTTTTATCCGATGGGTGAACTGGAAGCAATCGAGCCGTTGCAGCACGAGTTGAACGAGACTCGCACACAGATGATGAACCATCGTAAACGGTACTCTCGTAAGTGGTTGTATAAGGAGTCGGCGTTTGATGCTGACGGTCGCAGCGCTTTGGAGTCCGATGAGGACAACGTGATGGTGCCTGTCATCTCTGAGGACGGTATCGGCAACGTTGTTGCCCCGATGCCGGCCGTCATTAACCCGCCTGAGTTTTACAATCAGTCTGAACTGATTTCGGGTGACATTACTCGTGTGTCGGGTGTGTCGGAGTATCAGCAGGGTGCGATGCCGGAGATTCGTCGTACGGCTACTGAGGCTGCGATTATGCAGGATGCGTCCAACGCTCGCGCGTCGGACAAACTGGCCATCATCGAGCGCGGTATCGGTGAGTGTGGCCGCCGTTTGGTGATGCTGGCTCAGCAGTACATGACGGGTGAGCAGGCTGTTCGCATCATCGGTTCTGAGGCTTCCCCGTTGTGGTTGACGTTTGACCGTGACTACATTCAGGGCGAGTTTGACTATGAGGTCGAGGGTGGGTCTACGACTCCGTTGAATGAGTCGTTCCGCCGTCAGCGTGCTTTGCAGATTGTGGATGCGATGGCCCCGTTCGCACAGACCGGGATTGTGGACATGGGTCGCCTTGCTGTGTACGTCCTCCAGTATGGGTTCGGTGTGAAGCAGGCGGAGTCGTTTGTGAATCAGGGGATGCTGGGTGGCATGCCTGGTGGCATGCAACCCCAGGGGATGATGCCTGGTATGACTCCTGGTATGACTCAGGGTATGACTCCTGGTATGGGGGCAGCGGAGCAGCCACCTACTGGCGGTCTGCCGATGCCGTCTAATATTCCGCCCGAAATCCTGTCGCAGTTGCTGGCAGGTGGCGCTCCTTTGGCGAATACCCAGTTGCCTAACGAACAGATTATGTAACGATTGTTGCATCTGATAGAGCAACCGCAGAAGGAGGACTCTATGACAGATGTAGATACCACCGTTGAGAGCGTGGACGAGACACCCCTGGAGGGGCAGGTCGAGTCAGGCGCGGACACAGGTGGCACCGATGAGGTGGAACCGCGAGAGTATTTCGCTTGGGACGAATACGCTGACAAGCCCGTCAAGTTGATTGTTGACGGCGAAGAAATCGAGGTTCCGCTTGCTGAGGCGCTCAACGGCTACCAGCGTCAGGCGGACTATACCCGCAAGACGCAGGAGTTGGCTGAGCAACGGAGACAGGTGCAATTCGCGTCGGCTTTGCAAGAGGCTTTGCAGAACGACCCGGGAAGCACTCTGGCATTGCTTCAAGAACACTACGGTGTTGGATTACAGCAACCCTCTGAAGATGAGGAACTGTATGTTGACCCTGTGGAGAAGCAGTATCGGCAGTTGGAGTCTCGTATTCAGGCATTTGAACAGGAGAAGGCAGTGCGTGAATTGGAGTCCCGAATTGAGTCTCTGTCGCGGAAGTACGGCGAAGATTTTGACGCCAGTGAAGTAGTTTCCAAGGCTCTTGCTACGGGGAATACTGACCTGGAGGCTGTCTATAAGCAAATCGCGTTTGACCGTTTGTACGAAAAGTCTAAGGTCGCATCTAAGGTTACTGCTAAGCAGGCTGAGGAAGCGAAGAAGATTGTTGAGTCCAAGCGTGATGCCGCAGTTGTTTCTAAGGGCGGTTCGGCAAAGTCGGCTGACGTTTCTTCCAAACCCATCAAATCCATCCGCGACGCTTTCGAGTCTGCTAAACGGCAGATTGAAGGCTGAGCACACTTTCAACTAAGGAGTAATTCAAATGGCTGGTAACAGCAACTTTGATGCGCTGCTTTCAACGACCCTTGCGAACTACCGTGCGCAACTGACGGACAACGTGTTCACTGCACGTCCGCTGACCTACTTCCTCATGGACCGTGGTCGCATCCGTATGCTTAATGGTGGTACGAAGATTGTTGAGCCGCTCATCTACGGAAAGAACAGCACTGTTGGTTCGTACAGCGGTTATGACTCGCTGGCGCTGACCCCGCAGGAAGGCATCACGGCTGCCGAGTTCGAGTGGAAGCAGTTCGCTGCGTCCATCAGCATCTCGGGAATCGAAGAGGCGAAGAACAACGGCGAGCAGGAAGTTATCAACCTGCTTGAAGCGAAGATTATGCAGGCTGAAGAGTCGATGCGTGAATCGTTCAACCAGATGTTCTTCGCTAACGGCACCGGCAACGGTGGCAAGGACTGGAACGGTCTTGCCAATCTCGTTGAGGCTTCGGGAACCGTCGGCGGCATTGACCGCGGCGACTCGGCCAACGCCTGGTGGCGTTCGTATGAGAACAACAGCGCTGGTGCGTTGACGCTCGCCAAGATGGCGACCGCCTACAACAGCGTGTCGGTTGGCAATGACCACCCTGACATGATTCTCACGACCCAGACCCTGTTTGAGAAGTATGAGGCGCTGCTGCAGCCGAACCTTCGTTACACCGACACCAAGACGGCGGATGCTGGTTTCCAGAACCTGCTGTTCAAGGCTGCCCCGGTTGTGTACGACGTTCACTGCGATTCGGGCGTCATGTACGTTCTTAACAGCAAGTATCTCACGCTCGTCGGACACAGCCAGAAGTGGTTTGCTCAGACCGAGTTTGTGAAGCCTGAGGATGTTGATGCTCGTTACGCTCTGATTATGTGCTACGGAAACCTTACGGTCCGTAACGCTGCCAAGCAGGGCAAACTGACGGCTCAGACGGCCTGATTCACCTACTAGGATATAAGGAGAAAAATCATGCCTCTTAAGGCTAATAGCACCGATGGCGCAATCTCGCGTAAGCGTATTGAGGATTACGTCACGGCACGTGAAAAGGTGACGGCTGTTGCCGGCACCAACGCGGTTGCACCGACTGCGGATGAACTGGTGAACAGCAAGTTGTTCGTCGTTACTCCGACTGAGGACACCACGTTTACTCTTCCGACTGCGGCAACCGTTCTGGCTGCCCTGACGGATGAGGCTGTGGGAACGTCGTTTGAGTTCACGATTGTGAACCTGGCGTCGGCGTACGAAATCGTTGTTACGACCAGCACTGGTTGGACGATTACGAGCGGCGGCTTCATGACGGTGTTCGATGGCACTTCGGCAACTTTCCTTGCCGTTGTTACGTCGTCCACGGCGATTCAACTGTACCGCAAGGGTTCGGGCGGAGCAGTTAAGTAATACCTAATGGTTGTTGGCGGGGGGCTTCGGCCCCCTGCCTTCGACTTTCATTTATTTCAGATACAAAGGGGTCGTAATGGCTGCTAAGAAGAAGGCAATGCCCAAGAAGAAGGGTATGTCAAAGATGAATGCACGTCACGAGCGTTCCGAGTCTGCCAAGGAGCAGATGATGGAATACGGTCGTGTTAAAGTCAAGAAAGGCAAGAAGTAACATGCCGATGAAGTACCGTCAGGTGGCTAACGCCGCTAGTGCCAAGGCTCCGAAGAAGTCTGCCATGCAGCCTTCCAAGTATCCGCCGAAGAAGAAGGTTGCTGGCGCTGCAAAGCCGGCAAAGATGAAGAAGGGTTACTAATACAGAATTCTGGGGGTTGGTCTAGTGCACCCCTTCCCTTCCGCTAGGCCAACCCCTGCAAATACGTTACGAAAAGGGTCATAAGTGATGAAGAACGCAACACCCGCGCATTCCCTTTACGGACGTCCAGCCACAGAAAACGCCTCACTGGCGTTTTCACGTGGCGCCAAACCGGCTACTGCCAGCGGCCCATACGTTGGCCGCAACCGTTGTATCGCAGACAACGACACCTGTGAAGGTCCAAAAGCCAAGGGAACCGATTTCTGTATCGGTCATCTGCGTAGCATGATGAAAGAGCAGGGAGAATGAATCTCGCTGACGTCCGCCAAATGGTGCGCGACATTTCGGACCTGGACACCATTGACCTGCCCAACAGCCTGCTGGACACCTTCATCAAAGAAGGGTTCCAGCGGATTCTGGTGTTGGAACGCCGTTGGCCGTACTACCAGGAAACGTACAGTGTGAACACGGTTGCCAATCAGCGTCCGTACACAATCAGCGACATCGGGGATATCAAGGAAATCATTTCCATTGTGGATACGTCCATGTCTGGTAATCGGTTTACGTTGATTTCGTATGATGATGCTGAGGAGATTTGGCTGGGCAACACGGATGTTGCCAGCCGCC
>Ga0209985_10003599_pt1 | contig 13086 bp, 11 predicted proteins | sample NOAtaG_FD_187305 | JGI IMG/M metagenome (GOLD analysis project Ga0209985, IMG submission 187305) | Freshwater lake microbial communities from Lake Erie, under a cyanobacterial bloom - NOAA_Erie_Diel6S_1000h metaG (SPAdes) (version 2) | ecosystem: Environmental > Aquatic > Freshwater > Lake ...
GAGCAGGGCACGAACTCCACGCCGCCAGCCACCAGGTCTTGCAGGCCGGGCGCGGCGCCGTTGGACGGCACCCAGGGCACGGTGGCGGGGTCGATCTTGGCGTCGCGCAGCATGCCGGCCAAGGCCAGGTGCCAGATGCCGCCCTGACCAGTGCCCGAGGCCTTGAACTTGCCCGGGTTGGCCTTGATGGCGTTCATCACGTCGTTCATGTTCTTGTAGGCCGAGTCGGCCCGCACCTGGAAGCCCGCCGGGTCGAGGTTGACCAGGGCGATGGGCGTGTAGCTGGTGGGGTTCAGCTCGGTCAGCTTCTGGTGGTGCATCATGGTGATCTCCACCGTGATCAGGCCGATGGTGTAACCGTCGGGTGCCGCGCTGGCGATGGCCGAGTGGCCCACCACGCCCGAGCCGCCCGTGCGGTTGACCACGTTCACGGGCTGGCCCAGGTCTTTTTCCATCAGGCTGCCCAGCATGCGGGCCACGGCGTCGGTGCCGCCGCCGGCCCCCCAAGGCACCACCAGGGTGATGGGACGGTCAGGCCATTTCTGGGCAAAGGCCCCGCCCGCGGCGGCGGCCAGGGACAGGCCCAGCACCGTGCGGCGGGTGAAAGTGGACAGGCTGGACAGGGCAGATTCCGGACGGCGCATGGTGGGGTCTCCTATTCGTCATATGTTTGACGTGGCCGACTGTTGCACCGGCACTGCTGTTCGACAATGGGGAAAACCCAGAACCCGCCCACATGTCCGCTCTCGATCTCATCCACCCCCGCGACGCCTTGTTCGACTCCGGCGAGGCCTCTGCCGCCCCGCTGCCCGTGTGCGACCACTACGCCGGCGTGGAGGTGCGCATGCGCAAAAGCCTGGACTTTCAGGCTGAACTCGGGCCGGTGTTTGACGTCACGCTCGATGGGGAGGACGGCGCCCCCGTGGGCGGCGAGATCGAGCACGCCCACCTCATCGCCGAATTGGTCACGTCTTCTGCCAACCACTTCAACCGAGTGGGCGCCCGACTGCAGGCGGTGGACCATCCGCGCTTTGCAGACGTGGTGGACCTGCTCGTCAAGCAGGCAGGCGCCCGCCTGCCCTACCTGATGATCCCCAAGCCGCGCGGTGTGGCCGATATCGACCGGGCGGCCGCCGTCATCGACGACGCCTCGCGCCGCCACGGTCTGCCGCGCTTGATCCCGCTGCACGCGCTGGTGGAGACGCACGGCGCGCTGCGCGACGTGCTGGCCCTGGCCGCGCACCCGCGCATCGAGTCCTTGTCCTTCGGGCTGATGGACTTCGTGAGCGCCCACCGCGGCGCCATCCCGCTGTCAGCCATGAGCGCCACCGGGCAGTTCGACCACCCGCTGGTGGTGCGCGCCAAGCTGGAGATTGCTGCCGCCTGCCACGCGCAGGGCAAGACGCCGTCGCACTGCGTGGTCACGGAATTCAAGGACCCGCAGGCGCTGCAGGCGGCCGTGGAGACCGCCAAGGACCTGCTGGGCTACACACGCATGTGGAGCATCCACCCCAGCCAGGTGCGCACCATCGTGGAGGCCTTCGCACCCACCGCGGCCGAGACCGACCAGGCTGTGGAGATTCTCCTGGCCGCCCAAGCCGCTCACTGGGCACCCATCCGCCACCAGGACACCTTGCACGACCGCGCCAGCTACCGCTACTTCTGGCACGTGCTGGAGCGCGCCCACCGCACCGCAGTGTCCGGCGGGCCTCAACTGCCGGCGCAAGTGCGCCAGGCGTTCTTCGCCGAGACCACCCCACCCTGAAACCACGGCCCTCAAATGGGGCTTGGCAAGTCTTATATAAGACATAAAATACAGGAAAACCCGAGGAGAGAACCATGCTTGCTGCCTACCGTCAACACGCCGCCGAACGCGCCGCGCTCGGCATTCCCGCGCTGCCTCTGAGCGCCCAGCAAACCGCGGAGCTGATCGAACTGATCAAGAGCCCGCCCGCTGGCGAAGAAGCCTTCCTGCTGGACCTGCTAACCCACCGCGTGCCGCCCGGCGTAGACGACGCCGCCAAGGTCAAGGCCAGCTTCCTGGCCGCCGTAGCACACGGCGATGTGGCCGTGGCCCTGATCTCGCGCGAGAAGGCCACCGAGCTGCTGGGCACCATGGTGGGCGGCTACAACGTGCACCCGCTGATCGAGCTGCTGGACGACGCCGCCTGCGGCCCCGTGGCTGCCGAGGCGCTGAAGAAGACGTTGTTGATGTTCGACTACTTCAACGACGTCGCCACCAAGGCCCGCGCCGGCAACGCACTGGCCCAGGCCGTCATGAAGAGCTGGGCCGACGCCGAGTGGTTTACCACCCGCCCCGAGGTGCCCCAGTCCATCACCGTGAGCGTGTTCAAGGTGGGCGGCGAGACCAACACCGACGACCTCTCCCCCGCGCCCGACGCCTGGAGCCGCCCGGACATCCCGCTGCACGCCCTGGCCATGCTGAAGAACGCCCGCCCCGGCATCACCCCGGAAGAAGACGGCAAGCGCGGCCCCATCGCCTTCATTGAAGAGCTGAAGAAGCGCGGCCACCTGGTGGCCTACGTCGGCGACGTGGTGGGCACCGGTTCCAGCCGCAAGAGCGCCACCAACAGCGTGATCTGGCACACCGGCCAGGACATCCCCTTCGTGCCCAACAAGCGTTTCGGCGGCGTCACCCTGGGCGGCAAGATCGCTCCCATCTTCTTCAACACGCAAGAAGACTCCGGCGCCCTGCCTATCGAGGTGGACGTCAGCGGCCTGGAGATGGGCGACGTCATCGACATCCTGCCCTACGACGGCAAGTTGGTGAAGAACGGCGCCACCGTGGCGCAGTTTCAGATCAAGAGCGACGTGCTGTTTGACGAGGTGCGCGCTGGCGGGCGTATCAACCTGATCATCGGCCGCTCTCTGACCGCCAAGGCACGCGAATTCCTGGGCCTGCCAGCCTCCACCGCGTTCCGTCTGCCGCAGGCACCGGCGTCCACCACCGCCGGCTTCACGCTGGCGCAGAAGATGGTGGGCCGCGCCTGCGGTCTGCCCGAGGGCCAGGGCGTGCGCCCGGGCACCTACTGCGAGCCGCGCATGACCAGCGTGGGCAGCCAGGACACCACCGGCCCCATGACGCGTGACGAGCTGAAGGACCTGGCTTGCCTGGGCTTCTCGGCCGACCTCGTGATGCAGAGCTTCTGCCACACCGCGGCCTACCCCAAGCCCGTGGACGTGAAGACCCATCGCGAGCTGCCCGCCTTCATCAGCAACCGCGGCGGCATCTCGCTCAAGCCTGGTGACGGCGTGATCCACTCCTGGCTCAACCGCATGCTGCTGCCCGACACCGTGGGCACGGGTGGCGACAGCCACACGCGTTTCCCGATCGGCATCAGCTTCCCCGCAGGCTCGGGCCTGGTGGCCTTTGGTGCGGCCACGGGCGTGATGCCGCTGGACATGCCCGAGAGCGTGCTGGTGCGCTTCAAGGGCCAGATGCAGCCCGGCATCACGCTGCGCGATCTGGTGCACGCCATCCCGCTGTTCGCCATCAAGCAAGGTCTGCTGACCGTGGCCAAGCAGGGCAAGAAGAACGAGTTCTCCGGCCGAATCCTGGAGATCGAAGGGCTGCCCGACTTGAAGGTGGAGCAGGCCTTTGAGCTGTCTGATGCCAGCGCCGAGCGCAGCGCCGCAGGCTGCACCGTGCGCCTGAACAAGGAGCCGGTGATCGAGTACCTCAACAGCAACATCGTGCTGTTGAAGAACATGATCGCCCAGGGCTACCAGGACAAGCGCAGCCTGGAGCGCCGCATCCAGAAGATGCAGGAATGGCTCGCCGCCCCCAACCTGCTGGAGGCCGACGCGAATGCCGAGTACGCCCATGTGCTGGAGATCGACCTGGCCGAGATCAAGGAGCCCATCCTGTGCTGCCCGAACGATCCGGACGACGCCAAGGTCTTGTCTGAAGTGACGGGTGCCAAGATCGACGAGGTGTTCATCGGCTCGTGCATGACCAACATCGGTCACTTCCGCGCTGCGAGCACGCTGCTGGCGGGCAAGGGCGAGATCCCGGTCAAGCTCTGGGTGGCACCGCCCACCAAGATGGACCAGGCCGAGCTCACCAAGGAAGGCCATTACGCCAATTTCGGCAGCGCGGGCGCGCGCACCGAGATGCCGGGCTGCAGCCTGTGCATGGGCAACCAGGCGCAGGTCAAGGAAGGCGCCACGGTGGTCTCCACCAGCACGCGCAACTTCCCTAACCGCCTGGGCAAGAACACCAACGTCTACCTGGCCTCGGCCGAGTTGGCCGCCATCGCGTCGCGCCTGGGCCGCCTGCCCAGCGTGGCCGAGTACCACGCCGACATGGGCGTGATCAACAAGGACGCCAGCAAGGTCTACCGCTACATGAACTTCGACCAGATCGAGGAGTACGCGGACGTGGCCAAGGAAGTGACGGTCTGAGGCTGTCACCGCTGAGGGCCTGCCTGGGGCGGCCCGGCTGACCTTGAGGGCCGTCGACGACGGCCCTTTTTCATGGCTCAGCGGCGACGGGTCGGTTCCGCCGCCCGTGAATTTCGCTATCGTTGCAGGTGCTGACCGCGTTTGAACATCAGGAGCCCGCCTTGAACGCACAACAGAACGAACGACTCACCCGTACGGGTCTGGGCACCGATGGTGGCGAGTTGCTGCGCCGCTACTGGCAGCCGGTGGCGCTGGTGGACGAGTTCGACCCCGACACCGACCCGCGCATGGAGCGCCGGCCGCTCAAGGCCGTGCGCGTGATGGGCGAGGACCTGGTGCTGTTCCGTGACGAAGCCGGCCGCTGGGGCCTGCTCGACCGCGACTGCCCGCACCGCGGCGCCGACCTGGCCTACGCGCGCCACGAGGGCGACGGCCTGCGATGCCCTTTCCACGGCTGGAAGTTCGACGCCGCCGGCCGCTGCCTGGACACCCCCGCAGAACCCCTGGGCAGCCGCCTGCACGAGCGCGTGCGCCAGCGCAGCTACCCGGTGGTGGAGCGCAGCGGTGTGCTGTTCGCCTGGCTGGGCGAGCCCGGCACCGAACCGCCCTTCCCCCGCTACGACTGCTTCGAGGCCCCGGGCACCCACACCTTCGCCTACAAGGGCCTGTGGCACTGCAACTGGCTGCAGGCCTTCGAAGTGGGCATCGACCCGTGCCACACCTCGTTCCTGCACCGCTTCCTGAACGACGCCTCGCTCGAATCGGTGGGCGACAACGCCGGGGCACGGCAGTTCCGCAGCGCCAGCCTGGGCGCCGTCAACGGGCAGGCCTGGCCCATGTCACGCATCATGCGCGAGTTCCACCGCCCAGAACTCTCCAGCGAGACCACGCCCTGGGGCCTGCGCATCACCACGCTGCGGCGCATGACCGAGGAACTCACCCACGTGCGCGTCACGCACGAGATCTTCCCGCAGGCCTTCTGTATCCCGCTGTCGCCCACCATGACCATCACCCAGTGGCACGTGCCGGTGGACGACACGCACACCTACTGGTTCGCCTTCTTCACCAGCTACGACAAGCCGGTGGACAAGCAGGCCATGCGCGACCAGCGAGCGCCCTTCATCCCACCGCCGCTGTACGCCCCCAAGACCGGGCGCCACAACGACTGGGGCTTCAACGCCGAGGAACAGCGCACGCGCACCTTCCTGGGCATGGGCGAGGAAGACATCAACGTGCACGACCAATGGGCCGTGGAGAGCATGGGCGCCATCCAGGACCGCACGCGCGAACACCTGGGCACCAGCGACAAGATCATCATGACCCACCGCCGCCTGCTGCTCAAGGCCATGGACGAAGTGAAGGCCGGCGGCACCGCACCGTTCAACGCCGACCCGGCCACCGCTGCCGATCAAGTGGGCGGCCCGGACGCCGTGGACGGCATCGCTCCGGCTGGCACCTGGGGCACCTGGTGGGCCGAACAGGCCCAGGCCCGCCGCCAGGGCACGCCCTGGATCACCACAGAACACACCGACGCCCTCACCTCATGATCACCCTGCACCTCCACCAGATCGGGCCCGGCGGCCGCGAAACGGCCCACGAGATCACCGGCAAGCCCGGCGAATCGCTGATGCAGGCGGCCGTGGCCGCCGGCGTGGACGGCGTGGCGGCCGACTGCGGCGGCTTGCTGACCTGCGCCACCTGCCACGTCATGGTGCGCGAACCCTGGCGCTCCGCCCTGCCCCCCATGGCGGATGAAGAAAGCACCATGCTGGACTTCACCGCCGCTACGCGCACCGAAGCCAGCCGCCTGAGCTGCCAGATCGTGCTGGACGAATCGATGGACGGGCTGACGGTGGACTTGCCGAAGAGTCAGTATTGAAAGATTTGAAGCGCGACAGATGACGGCTGCAACCCACAAAGCAGCCTGACTGAGCCTGCGAAGGAAGTACGCAGCGCCTCGCAGTTCATTGAGCCCACAGCTGCCTGGGCTGCATCAGCACCCGGCCGAGGTACGGGTTGTTCAGCAGCAGCTGGTCGCCTGTGATCAGAGCGGCATGGGGTTCGCATGCCAACAGGTCCCACAGGTGCGAATCGCCGGCGTCCGGCGCAGTCATTGCCGATGATGGGCTTGGCGGATCCCGCCAGACGGCATTGGCCGTGATCGTCGCCAGCAACTCGTCCACCTGCGCCTCGGCCAGGCCGTGGCGCTGCACCAGCCGCGGCCGCAGCAGCACCGCACGGTATTCGGCCAGGAGCGCAGGCGACAGCAAGAACATCAGGCTGCCGTCCAGCATGGCACCCAGCGTGCGGGCGGTAGGGCTGTCGACCTGCGCCGTCAGCACGGCCGCCACCAGCACATTGGTATCCACTACCCACAGCCGACTCATGCTGCGGTGCCGTCGGGCGCACGCTCCTCGCGTGCACGGTGGCGGCGTGTTTCCTCCATCGCAAGCGCAATGGCATCGGCCTCATCCATACCAGCCTGCTGTCGTGCCCTGGCCACCAAATCGCGGGCCGATGTCATGGGCTTGATGCCACGCAGCAGCAAGCCCTCTTCAATGATCTTGCCAATCGAACGCCCCTGCCGCGCCGCGGCCTCCTTCAGGGCCTGGTGCAGGGCGTCGTCCAATGTGATGGTCAGTCGGGTCATCTGTGGAGCTCCGGCGGGTGTCCGATCGTCCGCATCTTATCAACATAACACCAAATCACCAAATCACCAATTCACCACTTAAGACGACTACCACTTCTGGCTCCCCCAATTCGAAACCCGCGTGGTATGCCAGCGCCTTCCACCAGGATGTGGCCGGCAGTGTGCGGGGCGCGGGGCGCGGTCCAGGAATACCCAGTCGGCGGCACGGCCGCGTTCGATGAAGCCGCAGTTCTGCCAGATCGCGCTGGACGCGTCGATGGACGGACTGACGGTGGATTTGCCGAAGAGTCAGTACTGAGCGCTGGGCAGGTTCACTGCACCACCACCGGCACTTCCATCGCCGGCGGGGCGTTGCGAGTGCGGCTGGAGCGGACCACGCCGTCAATCATGACCATGCCCACGCCAGGCAGGTCGCCAAGCTGGATGCTTTCCAGCAGGGTGCGGCCGGCGGTGTGCTGGGCGACATGTCAGACCACACATCCGGCCAACCGTACAAGTGCCTCGGCTGAAAGCCTGAATGACAGGCGATCCTCAACCAGTCGGCCACCAAGTGAGTCGTAGAACCTGATGCCTCGCAGATTTGAGGCCTTGACACTCCAGTCCATCCGACCACAGCCGGAGCGAACGGCGTAATCCGCCGACCGCTGCATCAAGAGCTTGCCGACGCCTGCTCCCCGGCAAGCAGAGCGCACAAAGAGTTCCTTCAGAAGGCACTGCTTGCGGTTATGCGGGTCGGGCTCCACCACGGAATGCATGAGCAGCAATGCTGCGAAGCCCAGTACCTGATGCTGCTCGTCAACGGCCACGAGCAGACAGAGACCAGACTGCTGAAGCAGGTTCTCAAACAAATGGCTCCGAATCGCATCTGGTGAGGCAGTCGGCGGCTGGTTGTAGAAAGCATGAAGTTCAATCAACAGCGCGACGAGAGACTCATGCTCATCCGGCGAGACTGGCTTGACTTCGACGGGCATGGCGAAGGCCTCCCTTTTCTGCACCTGCGAGCCCAACCGATCCTGAGTGTTACCCCGCGGTAGTCAGCAAAGCACCTCTGTGTGCAACTCACGCTCTGCGTTCGACGCCAGCAGGTTGACCAAACCCCGGTCCAGGGTCAGCAATCTCATGCCATTGCGTATCGCGGCCGTGAGCACGTAGGCGTCCGTGACCTGACGATGGCCGACCACGCCGCCAGTGCAACAGGACAGCACATCGGTGAAGTCGAAGTCCAGCGAGACGAAGCGGTGGCCGGGATGCGCCAAGTTGCATTCCAGTGCTTGCGCAAGTTCGGCAATTAACGCGCCTGTGGCCAACGCGGGCTGGCTGAGCACCCGCACGAACCCGGCCTGGGTCAGTGCGCAGGTGGCCCAAGCGGCACGACCGCGACGCCGGAACCAGGACACCATCTCGCGATGCCGCTCATGCCCTTCCCAGCCGAGGGCGATCAGCGCATTGACACAAGGAGACATGGGGTCACGACATGGCCGTCAAGGCAGACGTTCGATCAGGTCCTTGACCTTCGCCGAGCCCACCTTGGGCCTGTCCGGCGGCGCGGTGACCACCCAGAGATCGCCTTTCTTCTTCAGGCCGAGGGGTGGCGCGCTGGCACGGCGGATCAGCTCCGACACCGCCTTGCCCAGGCGCTAGGAGCGCGCCTTGGCGTAGTTCTGTGCCAGCGCCGCGGCATCGTCATCCAGGGTGAAAGTGGTTCGCATGGTCGTCTCCGAAACAAGCCCTACAAGTGCGATGCAGTGCAAGTCTCACTGCATCAAATGCTTGCCACTGCATCACGGGAAAGCCGTTCAGCCTCACTGCACCACCACCGGCACCTCCATCGCCGGCGGGGTATTGCGGCTGCGGCCGCAGCGGACCACGCCGTCGATCATGACCATGCCCACGCCCGGCAGGTCGCCGAGCTGGATGCTCTCCAGCAGGGTGCGGCCGGCGGTGTGCTGGGCGCGGTCCAGGAAGACGAAATCGGCGGCGCGGCCGAGCTCGATGAGGCCGCAGTTCAGGTTGCGCAGGCGCGCGGTGTTGCCGGTGGCAAAGCAGAACACCAGCTCGGCCGGGATGTTGCCCAGGCTGGACAGCAGGGCGATCATGCGCAGCATGCCCAGGGGCTGCACGCCCGAGCCCGCGGGCCCGTCGGTGCCCAGGATCACGCGGTGCGGACACTTCAGCTGCAGCGCCATCTGCGCCGCGGCAATGGCCACTTTCTCGTTGCCGTTGTGCACGATCTCGATGGCGCGAGAGGACTTCTCGCACAGCTCGCACACATGCGCCTCGGGCAGCGAGGTGTGGCCGCCGTTGATGTGGCCGATGACGTCGGCATCGGCCTCCAGCACCACGTCCTTGTCAATCAGGCCGGAGCCGGGGATGGATGGCCCGCCCGTGTGGATGGTGCTCTGGATGCCGTGCTTGCGCGCCCAGGCTGCCATCTCGCGCGCTTCGTAACCCGCCTTCACCGACCCCAGGCCGATCTCGCCCAGCAGCTTCACGCCAGCCGCGGCCAGCTCGGCGAAGTCGCTCTCCACCATGCCTTTTTCGATGACGGGGGCGCCGGCCAGCACCTTCACGCCGGCGGGGCGGAAGTTGTCGAAGGCGCGCTGCGCCGTGATGGCCAGGGCCTTCAGGCCCACGATGTCCTTGGGGCGGCCGGGCAGGTGCACCTCGCCAGCGGAGATCATGGTGGTGACGCCGCCATTGAGCGTGGAGTCGATCCAGCCGAGCTGGTTCTGGCGCGGCGTCCAGTCACCGAAGACCGGGTGCACGTGGCTGTCGATCAGCCCCGGGGCCACGCAGGTGCGGCGGGCGTCGATCAGCAGGTCCGGCTGCTCGGTGTTGCAGTCAGCCTCCTTGCCCACGGCCACGATGCGGCCCTGGTCGCACACGATGGTGTCAGCCTCCAGGATGGGACGGTCGATGTCACCCGACAACAGCAGGCCGATGTTCTTGATGACAACCTTGCCGGAAGTGGCGGTGGCGGCGGCTTCGGCCATGGAGGGCTCCTTGTGGGATGGGGTGAGGCGGCGAACAGGCGCGAAACGGATGAAGGCGGGGATGGAGGCGTGGGATCGAAAAGAGGTGGCCGCTTGAGTGAGCCGAGTGGGTCAGGCGGAGGTGTGTGAGCCACTCACCAGCACGGTGCGCAGCACCGCGTCAGTGATGAACTGCTGCCAGTGCGCCAGAGCCGCCGGTTCTTCAAGCGCCTCACCCAGAAACGCCGACAGCGTGTAGCGGTTGGACAGATAGAAGTAGCCCATGGAGGCGATCATGAGGTAGACATCTCGGGCACGCAAGCCGGGCCTGAACAGGCCGGCCTGCACGCCGCTGCCGAGCACGCGCGACAGCACTTCCAGGGCCGGAGAGGAATACTCGCCCGCCCGCGTGGACTTACCGATGTGGCGCCCGCGGTGCAGGTTCTCGCTGTTGAGCAAGGTGATGAACTCGGGGTGCTTCTGATAGTAGCCCCAGATGAAGGCAATCACGTCGCGCAGGGCCTGCACGGGCTGGGTCAGGTCCAGCGCCAACTTCGCCTCGGCCTCATTGAAGCGGCGGTAGATCTCCTCGATGACCGCGACGAACAGCGCCTCCTTGCTGCCGAAGTAGTAATAGATCATCCGGTCGTGCGACTTGGCCGCACGCGAGATCTGCTCCACCCTGGCGCCGGTGAGGCCTTGCTTGCCGAAAACCTTGATGGCCGCCTTCAGCAGCGTCTCGCGTGTGGCCTGCGCCGACTGCTCGCGAACGCCTGCCTTGCGAGCCGAGGCCGGCTCGCGAACGCCGGCTTTGCGTGCCGTTGCCGGCTCGCGTGACCCCGCCTTTCGGGCCGTGGCGGGCTTGCGGACGGTGGGCATGGCCGGCGGCGCGGGGTCTGGCGGCGGGTGTGGCGGGCGGGGCTTACTGGTCGACGAAGGCCCGCTCGATGACGAAGTCGCCTGGCCTGCTGGTGCTGCCTTCGGCAAAGCCGCGCTCTTCCAGCAGCGTCTTGAGCTCACGCAGCATGGCCGAGCTGCCGCAGATCATGGCGCGGTCCGTGGCCGGGTCCAGGTCTGGGCCGCCCACCAGGCGGGCGAGTTCGCCGCTGCGGATCAGGTCCGGGATGCGGCCCATGGTGGGGAAAGGCTCGCGCGTGACGGTGGGCACGTAGCGCAGCTGCGCGCTGACCATTTCGCCCAGAAACTCGTGACGCGGCAGTTCTTCGGTGAGGTACTGGCGGTAGGCCAGCTCCGCCACCTCGCGCACGCCGTGCACCAGCACCACCTGCTCGAAGCGCTCGTACACCTCCGGGTCGCGCACGATGGACATGAAGGGGGCCAGGCCCGTGCCGGTGGACAGCAGGAACAGCCGCTTGCCGGGGTTGAGGTAGTCGGTCACCAGGGTGCCCGTGGGCTTGCGGCCGACGACCACCGTGTCACCCGGCTGCAGGTGCTGCAGGCGCGAGGTGAGCGGGCCGTCGGGCACCTTGATGCTGAGGAACTCCAGGTGCTCCTCGTAGTTGGCGCTGGCCACGCTGTAGGCCCGCAGCAGCGGCTTGCCGTCGACCATCAACCCGATCATGGTGAAGTGGCCGTTGGAAAAGCGCAGCGCCGGGTCGCGCGTGGTGGTGAAGCTGAAGAGGCGATCGGTCCAGTGGTGGACGGTGAGCACGCGCTCATGGAGAAAGGCACTCATTTCAGAACCCCCGGCCGTTCAGACAGACCAGCAAAGCCCCTTGGGGAACAACAAAGGCAGCAAGCGCGGGGGCAGTCCCATATGGGTAATCACCCCGTTGCGATGACGACTCAAGTGCGATAGATTGGATTTTCATGTAGCAAACACAACATTTTCGTGAAGTGAATGCTACACGGGCTGACCCCATCGATCAACCGCATGAGCGACCTCATCAGGCCAGACGGAACGCAGCAGCAAGCGCAGGACGCCGCGCGCCCGCAGGTGCTGGAGAAGTCGCGCCCGCGCAGCGAGCGCATGGCAGCCGACAAGATCGAGTGCAACGCCTGCCCCGTGCTGTGCCAGATCTCCCAAGGCAAGGTGGGCGCCTGCGACCGTTACGCCAACCAGGGCGGCACGCTGGTGCGGCTGGACCCGGTGCTCATCCTGCAGCGCGGGCTGGTTAGCGACGCAGCCGAGGCCGACGCCCCCGTGGTGCCCTTTCTGGACGCCCCGGCCGACCCCGGCACCGGTGGCCTGCTGCACGCGCCTGAGGTCTTCGTCACCGGCGTGGGCTCGTCCACCACCTACCCCGACTACAAGCCCGCGCCTTTCATCGTCTCCTCGCAGCACGAGGGGGTGGACATGGTCACGGTGGTGACGGAAGGCATCTTCAGCTACTGCAGCTTCAAGGTGAAGATCGACACCGACCGCTGGCTGGGCCCCGAGCAGGCCACCGTGCGCTGCAAGGGCGAGGCGGTGGGCCACGTCACGACGGCCGAGTACGGCTCGCAGATGCTGTCCCTGGGGGGCGTGCACCACATCACCGGCGGCTCCAAGAAGGAAGGCCGCGTCACCTGCGACATGATGATGGCGCTGGGCAACCGGGAGGCCGTCGAGCTGGAGATCGAAGGCTGCGCACAGCTGCTGCTGCAGGCCGGCCGCGCGCCCGTGGTGAACGGCGTGGAAGAACAGCGCATGCGTGTGGGCTGTGGCTCGGCGGCAGTGGGCATCTTCGCGCAGCAGTGGTACGGCCACGTGGACGAAGTGGTGGTGGTGGACGACCACATCACGGGCGTGCTGTCCGAGCACCAGGCCGGCCGCTGCCTGGACATGGTGCCTTCGGGCATCCGCATCCGCGGCCGCCGCAGCACGCCCGGACGCTATTTCCAGGTGGCCAACCCCGGCACCGGCTGGGGCGGCACCGACCTGACCGACCCCATGGACATCATTGAAGGCTGGGACGCCAAGGTGGCCTATCCGGGCCTGCGCCTGCTGATGACCTCCACCACGGGCGAGCACTGCGCCTGGTACGTGCTGGACGAGCAACTGGTGCCACGCCCGGCCCCCATGCCCGAGGCCGTGGC
>Ga0209985_10003600_pt1 | contig 13082 bp, 10 predicted proteins | sample NOAtaG_FD_187305 | JGI IMG/M metagenome (GOLD analysis project Ga0209985, IMG submission 187305) | Freshwater lake microbial communities from Lake Erie, under a cyanobacterial bloom - NOAA_Erie_Diel6S_1000h metaG (SPAdes) (version 2) | ecosystem: Environmental > Aquatic > Freshwater > Lake ...
CTCCGCTCGGCGCCAACGAGATCGCCTTCCTCGTCGCCATGTTCACGGCGCCGTCGCAGGTTCCCTACGACATCCAGCGCGGCAGCCCGCTCGACGGCGCGCTCGTCGACATCCGGCCGTGGTTCAATCTGGCGGCGTACAAGAAGGCCTCGATGCAGATCGACACCGTGCGCTCGCGCGCGCAGCGCACCGCAAGCTCGGCGATCCCGATCAACGACGAGCGCGCCTTGGCGGCCAACGAGCAGGAAACGGCCGTCACCTGGCTCGATGTCACCGTGCCGGTCGACATCGAGTCGCGGGCCCGCGACGCGGCAGCCGACCACAAGCGGATGCTTGCCCTCGTGTCGCCGCCCGCGACGGCTTCGCGCAAGCGGCCGTAGGCATCCACATGCCGGGCATCAGCGGATGAACCGCAGGTTTCCGAAGTCGGGCATGACCGCAGGACCGTCTTCGGTCGGCGGCACCGGCGCGGGGAAGTACACGCTCCACGCCTTGCCGAGCAGCAGTTCGCGCGGCACGATGAACGGATCGGTTTCGCCGAAGATCTCGGTGACGAGCCGGCTCGGGCGGCCCCAGAGCCGCGAGTCGCGGCTGAACGCGCTGTTGTCGCCGCACATCACGAACTGGTCGGCCTTCAGCTGCGCCGGATTGCGGAAGTCGGTGCCGAACGCAGGGCCCACGATCGCGGCGCCGTTCTGCGGAGGCTGCGCAAGCTCGCTCGTGTTGAGGGTCTCGGGGCGGTAGTAGAGGTCGCGGTCGACGCGCACGCGATGAAGCTCGAGCGCCGAGCCCTTCGTCGTGAACGCAAGCTGCGGCGGCGTCGGCTGCTGGAACACGGGCTGCGCCACATAGTCCTCGACCGTGCGCCCGTAGAACGACGAACGCAGGCGGTCCTCGAGCGACGCGAACTTGTCGTCGAGCTGCACGATCTCCCGATCGTTCACCCAGAGCGACAGCCGCTGGTCGACATGCCAGCACTCGATGGCGAACGGCTTGCCGGCCGCGGGCGGCGTGAACGGCACCGAGGTCTCGGCGAGCACCTTCACCGGATCGCGCGGATCCTCGGGCTGCGCCTCGATGCGCAGGGTCGCCTTGCCGTCGCCGATGATGAACTTCATCAGGCGGCGGCGCGTCGTCAGCGTGTACTCGGCCACCAGCGACTCGGGAGTCTTCGCATCGATCGCGGCGCAGAAGCGCACATCGCTCACGGCGTAGCGGCGCACCGGCGGCTGCGGGCGGAGCATGTTGTAGCTGCCCCAGTCGGTGATCGGCAGGCGCTCCCAGCGCCACTCGAGTGCGGCAGGCCCGTCGCCGTCGTGCGTCCAGATGCGGCGGTTGTCGGATTCACCGAGATCGAAGCCCTTCGCCTCGAACGGCGGGCCCGGCCACCGCTGGTTGAGCAGCTTCGAGAGCTCGGTCGGGTCGATCGGCTCGTAGTCGGAGTCGTAGATCCGCTGCCAGACCGCGCGCTGCACATGCTCGGGCTTGCGCGCGATGGCGAACTGCGAGCGGTCTGCGCCGAGCGGCGCGGTGAACACATCGCCGTCGAGCATCAGGAGCTGCTCGTCCGGAAGCCCGACGAGGCGCTTGATGAAGTTCGCGGCATCGCCGCTCGGGTCGGTGGGATTCTTGAAGACGACGACATCCCAGCGCTCTGGTTCCTGCAGCGCGTACAGGAACTTCAGCACGAGGACGCGGTCGCCCATGCGCATCTTCGCGCGCATCGACGAACCCGACATCGATCCGACGCCCGAGTCGATCGACACCATCGGATCGGCGAGCGCCCAGTTGTAGTTGGCGTAGCTCGGATCGAACGCAGGCTGCACATCGAGCGGATACGAGTAGCCCGTGATCGGGCTCGTGAAGCGCGCATGCTGGCCCATGAGCGTCGGCGCCATCGACCCCGTGGGGATCACGAAGCCTTCGGTCACGAAGCTGCGCACCGCCATCGCCAGCGCGAAGGCGATGATGAGCGACTGCAGCGTCTCGGGGATGCTTGTTTCCGGGTTCGGCTTGTCTTGAACGCTCTTCATCGGAGAATGAATCGGCTCTCTGGTCGCGTGGATGCAGCGTGTGGACGCATGAATCCGCGGTCGTGCGGTTCAGTGTCCTAGGTCAACCCTTCCGGTCGATCCTTCCGGTCAACCCTTCCATCAACGATCGCCCGGTGGCGGTGCGCCACCCCCGTCGCCGCGGGCCTGACCGTCGGGTCCGCCGCCGCCGCGCTTCTTGCGCCGTCTGCGGCGGCGCTTGCGACGCTCGCCCTCGCCGGGCTGGCCGCGATCGCCCGACGGAGCGGCGGTTCCCGAGTCGACGGCGTCAACGGAGTCGTCCCCGCCGTCGTCGCTCTCGTCGCTGTCGTCGCTGTCCCCGTCGCTCAAGTCCCCGTCGCTCAAGTTGTCGCGGTCGGCCCCGCCCATCGCGATGGCCGGCGTCGCGCCAGGCGCGCCACCCGATGCAACGGGTGCGTTCGGATCCGCCGGGTTTCCGCCACCCTTCTTCTTGCGGCGGCGACGGCGCTTCTTCTTCGTCGCGCCATCGGCGGCGGCGGCGCTTGCCTCGCCCGCATCCGCCGGTTGCGCCGCAGCCGCACCCTCGACGGGCGCCGCCTTCGGCCCGCCCGCCTTCTCGCGGTAGCGGTCCTGCTTCGCCAGCTTCTCGCCGCGCTCGGCCGCAAGCTTCTGCTTCACGGCGCGCATGCTCATGCCGCGCATCGGGTCGCTCGACGCGACCTCGCCCGGCTTCGGGCACTCGTTCGGATCCATCAGGTCCTCGACGGCCACCGCGATCTCGCGGCCGTATCCGCCATCGGGCGCGTCGAGCTGGACGAGCACCAGCTGCACGAGGATCTTCGAGTCGACGACGATGCCGGGGCCTTCGGGCGTGCCGACGCGCGTCTTGTTCTTCGGAAGGCGCTTGCGCAGCTCCTCGTAGGTCGCGTCCTCGTAGCGCAGGCAGCACATGAGGCGCCCGCAGCGGCCCGAGATCTTCAGCGGGTCGAGCGTCGCCTTCTGGATCTTCGCCGACTTCATCGAGATCGGCTTGAGGACCTTGAGGAAGTTCTTGCAGCAGCAGTGCTGGCCGCAGCGCTCGTAGTCGGCCACAAGACGCGCCTCGTCGCGCGCGCCGACCTGGCGCATCTCGATGCGGCAGCCGTACTCGCGGGCAAGCGCCTGCGCGACCTCGCGGAAGTCGATGCGCTCGTCGGACAGGTAGTAGACAAGGAGGAGCGTCTCGTCGAGCGTGAGCTCGAGGTCGACGATCTTCGCGGGGAACTTGTGCGACGCTGCGATCTCGCGCACGCGGCCGAGCGCGGCGCGCGCCTTGTCGGCGCAGGCGGTGGCGCGGTTCAGGTCCTCGACCGACGCGACGCGCAGCACTTCGCCGTTGGTCTGGAACGGATACTCGCGGCCGCCCGAGTTCTCGATGTAGTCGAGCATCTCCGAGCGCGACACGCTCTTGCCGCAGCCCGAGTTCGAGCAGGTCGTCGTGAGCATCTCGGCGATCTCGATCGCGCGGAAGGTGCGCACGACGAGCTTCGATCCGCAGCCCGGCTTCGCGTCGCCGCGGTACGGATACTCGCCGACGAGCTTCATGCGCCCGAACTTCACGACGATCGAGGTCGGCGGCTTGAGCCGCGCGTAGATCTCCTCGTCCGTCAGGCCGTCGCGGAACTTCGGATCCGCGTCGCGTTCAAAGATTGGCAGAGGCACGATCGACATCGGCGCAGAGTGTAGCGGCGAATCGCGCCTTCCAAGAATCGCGGCCGCGAGCCCGTCGGGTCGGGGTCGACGGCCTCAGCGGATAAAGCGCAGGTTGCCGAAGTCGGGCATGACCGCGGGCATCGAATCGCTCGGCGCGACGGTCGCGGGGAAGAACACGCACCATGCCTTCCCGGTCAGCAGCTCGCGCGGCACCACGAAGGGGTCGGCCGAACCGGTCAGTTCGCCGACGAGCGGGCTCGGACGCCCGAGCAGGCGCGAATCGCGGCTGAACGCGCTGTTGTCGCCGCACATCATGAACTGGCCGTCCTTGATCTGCGCGGGATTGCGGAAGTCGACGCCGAACGCCGGGCCCGTGATCGCAGGTCCGTTCTGCGGCGGCTGCGCCACGGGATCGGTGTCGAGCATGGCGGGCCGATAGTAGAGATCGCGGTCGACGCGCACGCGGGAAAGCCGGAGCGGCGAACCCTTCGTCGCGAACGAAAGCTGCGGCGCCATCGGCTGCGCCGTCATCGGGTTCGCGACATATTGCTCGAGCGGCGTCGTAGGGAACGAGGCGCGCTGGCGGTCCTCGAGCGATGCGAAGGCGTCGTCGAGCCGCACGAGCTCGACGCCGTTCACCCAGAGCGAGAGCCGCTGGTCGACATGCCAGCACTCGATCGCGAACGGCCTGCCGGCCGCCGGCGGCGTAAACGGCACGGACGCTTCGCCGAGCACCTTCGCGGGCTCGCCCGCCGCGGCGGGCTGCGCCTCGATGCGCAGCGTCGCCTTTCCGTCGCCGAGCGCGAAGCGCATGGCGCGGCCGCGCGTCGAGAGCGTGTACTCGGCCGCAAGCGACGCGGGCGAATCGGCGTCGATCGACGCTGCGAAACGCACATCGCTCACCGCGTACCGCGGCACGGGCATCCCCTGCCTCAGCAGGTTGTAGCTGCCCCAGTCCGTGATCGGCAGGCGTTCCGAGCGCCATTCGAGCGTGGCGGGGCCATCGCCATCCTTCGTCCAGATGCGGCGGTTGTCCGACTTGCCGAGATCGAAGCCCGTCGCCTCGAACGGCGGCCCGGGCCACGGGCGATTGAGCCGCTTCGAGACCTCGGCGACATCGATGGGCTCGTAGTCCGAGTCGTACACATGCTGCCAGATCGCGCGCTGCACATGCTCGGGCTTGTGCGCGATCGCGAACTGCGAGCGATCGGCGCCGAGCGGCGCGGTGAACACATCGCCGTCGAGCAGGAGCACCTGCTCGTTCGGAAGCCCGACGAGGCGCTTGATGTAGTTCACGGCCTCGCCGGCCGGATCGCTTGGATTCCGGAACACCACCACATCCCAGCGCTCGGGCTCGTACAGCGGGAACAGGTACTTGAGCACCAGGATCCTGTCGCCGGGCCGCGAGCGCTGCAGCACGGCGGCGGTCGACACCGAGGCCACGGCCGTGTCGACCGAGACCATCGGGTCCGCGACGCCCCACGGCCGCTGTGCGAAGGCCGGGTCGTAGGCGGGCATCGTGTCGAACGGATACGAGTAGCCGGTGATCGGGCTCGCGAGCCGGGCGTGCTGCCCCATCAGCGTCGGTGCCATCGAGCCGGTCGGAATGACGAAGGTCTCGAACACGAAGCCGCGGAAGGCCATCGCGATCGCGAAGGAGGAGATCATCCCTGCAAGCGTTTGCGCGGCGCTTGATCTCTCAGCGGGAGGCAGGGTGGTGTCGTGCATCGATCCTCCGAATCGCCGGCCCCGCTCAGTCGCCGTACGCCTCTTCGCCGTCGGCGTCGCCAGTCTCCTGGCCAGCGCGCTTGCGCGAGGCAAGCTCGGCGGGCGTCAGGCGCTTGCGCGCCGAGAACACGAGCTTGATCGGCACCTCTGAGAACGGCAGCTGCTCGTGCAGCTGGTTCTTGAGGTACCTCTCGTAGGCGCCCTCGAAGAGCTCGGGCTTGTTGACCACGATCGCGATCGTCGGCGGGTTGGTCGCGATCTGCGAGACATAGTAGATCTTCGCCTTGGTGCCGAGCTTCGAGCTCGGGCCGCGGTCGGAAAGGATGCCCTTGATGACCGCGTTGAGCCGGCCGGTCGTCTCGCGGTGATGCGCCTGCCCGAAGAGGTTGCGGCACACCTTCACGACCGCGTCGACGCCCTCGCCCTTGGCGGCCGAGAGGAAGACGAGCGGCGCGAACTCGAGCGCGAAGAGCTCCTGCGTCAGGTAGTCGATGTAGTCGCTCGTCTTGAGCTTCGACTCGACGAGGTCCCACTTGTTGACGGCGATGACGGTGGGCTTGTGCTGGTTGATGAGCTCGAGCGCGAGGCGCTTCTCGACCTGGGTGACCGGCTCGCGCGCGTCGAGGAGCAGCACGCACACATCGGCGCGCTCGATCGCGGCCTTCGCGCGCTGGTGCGAGTAGTACTCGATGTCGTCGACCCAGCTCTTGCGCTTGCGCACGCCGGCGGTGTCGATCGCGACGAACGCGTGGCCGTCCATCTCGAAGCGCACATCGATCGAGTCGCGCGTGGTGCCGGCGATCTCGCTCACGATCACGCGCGGTTCGCCCGCGAGCGCGTTGATGAGCGTCGACTTGCCCGCGTTGCGGCGGCCGACGATCGCGATCTTCATCTCGGGGGGTGCGACCGGCTCGACCCACTCGGGCAGGCGGTTCCAGATCTCCTCGAGGAACGCGCGCTTGCCGAACGCGCTCGACGCGCTCGTCATCACGGGTTCGCCGAAGCCGAGGCGCGACGCGTCCTGCGCGGCGGCGATCCAGCTGTCGTCGTCGACCTTGTTCGCGACGAGAAGCACGCGGTCGGCGCGGCCGGTCTCGCGGACGAGCCGCGCGATGCGCTCGTCGAGCCCCGTGACGCCCGTCTGGGCGTCGATCACGAACAGAATGAGCGTGGCGCGCTCGATGCCCGCCTTGATCTGCGCCTCGATCTCGGGCGTGAGGCGGGTGAGGTCCTCGCCCGCGTCGTCGAAGCGGCCGCCCTCGGCCATGTACACGCCGTAGCCGCCCGTGTCGACGAGTTCGGCGAGCTTCGGCGCAGCGTCGCGGGAGCGGTCGTACGGAAGGTCGGTCGGCGGGAGGATCTCGACCAGCTGCGACACGCGGTCGCGCGTCGTGCCCGGGGTCGGGTCGACGATCGACACGCGGCGTCCGACGAGCCGGTTGAAGAGGCTCGACTTGCCGACATTCGGCCGTCCGACGATCGCGATCTGCGGAAGTGACATGAGCCCCGCATACTACGCGAGAAGCGATTTCCCCGTCATTTCCGCGGGCTTCGCGAGGCCGATCATGTCGAGAAGCGTGGGGGCGAGGTCGCCGAGCCGGCCGTCGCCGCGGAGCGACCGTCCGCGGAATTCCGCGCCTACGACCGAGCAGGGCACGGTGTAGTTGGTGTGCGCGGTGTGCGGGCAGTTCCCGCGCGCGTCCCACATCTCCTCGGCGTTGCCGTGGTCGGCGGTCACGATCGCGCTGCCGCCGCGGGCGAGCGCCGCGTCGAGGATCGCGCCGACGCACTGGTCGACGACCTCGACCGCCTTGGTCGCGGCCTCGAGGCTGCCGGTGTGGCCGACCATGTCGCCGTTGGCGAAGTTCACGATGATGACGGGCTCGCAGTCGGCGGCCGCGATGCGCGCGAGCACCGCGTCGCGCACGCCTGCGGCGCTCATCTCGGGCTTCAGGTCGTAGGTCGCGACCTCCTTCGGGCTCGGCACGATCGTGCGGGTCTCGCCCGGGAACGGCTCCTCGCGGTAGTCGTTGAAGAAGAAGGTCACATGCGGGAACTTCTCGGTTTCCGCGCAGCGGAACTGCCGCACGCCGTGCGCCGACAGCCAGTCGCCGAGGATGTTCTTCATCTTGGGCGGCCGGCGGAACACGACCTCGACGGGGAGGCCCTTCTCGTACTCGGCGAGGGTTGCGAAGAAGAGGTCGGCGAGGCGGGTGCCGCGGTCGAAGCCGCCGATCGCGCGTCCGTCGGGGGTGGTCTTCGCGCCCTCGACCTTCTGCCACGCCGCGTCGTCAAGGACGAACGCCTTCGTGATCTCGCGCGGGCGGTCGCCGCGGAAGTTGAAGAAGAGGACGGCGTCGCCCGGCCTGATGCGGCTCGCCGCGATCGCGGCGGCGTCGCGGCCGACCGCCGTCGGCAGGATGAACTCGTCGCCCCCGCGCGAGGCGTCGGACGGCGCCTTGTAATACGAGTCGACGGCGTCGAGGGCGGTCGGCGCCGTGCGGGCGACCGGCGCGGTCAGGGCGCGGTAGGCGGCCTCGACCCGCTCCCAGCGGTGGTCGCGGTCCATGGCGTAGAAGCGACCCACCACCGTTGCGATCGAACCGAGGCCCGTTGCTGCAAGATGCGCCTCGAGCGAACGGATATAGCCCGGGGCGGAGGTCGGCGCGGTGTCGCGGCCGTCGGTGATCGCATGGATGAAGAGGCGCCCCGGGGCGACCCCGGCGCCCTTCGCGAAGTCGACCAGCGCGAGGACATGCGCCAGATCGCTGTGCACCTGCCCGTCCGACACGAGGCCGAGGTAGTGGAGGTTGCCGCCCGTGCGCTTCATGTGCGCGACCGCGGCCAGGAGCGTCGGATGCGTGGCGAGCTCGCCGCCGCGGATCGCGTTCGTGATCCGCATGAGCTCCTGGTCGACGATGCGCCCGGCGCCGATGTTCTGGTGGCCGACCTCGGAATTGCCCATGACGGGTCCGTCGGGGCCGACCGGCAGGCCGACATCCTCGCCGCTCGTCCTGATCAGCGCGCGCGGGTAGTCGCGGGCGAGCGCGTCGTCGACGGGAGTGTTCGCGCGCTTCACCGCGTTGGTCGCATCGCGCTCCGGGTAGGGCGACTGCCCCCAGCCGTCGCGAACGATCAGGACGCACGGCGTGTTTCGAAGTGTCGGCGCGGTCGTCATGCGCGAAGCCTACGCGCTCCTCCTCTTGTGCGCATCGGGGAGCGTGGCTACTCTCCCTGCATCTCGATGCCGGGCGCCTCCAAAGCCATGTCGACGAAGATGAAGGCCGCAGTTCCTGCGGTGGGAGTTGCCATGCCCGACACTCGCACGCTGCGCGAGCGCTACGACGATGTGAAGTCACGCGTCGCGCGCGCCGCCGAGAAGAGCGGCCGACGCCCGAGCGACATCATGCTCGTCGCCGTCACGAAGTACGCGTCGATCGAGGACATCCGCGAGCTGGTGACGCTTGGCCATGTCGATCTCGGCGAGAACCGCGTGCAGCAGATGGTGCAGCGCGCGGCGATCATCGACGAGTTCAACGCGCGTCGCGCCGAGCGCGGCGGAACGGCGACGCCCGTGCGCTGGCACATGATCGGCACGCTCCAGCGCAACAAGGTCAAGCAGGCGATCCAGGTCGCGCGGCTGATCCACTCGGTCGATTCGCTGCGCCTCGCCGAAGAACTGCAGGAGTACGCCGAGGCTGCGGCCGCGGCGCCCGGTGGCGAGAAGTTCGGACCCGTCGATGTGCTCGTCGAGGTGAATGTGTCGGGCGAGGCGTCGAAGCACGGCGTGGCGCCCGCTGCGGCGCGGCATCTCGTCGACATGATCGACACGATGGTGGCGCTGCGCCCGCGCGGCCTGATGTGCATGGCGCCGAACACGGGCAGCCTCGAGGACGCGCGCCGCACCTTCACGCGCTGCAAGGAGCTCTTCGACGAGATCCGCGCGCTGGGCGTCGGCGGCGAGCGCTTCGACATCCTGTCGATGGGCATGAGCGGCGACTACGAGGTCGCGATCGAGTGCGGCTCGAACCTCGTGCGCGTCGGCAGCGCGATCTTCGGCGAGTCGAAGGACGCGGCCGAGGATCCGAACGAATCCAGCGAAGAATCCGGCGGCTAGCAGGCCGTCGACACGATTTCTCTCTCCCCCCGACTGCGCGCACTCACTCCGACAGTGCGCGCGGTCGTGTTTTTGCGGTCGCCGCTGCGGCGGCTCCCTCTGGCGGTCAGGCCGCGGAGTGAATCCGCGGCCTGCCTGGTGCGCGTGGGGTGATCGATGAGATGGTGCTGCTCGCACCAAAGGGAGCCGCCGCAGCGGCGACCGCTCAACCCACGCCCTTCGACCACGCGGCCTTCAGACGCGACTGCGCCTCGTCGCCCGCGATGATGCGCGCGCTGATCTCGGCGGCTTCGTCGGCGATCGCGTCGTCGAGCGAACCGTCGAGCTCGTTGAGCCAGTGCTTCGTGGCCGCGAGCGCCTTTGGCCCGCCCTTCGCGAGCCGCTCGGCGAGCGACTGCGCGGTCGCCGCGAGTTCGCCTTCCGCGACCAAGTGCGTCGCGAGCCCGCGGCGGAAGCCCTCCTCGCCGCCCATCGTGCCGCCCGCAAGCAGCATCGCGCGCGCGGCGCCGGCGCCGATCTTCTTCATGAGCCACGGCGCGACGACCGCCGGGCAGATGCCGAGATCGACCTCGGGATAGCCGAGCTTCGCCTCGGGGTGCGTGATCGCGAAGTCGCACACGACCATCAGTCCGCAGCCGCCGCCGATCGCAGCGCCCTGGACGCGCGCGATCGTGGGGATCGAGAGCCGCCGGATCGCGCGCGAGGTGCGCGACAGCGCGCGCAGCATGTCGCCCATCGCGACGGGGTCGTCGGCGACGGCCTTCAGGTCCATGCCCGCGCAGAAACTCTTGCCTTCACCGCCGAGGATGAGGACGCGCGCCGACGCATCCTTCGCGACCGCGTCGACCGCAGCGCCGAGCGCCGCGATGAGTTCGCGCGACAACGCGTTGCGGGCCTCCGGGCGCGCGAGTTCGATGGTGTGAATGCCATTGGCGACGCTGTGCTTGACGAGCATGGCCGAAAGCGTAGCAAGCGCGCGGGACGCTATCTTTCCCTCATGCTCCCCTACGAAACCCGCGACGGCGTGCATGTCATGTTCCTCCAGCCGAACCCCGAGAAGCCGCGTGGCGGCGTCGTGGTGCTCGATGCGTGGCTGATCGGGGAGATCAAGGCGACGCTCGCGAAGATCGCCGCGGAGAAGCCGAAGGGGTTCGTCCTCGCAAGTGCGTCGCAGCGCGTGTTCGTGGCGGGCGCCGATCTCGCGGAGATCGACGCGCTCGACGACGCCGGGCTCCACGCGTATCTCAAGGCGGGCGCGGAGGCGTTCGCGATGATTCCCGCGCTTGGCTGCCCGAGCGCGGCCGCGATCCACGGCGCGACGCTCGGCGGCGGGCTCGAGATCGCGATGCACTGCGACGCGCTCGTCGCGGCCATGCCGGCGGAAGGCGGCAAGCCGTGGCAGGTCGGTCTGCCCGAAGCCGGCCTCTGCATTTGCCCAGGCTGGGGAGGCACGCAGATGCTGCCTGCGCGCATGCTCCCGGCGCTTGCGATCGAGCGCACCGCGACCGGCCAGACCTGGCCGTGCGGCGAGGCGCCGCAGTGCCTCTTCGATGTGCGCGCGGATGCGGGCAGCGGCGCGGACGGCGCCGTCGCCGCAGCGGTCGCGTGGGTGAAGGCGCAGGACGCGTCGACCGGCTGCTTCGTGTCGATGCACGCGCCGCGCCGCGCGATCTCGCCGAACAACGCGGCCGCGATCACGCCGGTGTGCGACGAACTCGCCGCGAAGGTCGGCGGCACGAAGCACGGCGCCGCATGCCTCGACGCCGTGCGCGTCGGCCTCGCGAACGGCTGGGACGCCGCGCTCGCGTGCGAGCGCGATCACCTCGTGAAGCTGCGCCACACGCCGGAGGCGCGGGCGAAGCTGGATGCGTTCCTGAAGAAGTGAGCGCGCTAACCTCGCTCGCCTCTCCACCAGGCGTCGGGTTTGTAGATGAAGTCTGTCGCGGTTTCGATGCGATTTGGCAGTTGGCTGCGCGCGAGATCGGTCGGGCGTACAGTCCGTATCTCAGTTGCAGCCCTCGCGAGCCCGCGTGACTGACGCCCTGGCTGCGGATTGATGACGACGACTGGGATCGAGAGATCCCGTGAGACCAGTTCTACGGCTCGCCCAAGATCCCCGTCGTTTGAGACGACCGCCGCAGCGCCAAAGCACCGCCGGTGCGCGCGATCGACAAGGTCGACGGCGAGGTTGACGTCGGACCCCTTCTCGATCGTCTGGACGACCTTGACTGGAGGTCCTTCAGTTCCATCGCGCTCGATTCGCGGCAGTGACCGCAGCTGCCGCACATGGTGACCGAGCACCACCTGCGCCGCCTTGGTTGCCGTAAGTGCACGAAACCACATCCCCTGCTTGGTTGCGACACCGACACACCCGTCCCGATCGAGCAGAGGCGCCGTGTAGAGGAACACACCCCCGATCTCTCCGTACCGCCGCGGAAGGATCCGTCCCGCGAGCCTCCGAAGATCGATCCAATGAAGCCCTGTCGGTCTCATCGCGCCAAACTCGAGATTGAACCCATCGATGAACACGTCAATGAACAGCCCCGTGGCTTGATCGCGCACGTGAATTCCTTTCCCCGGCGCGTCGAGGCATAGTCGCTGGAAGGCCGGATTGATTGAGAAAAGCGAAGCCGCCTCGCGGCGGCTTGCGGCCTACCACCGAAGCGGTAGGGGGGTTGAACGCACAGTATAGATGGCTTGCGCGTCGCTCCTCGAATCTCCGCATGTTTTTCAGATCGATTCCTACACGCACCCGCCCCAGCCGGCGAGCACGATCGCGAGGTCGGTGCCGTCGATCGCGCCGTCGTCGTTGCAGTCGGCCTGCGGGAACTTCGCGCCCGGCATGCCCCAGCGCGTGAGCACCGTGGCGAGATCGATGCCGTCGACGGACTGATCGTTGTTCGTGTCGCCCGGGCAGCACGAGCCGCCGTTCTCACAGCAGTCGGGGATGTTGTTGCCGTTCGCGTCGGACAGTTGGCCGGCGCGGATCTGGCCGTAGTCGACGAGGCCGTCGGCGTTGCAGTCGGCGGAGTACTCGATGATGAACGGCAGCGGAGTACCGTCCCAGTTTCCGTTCACCGATGTGTCATCCCATCGCCCCTCGCTGCCGGGGTGCGCGCGCATCACAAGGAAGCGAACATCCGAACCACAACATCCATTGGGCTCATTGATGTCAAAGTTGCTGAAGGTCCAGGGTTCGCCGGTCGCCCAAGTCCACGGGCTTGAGCTGTCTGGGCGAATTCCCCCGATCCAATAGCTATAGATCACGCCTTTGTTGGAGAATGGCAGGCCGAGAGCGGCGATGAAGGCATTCTCCGGTGCCGAAAGAAATGTCGCCAGGTAACCACCTCGCGCGACCGCGGCGGCGTGGGCGGTTGGCGAACTTACAAACTCGTACACCGGCAGATACCAATGCCCATTCCCCCCATCCTCCACACGCCACTGCACCGCGCTCTGCGCGCTCGCGCCCGCCGACACCGCTGCCGCGACACCAATCGCCATCAACTGCTTCATCTCTGGTGACTCCCCTGCTT
>Ga0209985_10003603_pt1 | contig 13078 bp, 10 predicted proteins | sample NOAtaG_FD_187305 | JGI IMG/M metagenome (GOLD analysis project Ga0209985, IMG submission 187305) | Freshwater lake microbial communities from Lake Erie, under a cyanobacterial bloom - NOAA_Erie_Diel6S_1000h metaG (SPAdes) (version 2) | ecosystem: Environmental > Aquatic > Freshwater > Lake ...
GGGTCACGGTTGCGCGAGGCTGCATCGGCAACCCCTGGATCTTCGCCCAAGCTCGCGAGATTTTCGAGGGACGACCACTTCCACCTCCGCCGAGTCTCTTTGAACAGCGAGAGATCATTTTAGAACACTTCCGTTTAGCAGAACAACTTTATGGTCATGAACGAGCGGGTGTCCCGATGCGAAAGTTCGGAATCAAGTATTCACAGCTCCATCCGAACGGCATCGAAGTGCGAACCGAGTTTGCCCGAGTAAAAAATCTGAACGAATGGAAGAACGTCCTGGATAAATGGTACGCGGAAGATCTACCAGGTAACTATCCGAAATTTTCTGAACTTGAGACTGAGTGTGAGTGAACCCGGCGTGAGTGAACCCAGTGTGAGCGAGCCGCATCGAATCTATCTGCGTTCCCATATAGGCTGGAGTTTCGAGCGAACCGAAGAGAGAATCATTGCCCGTAGAACATTTCGACGCTCAGAAGGGCTCGCAGCAGCCAAAAGTGTAGAGCTCGTTATTGAATCCGCACACATGCCTGTGAGTGTACGATTGAATCAAAAGATTTTGAGCGACTCTCGTCAAACATCCCCTTGGCATTGGCCGATTGCCGATTCGCTAGCCCTTTCGAATACGATTGAGTTAGAATGGGAAACTCACGAGCTTACAACTCATCCTCCCTCCTTTGAAGTACGGTTAGAAATATGCGAATCATGAGATTGTTCCCTGCATTGCTGAGTGGCCTATGCGCTTTGAACATGGCGTCCAATACGAATGCACAGGAATCATTCAAGCTAGAGGAACTACTTGCAGCCCGATTGTCGGACGCTGAGCTCGAGCAAGGATGGATTCGTTTGTTTGACGGCCAAACGATGCTCGGATGGAAGGATGCTGGTAAAGCCAATTGGCGCGTGCAAGACGGAGCATTGCAAGCGGACGAGGGCGAAAATGGTCTATTGTGCACGACCGTTCCGTTCAGCAACTATGAACTCACGATCGAATTCAAAGCGGCAGAGAAAACCAATAGCGGCGTTTTTTTGAGAACGCCGTTGAAGCCGAAGGATCCAGCCAAAGATTGCTTTGAGTTGAACATTGCTCCTACGGACAACCCGTTTCCAACGGGCTCATTTGTTTACCGACAAAAGGTATCCGAACAAGTGGCTGCACCGAAAGCGAACGAATGGCATACGTTTCGAGTGCTACTCGACGGAGCGAAAACCTCAGCTTGGTTGGATGGAAAACAAACCGTGCATTACGCCGATACGACGGATCTCAGGTCTGGTTGGATTGGGCTTCAATTTCGCGAGGGGCCAATCGCTTTCCGAAACATTCGAATTCGCCCCATTGGCGAGACGTTGATCCCTGGCAAGCCCGATGCGTTTTTGCCCGGCGTTAAAGTCGATGCCACATGGGATGCGAATGGTTCGCTAACGATTGTCGGCGGGCGAGGGCATGTAGAGAGCAAAGCGAAGCTAGGAGATGGATTCGTTCAATTTGCAGCCAAGACATTGGTACCCAATGTAAACTCAGGCGTGTTCTTCCGTTGCATTCCGGGCGAAGACATGAACGGTTATGAATGTCAGTTGCATCATGGCTTCAAAGAGAACCGGTTGCAACCCGTCGATTCCGGCTCGGGAGCTATTTTCCGTCGCCAAGCAGCCAGGGCAGTGCTTTCTGACGAAGGATCCAAAACCCATATCACGATCGTCGCCCATGGCCCCAGAATGGCGACTTGGGTGCAGGGAGTGCAGGTCGTCGATTGGGAAGATACACGCAAAGCAGATGCGAACCCACGCAAAGGGCTGCGAACCGAAGCTGGATCTCTGATGCTCCAAGGTCACGATCCCGAATGCAAAGTTCGTTTCGAGCAATTACGCATTGGTGGCATCTAATCAAAGTACTGATGGCGTCCATTGCGGCGTTATCCGTTTTCGCTCTCAAAGGGATGCTCGATTACTCGCTCCGCTTCTTTCTTTGTTTCCACGACGGCTTAGCAAGTATCATTCGTGGGTGGCAACGAACGAAGCGGCCCGTCATGGCGAGTAGATCCATTGCTCGTGAGCCGGTTTTGGCTACTGCTCTACGCAGGCAAGTTGCTTAGTTGCAATTTCCTCGGATGAATATCAATTGACCGCTCTAGGCGTTTCTCTCGCGAAGTTTAGATTGAAGACTCTTCGTCGTTGCCTGAAGCCCCTCTAGCGACATCTCGTTCAATTCCTGATTGCTGAGCGCAGGCTCACCAAGCAACTCCCGAAGCAATTGAATCCTCCCTTTTTCTATCCCAATCGCTTCGCCTTCTTCGCGTCCTTCTTCACGCCCTTCTTCACGCCCTTCTTCACGCCCTTCTTCACGGGCGTCGATGAGATTGGATTCGTAGTCCAAGATCGCTTTTTCTCGTGAATCGTACATGGCTTTCTCCTCCGTTATCGTTTGAATGTCCCCAAGCTCCTTCGTCGCTCGCAAAAATGCCAATCCTGGCAAAAGCGCTTGTAACTCTTCGGCCGTATGTTCGCCTGAGTATTTGATCCAATAGCACCATTGCTCCAACACGCTCGATCGAGGCGGCACCAGCCCGAATGTTCCATTGTACTTGGATAATTCTACGATGTGAATCTCAATAGAATCTTCCAACACTTTGCCTGTCGCTCGCTCCACTAATTGAAACTGATGGTGCAACCTGTCGTCATCCCACAGCTTGCGCATTAACAAGCACACAGAATACGTCGCTTTCAGTTTGCTGTACCCTTGCCCAGCCTGCAATTGGTCGGAATACCCTTTACAAGCGTAGTATACGGCACGCTTCGCGAAGCTCGGATGAACGACAATCTGAACCTCGACAATGAAAACCCGCCCCGATTGATCTGTTGCCTTGACATCGACACAGATGAGTTTGTCGTCCTCAAAATCCTTGTGAGAAAAGGGATTCATGAATTCCACCGACTCGATCGCTTGTGGCAAATCGAGAATGGCATTGAGCAAACTGATCAAGCAGATCTCATTTCCCGGTTTGCCAAAGATCTTGCGAAACGCAAAATCAATCCAGGCTCGAATCCCAATTTTCGCTAACATGAAACCACCGTCCGTTTGCTGGTCAAAACCCAATATACTCGAGTTCGATTGTACCAGTATCCTCGCCGAGGAAACACAGAAGAAACGTACACTCAGCGGCTCTGCAGAGTGTCGATTAGGAAGACACACGGAGTTTGATTTTGTCGTTGACTCGGGCTTTCTTTGCCAGAATGGTCCTGAACTCCAAGCTAGGTATTGCAGTCTTGCGCCAGATGTTTTTAGACGACGCGCCGCAAGAACTGTCTTGACGACACGTGTCGTTTCGTTACAATGACGACACGTGTCGTTAACCTGGGAAGAGGATGAAGAATGACGGATCCAGAAGGAACGCTGACTGCGGCTCAGCATGAAATTTTGCAAGCTATTTGGAACACACCAAAAAGCGGAGCAACAGTAACGGAGATTTGGCAGGCCATCGGTGAGCTACGAGGAATTACACGGACGACCGTGCTCAATCAAGTGGATCGCCTGGAGAAGCGTGGTTGGCTTCGACGCGAGAAAACACCCGATGGGTTTCGCTACATTGCGGCCAAAGATCGAGAGCAAGCCACCCGCGGTCTTGCCGAGGAATTTGTTGATACGTTCTTCGATGGTTCCGCAAGCGAACTTGTGATGAGTCTACTGGGCTCGCGCAAGCTCAACGCAGAAGAGATTGCCAAGTTGCGGCAGCTACTGGGTTCCAAAACACGAAATCGTAGTCCAAAAAAATAATAGGAGTTCGCAAATGCAGTTCTTGTTACTCTCAAAAAACACGGGAATTCTTGTGCTGAACTTAGTGGTGGCATCGCTGGCAATCAGCATGGTCGCTTTGGCAGCATCTCGCTTGGTTCGAAAGCGAGATTCGCTTCGGCACAGCATACTATGTATTGGGATTCTCTTGATGGCGGTGAGCCCGCTTTCCATCATCGCTCTGAACAGCATGGGTTATGGGTTTGTTTTGATTTCCCAACCCTCAAACCCTACAGCCATAGTAAACGCAGTTGTGTCACGACCATCTGAAAATCCCGCAAGCCTTCAGTCACAGGGGCTAGAGTCTACTGAAGTCTTTTCGATACCGATGGAGAAATCATCGAGTTTGAAGACCGCGAACGTTATGCAAAATCACGATTTAGAATCGGAGAGTCGATGGCCAAACGTAGAGGAAGTTGCTTCGAATGCTACCGTCACAGCGCAGCCAGCATTGCGCGGCGCGTTCACCTTAAGTGTATCTTTGTTCGTCGTCGTTTGGCTCGTTGTCGCAACAGCATTATTGTACCGGCTTGTTCGCAGCTTTCTGATTCTGCGTCGGCTAAGACAATCCATCTGCACGACAACAAGTAGACGTTTGAGCGCCGCAGAACAACGGATGCGATTGGAATGGAAGATATCGACATCGGTGGTCGAATCAAGCCTTGCGCCAACGCCGCTAACCATGGGATATTTGCGGCCAGTCATCTTGATTCCCGAAGGGTTGGTTTCAGAACTTGACGATGAAGAGCTTGATTGTGTTTTGTCCCACGAAGCGGCTCATGTTGTCAGGCATGACACTTCAATAGCATTACTACAACAGTTGGTTTCCGTTGCCTTTTGGTGGAATCCAATGTTGCGTGCGATCAATAAGCTCATCAATAATATTCGAGAACGCCTCTGTGATGCTTATGTTGTACAGAGAGAGGGCGATGGGCTGACTCTCGCTCGCTCACTGGTCAAGGTTGCCGAATGGTCGTCCAATCGTTGGAGCAGACTACCACTCGTTGCATCGTTGCTAGAAGAGGATGGTCTTGAGTATCGTGTTTCGAATCTTATCTCTGATAGACCGCCAGCAACCATTTCGATGAATCGAAGGTCGCTCATCCTGCTCGCGGCGTTCGTATTCGTTTTGGGTGGTACCTCCCTGATTCCGCTGATGCGCTTCGGACTTGCTCCGGTGAATTCTGCAGAGCCAGTGATCGATAGTCCCGTTCAAGAAGCCGTCAACGCGGACATCCCAAAGGCGGATCCGAAATCGTTAGCGTGGCCTGCAGGTACAACGGTTTCCGGTCGCGTAGTAGACCATCGTGGCATGGCTGTTGAGAACGCCGAAATTTTGTTGTTGGGTCAGGAGCGGCTTGTCGTGGACGCGGGCAAGAAGACGTGGTTTGATAACGAAAGTATCAGACAAAATCTGCCGTCAACTCGAACCAATGCGAACGGTGAATTCAGCATTACGAGAGAACAAGGTGAGGCGGATCGCATTGCCGTGATTGCCAACGATCCCATTTTCTGGGTGGTTCCCCGAAGCGACTTAAAGCAAGCGGACATGATTGAGTTGAAGCTGCCGGCCGCCGGTAAACTCGCCGTACATTGCGAACTGCCTAACAACTCCCCCGAGTTACCTGTGACGATAGAGTCTCTGTCTTTTGACGGCTTGACTTGGAAGCGTGACATCTTGATATTTGATTCGTCGAATTACTCATTGGTTAATCCGGGGGAAAAAATCTTTGAGCAACTACCTCCCGGTCAATACGCGGTGCAGTTCCATGAAAAGTCGAAGACTGACCGTTCTTCAACGCCATTGATTGGCATGGATAGAAAGTTAGTTGAGGTCACGTCTGGGAGTCAATCCAACGTGAACTTCGATCGAAAGATCGGACGACCGCTTCATGGTCGGGTTCTTGGCTTGGAAAACGTCGAGCTAAAGTGTGCATTCTTGACAATACGTTCTAAAGGTCCGGACGAAGTATGGGATATGAATGGCCGCCGTATCAGGAGGACCGTCGCGTTTGGAGTCATTCCGATTGAATCCAACGGACAGTTTACAACCGATCCAATACCACCGGGCAAATACGATGCAGAGCTCTACGCAATTCGCGCGTCGACGCCATTGCTATCACGTCAGTCCTCTGACTTTTTCGGGCGGGATGAGTTTACTGTTCCTGAACAGGGCGAACTACCAAAAGTTGAAATTGAGACGATAGCCAAAGGTCCAACGTCAACTGAAATGCTGGAGGACATTCGCATTCGCGTTATCGATGAAGACGGTAGGCCCGTTTCGAAAATGCAAGCGACGATTCATACAGCAGACGGTGGTTGGAGCAAATGGAAAGATGGTCGAGATGGGGATGTTTTTCTTGATCGAAGTTTATCGTACCGCACAGGATTGCCCGAAGTCTTGGTTCGAGCAGATGGATTCGCGTCAACCTTCGCTCGATTCGACGGAGAGCAACAACGCGACAAGTTGAGAAAGGGTGAGGCAACGATCACGCTGCGTCGCGGTGCCTCGATTCAACTGCATTTCCGTCTCCCTGCGGATATGACTTGGCCCAAAGGGATGTTGCCAGAAACCTACTTTGACCACATGCAAAAAAGTGTTCGGATGATGCGTCTGTCAGCCAATCGACCGGCTGGTCGTGTCGCGGACTTCAATATTCTCAATCTGCGCGATATCGGCGACGGTCGATTTGAATTCCGTCTCGCAGACGAAACACCGCGATTCCACACAACTATCCACACACCTAACTTTTTGCAATTCTTCGAAGCCGGTTCGTTCACAACGGCGGACGTGAAAAACGACCGCATTGAGATCGAAGTACCGAAACCTGCAACGATGGAGTTGACGTTCGAGCCTGGCGACCATGCGATTACTAATGGCCCCTTCAAGAGCGCGACACTCAGTATCATGCCGAAGCGAGAGGGAAACGACTATTCAATGTTGATCTCAATGATTGTCACATCTGCCGGGGACACGCTTGCGCCTAAGCTGACAGTGACCGATCTAGCTCCTGGCAACTACCATGTCGGTGTTCGTACCCAACCGATCGACAAGAGCAAGCCGTTGCCAGGCTCCGGGATTAACCAAGGGACATTCTTCGAAGTAAGGGAGGTGGTGCTCGCAGCTGGCCAACATAAGCGAATCGATTTTCGTTCAGTTCCTTATCAGCCTGATGCTTTTCATGGCACCCGAACCGCAATACTTCAAATCAAGACCGCAGATGGAAGGCCGGCGGCAGGACGCAACATTCAAGTGCATTACTTCGACGGACATTATGGCTCGCAGCTAGTATTCGACGGCCCGGTACCCGCTTCGGGTGACATCGTGTTGTCCGGCATCACAGACAAAGCGCCTTTGACTTGGTCGTCAAGCGTCGCGTACACGGTTTCGTGTGAAGGCAAGAGTCTGGGATCGATTGGCTTTAAGACGCAGGGTACGACCGAGGTGTTTGAATTCTCTCTGATTCCTGCTGCAGGAGATCTGGTACCGGACGTAGTACTGACAAATCTGGCAACCGAGCACGAAATCAATTTGAGTCAGTTTCGCGGTAAGGTTGTTCTTCTAGAATTCTGGGCAACTTGGAGCGCCGGTCGTCCTGAGCCCATGAACAATCTCAATGCTATGGCAGCAAAACATAGTCCAGAGTGGAAGAACCGAGTGGTCATCCTACCTGTCACCATAGCACGGAGCCGCAAGGAAGCTAAGTTAAAAGTCCTTACTTATCGCTGGAGGAACCTTGAACACTACTGGGTCAGCACGAATGGGACGAAGGATCTTGAAGCTGTTGCGATTCGAGAATTCGGCATCACCGGCGACGTGCCAGAAGCCATCCTCATTGGTCCCGACGGTCGCATTCGTTGGCGGGGGCATCCACTCGAAAAATTCTCTGGCAAGAGCATCGAATCCTTGATAAATGACGCACTGCGTGAATCCAGTCTAGATTTGCGGTAGTCTGAGCAGATGCCAACGTGGAATCGCAATGCGTGGCACCGTTGGAGCGGAGCGGGCAGGCTCGTTCGTTCCGAGAGCGAATGGTCCGCAAAGTAAGGAGTTTGGATTGTGTTATGATGTCTTATGGAAAAAGCGTAGCACGATTATAGACCGTGTAACGAATTCATTGCATCCTCTCCTTCCGATTCCAAAGAAACCTCCTCCCTTTGAATACTAGCAACAACATCGAACAACGCGTGGATTCGTCGGGGATTCAAGAGCCACCGACAACTCTTTGGAAATGTCTTCGACAGATTGGCCCAGGAATCATCTTGGCCGGGACCATTGTTGGTTCTGGGGAGTTGGTGCTGACTACCGCTATCGGTGCCGAACATGGTTTTGTTTTCTTATGGCTCATCCTGTTTAGCTGCGTCATCAAAGTCTTTGTTCAGATCGAGCTTGGGCGATATGCCATCTCCTCTGGACAGCCGACGTTGCAAGCATTGCGCAATATCTCGCGTTATCGCTGGGTGGGGCTCGCACTTTTGTATTGGTGGCTTGGGATGTTGTTATGCACGGTATTTCAACTAGGTGGAATGACAGGTGGCGTAGGGCAGTGCCTCAACTCCGCGTTTCCTTCGTTTGGGCAGAATGTAGCGTCCAAATCAAGTTCCGTATCCACGTGGTTGGGTGAGTATTTGTTAGCAAGACCTGAGTTGCCGTGGGCTATGATGACTTGTGCTGCGACGGTTCTTTTGATTTATGGTGGCACCTATCGACGTATCGAGAGTCTGACCACGTTCATTGTCGTTGGAGTGACATTGGTGACCGTCATCGCGACGATTGCTCTTTTGTTCACCAGCTACGCTCCCAATCTTTCGAGCATTATCGACGGATTGAAGTTCCAGATCCCATCGAAAGGAGTTGCGCAAGCGTTCGCGGTTTTCGGAATCACCGGCGTGGGTGCAACGGAGTTGTTCTATTATCCATATTGGTGTATCGAAAAAGGTTACGCCAAGTTCGTTGGCCCCAACGATGGATCGCTCGCTTGGGAGACTCGAGCCAAAGGTTGGATTCGTGTTATGCATCTAGATGCTTGGATCAGCATGGTTGTGTTCACGCTCTCGACCGTGGCTTTTTACACCATGGGAGCCGCCGTGTTGCATCCACAAGGTTTAGTCCCCAAAGGCTCGGCTATGATCAATGCATTGTCTGAAATGTACAAAGGCCCATTCGGCGATTGGACTCAAGTGCTGTTCTTGATCGGTGCTGGAGCCGTATTGTTTAAGACGCTCTATCTTGCCTGCGCAGCCAATAGCAGGATGGTGGTTGATTTCATGTCGATCGTCGGAGCTATTGCAATACCAACCCCCTTGCTCAAGTCGAGGTTGCTCAAGTTGTTTTGTGTGCTCTTCCCTATCACAGCATTGGGGTTTTATGTAGTGCAACGAGATCCGCAGTTGATGGTAAGACTCGGAGGGATGGCGCAAGCGGCGACGTTGCCGATGATGGCCTTTGCAACGCTCTATTTTCGGTACACCAAGCTTTCCACGTGTTTACGGCCGAGCATCGTTTCGGACGTCTTCCTTTGGATCGCTTCGATCGCGATCTTGGTAGTGGCCATGTATGCCGTCCCGGATTCACTTTCGAAGATCATGACGTTTTTCCAACCAACTTAATGCAGACAAGCTGGAAACCCGACAAGCTGGAAGCTTGTCCCACATTTGCCGTCAGTAAATCTGTCGGGAATTGCCAATATTTGGTCGATAGATTCGAATAGGTGCCATGAATTCCATGGAACCATCGGCTGAACCAGCCATCGAAACGAAACAGCTAACGCGGGCGTTCGGCGACAAAATCGCAGTCAACGCTGTCGATTTACGTGTGGAGAAGGGGATCTTGTACGGCTTTTTGGGCCATAATGGCGCCGGAAAATCAACAACGATCAAGATGCTTACCGGGCTGTTGGCTCCCACCAGCGGTTCCGTTCGGGTGCTCGGATTCGACATGCTCGACATGCAACAGAGCCTCGAAGCGAAGCGTTACATCGGTGTCATTCCTGAGAACTTGGCCTTGTTCGATAATCTTACGGCAAAAGAGTATTTGACGTTTGTAGGCCGGATTCACGGGCTATCGATGGATACCATCCGACAACGTAGCGAAGAGCTACTCCAATTGTTGTCACTTCAAAATGAAACGAAGAAACTGACGCTCGAGTATTCGCACGGGATGCGCAAGAAGCTTTCGCTTGCTGCGGCTCTTCTGCCCAACCCCAAACTGCTATTCCTGGACGAACCTTTTGAGGGAGTAGATGCCGTCGCTGCGGTAACCATTCGAGAACTTCTGACCAACTTCGTTGCCAAGGGATCCACGATCTTTATCACATCGCACGTGATGGAGATTGTCCAGAAGCTATGTACTCATGTCGGCATCATCATGCACGGAAAACTCGTGCTGCAATCGTCCATGAGTGATATCTTGGCAGAAGGATCTTTGGAATCACGATTTTTGGCGATGGCAGGCGCAGATACGATGAGCACATCAAAACTCGAGTGGTTAGAGAACCGATGAACTCCTTGTATCAAAGGTATATTTGGCCATCTCTACTGTTTGTTTGGTTGCGTTATCGAATTCGTCATAATCAAGTGACACATAGTTCGAAGATCGCACAGGCATTTGCGGTACTCGGTATCTTCTTCGTCGTCATGTCGACGATAAGCGTCTGGGGGTGTGGTTTCTTGGCTGGCGTTTTCGTGCCTCGATTGATTGGACTCGATAACAATTATCTTCTCTGGGATATTGCGGCCCTGGTTGCTTTGTTGAGCTGGACCATTCACGTATTGAATGAAGCCCAACGAGGAGACCCGATATCACTCGATCGAATTCTGCACCTCCCTGTTTCTCCAGGTCAAGCGTTTGTGGTGAACTACTTAAGCTCGCTAGGCTCGACGGTTTTCTTGATGGCGGCAGGTGGATTCCTAGGGTTGGTGATAGGTTCGCTTTTCTCGGTTGGTCCCAAGGCAATTCTCTTCTTCTTTCCGATGTTCGCTTTCTTGTTTGCGATGACAGCGATCACTTACTGGTTGCAAGGTTGGATTGCAGGCTTGATGGCGAATCCTCGCAAACGGCAAACCATCATCGTGATGATCCCGATTGCGATCATTTTGGTAACACAATTGCCTGTTCAGCTCATTCAATGGAGTTCGCAGAGCACGCGGCTCGAGTCAACCCCACCGGTTACCCCGAAAGACGCGAGCCCGCCCCCCAGCGATGAGAAAGTGGAGTCAACTCCAGACGGAACGCCAAACGAAACAGAAAGTGAATCTCGGGGCGAGCCCCAAATACCTGCCGCCAAAAGCGACAGCGATGCCTTAACAACCAAAGCGGATGTGGTAACTCCACCGGAACAAACATCCGGAGTCGAAGGAACCGCGGCTGTGACTCCGACGGATGCCGAAGTCAAATCGGCGGATGCAAACGATGCTTCGATTGATGCAAAAAACGCAGCAGCGATGCGGGCGAAGAAAAAGCAAGAGCGAAGGGAAGCGATGTTTGAACGCTTGAAGTCGATTGCTTCGATCGCCAACATTGCTTTTCCACCTTTATGGCCAGCAGGAGCGATTCAGTCGTGGAGTGCAGGTTCTATTTGGAATCCAGTACCCATGTTCTTTTCTGTGATCATGTTTCTGAGTGGAGTCCAAGCACTAAGGCTAAGCCATCGAGCATCACTCCGCTATTGGCGAGGAGAAGAGGCCAAGAAAAGGATCGCCTCTCCAAAAGCGAAAGCTGTTCGAGTGCAAAAAGAGTCTCGCCTTTGCGAAATAAGCTTTCCATGGATATCCGAAGAAACGTCTGCAATAGTTGGAATGACTTGGGCGACGATGAAGCGAGCACCAGAGATCAAGATGTTCATGTTGTTGCCGATGATTTTGCCACTCATTCTGTTGATGGTCTTCCGGGAGCGTATGTCGACATCCAACGAGTATCTCAAGCTGGCCATCATTTGTGGATTCTCAACATTTTTTCTATTGGTTGCATCGGGTGTTGCAGGCAACATGTTTGCTTATGACCGCAGTGGTTTTCGCGTATTCGTCCTTTCTAGCATGGACCGCACACGAATTTTGCTCGGACGCAATCTGGCGTTCGCACCGTTGTTGGGTTTTCTATCCACGTTTTGTATTGTTGGGTTCGCCGTACTTTATGGAGTGTCATTACGGTCGACAAGTCTCGCGATGTTGACGACCGTGACTATGTTGCCGCCCTACTTTTTGGTCATGAATTTGATGGCCATTTTGACCCCGTTTCCGCTAGCAGCCGGAAGCATTCAGCCAAAGCACTTTGACTTTACGACGGTCATCATCAATGTTTTTTTGTCGATGATTCTGCCATTCATCTTGATGGTCGCGATGATTCCCATCGGAGTTTACTATTTGACCAACTCCTTCCTGCCGTCGGTCGCGTGGATCCCATGGGAAGTGTTTGTAGGTATTGCGATGAGTGCGGCAAGTTTTGGTCTCTATCGACTCATTCTGCCGTGGCAAGGCCAATTGCTGGCCAAACGAGAGAAGGAAATGCTTCGAATCGTTACTTCCAAAGTAGAGTAAAACTGTTCGAAAACTAAGGTTGTCAAGCGAACTGAGAGTGTATAAACTTCCTCCATTGAATCGAGCGTAGCTCGAGAAGACTGCCCCGTGGTGTAATTGGCAACACAAGTGATTTTGGTTCATTTATTCTAGGTTCGAGTCCTAGCGGGGTAGTTTAGACATTCCGAGCCCGGACTTTCCGGGCTTTTTTTATGCTTAGCCAGATCGAAACCATAGTTTAAAAATGCCAGAAATTCAGGCTTTTCGCGGTCTTCGATACAATTTGGCGCAGGTCGGGGCGCTCTCCGACTGTATTGCACCCCCGTACGATGTGGTCGACTCCGAACTACAGGAGCGACTTTACGGACGTTCGCCGTTCAATTTCCTTCGGCTGGAATTGAATCGACGTGAGCCAAACGACGCCGACGAAAACGAAGTTTATCAACGAGCGGCGAAGATCTATCGATCGTGGAAAAGCGAAGGGGTCCTGCAAATGGAGCCCGATCCCGCGATTTATGTTTACCACCAAGAATTTGAGCTCGCAGGTCGAATGCGCGTGCGACGTGGCTTTATGGCCAGAGTTAAGCTTGAGCGATTTGGCGAAGGAAAGATTTATCCGCATGAGGATACTCATGCCAAAGCCAAGGACGATAGGTTGAGATTGACCCGAGCTACGCAAGCAAATCTATCACAAATTTTCGGACTCTATCCGGACGAGGATAATGAAATCCAGGAAGTTTTGGAGCGAAAAACGGCTGGAGTTCACGGACTAGAA
>Ga0209985_10003605_pt1 | contig 13076 bp, 11 predicted proteins | sample NOAtaG_FD_187305 | JGI IMG/M metagenome (GOLD analysis project Ga0209985, IMG submission 187305) | Freshwater lake microbial communities from Lake Erie, under a cyanobacterial bloom - NOAA_Erie_Diel6S_1000h metaG (SPAdes) (version 2) | ecosystem: Environmental > Aquatic > Freshwater > Lake ...
CCGGGATCTCTTACTCCTATCACTCTGACATGCCGATGGCCCCGGCTGATCCATTGTTCCTGATGTGGTGCGGAGTCAATCGGATCACCACTTCGGGAAGAGTTGCTGGAGAAAACCAGCGAGTAAGTCGCGAGGGCGCACTGCGAGCCGTAACCATCGAAGCTGCTTATTCGCTGAAAATGGAGCAGGAAATTGGCAGTATTGTCTCTGGCAAGTTGGCGAACTTTACGATTCTCGACGAGAATCCTGTGACCTGCGAACCCATGAGAATCCGCGAGATCGGAGTTTGGGGCACAGTCCACGAGGGCCGTGTCCTCGCCGTACCGCGGACCACTGATGCACAAGCGAGGCGTCGGATTAGCCGAAGCGATCAAGATCTGGCCTCGATTAGAGCTCTCAACGCTGCCCAACTCGCAGCGATGGAGCAGGGAGTTGGATATCTAGAAACTTTCCTCACTCCGTCGAGACCCGACTTCGTTGGCAGCCAGCCGCAAGACCGTATTTGCACATGCGGCAGCCCCTTGATTCACGAAATGCTTTCTAGCTTTTTGCATAGCGACTCGAGGGAATAATTCTGCCTCGATCCCCGCATTGAAATCGCCATTGCTGTTCGGCCCAAGGGTTCACTCGCCGGTCGCTTTTCCGCAACTCTATCTCGGGGTGCGAGAGCAACCGGGTTGTTAAGTAACAACGCTTGTTAAACAGAGATTGCGAGAGTTTTGGAGGGTTGCTCTCGGGGTGCGTACCAAACCATGATGTTTGCTCTCGGACCCTGAGAGCAACCGGTTCGGAAAGAGAGTCCGACCCGCCGGATCCAAATCGACACAAACCCTTGAAAAGACTAGGTATAAAAGCAAAACGCCGTAAGCTTGGGCTCACGGCGTTTTGTGTTAACCAGTATGGTGGCTCTTTCCGAGCCTGGAATTTTAGCTCCGCGAGCGCAACCCTCTTCGTAACAATACTCTCTGCGCTCGACATTCGCAAACCCTTTACTTGAAAGGACTTGCGGATTTCGAGACCCGCTCGGTCTGTTTCTCTACGAAGAGGTTCGAACAATGGGTTAACACCCTCTGTTGATGATTTTAGCGACGATGCTCTTTCGCATCAAGAGGAAGACGCGATCTGTTAGCCATTTCCCCGTTTGTCTTCACCAGCCTATTGCCAAGCCATTCGATCAAAGCGACGCTCTGAATTGCTATTCTTTCCATAGTTGGGAAGCAACGCTTGTTGGAAAGCAGCTAGATTAGCGTGCATGTTTCGGATTCTCCACGCTCGCCACCGGGCGAGCCAACCTGGTATCGATCGATTCGACGCTACTTGACTAACTGGCACTGGATAGATACTTGGTCGCCGGACCGCTGCTCCCAAAACACGAAAACTTGCGATTCATTTCCGTCACCAACCGCGACGATTGGATCTCGAGCGTTTTCAGAAATTATTCTCGAGTTGCCATTTCCAAGCTTCACCAGTCGCAATTGGCCGTCGCGTTTGGTGAGCCAAACGACGTAAGTCCCGCTCGGGCCGCTTGCGATCCACGGTTGTTCACCGTGCTCCAACATGGTTTCCAGCGAGGCCTCTCCAACGGACGTGAAGATAGTACCGCCACGACGCCAAGCGGAAACAACTTCGCCCTTCGGTGCGATCGCCAACATGCCTCCGTCCATTGGGCAAGCATTTAAGCTCCAATGTTGGAGTCCAAGTCGTTCTCCGATGCCAAATGTCTCTCCTTGATTGTTGGAAGAAACAAGATACATGTCACGATTCCCCTTTAAAGAGTTTCGAAACAAGATGTGAACGAAATTACCTTCGGCCACAACCGATGGATGGCAACACTCACAGATACTTCCATCGGGCGATTGGTAAACCAACTGATTCTTACTCCAACTTGCCCCTTGATCGATCGATTTCGAGGCAAAGAGCTGAGTCCGCTTCGCACGGAGGTCAAGCCAAACGCACCACAATGTTCCATCGTTACTCGATGTCATTGCGTGCAGGCCCTCCCGCGCCGAGGCCTCAATGTCGTTGACCTTTACTGGGCCAAGCCAGCTCTTTCCACCGTCCAGTGTGCGGTACGCCAAAACGTCCCCATCAGTGCCTTTACCCTTCGGACCTCCAATTGCAGTGATGACAATAGAATCGCCGGCATGAGCAATCCGAGGACCTCTTCGCATTCCGAGAGACATGTTAGGTACCCTAAAGGCGACGAGCGGTGAGGGCTTCTCGTCCGATCCAACTCTGCAGTAATAAACGTCATCTCCAACGCCGAATGTAACATGTGCGACACCCCTCGAGTCCATACTCGCTTGCGGTTGTTTCGGTGATCTCTCGCTGCTTCCCGAGAAGATCGTGAAAGGTTCGGAACCAGAGACCAAAGCGGGAACAAATATTAGAAGAGCTGCCAAAGTAGTCTTAAGCATTCGGTGAACTCACTTGGTCTGACCTGGATAGCCCAGAGCCAAAAAGGTGAAAAAGTGCAGGAGTAACGATTTGGTCTAGAACGGTTGATGCAATCATGCCACCAAACAATACGACGGAAAGCGGATAAAGAATCTCCTTGCCAGGTTCGCCGTACCCGAACAATAAAGGAAGCAGTCCTACAAAGCTGGTCATCGCTGTCATCATCACTGGTGCAAGGCGCTCTAGGCTTCCACGGATAATCATTTCTTTCCCAAATGGCATGCCGTCAACCTCCATCAAGTGTTGATAATGCGAGATCATCATGATGCCGTTACGACTAACAATGCCTATGAGCGTGATGAATCCAACCCAATGCGCCAAAGATAAATGAGTTGCCTGTATCCAGATACCAGGCCAGAGATACCATGCTTGGCCCGCGAACTCCGAAGCTTCCGGTTTATTCACAATCAGGAGCGCCACAATCGCGCCCAGCGCTGCCAATGGAACGTTCACAATTACCTGAAGTGCAGAACGCTGCGAGCCGAGGGCTTTCATCAGCAGCAGATAGACGCCGACGATACTCAGTAGTGCAAATCCCCATAGTCTATAGGTGGCTTGCTGCTGAGCTTCGAATTGTCCGCTGTAGTCGAGATAATACTCACCTGGCAGCGCATGAAGAGATTGCTCAACCGGCTGGAGTGCTAGTTTGATATCGCGTACAACACTCGCCAAGTCTCGCCCCTGGACATTGCAGAAAACGGCGACTCGTCGTTGAACATGTTCACGATTGAGCACATTAGGACCAGTCGTATCCAGGATTTCTGCAACTTGTGACAGCGCGACTTTCGCTCCTGAGGGCGTTTCGAGAATTGTCTCTTCAATCACGTTCGGATCGCGACGAGACTCCTCGTCGTACCAAACAACCAAACCAAAGTATTTATCCTCTTCAATGATCTGCGAAACGATGGTGCCTTTGAATGCCGTTTCTAAAATTTCGGCGACATCGCCGGGTGCGAGACCGTAACGCGAAGCTTCTTCACGCTTCACCCGCATTTGCAATTGGGAGATCTCGATCTGAGGTTCGATTTGAAGGTCAACTACCCCTTCGATCTCTTGCATGCGTGCCTGGACGTCGTATGCCGCAGTTCGCAATTCTCGTAAGTCCGGGCCAAACACCTTCACAGCGATCTGAGCACGAATTCCAGACATCATGTGATCCAGTCGGTGCGAGATCGGTTGGCCGATATTTACTGCCGCACCAGGAATACTCGATATTCGTTCTCGCAGATCGGCGATCACAACTTCCTGTGGTCGCCCATGGTACTCAAAACTCCAAAGATGCGCGATCGGAATGGCTCGCAGGATAGTGTTCAGCCAACCTGCTTTCTCTGTCTTGTGCTGAGCGAATCGCACCTCGAACTCTGTATTGTTCACACCTTCTGCATGCTCATCCAATTCTGCGCGCCCCGTCCTGCGTGCAACTGACAGTACTTCGGGTACTTCAAGCAAAATCGATTCTACCCCACTAGCGATTCGCTGGCTCTCATCCAGCGAAGTACCCGGTTCAAGACGTAAATTGATAGTTGCTGTTCCTTCATTGAACGGAGGCAGAAATTCGCCTCCCATCCATGGCAGTGTTAGACAACTCAATAAGACGAAAACACTAACACCAGCAAGTACGGTTCGAGGGCGGTTAAGCGTCCAGCGAAGTACGCGCTCGTCCCAGTGTTTCAACCAACGCATGATGAATGGTTCGCGTTTTTCAGCGAGAAACGGTGCGCGAGGTAGTAGAACGCTTGCAAGTACGGGTGTGAAAGTTAATGAAACCACCAAGGAGCAGAGTAATGCCACGATGTAAGCGACCCCAAGAGGAGCGAACAATCGTCCTTCGATGCCTGCCATCATAAACAACGGCAATACTACCAGAACCACAATTAGCGTCGCATAAACAATGGAGTTACGGACTTCACTGGAAGCCAAGAAGATAACTTCTAGAGCCGGTTTCTGAGAATCTGAAGGTAACTGCTTATTCTCACGCAATCGTCGGTAAATGTTCTCAACATCAACGATTGAGTCATCCACTAGGTCGCCAATCGCAACGGCAATCCCCCCCAAAGTCATCGTGTTGATCGTGATTCCAAACATATAGAAAACGATTACTGTCAATAGGATCGATAGCGGCATAGACGTTAGTGAGCTGATGCTAGTGCGAAAGTTGCCCATCAAAAGGAACAGAATCACTACGACCCAAATCGCACCGTCGCGTACCGCTTCGCTGACGTTGTCAACCGCTGCTTCAATGAAGTGACTTTGGCGAAAAATCTCGGATTCAATTTTGATATCGTCTGGTAATTCTTTTTGAAGCGAGACGAGCACCTCATTGATCCTGTGATCAAGTTTGATCGTGTCAGCCTCTGGCTGTTTCTGTATCGTCAGCATGACCGCCGTACCGCCTCGCAACTCTTGGTAGGGCTTTGCATGGGAATGCGACTGTTGACTTGACGACTTGGGAGAAAGGTGCGAACCATCGTTCATGTGCGCATGGGTAGCGTCATGACTCACCGCAAAGTTCACGTCCGGTTCGATCTTCACTACAGCGGAAGCATCGCCGCGTTTAACTGGCCCACCGAGCCTCACGTCAGCCACATCGCCGATGCGAATTGGCACTTGGTCGCGCCAGAGAATGGGAGTCGCTGCTACTTCGTCCAGCGTTAGAGACTGCCCTTGAATTCGAAGCAACGATTCTTTCTCACCGCGGCTCATCACACCACCGCCAGCGAGAACGTTGGCTTTCGTCGTTGCATCTGTTAGTTGTGCCAATGTCACGTTGCGAGCAGCTAGACGCGAGGGGGAAGTTAGCACTTGGAACTGCTTCAGAATTCCTCCCATTACGGAGACTTGAGACACGCCCTCAACCGCTAGTAGACGATTTCGGACCGTGAACTCGCCAATCGTCCGAAGTTCCATCGCTTTCGCATTGGCTTCATCCGGTGTGTTTGGTTTGAAATCGCTACGCAATGCTAACAGCATGATTTCGCCCATGATTGACGAAATGGGTGCAAGAGTAGGATTCGTGTTAGGTGGTAGTTTCGACTGGGCTAGTTGAAGCTTTTCGTTGACGATCTGACGGTCTATAAATATGTCCGTGCCCCACTCGAATTCGACCCAGATGATTGATAAACCAATCGCTGAAGAAGAGCGAACGCGTTTTACACCCGTCGCACCATTTAGCAGCAACTCGATGGGGCGAGTTACTAGCACCTCCACTTCTTCTGGCGCGAATCCCGGTGCCTCGGTCATAATCGTGACCGTCGGGCGATTTAGATCGGGGAAAACATCGACTGGCATTGTCTGAAGTAGTGATGCTCCAATTAACATCACCAGCAAAGACGCAATCGCGACGATGGCGCGGTTTTGAAGTGAAAAACGTATAATGGTATCGAGCAAGTGAACTACCTCAAAGATGCGAAGGCCGTCTGCAGCTCTCGACTACCAACGGTTACAACCGACTCACCAGCTTCGATACCAGAAACAATCTCGGTATACTGTCCATCGGTCTGACCAATAGTTACGCGTCGTCGCTCCATATTGCCGTCGTTCTTTCGAACAAAGCTAAAAAGGTGCAGTCCATCACGGAGAATTGCAGATGCAGGAATTGCTAAACGCGAACTCTTGGTTCCCACTGGCAGGCCGACTGTCATTAACGCGCCGGAGCTAAATTGTGGGATATTGGAATCGTCTACGCGGGGAGTTTTTGGAGTGAACCATATTCGCTGCGTTCTTGTGGACTCGCTTAGCGTTGGCCCAATTCGCGAAAGAACGACTGGAAGCCTTACTTCTGAGTCGGCGAGCAGGGATGCTACTCCAACTGCATCGACAGACATAGAAGCAACCTCTCTCGAAGGTACCTGGGCCTCGATCCAAAACGATTGCAAATCTTGGATTTCTACAAGAGGTTGATTGGCCGTTACGGTTTCACCGAGCGTGACCACAGATGAGGCAATTCTCCCACTGATATTGGCACGAATTGGCAGGTAGTCTAGTATCCGTCGTTGATTGGCGATGGAGTCGATTTCGCTATCTGATAAACTCAACGTGGCGAGTTGTCGTCGCAGGCTTTGGGCACGTATCTCAAGTTGCTCCGCTTGTGCGCGTGTCTCCAAAACCAAGCGCATCGAGACCGCGTCTCCCTTGACGCTTTCCAGCCGATCGGCGCGACGACGGGACAAGTCTGAGTCCAACGAGGTACTAATCAAGTCAAGCTGTAGCTTGTAGAATTCAGGTGAGGTGATCTCCATTAGTTTATCGCCTTTTTTCACAGACCGGCCAGGACTTAGCGAATGGGACTGAACAGTTCCGTTCAACTGCGTCGTAAGGACACTTCGATTTTCGGGAGGCAAGGTAACTACCGCAGGAAGTTGAAGTGTTTTTGATACATCGCGATAACCAGCAGCCTCCGTTCGGATTCCCAAGCGTTGCTGTTCTTGGGCTGAGAGTCTTAGCACACCGAGGAAGAATAAACTCGAAAGCTCGTGGCCGCCTCTAACAACGACTCGATCGCCGGGAAATATCTCCCCTTGAATTACTTCAACCATTGATTCGGAGCTATGACCATCCGTCAATTTGCGACTACCAAGCCGCACGGTCCTCTTACGATACTCAGCGGTCGACCGAGTCGATGCTTCCTCGACAAAAAGATAGCTTTGTAGACCGTCGCTGTGTATAGCCCGTTGCGGAACTGCAATCGTGTCCGCTTGTTCCGATGTGTATATCGTTGCCGAGCCTACAAGCCCTGGAATGACCGAAGGATGATTCAATGTCACCCATGCTGATATCACTTGCGTTTTTGAGTCGAGAACCGCGTCCATTCGATCGATGACTCCCTCTACAGATAGGGATGAACTCGGAAAATGGACGCTTACTCGATTGCCCACTTTAACGTTGAATATGTCCTTCTCAAGTAATTGGAGGCGTACCCAAACTTCGTCGGTATTCACGATTTCAAAAAGATGCTCGAACGCTTCAACGTACTTACCTTCAGCTAAGTCGGAGTGGAGAATGCGTCCGCCAATCGGTGATCGAAGAGGGAAAAGCAGTTCGCTCGAGGGATCGAGTTGAGAACTTTGAAGTGAAACTCCGAGCGTGCGCGCTCGCAGTTCCGATACCTCCAAGCGATTTCGGCTTTGCTCTACCGCATTCTCGATATCCAAAAGACGCTGCATTGGTACTGCGCCCGCTTGCGCAGAAGGTCTTGTCATCTCCAACAGGCGAAGGTTTAAAGCTAAATCATTCTTTGCCTGGAGAAAATCAAGTCGTACCAACTCAAGTTCTCTGCTACTCATCTCGGCGACTACCTGATTCTTTTCAACCAAATCTCCTGGTCGAACAAGAAGTTTGGAGATGCGTCCAGCTATCTGAGCTGACCCAAACGCTTTGGCCTGCCAAGGAGTCACTGATTCCGCATATACGTTCATTTTCGAAGCAACTGTGCCAACAACAACCTCTTCTGACAGAAGCCCAATCGCACTTCGCGCTTGCCCAGAAAGCGTCACATAACCGTTCTGAGTATCGACTTGAACTCCTTTTGTCGGAAGTGGTTGATGACCCTCGTGGGCATAGCATATTGAACTTGTAGTTAGCCAAAATATGCTCAAAAGACCGCTCTTCAATATGCTCACGACTTACCTCGCAAACTACTTCACAAACGAATCGGGTTCAGGCAACGCATCGGATGAAGCTTTGGCTGTTTTGAGATACTCGTCAACGCAGGGTGGACAGCAAAACTGGTAAGGTTTGCCGTCAATAACCCAAGTAAAGTTCGGGTTCGCCTTGGTCTCTGTGATGGGACAGATTCGATCACCAGGCTTTGGATTCATATCGTGTGCGGACTTGATCCCCTTGAACTTCTGGGACGCTGTTACGTTTCCGTTAGCCGTAATATCAGCCGCTGTGTATCGTCCGCCGGGAGTAAGATAGAGTTCCCTCTCCGCATCATCCGCCAGCTTATCGGGCATATCGGGAGAATTTCCATGGCTCTCTTCACCCGAGACAAATCCAAGCCGGAATCGTTCGCCATCAATTCGAATATTCGGAATGGTCACGTCCAGTTTTCGGCCGACTAATTCCTTTGGCAACTTGCCAACGAAAAGCGACGTTTTTCCATTGCCATCGCCATCCTGCGGAGTCGGCTCGAAGGCAATGGCTTTAGAATCCGCATCACCGTCCGCTTTCACGAATCCCTTCAGCGTTTGACTCTCGACATCGATGACGCGACTCTCGTCCTTTCCAAGAGTGTATAGTCGAATCGCCCCTTCAGAGTCGACAACTGCTTCAACATGGTAACTGTCTCGCCCTAACGAAACCATGATTCCACCATGTGCACCGGCTTTGTGCCCGTGTTCGGCGTCGGAATCTCCCGGCACGGACGAAGCCAGCGACGCTTCGGATGTCTTGTTGTTCGCAGTTAGGCTTGTTCGAGCCATATCTTTCTGAGAATTCTTAGCGGCCGAAACGTCCTGTTGATTCGTTGGTTTGCATCCAGCGAGGAACAGCACGCCTAGAGCCGAACTCGCAACCAAACTTAAAAGAAGACATTTGCTTTTTGTCATTTTTGGACCCTGGTTATTTGTGGAATGGAACTATTTCTTGAGCGAGGCTTCGTAAAGATCGTCAAGCTTGGCAAGAAATTTCTCTGGCGCAGCCGTCATTTTCTTTACACAGGGAGGACAGCAAACATAAACGAAATGACCTTCCACAATCCCATGCTTGGACTTCTCGGAGACTTCATTGTCGGTCATCACGAGACAATGCCCTTGAGCCTTCGCAAAGTTACTCCGAATCTTGTCGAGATACTTTGCGTCGGGCTTTGACTTCAAACAATCTGCGCAACAGACATAGAGAATTTCCTTGGTCTCTGGATCAGTCATCTTGACTGGCTTTGCATGGCTAGTCAGCGATTCGCCGGAGACTGGACAGATTGCTTGTACTGAGATTCTTAGTCGCTCGCGGCGTTGCTCTGGACTTTCCTTTTGTGGTTCATCCGCAAAGGAAAATCCAACCAGACAAACCGAAACAGCGATCACAAAAAACTTACCAAATGCACGAATCATCTTAACCTCTTCATACTTGAAAACGAACACTAACTACAACTTCGTTGAAGCCACCCACTGGTTGACTTCGGCAATATCGTTTGCGCCAATCATTGTCAACTGACGATCTTCGTTCTTCCAGCTCACGGCGAGCTGTCCTGCGGCTTCAATAATCTTGCATGTCTTGCCGCTACACTGGGTCTCAATGGCTGGCAGACTGCCAAACCAAACAGGTTGTTCATCTTTGTGCTCAAACAGGATCAGCGATGTACCATCATTACGTTCGCATATCGACGCCGAACATTTGCAACAAGGCATATTGAGCACATGCGTTGATACTCGAGTGAAACCTTCGGGAATGCCCTTAAAAACAGCCGGCTCATAGCCAAGGTAGCTCTCGGTTGCATTGGCATCGAGTTCCTTTCCTTGATACTTTGATACCAACTTTGCGATTGCTACCTTAGGCTCCGACTTAGCTGCACGGATGACCTCTTGAAAGTCAACAGCCAATGCAGCATGTTCATGAGAAGCTTCTCCTGCATCATGATCCGACGTCGGATTCCTCGCAAAAAACCAGATCAGTGATACAGAGGCGGCCGTCACTAGAACCGCATAGATCCAGCTTTTCGGCAACGGCTTAGAAGGAATCGAGACGATTCGATCACTATCCAGTCGTGGAGCAACCTGCTCCCAAAGGGAATTGGTGTCAACACTCGCCTCGGACTGCCGCATGAGCGTACCTATCGCTTGAAACTCGACAATCGACGCGCGGCAGGCGTTGCAATGATCACAGTGCGACTCGAAATTCGTTCGCTCTTGTGCATCGAGTTCGTTATCGATGTACGCCGACAATCGTTCTTCAATCCAATCGCAATTTTTCATTATGCCTCCCAACCCAGTTGGATTAGCGAAGTCCTAAGTTCTTTTCTTGCTTTGTTCAGTCTTGAACCTACCGTTCCTTCAGGAATACCAAGCACATTTGCAATTGCCTCGTATCCTAACCCTTCGACTTCCTTCATGTGCAGAATTGCCCTCTGTTCGCCCGAGATTTTCTCCATCGCAAGGTTCAAAATCTCTGCCTCATCGACTTGGGTTTGGCGGTTTGGATTTTCAGACATTTCGGTTCCCAATGCGACTTTATATGCTCTCTGTGCCTCTCGATTGGTCTTTCGTAAGTACTGCAAACTTTGATTGACCGCCATTCGATGAGCCCAAGTCTCTAGCGAGGATTCAAATCGGAACTGATCAAGCTTCGAAAACAACTGGATGACAAAATCTTGCATCACATCGTCCGCGTCGCTGGTCCCTACAATCTTTCGAATCACTCGATAAATCCTCGAAGCCAGAAGCTCATAAATTCGCTTCTGGTACTCGCGACTTCCGCTCGTTGCATTTTTGATCCAAACTGCCAACTCGTCATCGGGCGGTCTGCCAGATGTCGAATCTGAAAAGTTGGATGACTCTGCTCGATGCATTCTTCACTCCATGCTGCAAAAAAAGTGAAACCTGCCCGAAGTTCTTTTGAGACTTCAGGCAGGCTGACCTTAGCTATGCCGTAGGTTTAACGGCGACAGCAGGAACGATTGTCGAGACAGCAGTACGCATTCTTCATGCAGCAGATGGGTTGCCCCTTTGCCGACATCGAAGACGCGTTCGCTGCGATTGCGTTATCGCTGAAAGAAAGACCGATCGAAGCCAACGTGACGAGACCAAGCAATGCAATTTTCGTAAACATGATTCACCTATGGTTTTTGAATTAACTGAGAGAGATATGTTGCCATCCAATAGCGGATGAGCAACGCTTCCAAACAAACTCGCAAAGAGAATTTATTTGGACTCTCAATTCCTCCAAACACAGGCAATCGACTGCCAAGAGTGTCCGCCAAAGCGAATGGGTACTTCGAACTTTCCAAAGCTCGATACGGCGGTCGCTGTAGGTTTAATCGATGCAAATGCAACGCATGCCCAAGCGATGGACTTCGCGGGTACAGAAACCGACTTTGGTGGCTCGCTTGCACTCAGAACTTGCTTGCTGCAAATACATTGAGCACCCTGACAGATTAAACACGACGGAAACAACGATTTCGCCGCCGACCGGACAGAATCACTCGTTTTTACTGTCGGACGAGCAGTACATTTGGGGCATCGGGCCGGCTGACTGGCAAGTGATTTCGATGACGCAACATCTGCTTCAGCAGTCGCAGACTGCTTTCCGCTAATGCTCTCGAGGAACGATCGACCTAAGCAGCAACACGAAACCCCACCCAGAATTTGGCTGTAGGCAACCGCCATCAGCAAAACAGAATGAAGAATCGTTCGGAACATAACGCACGTCAGATACAGGTTTTCTCGGGGGCGACACAGATTGGATGCTGCCGGACGCCGTTTCCTTCACGAGCGTTGCATAATTTTAGCTACGGCGCGTGGAAGTCTCCATCGATCGTAGGGATTACGGCTAATCTACCCGTTTTCAAGAAACTCAGGACTTCCAATTTCAAGAAAGCTCGAAAATCAGCGCATTCTCAATCGCTTCGAACTTCGGAAGTCTTATGAAGATTCGGCAGTTTCGGGCATCTAAGCCATTTTGGTCAAATTCTCTGCCAAAGACAGAAGCAAAGAGAGCAAGCTGGTTGAAACTCAAACGTAGCTGGTGGTTGGGCACAGAAAGAAAATCGATCTATTGCGTGAAGAAACAGCTTTGCAGTTGCATCAGACTAATGTGAAGCCTAGGTGCTTCGAAAGAATCGAGTCTGTTTACAAGGAAAAATTGAAATGAAGATTGCCGCATCGTTCGTGTTGTTGTGTCTGATTGGACTTGGCGTGGCTATGGGGGCAAACTATGTAAGCAAGTCAAGTTTGTCTGTCGAATCGAAGGTTTGTGCCTGTGAATCCTGCTGCCCAGATGGCGGATGCTGCTGTGAAACGGGTGTCTGTACTTGCGAAGACTGTAAGTGCGATTGCTGCGCGGCTGATTCCAAGGGCTGCAATGCAGGTTGCTGTGATAACAAGTCTGGCGCATCCCATTCGAACGATTCTAGTGTTGAGCAGGGCACTTGTCCGAAGTGCCCTCCCAAATCACCAACCAAAGGCCCCAAGAAGCTGAGTTAGTTTTCTCGAAAGTGTCTTGTGATTCGACTTTCCCAGGGCAACTGTTTCAAAGCAAACCCCTTAAGTACAGGTGTCCCAGTTGCTCTGTCTAATTCAGTTGTGGGACATCATCACTGAAGCGATTTCTGCAGGACATATTTCTCTACTACATGGGTGCAACGGAGTGTACCCACTTGCTAATGCTGATCAAACACTAGGAAGGTGAATATGCAAAGTTTCAAGAGAGGGATGCTCTTATTTTTCGTAGTAGCGATAACGCACAACGCTGGATGCCGATCAAATTGGCCAGGCTACAAGTCGATTGCGGCATCGCCAGTACCAATTGCCTCCTTTTCATCGACCGCATCAACCGCAGGTGAGTTGTCTTTCTCAAAGCCGCCTTCGATTGCTGATGCGAGCACATCCGTGTCTCCTGGGAAAAGCGAGATGCCTGCTCAGTCGTCGAGCGAATCTTGCGGTTCCAGTTGTTGTCGATGAACTTTC
>Ga0209985_10003606_pt1 | contig 13076 bp, 12 predicted proteins | sample NOAtaG_FD_187305 | JGI IMG/M metagenome (GOLD analysis project Ga0209985, IMG submission 187305) | Freshwater lake microbial communities from Lake Erie, under a cyanobacterial bloom - NOAA_Erie_Diel6S_1000h metaG (SPAdes) (version 2) | ecosystem: Environmental > Aquatic > Freshwater > Lake ...
CTGACCAAGAACCCTTCCGTCTGGATCGCCTGGAGAACCCAAGCGACCTGCAAACCCTCCTGGCTCGGTATGCCCCTTATCGCAATCGGACTGCTCCTGTGCTTTTTGGCCCGATACCAAATCGCGCTAGGCGCCAACGCAGGTGCAAACTCGATCTCAGGACCGGATGTCCCGGGCTACTGCTCGAGCCAATCGTTTTGGATCGCGATGCAAGCGGCCCATTGGCTGGTGTTCTTGGCCGCAGGGGCACTGGTCGCCAAGGTCCTGCAATGGAGCACTGGCATCGGTATTTGGTCGATCCGAAGCGTTTCGCCCGACACCGCGCCTGGTTCTTTGTCCTTGGCCAAACTCCTTGCTCTGACGCTTCTGTGTGCTGGACTCATCGCGGCTTATCAACGCTGGATCCTGGCCTGGCTACCGGATCTGATCGGTACCGAATCGAAGTTAACTTGGTACCAATTCTTTCCGGTGGGCTCAAGACCTTGGGTGGCCGGACTCCTCGGAGGCCTTCTCCTGCCGGTCCACTGGTTTGCAATCGCCTCGATCCTCCAACTGCTCGGGCGCAATCGCCACCGAAATATTCCGTTGTGCGTCGTGCTCCTGGGGGCTTGGTGCCTCGTGGCCGCATGCCTTCAAGCCGGATGCAGCAGTCTTTATTTCCACTCGATGAGTCCTTCGTGGATCCCCAAGGGGTTCTGGGCTAATTGGTCCGGGAATGGCTGGTCCGGGGCTAGATGGGTCGAGTACTCGATCGGTATTCCTTACAATATCCCACGCTACGGCCTGGGCTCCGGAGGCTCTGTTGGTGCGGAGCAAAAGCAATTTTGGTTTTACTGCGTTCGAGGTCTCGTTCAGACCTGCCTTGTGACCCTTGCGATCCTAGGGCTCAATCGCCTTGGACTGCGCGTAGGTTTCTACGGTGATACTTTCTACGGTGATCTCTAAGTGACAAACGAGTATCCGAAGGGCTGCATGGTGCCGTCCTCGAGACGCTCGAGGTACGAACCCATCTTGCGAAACTTCGAATAACGATTTTCGATCAACTCGTCGACTGGAAGTTTGCTCAACTGATCGATGGTCTTGGAGAGATAGCTTTTGAGTCGCGATGCCATTTGGTGATGGTCTCTATGCGCGCCGCCTAAAGGTTCTTCGATCACATCGTCGACGACTCCGAGTTTGGGTAGATGCTCGGAGGTAAACCGCAGCACATCGGCCGCCTTGGGCGCGTGCTGATGACTCTTCCACAGAATACCTGCGCAGCCTTCGGGGCTGATCACGGAATAATAAGCGTACTGGAGCATGGCGATTCGATCCCCGACGCCGATACCCAGCGCGCCGCCTGAGCCTCCTTCGCCGATGACGACGCAGACGATCGGGGTCTTGAGCTGACTCATCATGAACATGCTCTCGGCGATCACCTGAGCCTGGCCTCGTTCCTCGGCGCCGATGCCTGGGTAAGCGCCCGGGGTGTCGATGAAGGCGATGATGGGGAGGTTGTATTTTTCGGCCATCTTCATTTTGGCCATCGCTTTTCGGTATCCTTCGGGATGCGCGCATCCGAAATGGCAAGCGGCTCGCTCTTTGAAGGTCCGGCCTTTCTGGTGTCCGATGACCATGACTTTGCGGCGTCCAAGCTTGGCAAACCCGGTGAGCATGGCGCGATCATCCCCGTAGAATTTATCGCCATGAAGCTCGATGAATTCGTCGAAGGCTAGGTTCAGGTAGTCCTTGGTGTAAGGCCGATCCTTGTGCCGTGAAACTTGGACAACCTCCCATGGCGAGAGCTTGGCGTAGATTTCTCGGGTCGATTCGGTCCATCGACGCCGCAATTGCTTGGCCTCTTCTTGCTGGTCCTCGCTGGGCTGGGTCATCGCATCGAGCTCGCGCAATCGAGCTTCGATATCGAGGATGGGCTGTTCGAATTCAAATCCTTTTGGTGCGGTGGTCATTATTTCCTTTAGGGGTCTGTATTGCGATTTGGGTTGCGATCCTCGACAGGTGCTTAGCTAGCCGGTTCGATTCGGCCGCCACCTTGGTAGTCGTCGAAGGGGTTGGTCGTCGGGATGCGCGGCGGCTTTTTGAAAATCGGTGTGGTTCGGACCATTTTCAGAACGTCCCACATGTTCTGTGGACGATCTTCAGGTTTTTTGGCAAGCATTTTTCGGACGATGCTATTGAATTCCAAGGATACGTTTTCGTTGTTGACCAGCAGCGATGGGATCGAAGCCGAAACGTGCTTATTGAGAAGTTCGTTCGGGGTATTGGCCGTGTAAGGGGCTTTGCCGCTGATGAGTTCGAAGATCATGCAGCCCATCGAGTAGATGTCGCTTCGAGGATCGAGGTGATCTCCCTTGATCTGTTCGGGGGACATGTAGGAACGGGTGCCTTCGATTTTGTTTTTCCCGCCAAAAAGCTTCCCAAAACCGGTCTTGATCTTCTTGGCGATCGTAAAGTCGATGAGTTTGACTTCCCAGTTGCGGCTGAGCAAAAGATTGTCGGGCTTGATGTCGCAATGGACATAGCCTTTGGAGTGCAAGTAATAGAGCGACTCGCAGGCTTGATCGACGATCGAGGCCAGTTGGTAAGCGATCGGTTCTGGTCCACGGCGAAGCGCCATTTTGAGATTCAATTCGCTAAAGAGCTCCATGACGATAAACGGAGTCTCGGCGTTGGTGCGGTATTCGATCAGCTTGATGATGTTCTTGTGGTTGAGTTCCTTGGCTACTTCGAACTCGTGTTTGAGAAAAGCGATTTCCTCTTTGTTTCCTCGCTGGTCTGGCCGTAGGACCTTCAGCGCGTAACGCTTCTGATCCTGCTCGAGGATCGCTTCCCAGACCTGGCAAGTGCTCCCCAAGCGAATGAGGCGTGCTAGGCGGTAGGGCCCGAGAAAATCGCGAACTTTGACCATAATCCCCTCGATGGGAAAAACCTACCGGCAAGTAATTGCCGGCAAAAACACAGGACCCCCCCTGCCCTTCCCCTGGGATTCTGACTCTGGACGTTTGGAGCAAAATCCAAAATCCCAAAGCCCTCCGAAAGTCAGCAGGCTTTACCAAGGCGTCAGTATACGCAAAATCCCTACAGTCCGGAAGGATTGACCTTTGGCCCCGGAAGCCTACATTCTTGTTCAGTTTCGCCGGAAGGCTAAAAAGCCCGGAAGGCAAAAAAGTATCGCGTCTGCTGTTTTTGTTGATCCAATCTCAATGAGGAGTTTGCATATGGCTCGGTCTGGAGTGATTACGTTCAAGGGTGCCCCAATGACGCTTGCAGGAGAAGAACTCCGAGTTGGCAGTAGCTTGCCCGAGTTCACACTGCACTATTTCGAAGGTGGTCTCAAGACGATCACCCGAAGCGACGTGCTGGGCAAGCCGACGATTTTCTCGATGGTCCCATCGCTCGACACCGGAGTGTGCGCGATCCAAACACGCAAATTCAACGGCGAACTTGCGGCCCTCGAGGGCAAGATCAACGCGGTGACCGTCAGTCGCGATCTGCCTTTTGCGATGAATCGCTTCTGCGGTGCTGAATCGATCAAGAGCATGCGCGTCGGTAGCGATTACCAATCCGGCGATTTCGGATCCAAGTTTGGAATGACGATCGACGAGCTCAAGCTCCTGACGCGAGCCGTCGTGGTTGCCGACGCCCATGGCAAGGTCGTTTACGCCGAGATCGTTCCCGAAGTGACCAGCGAACCGAACTACGAAGCGGCGCTGGCTGCACTCCACGGTTTGCTCTAAGCCGAGCTTGGCTGGCTGCTAGTGCAACGGCTGCAATTGCACACGAAAAGTTCAAGGGCAGGGATACCCCCCTGCCCTTTTTGTTTTTTTGAGCGGCCATGAAGCGATCCGTCTATCCGAGAGCCACGGGTTTTGTGCGATAATGCGCGCATGAAACCACCTCAAAAAACTGCCATGATGGCCTGCTTTCTTTTGGCCTTGTGGACCGGAGCGATTCAGAGGACTTGCTCGGGCCAAGAACACTGGCAAGATCCACCCATGGGCTCGGTGAGTCTATTGGACCAAGGGCCGATCGCCGAGAGCCTCCTGGTCAACCGCAAAGTGCTCGAGACCATCGGAGTCGATCGAGCGTTGTTGGCTTTTCGCATCCAAGCAAAGTTGCCGACCAACGACGCTAAACCGCTCGGCGGTTGGGCCGGGCCAGAACCCTATGGGCCTTTTCCTGGCTTCTTCGAGTCCCATTTTCTTTCGGCAATCTCGATCCAATCGGTCAACGATCCGACGCTCTTGCCTCTGGTGCATCGAATGATCGAGGGCCTTGCGCAGTGCCAGAGGGAGCTTGGTGGCAAGTATCTTTTTGCGTCCCCTGAAGTCGAGTTCAACGCCGATCGGCTCGATGGTGTGGTTTGGTACCGGATGCACAAGCTGCTCGAAGGGCTCATCGCTGCGCACAGGTACGCCAAGAGTCCACTGGCTCTGCAGGTCGCCACTGGACTTGCCGAATGGACCGAGCAGCGGGTCGAAGCCTACGGCGAGGATTTCGCCAAAGTCAAACGCATCGAGTACGGTGGAATGACCGAGGCACTAGCCAACCTGTATGAACTCACTGGACGGGAATCCTTCCATCAATCCGCGCTGAAGTGGGAGGATCCCGATCGGATTCTCAAGACGTTTGCCGACGGAGAGGATTTCAACGAGCATGCCAATACGTTGTTGGCCAAGATGGTCGGAGCGGCGCGGATCGCGGAGCTCACGGGCTCAGAGCTTCATCGTAAGGCCACCGAGAACTTCTGGGAGAATGTCTGTGGGGCTGGTGCCAAGACGTATGCGACGGGTGGAACCAGCGTGCATGAAGGGATGCCCGGCATGCGTCGGATCGCCAATACGGCCCTGCGTATGCCCCAAGAAACATGCGTCTCGTACAACTTGATGAAAGTCACCCGTAGCCTGTATCGCTTGACCGGGCAGACCAAGTATCTCGAGTACTACGAGCGATCGCTTTGGAATGCGATTCTGGGGAGCCAGGATCCGCAGACGGGTGAAAAGACGTACTACCAGCCATTGGGCTCGAACTCGGTCAAGGACTTTCGATCCAACGAAGTCGGCTGCTACTGCTGCAATGGGACGGGCCTGGAGAATCCCCCAAGGTCCACGGCTATGATTTATGCGATGAAAAACGACGAGTTGCGGGTGCAGTTGTTCGTCCCCTCGATTCTGCGGCATGCGGATTGGGGGGTGAGCATCCTACAGACTACCGAGTTTCCGATGCAGCCTCGGGGCAAGTTGCTCGTCGAGTGCAAGACGCCCAAGCGGTTTACGATTTCGGTGAGGGTACCGAGTTGGACTGGAGCTGGCGGGAGTCTTACGGTCAACGGCGAGGCGATAGACGGCAAGCTCGTCGCGGGTGAGTTTTATGCGATCGATCGAGAGTGGAAGTCGCAAGATGTGATCGAGTATGAGTATCCGTTCGGTACACAGATCGTTGCGATGCCAGACGATGAGAACCAAGTCGCCTTCGTGCATGGTCCATTGGTGATGGTAGGTTTGGGAGCCAACGACTCCCGAGGGTGGCTTGAGCTGCCGTTTGATCGTCAGGACACCAAGGCGTTGCAAGGTTGGTTTCAGCCCAAAACCCCCGGATTTGCGGAAGGCTCGACGCTTGATTTCGAGGCCGAGGATGCTGCCGGTCGCAAGATACTTTTTCGGCCTTACTACCAAGTAGGTTCCGATGCATTTTTTACCGGATATTGGCAGCTTGGGAAACGCCCACATCAAGATATTACCGGGCAGGATATTACCGGGCAGGATAATATCAAAGAGCGAAATTTAGCGTTGGGCAAACCCACCGAGTGTTCGACACCGGAGCCGGTCGGGAGCAATTTGGAAGCGTTTATGCGGTCGGCCAAAGCGGTGGATGGGAATTACGGGGGAGCGGACGATTGGTATGTGAAATGGTTCCCCAATGGGCTTTCGCCCCAGTGGATCATCGTCGATTTGGAGCAGGACGAATCCGTATCGAAAGTTCAGTGGTTAGCGGCTAAAGAGGATTTGGAAGCCAAGATCGCTTATCGATATCGAATCGATAGTTCGCTGGACAAGACGACTTGGGAGCCGATTGCGGATGGGTCGGAGAACCGAGAGTTTCGTGAAGTATATGGGCATACGATCCCCAAGCGGCTGGCAAGGTACATTCGATTGACGACATTGCCGCATCCTGATTTAAAGGATCATCAAGCGCGGCCCAAGATTGCCGAGATCTTGGTGTATGGGGCTAGGTAAGTTGGTGCTCGATGGAAGTGTATTTTTGGCAAAGCCCTCAAAGCAAGAAAACCCACGGAGGCCTGCAGGCGGTGACGGCCGTCATGGCGGGACAGAGTCAGGCAGCGGTAGTATCAGCGACTTTTCTGTCCACCGCTGACAATTCGGAAGGAGGTGGGGCTAACTATGTCGATAATGTTTCTTTCGGCGACCAAGTTAAGATTGTCATTGCCATGGATAACGGCGGAAGTACTCTCTTCAACCAAACCTGGAATGCCAGCGATGTCCTAAGCGTCACACAGCACTTATAAGGCAACCTGGGGACAGGCACTCGGCAGTGCCTGGGGGCGGATGCTAGCAAAAGTGCGATACGTTCGTCTTGTGCCTGGCACCAAATTTTGGTGGCCAAATCGTAGCCATCCGCTGCCAAGCGGTGGTGCGGTGCGAGTAACGCCTCCACCGTCTGGCGACAGGTGGCTACCTTGGCAGTGGATTGCTTCGACTTGGCAGCGGATGCCTACGACAATAAGGTGTTTGGCACCCGGATATCAAGACTCGGATATCGGAAATAGCTGGCTAAGGCGCCAGGAGAGGTCGCTTTGGAAGACTAGCGATCAGCCATTTCTTGGAAGCACCAATGCATGCAGTGCCATGATCCCACCTGCGGTCAGGAGCACAAATCCTAGCCACCTCGGGGGTTTGAGGGCCTTCTTGGGCGAGGGAGCGGTTTGCATGAAGACATCCCTGGCTACCGAGTTGGCATCGACGGCCTTGGTCTTCGTGATCTTGTGCAAAGCTCGAGTGCTTGTCTCATTCAATACGAAACTGTCGACGAGCCGAAATTGCAGGCCTAAAAGGAGCAAAATCACCCCCAACATGAAGTAGCGATTGCGATCCATTTTCATGATTTATCTGGGACCTTCGGGGAAACAAAACAGACCATCCGGTCTATCTTCTTCGACCCGATACCCCCTCTTCGCAGCAATCAAATCCTCAAGTCGCTCCGTTTGAATCGCCGTCGCGCCGGAAGAAGCGGACCTGTGTGCACATTCAGAAAAACTCGCATGCGACTACCAACGAAAAAACCCAGCAATCGCTGGGTCTGTCGTGACGCAAGGCGGGCAAAAGCCGTCGGTTTTCCGTTGAAAACTAGGCGGCTGCCGCTTTCTTCACAAAGTGACTCAACCGACTCTTGGTCCGCGAAGCTTTGTTCGAATGGATGATCCCCTTGGAGGCTGTTTGGTCCAAAAGTTTCGACAGAGAGGTCAGTTGGGCGCGTGCTGCGTCGAATTCCTTGGCCTGGACACTCGCCTGCAACCTCTTGATCGCTGTCTTGATTGTCGATTTTGCCGATCGGTTGCGACCCCGTCGAACTAGCGATTGACGCAGACGCTTCTTGGCACTCTGAATATTCGGCACGTTTCAAACTCCTGACTGGAAAGACACCACCGGCCCTCTCGGCCTAGCTAAACCCCAAATGATTGCCAGACCCAACGATTTTGTCCAGTCCTTTTTGTCGAAATACGTCTCTACTTGCTCCTCGATTCCTTAGGACACCCTGGTATCCCCAACTTTGAGGCCAAATCCGAGTCCATTGGGGTCCGTTGGGGTTCCGATCGCTACGGCGATTCCGATTGACCACGGCCAATTCCGGGAATCTTGGTCAATCCGCTAGGATGACGGTTTTTTTTGAAACGAAATACCCTCCAACAACTCGAAAATCTTCTACAGTTTTTCTTCGGCTTGCCGCGGATTGTTAGTTAAAATCTTAACGATTGCGTCGACCTCAACGACGCTTTTGTCGGTTCATCGTTCATCTGCTCTGGAATAGGTTCGGGAATGGCCAACTACGTATCCCTGGAAGAAGCAGCAAAAATCCTTGGAGTTTCCACCGATGCGTTGGTGGAGATGCGTTCCAAAGGTCAAATATTTGGGTACCGAGACGGTGCGAGCTGGAAGTTCAAGCAGGAGGAAATCGATCGCGTCGTTGATGAACGCGACGACGTCGCCGGCGGGGAAGACGAACTCTCGTTGGGCTCTGATGTCGCCTTGGGGTCCGATTTGCGACTCGCGGGTGAGGACGCTGAGCCTAGCGACGTGGCACTGATCCCAGACCCTCGAAGCGATAGCGGCGTGAAACTCGTCAACCGATCGAACACGGGCAAAGGCAAGCCAACGAACCAAGAGGCCGCCTCTTCGGACCTGAAACTCTTAGGGGAAGGTAGCGACATCGAACTCGGTGACGACGACCTGAAACTCTCGGAGCCCTCGGGCGCAAGCGGCTTGGATCTGACAACCAAAGAGAAAGCTCGCGGCTCGAATGTGCTTGGCTCGGACTTGGGAGTCACCTCGGGTGCCAAAGGCTCCAAAGGTATCGGAAGCGACTTGGAGCTTACGGGCGATGACGAAGACGATCTGGTCTTGGGTTCCGATTCGGCCATCGGAATCGGCAGCGAAAGCGGGATCAATCTGATGAGCCCATCAGACAGTGGCCTGTCGCTCGAAGATGAACCTTTGGACCTTGCGGGCACCGGAATCTCGGGCTTGGACCTGGGTGCTGAACTGGCGGCCGATCCGTCGAGTTCCAAGATCAGTTCCCTTAGCAACGCGAGCGGAATCGGCGGAGCTTTGGTCGACCAAAACGAGGAATTCCAACTTACCCCCTCGAGCGTCGAGGCCGACGATGACAGCGGTTCCCAGGTCATCGAGCTGGTCGACTCTGAGAGTTTCGGCGATGGCATCGGCCTTCCCGATGGGGCGGGCATCGATGGGGCGATCCAAGAAGAAGGCCTCGACGGCGGCTTTGGTGCCGATGACCTTGGCGGTGCTGCTGCCGCAGCCGTCGGAGCCGGAGCGGCATACAGCATGCGAGGACCTGCCGAAGCCCCCTACTCGGGTTTCTGGGTCGGCATGCTCGCGTTGGTTCTGGTTCTCATGGGATTATGCGGTATCCTGACGACCGACATCATCCGAAACCTGTGGGCTTGGGATGGACAGACCGACTATTCGACGGGCCTGACCTCCATGCTTGTCAAAGCCTTCGGTGGATCCTAAAACCCAAGCGACGATCGATGGGCTCGCACAGCGCTCACCCGCACCTCGTCAGCGGGAGATCCCCGCTGATGTGCTCGACGCTCTTTCCCGCGGTTGGATCGAATCGAAAAACCTCGTCGAATGGCTCTCGGTCGATCGAAGGACGCTTTTAGGGATACTGAGCGTCGAATTGAACATCGATCTGAGTCCGACCCTGCGTACCTTGATCGAGGATCGCGAATCGGTCTCCCCGCTTCAACTCTCCAAACGCATTGCAATCGAACTTGCCGCACTCATCCCGCCGAGCGACGAGCGTTTCAAGTCCCTAGAGCAACACACGAGCGATGTCGCCCGGGAGTGGGGAGCGTTGATGGTAGGCCATTGGGATTCGATGTCCTTTGCCCGCAGGCTTGCTTGGATCAAGCCCTTTGCGATCAACCCCAATCCTGGCACGCGAGAAATCGCTTGGATGGCTCTGCGGGCATTCGTCGCTCAGGACCCCGAAAAAACCATTTCCAAACTGATTCCATGGACCGGTAGTCGCAACGAACGAATCCGTCGCTATGCGAGCGAAATCACTCGACCTTGTGGAGTATGGTGCACCCATATCGATCGGCTCAAACACGATCCCCAACTCGGGATCGAATTGCTCGAACCTCTTCGTTCTGACGAATCGCTTTACGTGCGAAACTCTGTGGCCAATTGGCTCAACGACGCGAGCAAGTACTCACCGGATTGGGTCATCGACATCACGCATCGATGGGAAAGAGAATCCCCGACCGAGCAGACCAAGTACATCGTCAAACGAGCCCTCAGAACGCTGAGGAAGAAAAATCGCTAAGCAACATCCTTGAGGTATTTGGTAAAAACCTCTTCGTCGATATTCCGGCCACTTAGCACGACAACAATGTCTCCTTCTTGGCCTGAACCTGATGAATCGCTTGGGTTCTGCACATCGAGCGAGATTTTTCCTTCCAAGAGTGCCGCGGTGGTAATTGCTCCCGAGGGTTCGGTCCTGAGCCCATGGGACTGGTACAACCAAGCCATCGCGCGCTTGGTCTGTTCGTCGCTACAGACGACCGAGTCGCTCACAAGCCGCTTTAAAATTGGCCAATTGTGCTCGCCTACATCGTAGGATAGTAGCCCATCGCAAATACTCGTCGGCTTGGGCAATCGGACTCTTTGTCCCTCGATTCGCGACTGGCGGAAATCATCCGCTTGGTCGGGCTCGACCCCTAGGATTCTCGCCTCAGGAAAACCATCTGCAATGGCCAACGCATGACCTGCCATCAATCCGCCTCCACTGACAGCGCACACGAAATGCGAAAGCTTGCGCCCCTGACTCTTCAATGCTTGGACAATCTCAAGCCCCCCTACCCCGTTGCCCGCGATGACGTAAGGATCATCGTAGGGGGATGCTTGCAAGGCTCGCTCTTGCTCAGAAATCTCCTTGGCCAGCCGATCGCGAACCCCAGTCTTATGGTCGGTGGTGATGTCATAAGTCCTGACCTCAGCACCGTAACGCCTTGTATTCTCGAACTTGATCCTCGGAGCCGATTCGGGCATGACAATGATCACTCTGGCTGCGAATCGACTCCCCGCATACGAGAGTCCTGAGGCAAAATTGCCCGAGGAGTGCGCCGCGACGGGGCGACCATTGAGCCCCTGTGCATGCTGCGACATCCAGTACAACGCCCCCATGAGCTTGAACGAACCGACTGGGGTCCACCCATAGTCCTTGATCCAGACACGCCGATCGCCCTGAAGTTTCAGCGCTCGCTCAAGCGCGTAGGATCGCACCAGCGGCGCCGGGGTCATGTGCTCGGCGAGTATTTGCTGGGCCTGATGAATCTGCTGGATCGTCACGCTCATGGACTGCTCGACTGGCCACTAAAAATGGCCCTAAAAAATGGATAGATCGCCAGGTGCTTATCGGGTCGAAAGAAGCTTGTGGATCGATTCGATCGGGACACACCGTCGAAGGATCTGTTCGGGATAGTACTGGCGGCCTGCGCCGGAGTCTCGGCCCTGGCCAACTCCCGCCGAGCGATCTTCCCCGGCGGGGCGCGCCGCTGAGGATTTCTCCTGCTCGCGAAACATCGGATGGATGCGAGAGACCAAACCGACCAAATCCCCTTGGGTGTTGAAAACCCCCGAACCGCTCGAACCTCCGGAAAACTCCGCTGTGATCTCCAACCAAGTGTTCGAATCCCCCTCCATCGTCGGCTTGGTCAATCGGCTCGCAAGCCCGGTCGTTACCACATAGAACTCGTTGTGCGGATGGCTCATGACCACCACATCGGTCAGGGGTTTAGGATTCGATGAAGCCAAGCCAACAGGCTCGAACTTCGTCGCGGTGTTCTCGAGTCGAATCAGAACCACATCGGCCGATTCCCAAGCGGCTAGGACCTCGGCGATCGCAAAACAACGCCCCTGGAAATCCATCGCGACGAACCCTTGGACCTTCTCGTCGGGCTTGCGGTCCAGAACGTGGTAGTTGGTCAAAACCAGTCCATCCTCGCCTATGATCACCCCTCCGGAGATATTGCCGTGCAAGTTCTTGCACCGCCCACAGTCGTACAAGGTGCCAATCATCACCGATGCTCTTCGGAGCCGATCGTGGAGATCCTGCGGCTTTACCTCGGAGGTCTCTGGCAAACGGAACTCCGTCCGGTTTGGAGTGCGGTTTGGAGCACGCTTGAGCATCTGCCGGATCTGCTCGCCGGCTGTCGAATCGGTATTCTCCGGCAAGCCTTCGCTCGGGAAATCGCTCGATAGAAGCCGTCGACCGCGATTGACGAAGGTATTGTAGATACGACGGTTGTCGATCACTCCATCGGTCAAGTCCGCGATCGGTCCATTGCCTGATGAGGAGCCGGGCCTAGTTCTGCCCTGAGTTTCCTGCGACGCCTCCTGTGCCTGGGCCCTTTGCATCGAGGTCGCTTGGGCTCCCAAGAGAGCAAGCAGGGTGAACTGGACTAAGCCGATTGAAAGGACCGAACCTATGGCAAGGCCCGACCGAACTGGTCTCATTGAGAACATCACCGCGCGCACCGATCTTGCTAGGGCCATTCGAGCTAGGCCTTCTGGAGAAAACAACACGACGACTAGGTCTTGGTACCTATTCTACGCTCGATCGGTCCAGGGTGCTTGCGTCTCTGCCAAAGTCCCAGGCGGAGCTTACTCGAAAAACACGCCGCGCTGTTCAGCCAAGATTCGCATCACATATTCGAAGTAGGGAAAAGGGATCTTCGGCCTGCGTTTTTTGGACCAAACGTACACGACATTGACCATCGCCCGAGAGATTTCACCCCGGTCGACCCTCGCGATGACTTGGTCAACAAACGCCTCTTGCTCAGGGAAGCCGACGCGGAGTCCAAACATCAACTGGTCGCGAAGCTCGACCGTGTTGAGCGTGAGCATCTGTTCGGCTTCGTTGTATCCATAGGAATCCTGAGTCTGCGCCAAGGCTTGGCTTGTTCCCAGGCCGCTCCAAGCCAACGCTCCGAGGAGCACCCATCGCGACGCTCGCAACGGTCCCCAATATTTACTGGTCGATTCGTTCGGCATGTCGCTTGGCATGTCGTTTAGCATGGTCTTGCTCAACTCCTTGGCGGCGTTCGTCCCACCGTTGGTCGGCGGATTCTGGCTATTCGGGTCGCTATACTGAAGCGTCCTAACCCGTTTAATCGACAATCTTTGCCGATCTCGGTAAGCTAGAGTTAGCAGAAGTTCGACAATCGAATCAAGTCAAACTGCGGAAAGTAGCCATTTTGGGAGAGATTAACCCCTACGATTTGCCTTGGCCTGACTCAGGGCGGCTTGCTG
>Ga0209985_10003608_pt1 | contig 13071 bp, 7 predicted proteins | sample NOAtaG_FD_187305 | JGI IMG/M metagenome (GOLD analysis project Ga0209985, IMG submission 187305) | Freshwater lake microbial communities from Lake Erie, under a cyanobacterial bloom - NOAA_Erie_Diel6S_1000h metaG (SPAdes) (version 2) | ecosystem: Environmental > Aquatic > Freshwater > Lake ...
CCAAACCCTGGCGTTAGTCCGTACTCAAAATAAAATGAAGTTGCCAAACTATTGGGATTTATTTCGCCATACAATGCAGCTGTGGTTTCTGTTACGTCAACCGTCTGTTTTAACTTCACCAATGGCGCCAGTGAAATAGTGGTGAACTCTGCTGTGGCAGAATAAGTACTCCCATTCTCGTTGGTTGCTACCAACCTTAAATAGTATTTAGTATTACTTTGAAGCCCTGATACAATACCCTCCACTTTATCATTGAATTTATAAATGATAGACGACCTACCGAAAACCGGTGTCGTTCCATATTCAAAATGATAGGTAACAGTATCTCCTCTAGGAAGAAGGCTACCTTTAATTTTTACGGTGGTCGCTGTTAAATCAAAAAGCTCAAAGCTAGTGATGATGGGCTCATCAATCACACCAACAGCATCCCAAGCATTGGCCACTTCTTGGTAGGTAATGGAATTTTTTCCGTACAAATCAGCCGTGGCTAATAATGATCCGATACGGCTATCGAGATAATCCGAGGAGTAACTCAAGTACTCCGTTAAATTTCGGTAGGCAATATTGGCTGCCGCATCCATGCCGATCGCATTTATTGAATAACTTGCCAGTTGGTCATTTACTCCGCTGCCACCTTTGCATAAAAGATAAAACCAAAAGTTTTGTACGCCAGAATTGTAGTGAACACCTCCGTTGTCTTCATAACCTTTATACCACATATCACCTAGCCAGGTGTCTGGTTGATTTTTAAGATTGGGGTTACTGAAATCGCGCAGACCGCCATCACGATAATGTTTAGCCAGTTGCCAGGTAGCGGTATCACCGAATGCATTGAACTCAATAGCTTTTCCAAAAATGTCTGAGAACGATTCATTGAGTGCTCCCGATTCATAATAGTATTGAAGCTGCGCTTCATACTGTGTTACGCCATGCGTGAGTTCATGACCCACCACATCCAATTCGACCAACGGATTGTTATTATTTCCATCTCCAAACAATAATGTGTTACGAGACCAAAAGGCATTATTCAAACCGTTATCTACATGCACATATGAATTGATGCTACTACCATTGTTATCAAAGCTATTGCGATTATGCTTTTTGAAATATTCATAAGCTTGCTCGGCCGCCCATTGAACCGACACAGCAGTTTGCTGGTAAGGATCATTGAACGTAGTAGTGGAGGAATAGAAATCATAAACAGGAACACTAAAACCAAAAAGCCATGCTAAGACGCTGGCATTATGATAGTCATAAGTGCCGATGTTCCCACCATTTTCTGTTTGTCCTACTAACCTTGAAGAACCGCCATCATATTTTTCAACCCTTATTGTCTGATTTCCATAATAGTTTGTCAATCCCGTTCCAGTGCCAAAGGGTAGGGGAGGCGACTCTTTTTCTGCAAAGCAACTGTTTACCAAGCTTACTTTATTGATTAACTCCCCGTTGCGCGCATCAACAGAAACCCTCCATCTTTCGATAAGTGATACATCAATATCGAATTGAAAAGCAATAGAAAAACTTTCAGGCGTGAAGGTGAAGTTCTTAGAGACGATCATTTTTTTACCTTGCCGAACTGTAGTATCTTTTGTTTGCAGGTATTGTTTAGCCAAATGAAATGTTTGTTGTTCGCTGAGAGTAGTGCGTGGATCTACATTTATACTTCTTACCGACTTTCCATTGGCGGACGTGACAAAACCATTTTTCTCATGAACTCTATACATTATGCCTTCTACAGGGATGCCTTTGTAGTTTTGCTGCAATAGGCGATGTCGCATTCCCAGCTTATCGATGTTGGTTTCTATTTCAGTAAAAGTGTGTTCGGCTGGTATCCCAAAGTATCCATTGATGTTAGCAAGAAAGAATGAGGAAGTTACCGTGCCTTCGCTAAACTCAATCGCACGTGGCGGTTCGTTTAAGTTGCCATAGTAAAGCTTGCCAGTCTCCGTACTAACTGAACTGATGGATTTAGAGACAACTCCAAAACTCTGCTGTGCTAGGGCACAACCAGCAGAAAAAATAGTAAAGACAATGAGCAAGATTCTTCTGTACATCTATGCCTAAAATAAGGAGTTTGCGTTGGATTTATTAAGGAAAATGATTTGCACTTGTCTATTTCTATTTAATGATATGCAACCAGCTTTTGCACGTAGTGAGATCGCCCACTTTTAGGTTAAAGTAATACACACCACCTTCTATATCACGTGCAGTCCAATCGTTTTTGTAGTTAGCAGACTCAAAAACATTTTTTCCCCAGCGGTCAACCACTGTCAATTGCAGGGTAAGCCCAGCCGTGTTTGGATCAATCACGTTTGGTCCGAGCCCCACCTTAAATGTATCATTGAATCCAGGAGAGGACTCAGGTGTAAACACATTGGGGACAAATAACTTAAAGATCGGCAGCTGCACTTTCTCTTCGTAAGTACAAAATTTGTTTTGCGCTGTAAATTTTAGTGAATACAAACTGTCTTTTTTATAGACGTATTCCAATTCGTTCTCTCCGGAACTTGTTCCATCACCAAAGTCGAAACGAAAAGTAATGCCTTCCATCGTTGACGTCAGATTCTTGACAAGCACTGTTGGGCGGTCAACACAATTTGCTTTTATGCGATGCTGCCATTCTAAATCAACCTTGCTCACCACGCTTACCTGCACTGTATCTTTTTTTGTACAACCATTCGCATCGGTGACAGTAATAAAATATTGGGTTGTTTTGGTGGGTTGCACTACAGGCGAAGGGCTGGTCGAACTAAAGCTGCGATCCGCTGTCGACCAAGCGTAGACACTTCCGCCAGGGGCTGTCAACTGATAGGTAGTTCCTTCACAGATTTCAGCATCATCGCCCACTTTAATTCTATTTTTATAATAGAAGATCGTCTTCACAACTGAATCAACCTTGTTACACGTGTTGAAATTAAAAGCTTTCAACACAACTCTATAGATACCTTCTTGTTTGAATTTATGAATAATAGAGGCAGTGTCACTTTTTGGTTTCGACACGATAGTACCGTCACCAAAACTCCAGGTAAAGTTATCACCCTTTGTGCTGAGGTTTTTAAATCGAATGCCGTCTGGATAGCAGACATTGTTGTAGCCGGGTTTCGAAAAGTTCACATCATAAGTTTGAAAAAGAGCCCGGACATTTTTGTTAACTGCAATGGCCAGGGTATCTTTTTTAGTGCAGCCATTTGCGTCTACTACCGTGACACAATAAAGAGCACCATTCTGTGGCCAAATAATGGGAGATTGTTCCAATGAAGAGAATGTGCCTTCACTGTTGCTCCACTTATAACTGATGCCACCGCTTGCCGTTAGCTGGAAACTTTTACCTTCACAAACAATAGCATCTTGCCCCACTATAATATTAGGTCTAAAGTAATTAATCACTTTCGTTATCGAATCGGTTTGGCTGCACGTACTCAAATCAGTGATTTTAAGTTTGACTCGGTATTGCCCAGCTTGTTTATAGGCATGAATCAGCGATCTTGGATCTTCAGGTAGTTGACTGATAATCGTACCGTCACCAAAGTCCCAAACAATGTTTCTTCCACCCGTACTCTGGTTTTGAAATACAATCGAATCAGGGTAACAAACATTGTTAAAACCTGGCTTTGTTAACGCTAGGTTATTGGTATCGAAGTTTGCTCTGAGGGAAGACAGATCGAATTTGAATGCGGCATTGTTGCAATTGGGACTGCCGTTCAGTCGGGATTTAGCATTGGGTGTGGTTGGAAAATCCGAGGTTGAGCAGCCAGCTGTATTTCCAAACTCACAACCCGAACAGACTGAATGATAGACAATGCCAAACTTATCGAAACGTGAAGTGCCACCATCGACATGCGTTTTAGAAGAGCCCCCACCCAAGTAAGTAGAATAAACCAGCTGCGTTGCATTGCCATTCAGTACCATAAAGTAGAAATCTGACCCTGATGTCGTTTTCTGATAAGCATCGTTGGTGATGGGCATCCCAAATGTCGTGCTTTGCCAGAAGCCCGTGTTTGGGCTTGAGTTCACAAAACCTCCCCAACCGGCCATGTAGATGTTGTCGCAGTCGTTCACTAAAAAAGCAGTAGGGGAGATGTTAGGAATGATCAGTCCGGTACCAGACCCCGAGCCAAAAATAGTTGAGAATTGCAATGTGCTTAAGTCGGGAGAAAATTTTTGAAGAAATTGTCCGCTGTTTGGATTATGATAAACACCGGGCGTTACCGGCATCTGTCCGGCCGTCTGCCCATAGCAAAATATATTCCCGTTCGAATTCAGATCTATAAAGTAAACCTGATCGAATGATATCGTTCCGGTGAATGTGGCATTCAATATTGCGTTTCCATCAGCTGCCACCCGTGCAATCCAGCCGTCAACGATGCCATTAAAGGTTTAAATCGGAAGTCATTTTGACTACCACACCGTCAGTAGTGCCACCATTAAAAGAATTGTCAAATCCGTTCACGATGGGGAAATTAGCAGACCCGGTAACTGAACTGATATACACATTCCCTATGTCATCTGTAATTACATCCCCTCGCATTTCGTCTCCGTAGTTCACTACCAATGGGCCTCCCGATTGCTTTGGTAAATTCAACCCATCATTGCCCGATCCTCCAAGAAACGTAGACCCAATCAACCTATCTCCCTGTGGTGAAAGGCGAGTGACTACTAAATCCCATTGGTCGTTTGTATTCAGCACGCGATTAAAAACAGTTGTGCCCAGATTGAAGGTTCTGTCAAAAGAACCAGCGCCAGTAGGGTAATCTGGTGAACCAGAGATACCCAGTACAACCAAATCACCTGATGCTTTATCTACCACCAAACTCTCGGGAGAGTCGTTGCCAGCACCGCCCAGGTGTGTGGCATACAAAAACCGCATTCCAGCCGAATCATATTTAATGACGGCCATATCAAAGCTTCCTCGATTGTTGGTTTGAAAAGCACCCGTGGTGGCAGGAAAAAACCCACCAAGACTTTGATGTGTTACACCTGCTGAGTAAAGTGTTCCATGTTCGCCAGGCGTTGCAGTACTACCCCAATTATCGGCTGTCGATCCAGAGTAGGTTGAGAAAATCAGGAGTGGATCAATGACCAGCATGCGGCATTCATCGTAGGCAGACGGGAACGAGAACGAAACGGTATTGTTCTGTAAATCGTATTTGCTTGCAACTGTTTGCTTGTTATTGTCATCATCGACTTGGTAAGAAAATGGTATCACTTCCGTAAGCGAACCTACCTTCGTTCCGATTTTCAATGCGCCATCTATTTTCTCTACGCCATCTGCGCCACAGTATTCAATTCTGATTAGTGAAGGGTCGGCTTGTGGCTTTACGATGAAGTCATATTTGAGGTTACTCCCACTGGATGTTACGCGAAAATCAATTCCAGCATACACATTTTGATAAATAATCGATGCATAAGCCTTTACGTTCGTAGCCCATCGACAAGAGTCGCTGCCAAGAAAATAGTTACTATATCCATCCAATGGCTTCTCTACGATTGCCTTTGCTTGGTGATTGGATCCTAGTAGATTCATCTGGAAGTAATGCCCAAAAACGGGGTCACCCGATCGTTGCCCGTCAGATTCGTTGATGGTTCCATGGCCCGCCATATGGCCGTGTTCCATTTCTTCTAGATCTAAGAGTAATATGGAAAAGCCTTTCGCAGACACACCCACTCGTCCCCCGGGAACCTGGGCTTCGAAGTCTATATCGCTATTAAACTGGCCTTTGTTCTGAATAAACCTGAGGCCATTAGTGTTCTGGCCAAGGGCACAAAATGAAACCAATAAGAAAATGAAAGTTAAACGCATACCAGCTCAAATTTACCAATTTCAGGCAATGCGAGAAAAGCTTTTGCGCTGTCTGTCGGTTTATAAAACTTGCTTCGCGTTATGGGTGATTTTTATATTTATTACTGACGATATACAATCTATATCTTGACTTAGATGTTTGTTAATTACGGTTAAAATAGGTAATTTAACCTAGCTTAAATCAATCAATAAATTGAGTTTACAAAGGATCAATTATTGATTTTTTACTCTATCATTACTTTTTGAAATAGCTTACTATGAAAGTACTTTTTTACACGCGCGAATACCCACCTTATGTTTACGGAGGAGCTGGTGTTCACGTGGAATATCTGGCGCGTGAGTTATCCAGGTTAATGGAGGTGGAAGTACGATGCTTTGGCGATCAGAACACCAGTGCCGAGCACTTGCGCATACTTGGATTCAATTCAGATTCACTTTCTCTTACCGATACAAAAGCTGAGTTAGCACCCATATTCAAAACCCTAACCACCTGCATTCAGATGAACAGTGGATCGATGAACGCTGACCTCGTTCATTGTCATACCTGGTATGCTCAGTTTGCCGGCATCTTGTCAAAACTCTGCTATGGCACACCGCTGGTGGTAACTACTCATTCTCTTGAACCGCTTAGGCCGTGGAAACGCGAACAGTTGGGTAGGGGATATGATGCTTCATCATGGATCGAAAAAACAGCACTTGAAATGGCCGATGCCGTCATTGCCGTCTCTCAGGAAACCAAACAGGATGTACTGAAATACTTCAATGTAGATGAAAAAAGGGTAAGCGTTATTTATAACGGTATTGACTTAGATGAATATACTGTTACCACAGATACGCAAGCACTCGACAAATTCGGAATAGATAAATCAAAACCGTATGTACTTTTTGTCGGCCGCATCACCCGGCAAAAGGGAATTATCCATCTGGTAAACGCCATCAAGTATATCGCGAGCGATACTCAGATTGTTTTATGTGCAGGTGCCCCCGATACCGAAGAGATAGGCCTCGAAATGAAGAAGCGCGTGGGAGAGGTTCAGAAAACCAGGAGTAATGTAATCTGGATCGCTGAAATGGTCAGCAAAAAAGATGTCATTCAATTGTATTCGCACGCGGCAGTATTCTGCTGCCCATCTATTTACGAGCCGTTTGGCATCATCAACATTGAAGCGATGGCATGCAAAACCGCTGTTGTGGCAAGTAGCGTAGGTGGTATCAAAGAAGTAGTGGTGGATGGCGAAACTGGAATATTGGTACCGTTGGAACAAGAAACGACAGCACCGTTTGAAGCAGCCCATCCTGACCAATTCGCAAAAGATTTGGCTGCTGGTATTAATAGATTAATGGGCGATGAAAAATTAAGAGAAAGCATGGGCGCTCTTGGAAGAAAAAGAGTAGAAGACTATTTTGACTGGAAGGCGATCGCCCAACAGACACAGATGCTATATAAAAAAATCCTGGATCATGATAAATGATGATGTTATTGCGATCATCCTGGGGGGAGGCCAGGGATCGCGCTTGTATCCATTGACCGCTAAACGTTCTAAACCTGCAGTGCCGATTGCAGGGAAATACAGATTGGTGGATATTCCGTTGTCCAATTGTATCAATTCGAGTATCAGTAGGATGTTCGTTCTTACACAGTTTAACTCCGCCTCGCTCAACCGTCATATTAAGAATACATACAATTTTAGTTTGTTCAGCCGTGCGTTTGTTGACGTGCTCGCTGCTGAGCAGACGATTTCGAACAAGAACTGGTTTCAGGGTACTGCCGATGCCGTGCGTCAAAGCATGCACCATTTCCTAAACCACGATTTTAAGTATATATTAATTCTTTCCGGGGATCAGTTGTATCAGATGGATTTTAATGTGCTGATTGAGCGACACATTGAGAGCGGTGCTCGAATTTCCATTGCTACGCTGCCGGTGAAAGCAGAAGAGGGTGTCGAGTTCGGTATTATGAAAACCGACAAGGAGAATATGATTACTAGCTTTATTGAAAAGCCAAATGCGGAAGAAATTCTAAATTGGAAATCGGAAGTAAGCGACTATATGAAATCAGATGGTCGCTTTTACCTGGCGTCAATGGGTATTTATGTGTTTGATCGGGATTTGTTGATTGAGCTCATGAACGACCCCGGCACGAATGATTTCGGAAAGGAAATCATTCCTCAGTCCATTAGTAAACACAAGGTACTCAGCTATCAATTTGAAGGGTATTGGACGGACATCGGAAACATACGTTCCTACTATGAAGCCAACCTGGGTTTTACCGATCCAATTCCAAGCTTTAATTTATTTGACAATAGGAAGCGTGTTTATACCCACGCCCGAATTCTTCCAACTTCTAAAATTTCTGGTACAATGATCGTTGACTCTGTTATTGCAGATGGAGCCATCATTCATGCCGCGAAAATTGAACGATCTGTCATTGGTGTAAGATCAAGAATCGGGAAGGGAAGCACCGTTATCAAAACATACATGATGGGCAGCGATTCCTACCAAACGCTACTGGAAATAGCTTCTAAACCAGGCGACATCTTGATGGGCATAGGAGAAAACTGTCATATCGAAAATGCTATTCTCGATAAAAGCTGCAAGATTGGAAATAACGCAACGATCATCGGTGGCTCACACCTTCCCAATCAGGAAAACGATTTGTATGTGATTGCCGGAGGAATTGTGGTGGTTAAAAAAGAAGCTACGATACCACCTGGTTTTGTGCTAAAATGACAGAGCACTTCCCAATTGAATCAAGCTGCTTCCAACTTATACCCTTTGCCGTGAACATTCGTAATTTTCAGCGCAGGATCGCTGCTTAGTTTCTTGCGCAGTTTTGATACAAACATATCCAAACTGCGACCGGTGAAAACGCCTTCATTGATCCAGATTTCCTGCATCAACGTTTCGCGCGGAATCAGTTCACCAAAATTTTTATTAAGTAATTCGAGAATCTTGTATTCCTTTTCTGTGAGGCTGATCACTTCAGTCCCCAATAACAAGCGATGACCCTTCACATCAAATAGGAATTTTCCGATGGCAGATCCTTCCAGAAGCGAATCAGTGAATATCGCATGGCCTTGATGCTGCACTAGGGCAGGTGTTACATTTTTTCTAATACGCCCAATCCAAAATGTAATACCCAAAAGCACAAGCATCGTGCTACAAACCATGATGAAAAATGGGTTGTCAAAGATTCGCATTTTGAAGTCCTTACCTTTTGGGTTGGCTTCGAGGCGATCCAATGTAATTGATTTGTTTTCTACACTCAACAGATCGTTAGCTGCTTGTTTCTGTTCCACGTTCTCATCGTTCTTGTATAAATCGGGAAAGGTTATTTCGATGGTGTAACATCCAGGTAGCTGACCTCTTCCTTTGCAGGGCAAAACATCGGGTGAAGTATTACTGACCTGAAAGCCATACACAATACCGGCTTTCAAGCAGTCATGTACTGTAACTGTGTAGCCGGATGGGAACTGTGTTTTAGGCAGCAGGGTTTGCGACAGCACCATAAGCGAGTCGTTGTTAAAAACCAGTTCTTTTTCGAAGGTAAGAAGAAATGTGCCTTCTTTCGTTTCTGTGACCGGCAACACACGAGAGGTACGATCACCCGCCTGCAGCAACAACCGATGACCCATCTCACGGATGATGAGATTGATTTCCTTTGCCCGTAGGTCGCGGTCGGTACGTTTGGTAAAAGACGAAGCAAAAAAGAGAACAGCAACCATCACAAATGCACTGCCGTAAACCGCCACAAATCGGTTATTTAAAAGGCTGAAAGAAGAATTTACACCCATTTACATTCTTTTTACAATTGATTTACCATGAAAGGCAACGCGGTTGCGTACGTTTGAATGCGCAAAGGTAAAGCAATTTTTCTTTGTTAAACTTAATGCTATGATGAACACGAAAAAAATCATTTACGCGCTGATCTTACCGCTGGTTGTGGTAAGCGGACTGTTGTTTGCTAATCGTGAAACTAAAAATGAAACTTCTAAAAAGTCAAACCCAAGGCCTCTCTCTGCTGCTGAACGGGAAGCTGTTTTGAAAAAATGGGAGGCTTCCCCTGACGGTATTATGCACAAAAAATGGGAAGCGTCTCCTGCAGGTAAAAAAGTACTTGCCAGTGCTGCTAAAATAAAGAAGTCCATTAGGGATACTACCAATATGGAGGCTGTTGTCACCTCACTTTCTCTTCTGCCCGGCTCAAGATTAGGTTTCGGAGTGATGGTAAGGATTAATGGTGACGATTATATTCTTGCGTTTGGACCTGAAAAGTCGGGCAAGAATGATTTGAATTTTAACAATGAATTTGAGCAATTACATAGCCTGAAAGTTACCGACAAAATAATGATAAGAAGCCATAGCGTATCGTACGCGCCCAAGTATGCATATCCAATAGTAACGGGCGACTATGTAGAACGAGATGGTAAAATAATTTACAAACGTGTACCTCGCCAAGGCGGCTGCTAAGTAAATTATGAGAAACATTTACCAAATTTCATGGATTGACAAATTAGTGCTTCGATATTAGTTTCTTCATAAACCGGCAAACTTTTAAAAACCAAATCTACTATGCGTTACTTACATCTGACTTTCTTGTTTATTGTGTTGAGTTTCTTTTCAGCTAATCCGGACCTGGAAAATTCAACGACTACCACAACCACCTTAAATTCCGACACTGCCAAATCAACCTCAAGCACTGATGGTGAACCACGCATATCCAACGTGATCTTGCAATCAAAAGATGGAGGACGGACCTGGCAAGACATAAGTCTCGATTTGCCTGAAAATGGAGAGCCTCAAGATTTTTTTGCGGGAGAGTCGGACGTGTACTTACGCTTAAAAAATTCGATGTATCACAGTAAAAGTAATTCGGCAACACCCGTTTGGGAGAAAGCGAATGTTCCTGATCCTGGAAAAGCTTCAATTGTTTTCAATCGTTCAGGAGTCATGGCCTACAATTATGAAGGAGAAGTTTATAAAAAGTTGCCCGCTACTGGAACTTGGCTGCCGATCTACCAGGATTTTAAAAAACGTTCGATGAGGACAATTTTTGAAACATCCAATGGTACGTTATTCTTAGGTTTCGACAGCGGTCTTTATAAATCTGCTGACAAGGGAAAAAGTTGGAAACAAGTCCAGAATGAAGGTTGGTTGGGGAGTCTGGTGGAGTCTGAAGGGGTTCTGATGGGTACGGGTCAAAAAGGAATTATGCGTTCTACAGACAATGGGGAACACTGGGAATGGGTAATCAGCGAGGGTGGCGTGGGTGTAGCGGTAGAGCGTATTGAAGGTGGGTTCGCGGCCATATCTTACAACACCATAACAAAATCCAGAAGAATACGCATTTCGTTGGATAGTGGAAAAACATGGAAAGCAATTGATGAAACAATTCAGCCTTTGCTGTACATTCCATCTTTCAACGGATTTTCAGATGCTGCGTCTATTTCATCTATCAAACAAATGGGCAACTATTTTATTTGTGGCCATCCAATTGGTATACTCGTGTCACCCGACATGGGTAAAACGTGGAATGTTGCTCATAAGGGTGTTGAGCAAAAAGTGTTTAAGGTGTATGTTTCTGACCATACATTGTACGCGGTGCTGATGGGTATGGGGTGCTGAGAATTCGGGAGGCAAAAGTTACCAGCACGGTGGATTGCTTTGGTGATGTTCTTCATCAACAAACATAAGCAGCGCCCACATTTGTGAAAACAAATTATTTGCAAATTGAAAAGGAAGCGAAGTTCTAAAAGCATATGATTATTTTGAAAAAGTTATTTCTTGCAACAGCATCCTTCATTTATTATTCTGAAGTTTGGGTCTTGTTCCAAGACATTTTACGGGTATTCAAATACAAACGAAGAAAAAGTAATATTTTTGAAATTAGAAGCTTGGTCTTCAAATTCTTGCTTCTTTGTAACTAAAAAAATATTTTTCATCTATGTTAGTTTCAGGTCGGTGGGCTTGGCTTTTTTTACTCGCATCCATTTTGTGTTCTTGTCATCAATCCTCAAAGCCTGCTCGATTTGACGAAGTATCAACAAATAAATCTATTTTTTCCACGCAAACGTCTCGCGGCATTGTAATTGGTGATTATGATAACGATGGTGACGATGATGCCTACATCGTTAATGCCGATTCAACAGAAGGTAATCGTCTTCTTCGGAATGATGGTGCTTTTGTCTTCAAGGATGTTACCGAGGAAGCTAAACTCAAGGCTCTGGGATATTCTAAGACGGCAGTTTGGTTTGATGCTGACAACGATGGTTGGCTGGATTTGCTTGTTGGTCAGCTGACACGAAATCGTTTTTTTCATAATCAAGGAAATGGAAAGTTTGAAGAGCAAGTCTCAGGGCTGGAAGTTGGACGATCAGCAAGTGCTCTTTTGGCGGCAGATTTTAATGGCGATCAATGGCTAGACGTTTATGTATGTAATTTTATGAACGAAAATAGTCTCTTCATCAACATTGGGTTTGGTAAGTTTGAGAATAGGATATGGAACAGCGGAGCGCAAATTGGTCATCAACTGAGCATGGGGGCGGTTGCCGTTGACCTCGACCACGATGGCGATCAGGATATTTATTGCATTTATGATGGCAATCAGCCAAATCGACTGTCTCGCAATCTGGGCAATGGCCAGTTTCGCGAAACCGGGGAGGAACAAAAACTTAATTATCGAGGGCAGGGGATGAGTGTCGACTTTGCTGACTTTAATCATGATCAGCAATTTGATTTCTATGTAACCAATCTGAACGATAATGCGCTGTTCTTGCATGGTTCAGATTCTACCTATTTGGAGGAAGCAACCAGTGCCGGTGTTAACGACAAAGGAATGGGGTGGGGGGTGATTTGTCTAGATTACGACAATGATTCTTTCTCAGACATTTATATGATCAATCAATTCCATTTTTCACCATTTCCTAATCGGTTGTTTCGAAACCAAGGCGGAGAAAGGTTTAGCAATGTAATTGAAGGTCTTCCTGCTGAAAGTCGTAAAGACGGTTTTGGGGGAGCTAGTGCCGACTTTAATAGGGATGGCAGAATTGACCTAATGATCGCCAATACCAGTGGAGGGGGAGTGCAATTGTTTGCCAATCAGGAAGTCAACGAAAATCACTATGTCCAGTTCGGATTGGTCGGCAAAAAATCTAACAAATTCGGTGTGGGCGCCCGCATTGAAATTCGAGTTGGTAGGATGATACTAATTGATGAAGTCACCACTGGGTCTGGATACGCCTCGCAAAACAGCAACATAATTCACCTTGGCT
>Ga0209985_10003610_pt1 | contig 13057 bp, 8 predicted proteins | sample NOAtaG_FD_187305 | JGI IMG/M metagenome (GOLD analysis project Ga0209985, IMG submission 187305) | Freshwater lake microbial communities from Lake Erie, under a cyanobacterial bloom - NOAA_Erie_Diel6S_1000h metaG (SPAdes) (version 2) | ecosystem: Environmental > Aquatic > Freshwater > Lake ...
AGGTACCTGCATCGAGGGACAGAGCAATTGAAAAGCATGCCGCAAAGTCTCCGCCAAAGGCGGAAGACTTCGCGGAGGAAAAATCAGATATTCTCCTCCACACACGCCCCCGGCGCTGCGCTGCAGTATGATCTTGTGCGCCTTTGGAGTAATACTATTCGGAGGAAAAACTATTTTATGAATGAATTCGTATTCTTTTTTTATCCTTCCGTTTGTACCTTTAACCTCTTATCGCATTGCCATGTCTTACCCCTACCAGATCAAAAGTTTTGAAGTCTATCAAAGCACCTACCAACAAAGCATCGAAGACCCTGCCGGATTCTGGGCCGGCATCGCCGAACATTTTACCTGGAGAAAAAAATGGCATACCGCCCTGGAATGGAATTTCACCGAACCCAACGTCAAATGGTTCCAGGGTGGAAAAATGAACATCACCGAAAATTGTCTGGACCGCCACCTGGCAGAACGAGGCGAACAAGCCGCCATCATCTGGGAACCCAATCAACCCAATGAAGCGGCAAGAACACTTACCTACCGGGAACTGCATGAACAGGTATGTCAATTCGCACAGGTACTGCGCAACAACGGTGTTAGAAAAGGAGACCGTGTTTGTATTTACATGGGCATGATCCCCGAATTGGCCATCGCCGTACTCGCCTGTGCCCGCATCGGCGCCATCCACAGCGTAGTATTCGGCGGCTTCTCAGCACAAAGCATCTCCGACCGATTACAAGATGCGCAAGCAGCTTTCATCGTTACTTGTGACGGCGCATTCCGCGGAGCAAAAGACATCCCACTGAAAAATATCATCGACGACGCACTCATCGGCTACGATGGTATCGAACGTGTTATCGTATGCGCGCGCACCAATACCCCCGTATCAATGCTCAAAGGAAGAGACGTCTGGTGGGAAGAGGAAATGAACAAGGTTGCCGAATCAGGCACAACCGTCAACTTCGCCGAAGAAATGGATGCAGAAGATCCCCTTTTCATCCTCTACACCTCCGGCTCTACCGGTAAGCCCAAGGGTGTTGTGCATGCCTGCGGCGGATACATGGTCTATGCGAACTATACTTTTGTGAATGTCTTCCAATACCAGACCGGTCAGATACATTTCTGTACCGCCGACATCGGATGGATCACCGGCCACAGCTATATCCTGTACGGCCCACTGAGTGCCGGCGCCACCACACTGATGTTCGAAGGCATTCCTACCTGGCCTGATGCCGGTAGGTTCTGGGACATCATCGACAAATACCGTGTCAACATATTTTATACTGCACCCACCGCCATCAGAAGCCTCATGGGATTTGGTAAAGAACCCCTGCAAGGAAAAGACCTTTCATCACTGCAAGTATTGGGTACCGTTGGCGAGCCCATCAACGAAGAAGCCTGGCATTGGTACGATGAAAATGTAGGCAAGAAAAAATGTCCCATCGTCGATACCTGGTGGCAAACTGAAACAGGTGGCTGTCTCATCAGCAACTTGGCAGGCATTACTCCCGCCAAACCGAGCTGGGCCACCCTGCCACTGCCGGGCGTGCAATTGCTGTTGGTAGATGAAAACGGAAATGAAAAAACTGCTGTAGGCGATGAAACGATTGCAGGCAACCTCTGCATCAAAGCTCCCTGGCCATCCATACTTCGCACTACCTATGGCGACCATGAACGTTGCCGGCAAAATTACTTCGCCACCTATCCCGGACTTTATTTCACCGGCGATGGAGCATTGCGGGACAAAGATGGTTTCTATCGCATCACAGGCAGAGTTGATGACGTACTCAACGTGAGTGGTCACCGCATCGGAACAGCCGAAGTAGAGAATGCCATCAACATGCATGCAGGGGTGGTGGAGAGTGCCGTAGTTGGCTTCCCCCATGCCATCAAAGGACAGGGCATCTATGCCTTCGTCATTTATCAGGGATCACATGATCCACATGCGCATGGCTCAGATGACCTGATCCGCAACGACATCCTGCAAACAGTAACACGCGTAATCGGTCCCATCGCAAAACCCGATAAGATACAACTGGTATCAGGACTGCCCAAAACACGCAGTGGCAAAATCATGCGGCGCATTCTGCGGAAGATAGCCGAGGGGGAAACCGAGAACCTCGGTGATACCACCACCCTGCTTGATCCGGGTGTTGTGGAAGAAATCATGAAAGGAAAACTATGATACTGCCCGCTGCGCTTCCAGCTTGCTGATGGCAGGATGCATCACTTTAAAGAACAGTGGCGGGAAATGTGCCAGTATCAACATGCCGGGATAACCTGTCGGCATCTGTGGCGCCCCTTCCATGTGCCGCAATACCTGAAATTTTCTGCTGGCCATATAGTGGTGGTCGCTGTGGCGACTGAGTTCAAACAACATGATTCTGCCAATCACATGGTTGCTGTTCCAGCTGTGCCAGGGTTGCGGTCTTTCGAAACTTCCGGCAGCAGTGGGTTTTCTTTGTAACCCATAATGCTCGATGTAGTTAACTGATTCAAGCAACAAAATGCCGATGAGCGCTGCTACCGCATAACAGAGCAATATCTTTCCGCCGAAAAAATATCCGATGGCTACAACGAACAGCAATTGTACCAGGGTATATTGTATCATCTCATTGTGCCAGCTCAATACTTTTTTTCCCTTTTTCTTACAGGCCTCGCCGGCAATGTGCCAGGCACTGAGATAAGAACCTATAATGGTGCGAGGATAAAAGGCATAGAGTGATTCGCCATATCGCGCCGATGCAGGATCAAAAGGGGTCGCGACATTTTTGTGGTGCCCCTTGTTGTGTTCTACAAAGAAATGCATGTACTGAGAAGTAAGCAAGAGCATCTTGGCCATGAACTGCTCAATGCGGTCGTGGCGATGTCCTAATTCGTGGGCTACATTGATGCCAAACACACCGCAGAGCAGTCCCATCGCTATCACTCTTCCCGTCAGTGTCACCCAATCGAGTCCGGGTTCCTTCAAAGAGAAGAGAAAAGTTAGCAAGGCAACACAATGCATAACCACCGTGTCGTACAACAAGAAATCATAGGCCTTGTCTGCCCGCGCAATCTCTTCCTCTGCAGCCGATAAATTTTTATCGGAGGGACGGAAGAACAATTCTAACAGGGGTATGCAACCAAAAGTAAATAGCAGTGGAAGAAAACAGATCCAGCCCCGGCTGCTGAAAGCAACAAAAGACAAAATGAATACAATGAAGGGAGATAAATATTTGATGGACCGCCAGCGCATAATGATATTTTCTGTCTTAAAAATACAGAAAAGACAGCAGCTGAGTTCATTCTGTTTAACTCCGCATGATATTCAAGGGCTTACCCTCCCATCCGGGGAATAAACCCTCCGCCGATTTGAGGGAGAGATGTCCGGCAGCCACCGCGCTGAAAACAGACCGGAAATCGGTGGTGACGGGCACATCTCTTCCATCTTCCAGGTTCTCTTTGCTGAGCGATTTCATCTGGTGATACACCTGTCCGCCTTTTACATCATTCCCCAATACCCACAAACAACTGGCGCGTCCATGGTCTGTTCCTCCGGTTCCGTTCTGGTGTACTGTTCTGCCAAATTCTGTCATGGTCATAACAGTAACCTGTTCCTGATACGCTGCCAGGTCTTGCCAGAAAGCAGCAATGCTGTCACTGAAGTCTTTGAGGTTGCGGGCAAATGCTCCATTGAGTGTACCCTGATTGAAGTGCGTGTCCCAGCCTCCGCTTTCAGCAAATGCCAGTTCGAGGCCGATATTCATTTTTATCAATACTGCGATCTGGCGCAATGAATTCCCCAATGCAGTATTGGGATAGACAACACCTGCCGTTACCGGATAACTGTTTTTTCCTGCTTCACGCAACTGGCGCATGGCATCAAAGCTTTCTTTCGCTGTTTTATTCAGCAACTCACTGGTCGTTACATCGTACAGTTGTTCAAAGGAACCGGCAGTCATTTTCGTAGCCATGGGATTACCCCGTACTTGCAGCGCAAACTCCTGCAAATTATTGATGGCAAGTGCTTCCTGATCTCCATACATGCTGCGGGGCAATGCCGATGTGAGACTAACGGCTCTGAAAGGCGAAGGAGTTGCTGTTAGTTGTGCTGCCGTTCTGTTCAGCCAACCACTGGAAGTACTCTTGCTAAAAGGAGTACCCGATTCCATGTAATCCTGTGCATCAAAATGGCTGCGGGTATTGTTCGGACTTCCCACACCGTGAACTACAGCGAGTCGACCATCCGTGAAAAAAGGATGTAAAGACTGTAGAGAAGGATGCATGCCAAAACTTCCATTCATGTCAATGATTTTTCCTTCGTTCTCTGCGGGACTCATGAATAATCCCGGACGAAGGGCTTTCAATGCAGGATCCGTGAAAGGTGTAACGGCCATCAATCCGTCCATCGCCCCACGCTGAAAAATACATACCAGGGTTTTCTTTTTACCGGTGTAAGAGGAAAGGGTGGGCGTTGCTGCAGCCCGCATCAAAAATCCGGGAATGCCGCCCTGCAAGCCGGCAGCAAAGAGTGCCAGGGTACCGGACTTAATAAACGCTCTTCTCTTATTCATGTAATTCATTTAAAATTCGGTGATGGGATCAGCGCCGTTGAAATTCAGGAGAACCGATGATAATTCCGGCAACCTGTTGTAAAGTATTTTGTTGCACCGGCATTCCGGTAGAAGTGCGATTTTCTGCCATTGCTTCCTGTTGCCGTCTTCTTCTGCGCTCGGGCATTTCCTTCATTTCATTCGAAGCTTTGGCCATGCTATCTTCCATTGCAGGTGCCGGGTTATTCATGTCGGAGGCCTGCTTGATTTTTTCTTCCAACTGCTGCTCTTTGAGCAGAGCAGTGAGGCGGCGGATATTTTCTTCCTGGTTTCTTTCAGGCAGCAAGAGCTGACTATACACACGCAATGCATCTTCCGCACTCTCCGGTTCATGGTTGTCATTCAAAGCCAGCCAATTCATTTTTGCCCCCGGAATTCTTCCCGCAGCAAATGCGATTCCAAAATTCATGCGGTTCAACAATGAACCTGTATTGATCCAGAAATTGGCCCTGTCGGGATATCCTGTGGGAGCTGCATAACTGTAGAGTCGCTGCCCCATGCGGGTAATCCAGTTACTGATCTGCAAAGGTTGCTGTACATCTGCCTGAGAGGCACGGATGGCACTGATGGCAAGTTCGAAGGGAGATTTTACTTTTTCCCTGAGAGCAGTTGCTTCCCAAAAAGCAGGGTGATTCACCATAGTGATGAGCACAGAGCGAATATTGCCCTTGGTTTTTTGGAAAGTAGTGGCCATGGCCTGCACCAGATTCAGGGAGGGAGAATCACAGACAAAGCGAATCGCAATTTTTTTACAAATAAAGGTTGCAGTGGAAGGATGTTCTGCCAGGTGCTGTAAAACTTCCACCCCTTCCCGGTAGCCGGCTTTGCCGTCGAACGCTTTTCCTAATATTGTTTTCTCCCCCTCATCGTGTCTGTTGGCACGAAATAAAAAGTCACCCACTTCTACATTGTCTTTTTCAGCCAACGCAGCAGCACGTCCTGCCATTTCCCTTACCTGGTTCATGGGATTATCTGAGTTCAGCGGTCGGATGGTCCATCCTGTCAACGCACGTGCTACCTGGGTTACATCTTCCTGCGTATATCCGCCATCAACACCGAGGGTATGCAATTCCATTACCTCGCGGGCATAGTTTTCATTCAAGCCCTGCATGCGTGCACGATTGGCCAACTGCTGCATGGCTGCCTGATTGGGATTACTGGTGTCTTGTAATTTTTTTTCCAACTGCCTCCGCAATCGTTGCGCAGCTGCAGATTGTTCCCTGCGCCTGGAGAATTCGTTGTTGTTGCTCACACTACTAACATTATCTAGGTATTCGAGCATGGCGGGATGACGCGCGGTGGACAACAAAAGCTCTGTAAAATTTCCAACCACATTGGGTCGGATGGCATCGCGTTCATAGGTAAGGACATAACGCTGACTGGCACCCTTGGTGAGTGACACATTGAAATGATTGAACCAAAAGTCGGTCATCACTTCGTGCAGTTGATTCGATCCATAGGCGGCACGTACAATTTTCTGGTTCAGCAACTGGCGATTGAGATCCTGCTGATTTTCCAGTCCCTGCTCCTTCATCAATCGCTGTAACTGCTGTCGGTATTCAGGTTTCCCCAACTGGGCCACTGAATCTGCAGTGATGAGTTTGTTTTTCACTGCCAACCGTATGGCCTGTCCTGCATTTACATATTTAGCAACGATGGCTTCATTGCTCATGGTAAGGGCAGGATAATTGTCGGTGGGTAACCGACGGGCTACTTCTTCATCAGGTAGTGTGCCATCGAGCTGTTCAATGAACCATTTGTTCAATCCCTGGTCAACGACTGCCTTTACCTGATGTGGGGTGGCACCAAGGGTGAAGCGACTGAGCAAGTGTGCCGCTGCCTGTTCGTGTGAAAGTCCGGCTTTGCGGTAGGGCATCTTAACAGATTCGCGGCTGCCGGAATTCCCGGAATCGGTGAATCCGTAGATCACCAGGGGAACCAGCGCCGTCAGCAAAGCTTTTTTCGGAACAAAGCGCATAGAACTTGTTTTATCAATAGACCTCCACAATGAATGAACGTTTAATAACGATTGCATTCAAAACTGTTAAAGCCGGTAGCAAATCTTGCTCCCACCATTGTTCCTCTATTTTTTGGTAGCCACCCGGTAGAGAATCCATCCCATTAGGGCAAAAAATACAGTGCCGAGTAAGAAATAGCCTCCCTCACCAATCGATGACATGATTTTGTGTTCTGTATTCACGGCACCCAGCAATTTTTCACCACTGGCGGAGCCGGCCAAAAAGGCAATCAACACCCCGGCTACTGCACCTCCGGCAACCAGTCCTGTTGCAAACAAATTACCCCGGCCCAGTTCTTCTTCCTCCGGATTTACTTCTTGCTGGTCTTTTTTCTGGCGGCTTTCTACCAATCCACGAATCGCGCCACCGATGAAGATCGGTAATGTGGTAGCCAGGGGAAGGTAAACGCCAATAGCAAAGCTGAGGGCCTTGATGCCACAGAGTTCCATGGTCACTGCGAGGAATACGCCTACTACCACATATTGCCAATCGAGGTTTTGTGAAAGTATCCCTTTGATCAGTGTTGCCATCAGTGTGGCTTGTGGGGCAGGAAATTTTTCTGTGCCGATGGCATGTTGGATGCCTTGTTCCACCATTTCAGAAGAGGGCTTATCCAGAAATTTCACGGTGATGCCGATAACAATGGAAGAAACAATAGCACCCACGAACAATGCTATCTGTTGATTTCTGGGTGTCGCACCCACGATGAATCCACTTTTCAAATCCTGTGAGGTGGCGCCTGCATTGGCAGCAGCAATACAGATCATACCGCCGACAACCAACACCAGTGGCTCAAATGCTTGCCCCGTCCAACCCACTGCTAAGAAAATCAGACTGGTTCCCATCACAGTGGCGATGGTCATGCCGCTGATCGGACTATTAGAAGATCCGATCAATCCTACAATGCGGCTGGCAACTGTAACGAATAAGGCGCCGAATAAAAGTACAAGCACGCCCACGAGTAATTTTTGTACAAGACTGTCCCCGGGTATTTGTGGCAACAAGGTGATGAGTGCTACCAGTCCGAGACTTCCGAAGCCCACTATTTTTAAACTCAGGTCTTTTTCTGTTCTCAATACTGAAGCGGCAGAGGTTTCGCCTTCTGCTTTGAGCGATGCCATACTTCCTTTAACGGATTGGATGATGGTGGGGATGGTTTTGATCAGGGTAATGATACCTCCTGCTGCCACAGCACCGGCACCTATCTGACGAACATATGCATAGTAGATCGCACTGGAATAATCTCCAAAAGTCTTCGTAACAGGGTCCCATCCGCCCTTGCCACCGGCACGGGCGACATCCGCCAGATAACCCAGTTTTACCAACTGTGTAGCGATGACTTCTCCCGGCACGAGAGTACTCAGCAAGGGAATCAATACGAGCCAACTCAACACACTACCTGCTACCAGTACTCCGGCAATGCGCCAGCCGATGATATAACCCACACCGAGGTATTCGGGTGTGATCTCTCCGGAGATTTTGGCTGAAGGAAAAAATTTATTGATTTGTCGAGTAGCGTAATAAGGTGTTTCTGCAATCACGTGCAGTACTTTTTGCAGCAGTGCATAGAGGAAGGCCACGCCCAGTCCCCAGAAAGCCGTTCTGGCAAAATCCCCGCCCTTCTCTCCGGCTTTCAGTACGTCGCCACAGGCAGTACCTTCCGGATAAGGCAGGGTTTCGTGCTCATTAACGATAAGGGCTTTGCGCAGGGGAACCATTAACAAGGTACCCAACAATCCACCGACAATGGCGAGGATAAGAATGGTGAGGTAATTAAAATATTCCGCACTGGTGGGCGATGACAAAAACAGGAAGCCGGGCAGGGTGAAAGCAACACCGGCAGCGATGCTTTCTCCGGCTGAACCGGTGGTTTGAATAATATTGTTCTCGAGGATAGTAGTCTTCAGCAATTTTCTTCCCAGTGTGATAGCAATAACTGCAATAGGAATGGAAGCTGATACGGTCAATCCGGCTTTCAATGCCAGGTAAACAGTGGAAGCACCAAAGATGACGCCGAATAAACTACCTACTAAGATTGACTTAACGGTCAGTTCTTTCATGTTCGATTCAGGAGCCACATAGGGGCGGAAGGATTTTTTTGTAGCAGACATGGCAAGTATTTTTATGGTAGGGAAAACTGCAGCGGATAAATTCAGTTTCCGCTGTATCTTTCCAATATCTTTAAGTCCCAAAATACGACATATGAGTGAATTGCAGCAAGAAGTGAAGAAAACGGGTATGCCGCCGGCGGTTCCATACATCATTGGTAATGAGGCAGCAGAACGTTTCAGCTTTTATGGCATCCGTGCTATCATGACCACTTTTCTGGTAACACAGTTTTACAATCCTACCGCAGACCCGGCCTTACAGACTGTGGCAGAAGCAAAATCGAATGAGTTAACACACATTTTTGTATCTGTGGCTTATTTCATGCCGATGGTGGGAGGAATTCTGGCTGATTGGTTTTTTGGTAAGTACAAGGTAATACTCTACGTTTCTATATTGTATGCTTGCGGCAATCTGATGCTGGCGATGAACACCAATAATCTGACTTTGTTCTCCTGGGGACTGGTCATCATTGCCGTTGCTGCCGGAGGCATTAAGTCCTGCGTTTCTGCCAACGTAGGTGACCAGTTTGACAAATCGAATGAGCACTTGTTGAGTAAGATGTATGGCTGGTTTTATTTTACCATCAATTCGGGTTCTATTGTATCAACCGCCCTGATTCCGCTGGTCTATAAACATTGGGGGCCCAAGCTGGCTTTTGGAATTCCCGGTATTTTGATGGTGCTGGCAACTTTTATTTTCTGGCTGGGCAGAAAAAAGTATGTGCGGGTTCCGCCCTCCGGATATAAGCGGGAGAATTTCATGTCCATTACCTGGGCAGCACTGGTAGAGAGTTACAGAAGTCTTTTCCGATCGAAGGCAGCCAATGCGAATGAAGGGAGTTTTTGGGTTCGTATCCAAAACAGGCATCATTTTTCAGAGCAGGCAATAGAAGGTGTTCAGGCGGTTTACCGCATTTTAATGGTCTTTGCCTTTACGCCGGTTTTCTGGGCTTTGTGGGACCAAAACCTGGCGGAGTGGGTTTTACAATCCGCCAAGCTGGACCGCCATATTTTTGGCATTGAGCTACTGACAGAACAGGTACAAATCTTCAATCCAATCTTTTTGCTGAGCCTGATTCCGGTTTTCACTTACTGGATATTTCCGGCCATGGAGAAGGCAGGGTTCACCATTACTCCACTCAAGAAAATAGGTGCCGGTTTGTTTTTAACAGCCGCATCCTTTGTGATCATTGCCCTTATACAGCAAGAAATTGACCTCGGTAATAAGCCATCCGTATGGTGGCAGATCCTGGCATACCTCCTGCTAGCTGCAGCGGAAGTGTTGGTGTCGATTACCTGTCTGGAATATGCCTATACCCATTCGCCCAAGTCGATGAAAAGTACCATGAGTGCCCTCTATTTGCTGGGTATTTCATTGGGGAACATCTTCGTTAGTTTGGTCAACAACAGCATTGCCAATGGCGGATTTTTCGCTCAATACACGGGGGCAAGTTATTTCTGGTTGTTCACGGGTATCATGGTAGTGAATGCAGTATTGTTCCTGCTGGTTGCACGTCACCTTCCGGAAAAAAGATACGTGGGAGTGGAAGAAACTGCATAAACAGGGCTTCAATCCATCATCCCTTATTACCTTCGCCGCAAATAGATTTGGAATGAATATTTTGTTACTAGGATCCGGTGGACGAGAGCATGCGTTGGCCTGGAAAATAGCTGCCAGTCCGCACTGCAGCGGTTTATGGATAGCACCCGGTAATCCAGGTACGGCCCAACTGGGCACCAATTTACCGCTGGGGGTGAATGATTTTCCTGCCCTCAGGCAGGCATGCATCGAACAGCAGATAGACATGGTAGTGGTAGGACCGGAAGATCCGCTGGTGAATGGCATCTATGATTTTTTCAAGGCGGATGAAGCTACCAGCCATATCATTGTAGTTGGTCCTTCCCGCGCAGCGGCCCAATTGGAAGGAAGTAAATTCTTCAGCAAGCAATTCATGCATCGCCACGGCATTCCTACCGCCTCTTATGCCAGCTTTACTGCCGAAAATTATGAGGAAGGAAGGAAATATATCAGCAATCACCCGCTACCCGTGGTCATCAAGGCCGACGGACTCGCAGCCGGGAAGGGTGTGGTCGTGGCTGCCACCCACGAGGAAGCGCTCAGGGCTTATGAGCAGATGATCAAGGAAGAACAGTTCGGAGCTGCGGGAAACACGGTAGTGGTAGAGTCCTTTTTAACGGGTATTGAAGTCAGTGTTTTTGTCCTCACCGACGGGGAAAGTTATCAGATCATCGGGCATGCCAAGGATTATAAGCGGGTGGGGGAAGGAGATACCGGTCCCAACACCGGTGGTATGGGCTGTATCAGTCCGGTACCCTTTGTAGATGATGCCTTCATGCAAAAGGTTACTGAACGCATCATTGAGCCCACCATCGCGGGTATCAGGGCGGAAGAGTTGGTGTACAAGGGTTTTATCTTTTTCGGATTGATGAATGTGGGGGGAGAACCCTGGGTGATAGAATACAACTGTCGCATGGGTGACCCGGAAACAGAGATTGTGATGCCCCTGCTGCAGACCGATCTGGTGGCATTGCTCGCAGCGATGGACAATGGTACGTTGGGAGATGCCAATATCTCCTTTTATGATAAGAAGGGTGCTACCATTGTGGCGGTAAGTGAGGGTTATCCCGGTAACTATCCAAAAAATCGGGTGATCACCGGACTAGATACCATTGCAGCGGGTGGAGATACCCTGGTATTTCAGGCAGGAACAACCAACAAAGGAGAAGCAATAGTCACCTCCGGTGGAAGAGTGTTGGCAGTGACTGCTTTTGGTGATACACTGACATCGGCTGTACAACATGCCAGAACAACCTTAGATCGGATACATTTCGAGGGCATGTACTTCCGCAGCGATATCGGGTATGAATTTCCCGATCAGAAATGAATTGCCTGAAAGCCCTGAAAAATAAGGTGTTCCACTTTGTGATTCCGTTATTTTCAATCACCTTTGTATTGATTCTACAATAGAACAGAGAATACTAAAAAGAACATGTCGATTTTTAATTTTTTTACACAGGAAATAGCTATGGACCTGGGTACTGCCAATACCCTGATCATACACAACGATGAAGTAGTGGTGAATGAGCCTTCTATCATTGCCCTTAACCGCAACAACATGAAAGAGGTATTGGCGGTAGGAAGGAAGGCATTGTTGATGCATGAAAAGACACACGAAAGCATAAGAACTGTTCGACCGTTGAAAGATGGTGTTATTGCCGACTTCAATGCTGCCGAGTTGATGATTCGTGAGTTGATCAAAATGATCTATCCCAAGAAACCCTTGTTTCCTCCTGCCTGGAGAATGGTCATCTGTATTCCATCTTCCATCACCGAGGTAGAAAAAAGAGCAGTGCGCGATAGTGCAGAGCAAGCAGGTGCAAAAGAAGTGTACATGATACATGAACCAATGGCTGCTGCGCTGGGTATTGGAATAGATGTGGAAGAGCCAGTAGGAAATATGATCATTGATATTGGTGGTGGTACTACCGGTATCACTGTTATTGCACTCGCAGGCATCGTTTGCGACCAGAGTATTCGTATTGCCGGAGATGAATTCACAGCAGACATCATGGAAGCATTGAGGCGTTATCATAGTTTGCTCATTGGAGAAAGAACTGCAGAGCAAATAAAAATCAATGTGGGTGCCGCTATGAAAGATCTGGACAATCCTCCGGATGATATACCTGTGAATGGAAGAGACCTGGTAACAGGTATTCCCAAACAAATCATGGTCAGCTACCAGGAAATTGCAGAAGCACTCGATAAAAGTATTTTCAAAATTGAGGAGGCGATTCTCAAAGCATTGGAAACTACACCCCCGGAATTGGCATCTGATATTTACAGAAGAGGACTTTATCTCACTGGCGGTGGTGCGCTTTTGCGTGGATTGGACAAGCGACTCAGTGCAAAAATCAAATTGCCGGTACATGTGGCAGATGATCCGCTGAAGAGCGTGGTACGCGGAACAGGATTGGCGTTGAAAAATTATCAGCGCTTCCCATTCATCATGCGCTAATGCAAAACTCGCCATGCATTCATGCATCCAAAACTGATTTTACCGGTCATTTCATTCACCATTTCTTTTTCCACATAGTATCTTAATTGGTAAAGGGCCTTGAGAAATATTTTTCTGTTCATACAACGTTACTTTACCTTCATCAGCTTTCTGGTGTTGCAGATTATCTGCATCATTTTACTAAGCAGGAGCAGTGAAAGTCATAACACTGTTTTTTCGACAGCCGCCAATGAGGTTACCGGAAAAATCAATCGCCAGTACAGTGGGGTAACGCAGTATTTTGCGCTGAGAGAAACCAACCGGCT
>Ga0209985_10003611_pt1 | contig 13050 bp, 10 predicted proteins | sample NOAtaG_FD_187305 | JGI IMG/M metagenome (GOLD analysis project Ga0209985, IMG submission 187305) | Freshwater lake microbial communities from Lake Erie, under a cyanobacterial bloom - NOAA_Erie_Diel6S_1000h metaG (SPAdes) (version 2) | ecosystem: Environmental > Aquatic > Freshwater > Lake ...
CAAACAGTAGCAGTTGATTAAACTGTGCTTGCCAATTCCGTATCCACTTGTCCGCAGTCGCTCGGAGCTCTGGACGATTGGCGGCTTGAAGGCTTAAAAACTCGATGGCCTTTGCCGCATGACCGATTGCCAACGCGGATGTTTGAAGCCCACCGGCACCACTCGCACCGGTTGGACTGGCGTTTGTCGATCGAGTTGCTTGCATGACGTTCGCACACGGACCATGGAGGAGATCGTTGGTCGTTACCGCGACTTCATCTAACCGAACGACATCGGTGCAACTCGCTGATAATCCGATGAGTGACATGCCAGGCGAGCACGAAACGTTTGGTCGATTCGTTGGTACGGCAAACAGCATCTGCGAGTGGAATGAATCATCGTTGTTTGTTTTGCCTCGATTCGATCGCTCGCTCTCAAGAGACAGAGCAATTGCCCCAACCACGATGATGTCGGCATGTGCCGCCCCCGTTACCCATGGGCAATATCCATCGAGCAACCATCCGGATTCCGTGGGACGAGCAACCAGTGGTGGTTGAACAATGTGCCGTCGGCTGGTGGAAAGCTGACTGATACCGACGGTGGCGAACCATTGCCCTGAACCAATGGCGGGTAGCAAACGCTCGCGAACTGCATCGTTGTTACTGGATTCGATGCGCCGTATGGCTGAGTTCCGTTGCGTCATGATGAACGCACTGGTCAAGCATCCAAACGCCAACCATACATAATAGCGAATCAGCGATTGTGGATCACTCGAGAACTGGTTTTCAAATCTCGCACAGCGTCGAACGATCTCAGCGGGAAAGTCATCGACCGAACGTAGCCGCTTCGACGACTCTCGCAGTTCGTCGATCGAAAGTCGATCTGACGCATCATCTGGTGAGCTATAGAGAAACAGTGGTAGTTCAGGGAATAGTTGATTCATCAGATCCGCAGTCTACCAATTTTCGTCGCATCAATCGGGCAACGGTTTGTCTTTGGTTTCTGGCAAGAACAGAATGACCACGATGCCGATAAGGAAGGTTGCACACATGTAAGATGCAGCATCTCGGAAGGCCGTCAATTTCTCGACATCTGTTGTCGCTCCTTTGGCGAACCACGCGGTAAGGCTCGCTTTGATCGGCAAGCCTAACGCCGCCACGTAACGACCGACGTTGTAACAGAAACTCACTCCCGTACTGCGAAGACGAATGGGGAACAACTCGGGTAGATAGATGGCATAGCCGGCAAAAATACCTAACTGACATCCTCCCATCAATGCACTGAGTGGTATGTAGCTAACGCCGTTGAAAGTTTGGAAGTAGAGAACAGTAAAAACGAGAGCCGATAAAAAACCGATGATGAAGGTTATCTTTCGCCCGATTTTTTGCGCCAAGACAGTGAAGACCAACATGCCGATAAAAGCTCCAATGTTTTGCACGATGGAATTTACTCCCATCCAAAAATCTGCGGCAACCTTGACATCGGCCTTCAGTGTCGCCAGTTGTTCTGGGGTTGGGTTTTCGATTCCTGCAAGTTGTTTCGCTTCCACCGATTGGGTAATGACGGACTTTACGATCTCAGGTGAGAAAAAGCCAATCCCCCAAACACCAATAATCCCCGAAACGCAAAGTGCCATCCCGAGCAATGCGTGTTTTCGCAGCTTTGCCTCTGAAAACAGATTAGAGTAGGAGCCAAACTTAACACCGCTGAGGCGCCCCGCTTTTCGAGCCTCCACCCACTTTTCAGGCTCTTTGAGTCGAAGCTGAATAAACACACACAAAACGGCCGGTATCGCTCCAACAAGAAAAAGATACTTCCAAGAGTTCGCAGGATCGATGGTGCCGATTCGGCCAAGATACGCAACAAGCATCGACGTCAGACCAGCAGTGATGTTGCCCAATGCAGATAGTGACTGCAATAGACCGAGCGCTGGTGCCCGTGCAATATCTGGCAAAGTGTCAGCCACCAAAGCAACCGCCAATCCGAACACTCCCCCGACCCCTAGTCCCGTAATAAATCGGTAAATCGCGAAGTCCAACCAACCGGTCGAAAACGCAGATAGCCCGGTAGAAAGCGAATAGAGTAGCACGGTCAGCGTCAGTGTCTTCGCACGGCCGATTCTGTCCCCGACAGAACCGAATATAAGTCCTCCAGTTGCCCACCCGAACATGAAGATCATCGTTGCGTAATCGCCATACTGGAACAGATCTTTCTTCTGCTCATCATTCAGCAATGAGGAAAGTGCGTTATTACGGGCCAGAATAAACAATTGCTGGTCCAAGCAATCGAAAACCCAAGACATGGAAGCCATCGCAAACACGAACCAATGGTAACCCGTCAAGTGTTTCCACCAAGGAAGATTGCTATCGACGCCAGTGGAGAGATTGTCGGAATTGGCAGTTGGCACAGCGGGGCTCCGGGTAGGTTTATGCAGTTAGGAAGTGTATTTGGTGAGGAAGTGTATTCGGTGAGGAAACGGATGCAGTAAGGTCGTTGGAAACATCCTAACCCGACGCGTGAGCGAGGGACTTTTCCTACTCTTACATCTCGGATTGGGATAGTAAGATTTTATCCCGCTCCACTTCGGGACCGAGAATAACGGAAGTGTTATAGCATATTTCAAAAAAAACACTTGCCACCCGCGAACTTCACGATCGGTAGAATTTCGCGATTCTTGGCTCGCCATCTCCACGCGTTTGCCGACTCGCGGCCAACCGAACGCATATTCCCTGTAATCGCTGGTTGTCGTCAGCTACAATTTGACTTTGCCAAATAGATACACACATGTTGTTGAGTAACGACCATGATTCAAGCGAACAGTACGATTGAGAACAAAATTACTGGAGCGAAATGACTCAGAGCATGGAGAAAATTCTAAGAACATGCGATGATTTCGAGAGCGCCGAGCAAGCGGAGCGAGCCGCAGACGCGGAACTCAGTTACCAAGATCGCTTTCGAATCTTCATGCAACTAATGGCACCTTACTATGCAGCTTCCCCAGGATTTCAAAGAGTTTATCGAGTTGATGATCTCGACCAACGTTCGGTTTGTGATGATTGGGGGATACGCATACAACCTGTATCGAAACCCTCGAGCGACGGGTGATATCTATTTCTAGGTTGCGATCTCCGATGCCAATGATAAGTATCGACTGACGTTGTTGTAGCATCGCACCATCTAACGTTGTACACCCGCCAATATCGGAACCAAGAGATTCCCCACGATCACGCTAATAGCAAGCCAAGAGGCCAATACGATTCGGTGCTTGCCAGATCGATGTTCTGCCCAACGCAAAATCTCTGTCAGCGGCTTGAGGCCTACGCCCACCAGCATTGCGCCGATCACATCCAATATCACTAGCCATGTGGCATTCTCTCCAAGAAAGAAGATAACGCTCCACATTCCGGCTAGGCCGATGCTTCCCGAAATCACCGCGCTTATCCACAAATTGCGGGGAAAGCTCGCACTAGCAAACGCGCCACACGCCGCGCCGACAACTCCCCAACCGTAAGCTACGTTCGGGTTCACCATCGATGAGCCTGCTATCGCTAGAAAGCCCAACAGCGCATACAACGCGGACCAATAGAAGGCTTCATTCCATCGCTTGGTCCAAAGCGTGATCATTGACGACGCAATGACGACAAAGACGGTATAGGCGATCAACTGTTGAATCGCAACCGGTCCAATCTTTTGAGCATAGGTCAATAGCATCGCCGCTGCGGCCGTCACCCAAAAGATGCTGGCTAATCCAAGCTGCTTGTCCGTGGGACGGAACGAACGAGCTTCAAGAGACTTAGCTTCAATCGAAAGAGGATCGTCTGAGTCGACCATATCAACACCTGATGGAAGAGAAGAGAGCCAGGTTGCTGTACGACTAGTCACGTACACTCCTATTGTAGAACTCTGGAATGCGAAAGACCACTCGTTCGTTGTTCTTTTCCCATATTGAACTTCATCTCGGGCTGGACTATCAACAACTTCTTGATCCATCGTTTGGGGAGAGTGAATCGGCTGAGGTGCAATCTTTCCTGTCCTCGTTGCGAGCCCAGGTAGTCAAGGTAAATCCTGACCAGTAAGAAGCATCCAATCTAATGTAGCGTTTTTCCTAAGTGGTGACGAAGTGCGTCGGTTGCGGGACTCTGCGGACTAGGTAAACTCTTGGCTCCGATTCTTTGCTGACGTGCGGCCGGCAGGATTTGAAACGAACTCTCCTCAATATGAACTCAGAAAGCGAACATGGCCTACTTCCCAGAGATTGCCAAGATTCAATACGAAGGCCCCAAAAGCCGAAATCCATTAGCATTTCGTTGGTACAACGCCTCTGAAGTTATCGAAGGCAAGACGATGAAGGAGCACCTTCGCTTCAGTATCGTCTATTGGCACACGATGCGTGGAACCGGCTCCGATCCGTTCGGTCCAGGGACCGCAATTCGGCCGTGGGATGACGGTAGCAATTCGGTGGACAACGCTCTGACGCGTGTCGAAGCTGCGTTCGAACTGTTTCAAAAGCTAGATGCCCCTTACTACGCGTTTCACGATCGTGACGTCGCCCCCGAAGGAAGCTCGCTTAGAGAAACCAATGCGAACTTGCAAAAGATCGCCGACTCTCTCAAAGCCCATCAGCAATCCACCGGAGTCAAACTCCTGTGGGGTACTGCGAACATGTTTAGCAACCCTAGATTCATGCACGGCGCCGCGACGACTTGCAACGCTGAAGTGTTTGCTTACGCTGCAGCTCAAGTGAAGAAGGCGATGGAAGTCACCAAAGATCTCGGTGGCGAGAATTACGTCTTCTGGGGTGGTCGCGAAGGATACCAATCTCTTTACAACACCGACATGAAACGTGAGCTGGATCATCTCGCCAAACTGTTCCACATGGCGGTGGATTATGCGAAAGAGATCGGATTCAAAGGTCAATTCTTAATCGAGCCAAAGCCGAAAGAGCCGACCAAGCATCAGTATGACAGCGACGCTGCAGCCTGCATCAACTTTTTGCGCGCCTACGATTTGCTGCCTTACTTCAAACTGAACTTGGAAACGAACCATGCGACTCTAGCAGGGCATACCATGATGCACGAGATGGATTACTCAGGCATGCAAGACGCCTTGGGATCGATCGATGCCAACACTGGGGATTTGCTTTTGGGTTGGGACACCGATCAATTCCCGACCGATTATTATCTCACCGCACAAACGATGCTGATGATTCTCAAGTACGGTGGGTTCAAGACGGGCGGTGTGAATTTCGATGCCAAGGTGAGACGCGAGAGCTTTGAGCCGATCGATTTGTTCCATGCCCACGTTGGTGGAATGGACGCATTCGCTCGCGGTCTTCGCATTGCCGCTGAGATCCGCAAGGAAGGACTCATCGATCAGTTCGTCAAGAATCGATACAGCAGTTGGGACTCTGGCATCGGTGCCGAGATTGAAAGCGGCAAAGCGAGCTTGGCCTCCCTCGAAAAGTTCATGCTTGAAAAAGGTGACGCGAGTCCCAACGAAAGCGGTCGACAAGAGATGCTCGAGAACATCTTCAATCTCTACATCTAGTGCATAGCCGATTGTACTATATGGTACGATAGTGACATGGAAGACAGCAAAAACTCACGACATGTCATTCGCAAGATTACACTCCGCGACGAGTCTGGAGACCAACTTCCCGTTGGTAATGGACCCGCGGATAGGCTTCGTATGATGTGGCAGATTGCTCAAGACTGCTGGTCCTTTGTACCAGGTTACGATGCTAAACGAGAATTTCAGAGAGATGTTGTTCGCATTGAACGACGCACGCGTTGACGACTGCTCAGTTAGAAGGCTGATAGCGAAAGTTGACAATTTCCTTCAATTCCGAGATTCTTCTGCGCGCGTTTTGCATGCGTCCTTAAGTTTGGTCAACAGTTCTCGACGCTCTTCGCTGAGCGTTTCGTTGTCCAGTTGCGATTGAACCGTTTGATGTATCGACTTCGCCATGGACTGAAAATGATCTGTCGACTGAAGCAGCTTCGTGAGGCCGATGATTTCCTGCGTGTCGAACTCTTGGAGCGAATAGTGAAAAGAGTGCCCCGAAGTCGATCGCTCGATCTTGTCGAAGTAACGTTGCCAGAACCAGTCCGCTGGATCGTATGAAATGATGGCTGCCGAAGTGCGCATCAAAGCTGGACGTGTTTCGCCATAACTCAATCGAGGAGGCGGATCCCAGTGTGGCGGGAAATGACGCTCCGAGTTCTCACGAGTCAGTTTGCATAGTTCCTCCATCGATCCTGAGAAAAGCATTCGCTCCGCTTTCCAACGAAGTCCTTGTTCGGTTTGAGTCCAAGGCAAAATGGGAGCCCAGATGACCAAGCTGGCTAACCCTACCATCCATACCATGCGAGAGACTGGAACACTGCGATCTCCATCGCCAGGCAATTGCCACTTCCAGGGACTCTTGATGGAACAGGTAATCAAGTAGCCAATGCCCCAGATGGGACTGGTCAGAATGCCCGCAGCCATCAAAAGCATCTTCATGCCCAGGATCAAATCCTCGCTTTCGGTAAGCCGGATACCACCCATGATCAAAAACACGGGACTTGGTATGAGCCATAAAGCCGCGTAGCCCATGGCAAGGCAGAACACCATGACAGGCATCGTAGCCGACAAGATGCTCGCACCGTAAAGAACTGTAACGCACCGAATCATCAATGTCACACGCCAAACGGAGACGATACCCAGCAACGTCAAATTGGACCGCGTCGCCCACCCTGGATCCATGAATCTCTCGAACGGAATCGCATACAGCCATGCCAGCGGAGCCATCATCCAATAAACGTTCAACAAGGCACCAAACATAACGATGGTTCTTACATCTCGGACTTGTCGGAACCACGCAACGATGCCAAGCAGCAACATCAGAGCCATACAGCCAACGATGGAGGCCGCCAATGGCAGCACCAGATGCCAAGGCTCAGCCACCAAATACTCTCCGTCATATTCTCGCGCGAATCCTGCTGACAAAACAAAGACGAGACCCAGCCAACGTGCAGATTGACTGCTCGCGATTTGCAAAATTGCTTCGCGACGAAACAGCATGAATCCCACGATCGTTTTGACGGTGATCATCTCAAACCCTTTCTCAACATGGGATGTCGTCTCCAAACGTGAAGACGACGACGTTTTCGCTTCCGATTCTCAGTCGGTCCAAAAGTGTCGGAAAGAACACGCCTCAAGCCGCTTTCCAACGCATCCACACTGAGGATGTCCGGTTGGTAGACTATGTCGAACAGATTGTAATGCGACCAGGAGCGGTCGAGGATGCGTTGTTGTTTCTGCAACCGTCGATAAAGGGCTGTACCAGGAAAGGGAGTTTGAACGGTTATCTGAACTTCTGCGAGATTGCTTTCCGCAATAAACGTACTCAAGCGATCGATCGATTCGTCTGTTTCTCCGTCCGCCCCCACGATGAAGCAACCGTTGACCACAATCCCGTGGTCTTGAATGACATCGACTGCGTGCATAATCCGTTTCCACTGTGTGTCTTTCTTGCCCATCCCGGAGTACTGAAAGGCCAGCGACTCGATACCGACCAACACTTGTACACATCCTGACTTTGCAAGAGCTTTGACGACGGCTGCATTTTCACCAATTCGCCAATCACTTTCCGTGAAGTACCGGATCGAATGTTGTTCGATCATTTGCAACAAGTCGCTCCAATCCTCGCGACCTGCCAGCGTATTGTCGTCCGCTAGTTCAATCCATGGCGTGGCGTCGATCGTACGCAGCGTCGTCAATTCGCGATCGATACGATCGACAGGCTTGAAGCGCGCGGGCCCAAGCAACCTACTCGCGCCGCAGAACTCGCATGCCCAAGGGCAACCACGTTGCGTTTGAATTGTCCAGCGAGGGACGCCTCGTGTTGGCAAGAGATTGAATCGAGGTAACGGACTCGCCGCTAGATCAAACGAACGGGTTGCTTTGTAATAGGGTTTGAGGGATTTCGAAAGCGCATCCGTTAGTATCTCCAACCATACCGACTCGCCGTCACCGACGCAGACAGCATCTGCGTGGTGTAACGCTTCTTCAGGAAGGACAGTCGCATGAAGACCGCCGAGCACCGTCGCAATTCCAGCCGTCCGAAGTTCATCGCAAAATCGATATGCTTCGTCGATCGAGGCCGTGAGTGCGCTGACGGCCACGAGATCTGGCTTTGTTTTCAAAACATCATCCGTCAACGAAGAGGTTGATGCCGAGGGATGGTAGCTACAGCTCCACTCTTCGTTGAGCATTCCGGCCAAGGTTAGGAGTCCGAGCGCCGGAAGTTCGCGAAGTGCCTCCCCTCGATCCCTTAGCCCTGGCAATGACATCCCGAACGCAAGCATCTCTGCCGTGCCAACGCGGAGTCCGGTAAAAGGTACAAAGGCTACATGGGGCACGTTCAGTTCCTCTTACGAAGCTGATATCCCACTTCGGGTTTGGCGTTAGGCGGTTCGTCGATTGCGAGTGGATCTTCGCTGGGGTGAACAACGTTATCTAGTTCCATGTCGTTATTGTAGCGAGCAATTTGGTTGTCTGCCGGTGATCTTCTTTGCCTTTAACCTACACTAGAAAAACCCATTCGTTCGCGTTACGTTATTTGCCTAGAAAATCAAATGGCAATCCTCTCTTTTCTTGTTGAGTCTGGTTCTCATGATCCGCACAGAGCTTCGCTTTCAAACACTCGATGAAATCAAGTCCGATATCGAGACTTTACAGCGAACCGGCTACTCCGCGCATGGGAAATGGGATCTTTCGCAAATCTGCGAACATCTTGCCGACTGGATGACCTATCCGTTGGATGGTTTTCCACCGATGCCATGGTTTGTGCGAGCTATGATAGGAGTCATGCGAACGCTTCGAGGCAAAGCCCTTTATCGCCAGTTTGTTGCTAGCCAACGAATGGCGAATAACGCGCCCACCGCACCGCAGTCGGTTCATTCACCCAACGCAGACGCATCGCCGTCTGTGCAACGACTTGTTCAAGCGATCGAGCGACTCAAGAGCCATCGTGGAGATATTCATCCTTCCCCATTGTTCGGTGCGTTGAGCAAAGACGAATTGGTTGCACTCCAAATGGCTCACTGCGCACATCATCTGCGTTTTTTAGCGCCGAACAATTAGCCTTTAAGATGGACAGGGGTGGTTTAGCCACCCTCCCACTGCTTCCCACTGGGAGGCTGCTGATCTAATAGATTTGCCGCATAGCAAATGGCCTATCACAACCCGAAGCGTAACAGCTTGTTGATATAATCCCAACCCGACGCGTAAGCGAGGGATTCTGTGGGATTGTACGTCCCTCGCTAACGCTCTAACGCTTCGGGTTGTAATTAAGCAGCCACACTGGGATGGTCGATCGCAGCGAGGTGAGGCGATTGGCGAACTAACGCTACACCCCGGCAGGGATCGACCAGTGACCTTCTTTGCGATATTGCCGTCCCAACAAGGCGGTCGCTTCTTGATCATCCACAACGATCTCTTTTGCAGAGTCGATCTTGAGAGTTCGACCGAGTCGCACTGCAGCATTCGCCAAGTGAATGAGGGCTACCGACTGATGGCCAATCTCAATGTCAGCCGTCGGTTTGCGCGATTCGAGTACAGCTTTGACGAAGTCCAATTGGTGGCTTGATTCGAGTTTCGGAACTTGCTTTGGCATAGGAACATCGACGAGTTTATTGTCATCGTTCCAAAGCATCTGCTTGCCTCGTTTGCTGACCATCAACATTCCCGACGTGCCATAGAACTCGATTCCTGTATCGCAGTTGTAGGGATAGTTTTTGGACCAGATCCTCATCTCAAAGAGGAGTTGCTTGCGATGTCGAACATGACCATTGCCGGGCCATTCAAAGCTACACATCGCTTGGTCAGGGAATTGCTGATCATCGTCAAAATAGTATTTGCCTCCCATTGCAGAAGCCGAGCTCGGTAGTCCCTCCACACCTAATCCCCAACGAGCGATATCGATCTCGTGTGCACCATCGTTGCCGATATCGCCTGTTCCGAAGTTATGCCACCAATGCCAATCGTAATGAAAGCGATTCTTTTGGAACGGCATGAATTCTGCGGGGCCGACCCATGTGTCATAGTCGACTTCAGAAGGCGGTTCACTCGGGGACGATGTACCAATATTCTTTCGTCGTTGAATGTTCCACGCTTTGGCGGTTAGCACTTCACCAATGGCTCCTTCCTTGAGGAGTTGCATCGCGTTTGCGATCATGGGATTCGAGCGGCTTTGAGTGCCGTGTTGTACCACGACTTTGTTTCGACGAGCCGCCTCGACCAACAGTTGGCCTTCGCGAAAATTGTGACTACATGGCTTTTCCACATAAACATGTTTTCCAGCGTTGCACGCCATAATGGCGGCTGGTGCATGCCAATGGTCTGGTGTCGCTATCACGACCGCTTGGACTTTGGCATCGGACAGAACATCTCGAAGATCTGTGGTTGTGTTGGCAGCTTTTGCCTTGACGTTAAATTGCTCCAAACGTTTGCGGTCAGGATCGCAGATCCAAGAGATTTCGCAGATATCACGAAATGTTTCCAACAGAGAAGCCGCCCTTCCTCCGCAACCAATGATAGCAATCTTCAACCGATCCGAAACGCTGGCACTCACATGAGTGGGGCTGCCTAATGCCGAATGGGAGCAAGTCGCAGCGAGGGAACCCAGGAAAACACGTCTGGTCGTCATTTGTTTCTACTCGTTTTGGGGAGGAATCGATAGAAGGCGTTCTATTAGGACGGAGTGCAGTTACAATGGTAGGGGTATACACCACTGCTACATATTAGGCCAAAATGAAGACGCGATATTCAACGTCCGCACCCTTGCAAATAGTATTCTACCTCATGTTGGTAGCTGCGTTCGCTCCGAACAATATGTCGTTGGGGGTGGAGCGGAAACTGGATTTTAACCGAGACGTTCGCCCGATTCTCTCGGAAAACTGTCTCGCCTGTCACGGCTTTGACGCTTCGAAGCGGGAGGCTGGGCTGGGATTGGATACGCGAGAGGGTGCAATTGCAGAACTCGATTCGGGCGAAGTGGCCATCAAGCCAGGCAACGCGAAGGAAAGCGAGCTCGTGCGAAGAATCCTGTCAACGGACGAAGGCAGCATCATGCCCCCTCCGGAGACGGGGAAGCATCTGACGGAAAAGCAAAAACAGATTCTCCAACAATGGATAGACCAAGGGGCAGAGTACGCACCGCATTGGTCTTTCATCGCTCCGAAGAAGCCGACGTTACCCGAGCGTGTGACGTTTGAGTCCGAGCCCGATTCAAAGAGTTCTAATCTACCCATCGACCTGTTCATTCGTGCGCGACTCAAGGAGGCTGGACTCCCCCCGTCCGGTCGTGCAGACGCGATCACTTTGATTCGACGAGCAAGTCTCGATGTGGTCGGGCTGCCACCAACGCCGGAAGAGGTCGATGTGTTCGTTGCGGATTATGCTGCACGAGGATCACTCGCATACGAAGCTCTTGTCGACAAACTCTTGAAGAGCCCTCACTACGGTGAACGTTGGGGGCGATGGTGGCTGGATCAAGCTCGCTATGCCGACAGCAATGGTTACTCGATCGATGCACCTCGAGAGATTTGGTTATATAGGGACTGGGTTATCGACGCCTTGAATCGCGACATGCCGTTCGATCAATTCGCCACTGAACAACTAGCTGGCGATTTGCTCCCTGAACCGACAAACCAGCAACGGGTTGCAACAGGGTTTCATCGAAACACTCAAATCAATCAAGAAGGTGGAATCGACCCCGAGCAGTTTCGAATCGAAAGTGTATTTGATCGAGTCGCAACTACAGGAAGTGTCTTTCTGGGACTCACGGTTGGTTGTGCGCAATGTCATGACCATAAATTCGATCCAATCGCTCAAAAGGAATACTATCAGTTATTCGCCTTTTTCAACAATCAAGATGAGCCTGATCTCACGATTTATCCTGCCGATGTGCGCGATGACGAGTTGAAGAAAGAGAAACAACAACTCGAAAAACAGATCACAGATAGCTTAGCCCAGCATGCCGACAGGGTGAAGAATTGGGAAGAGAAACTGACGGATGAACAGAAGAAAGAACTCAGTGGCGAAGTTCGAAAAATATTAGGCGTAGAAGCGAAGAAACGATCGCTCGTCCAGCAGGAAGGACTATATGCTGCGTTTTCGAATCAACCCGACGCCAAGATGGTTCAATCGCGTGAGCGCATCAAAGAAATCGACAAACAGTTGTCTCGAGGTGTGAAGACGATGGTCCTCAAAGAACGCGAAAAACCTCGTAAAACAAACGTTTTCATTCAAGGAGACTTTACCCGTCCTGCTGACGAGGTCACGAGCGGAACGCTTTCTGTTTTGCATCCCTTCCAAGCTTCTTCCGAGAAAGTGAATCGATTGGAGCTAGCGAAGTGGATTGTGTCTCCATCCAATCCTCTGACGGCTCGAGTTATTGTGAATCGCGTCTGGCAACATTATTTTGGACGAGGGATTGTCGAAACCGAGAACGACTTTGGACTCCAAGGCGCATTGCCAACGCACCCTGAGTTGCTTGATTGGTTGGCTATTGGGTTTGTTGAAAATGGTTGGAGCCTTAAAAAGCTTCATCAATCAATTCTCACTTCCGATACTTATCAACAGAGATCGCAAGACCGACCTGATCTCCAAGCGAAAGACCGCGACAACTACTTGCTCGCGAGACAGCGACGGTTGCGATTGGACGCAGAAATCGTTCGGGATGTAGGACTGGTAGCGAGCGGAACGTTTGTAACCAAAATGGGCGGTCCACCCGTCTTTCCGCCAATCCCAGATGGTGTCATGAGTTTGGGGCAATCCAAACGAGAATGGAAAGTCAGCCAAGGGGAAGATCGCTATCGACGCGGTTTGTATACATTTGTCTATCGTGCAACTCCGCCACCGTCGCTGAACGTGTTTGATTCACCCGACGGATTTAGTACTTGCACCCGACGAGTTCGCAGCAATACGCCACTTCAAGCGTTGACGTTGCTCAACGACACCGGATTTTTCGAGTTTGCTCAGGCATTATCGGAAATAGTTAAGAAAGACGGGATCGTAACAGCT
>Ga0209985_10003615_pt1 | contig 13044 bp, 8 predicted proteins | sample NOAtaG_FD_187305 | JGI IMG/M metagenome (GOLD analysis project Ga0209985, IMG submission 187305) | Freshwater lake microbial communities from Lake Erie, under a cyanobacterial bloom - NOAA_Erie_Diel6S_1000h metaG (SPAdes) (version 2) | ecosystem: Environmental > Aquatic > Freshwater > Lake ...
TCGCCATTCGCACAGAGTCCCTGATCGAACGCCTGAGCCAGTTGCGAGATTCAGGAGAGAAGGCGTATGTCCGCCTGGAGGTCGTGCGGGCGGTCGAATTTTACCAGCTGCATGTTCTTGCTTAGTCTGAACCGGATTTGTCAGGCATTCGAAAGAAGCTGAGGAAATCGCGCTGAAGGAGAACGGAACCGAGGCGTTCAGGCAGACGGGATGTCGCTCAGCGTTCAAGTGGGTTACTGATTGAAGTGACGGATGACAAAATGCTTGTGGGACTTATCGATCCCAGCGACCCCGCGATTCGCCGGCAAATGCAGGAATTCATGAGGACTCGGCACTATGCGGCCCGAACCGAGCGTTCGTACACGGGATGGGCCTGTCGATTTGCTCAATTCGCCAGGGGCTGGGACAACGTGGCATCGACGGTGATATCCGCGTTGCGGCTGGACCGCCGGGTGATGAATGCGGAGAGGAGTGGTGGAGGCCGGCAGCGTATCGGAGGCTGGAGAGCATTCAGCGGCGGGTCGGAGGGGTGGCAGGGAGGTGCTCGGGCTGGAAAGCCCGGGCTACGATTGAGGGGGGTGGAGGGGCTGCAGGGAGGTGCTCGGGCTGGAAAGCCCGAGCTACGATTGCGGGGGCGGAGGGGTTAGCGACGGCCACCGGGGATGGGCAGCAGTACGGGCGCTTTGTTCTGGCCACTGCCAGATTCGGCGGGCGGTGGCGGCAACTCGCCTTCTTCACCAAACAGCGCCTTATTCCAGTCCTCGCTGATCAGCAGATCGAAGCCCGGATTCTGCTCCTTGACCTGACACGAGCAGGCTCCGCAAAGAAACTGTGACAGATCGTGTACGAGTTCTGCGGACAGTTTTGATGCGGGGATGACTTCCAGCGCCCGGCCCCGTCCAAAGACGGGGATCACGAGGGGTTCGCCGGCATCAAATGCCTGCTGCTGAAATCCGGACAGCTGCTGGATCAGATATTTCTCTGCCGGATTGTCGGCAGCCAGTTCCAGCACAGAAAATTGCAGCAGCAGTGGTATTTCGGAGTACAGTTCGGATCCGGGCAGACCAATTCCTTCGGGCAGTTCCAGGCTGCCGGGCAGCAGCTGACACTGCTGCTGCAGCATCTTCAGGCAGTCGGCCAGTGTCGGACTGGCGGGGGCCGTTGATTTGCCCGGTTTCAGGACCAGCCAGACAATCGCATCACCGTTCTGCAGCCGCCGGGCCAGTTCCTGTCGTACCGGGGAATTCTGCAGTGAGGCGTTTTTTGCATCCTGCAGGCTGCTGGACCAGTGATTGACGATTTTTCCTCGACCATGTCGCGAACGGACAACCACCCAGGGAGCTTTTGCGGCGGAGCTGTTCCGGACCTGCTGCCAGAGTCCCTGCAGTCCGGGATCTTCAATTCGGGTGATGTCGACAGGAAGCACAGTGGCATTGGCCGGTCCTTTTTGAGCGGCCGACTGCTGCTGCAGCTGCGTTAAGAAATCGGCTGCTTCGCCTGCAGGCTGACCTTCCGTAAACAGTACAATTTCGCTGGAGTCGGGTGTCCAGCGTTCGAGCGCATAGCGGAAGACAGGAATGTTGCAGGCAACTGCCAGAGCAGTGGAGCAGACCACTGCGGCAGCGGCAATCAGTCGGGCTGTCCCGAACAGGCGGACTCTGCTGTTCATATCAGACTGCTTTCAATGTTCAGGGCGTGCGGGGCTGACCGAAACACATGACCTGTCCGTCCAGCGTTGACAGGAACAGCCGTCCGCGGGCGGCCGCCAGTCCGTCCCATGCGGGCAGAGCCGGCAGTTCCAGCACCTGCTGAATCTCGCCCGTCTCGGAATTCACAGTTACCAGTTTGCCGCCCTGGCTGCCTTCGAGGGCTGCGGCCTGGGATGCGAGCTGCTGCTGCACCGCGGCGTCCTTTTGAGCGAGCTGCTGGAAGGTGGCTTCTTCGTCAATCAGGTCGGGCGGACCTGCGATGAAGAGATTGAAACCTGACAGTGCCATGGCACGGACGTAGATCGGCACATCCACGTTCCACTTTGGTTCGATCAGGCTGTTTTTGGAATTGTCCGGTGCAGCTTTGTTTTGAGCTGTGGCGGCCTGTTTTTTGCCGCCTCCTCCAGCACCGGCTCGGCCGCTGAACTGAATCGCCTCACCGAATTTGCCCTTTGCCGGGCGACCGCCGCTGAGTGTTCCGTTATTGCGGTGCAGTGACATATCGCGAGCTGTGCCGTCATCAAAGCTGACCACCAGCACCGGTTCAGGGTGCATTTCGGAGCCGTCTGTGAAGCGTGCTTTGACGGTGGCTGCATCGACAGCCGCGAAGTACAGGCGGACTTCATCGATAATGCCCACAAACTGATTGGGCAACTGATAATCGCCGACGGCAGAGCCGGCGTCGTTGCCGATTTCGAGGCCCTGAGCGGGATCCTTTGTCAGCATACTGGTGGCTCGCCCCTCGGCCGCCAGCTCGCCGTCCACGTACAGCTGCATTCCAAGACTGCCATCCAGCACACCGACGAGGTGATGCCAGCCACCGACAATTCGTTTTGCACCAACAACCGAGGCCAGCTGGCTTTGAGCTCTGATCAGGAAGGCCGGTTTGCCGTTTTCCAGTGTCAGTGCAAAACCTTCCGCAGGACCGCCTCGGGCCACCACCACGCCATTGGGATTTGTGGACGTGATCCAGGCTTCCACGGTGAGGGGGCGGCTGGTGGGATCCAGTGCCGGGGTTTTGGCGAACTGAGCGAACTGGCCGATGTTTGTGGCGGCTTTGCCACCGGCCGGTGCCGCTTTGCGGGCGAAGTCCCCGGGAATCTCGGGAGGTTCGGGGACTGCTGCGTAAAGCTGACGTTCCATGGTTGTGGTCCAGCGGAAGTATTCCGGTTTACGACCGTACCCGAACACGTAACCGCCACCATTGACCATGATGTCGCCAGAGGGAGCGAATCTGCCGGCCTGATAGTAACCGCCATGTCCTCCGGCGAAGTTGCGTCCATAAACCCAGTAGGAGCGATGGAACCAGCTGTCATCCAGAAAGCCCATCGGCGCGAACAGGTGCACGCCTTCGCCGCGCTGGGCGGATCCCTGGGCGACGAAATCTCCCGAGATCGGGCCGATTTCGAGTCGATTTCCCTGGAAGTCGAACTTCTGGGACTTCATGTAAACGAACTGATCATCGGCGGTGAGGATATCCGGCAGTCCCACGGGCATTTGCAGAATCTGCAGTTTCTCCTGCATGTTGTTGCCGGTTTCCGGATTGGTTTCGTCCATGATGGTTTCTGACAGTTTGGCACCATCGGCCAGATTCAGCCGTACCAGTCGCAGTCCGCCATCCAGAAAGTTGGATCTGCCGGCAACAGCCCAGACGGCATCCTGTTTAATGAGGACGCTGCCGTGGACGGGCCACAGTGATTCCAGTTGCTCGAACGCCATGATGCGGCGGTCGAGCGGTGCGACGCGGTATTTCCATGCCAGTTGCCCGCTGTCGGCCTGCAGGCAGTAGACCCAGCCGTCGGTGCAGCCAAAGACAGCTCGACCGCGGTGGATAGTGGGCGGCGAATCGATGCGGGCGCCCGCGGTGAAAGACCAGCGGATTGTTCCCTGCTGGTGATCGATGGCATACAGCGTATGAGCATCGGAGCGGGCGACGTACGTCAGGTCTTTAGCAATGACGGGGGATGTCAGCCGTCCCCCCAGTGTCAGTTTCCAGAGGGGCTGGACCTTTGCGGGGACTTCCTGCCGGGAGGTGCCGCTGCGTTTTTCATCATGGCGGAAGGTGGGCCAGTCGTCATTGCCGTCGAAGTCGGCGATGGCTGCCAGCGGTTCCTGCCATGCCGGGCCTGTTGTCAGCCGTCCCTCTTCGGGGATCTGACCGGGAATCGGTCGTGTGGGTGCGGTGGGTGCAAGAGCGTTGAACCCATACAGCTTGGCTTCTGGATAACAGGCACAGTTGTGTGGCGGAGTATAGGTCAGACCGTTGCAGGGCATGACTCCATACAGGCAGCCGCCGCGAACCCAGTGATGGATGTCCCAGTGTTCCTTTTCAAAGTCTACGAATTCGACTCCTGTGCGTGACGGAATCAGAAAGTTGTCGGTGGCTTTGGCGATATAGCAGCGGTGGTGAAACCAGTAGGTGTCAACATCCGGGGCGAATTCCTTTTTCACTGCACCGCTGCGTGGATCGCGACCGGTGAAAACGCCGGTGTCTTTGCCGGAGGTCGTCGGGGCGCACCAGACCAGTCCGTCGACGACCATCAGGTCCTGCGGTGACTGATAGCCGGAGTTTGGATGATCTGATTCCCACAGCTGTTTGCCTGAGGCGGAATCGACGCTGATCATTTTTCCGTCCCCGCCGGCGTACAGGACCACATCCTGCCAGACGACCAGTCGGGGACCGAAATTGAACGTGAACTGACGGCGTCGTGTGACGGGTTCACTGGCCCAGACGAGATTTCCGGACTGTGGATCGAGTGCTGCCAGGGATTCTCCGTCGTGGTAGTACACGCGGTGCTGATCGGCGGCGAGGGTGAGGGGTGAGATGCGGGTCTGGCGGGCCCACAGCTGTTTTCCAGTGGCAGCTTCGAACGCCATGATCACTCGTGGTTCTTCATTCCAGAAGAATTCCTGACCGACTTTTGCCTGATCACCGACGCGCCCGTTGGCGGGTGCATAGCTGTCGCGTTCACCGGGACCTTTGCGTGACACTGTGAACAGGATGCCATTGGACAGGATGACTTCTTCGGTGGCAGCTGAGCCCTCGTAGGTGCGGAGCGTTTTTCCGGTGGCGGCATCGAGGGCTTCGAGCGGACCGTCGTTGCTGAGTACGGAATAGACTTCGTGATCGGCGGAGATCAGTCGTCGGGCCAGGTGCGTCGGGCCACTTTTCAGGGGCCAAAGGTGATTCTGCCAGTCGGTGATGTCGCGTTTCCAGAGGATGACACCGTTGAAGGCATCACGGGCAATGAGTTTCCAGCGGGAGGGAAGCTGGATTGAGATGCGGCTGCCTTCATCCATGATGTAGAACATGCGTCCGTTGGTGGACACGAGGGCGCTCATGCTGGCCATGCGGTCATGATGTCTGGACCAGCGCGGGCTGCCGACCCACTGCAGGTGTCGGGGCGAATTGACGACGGTGTCGTGAGCGACGGCATTTCCTGAGGCGTCGTGCAGGTAGTGCGACCATTCATCGATGGATGCGGGCCGTGGTTTTGTGAGCTGCTGCCACTGTCCGTCGGGCTGACGCAGCAGCGCCTGTCCATTGGGTACAAGCACTCGCAGAATTTCCTCGCGCTGAGCCGTGCTGCCGGTGTCCGCGATCAGCAGATTGACCGAATTGTCGACGTAGGGCAGCTGTGGCTCAGCGTGCTGAATGACGGACACATCGCCGTACAGGCCTGCGTTGCGAATGGTGCTGCGTGCCTGTTCGACGAGCGCCGGATCGGCTTCCAGACCATGAACCTGAAACGAGTCGGACTGTCGGAGTGCGAGTGTCAGGCTGCCATTGCCGCAGCCGGAGTGCACGATCAGTCCGCCGCGGACCTGAGTTTGCCGGAGCAGTTGTGACGCCTGTTCCTGTGGGTCAGGAGTGCCGGGATTCTGGGCACTGGCGGGTGCTGCTGTGATTGTCAGCAGCAGGCAAAGCAGCAGGTGGACGGGATGCAGGGACATGCAGAGACTCCTGGAGTCCTGGGTGGGATGAGCCTGAACCGTTGTGGAAACGGCATTTTTTGCGAGTTTGTAATGTAGCGACGGACGTTTGGAAGAGCGAGCAGTTGGGCGGTGCGGTGGCGGAATTGCACGAAAACCGGGCGACACGCCCGGACAGGGCTCGACAGCATTCCTTCGGGCCGTGAGAATCCGGCGGGGTGGAGGTTTTGGATGCACCGAATTTCGGGGCGACACTGGATTCCAGGGATATTCAGATGCTGGTGGAAAGTTGTCCGCAGCAGACGCTGCAGCATGTGTCTGCCGCCCGGCAGCGAGGACTGCTGACGGGTTGTGTCCCCACGATGGGTGCGCTGCATCAGGGGCATGTCAGTCTGATGCAGCGGGCGCGCAGCGAGTGCGGCTATGTGACGGCCACGATTTTCGTAAATCCCACGCAGTTTGGGCCTCAGGAGGATTTTTCAAAGTATCCCAGAACGCTGCAGTCGGATCTGCAGTTGTGTGAGCAGGCCGGCGTGGATCTGGTGTTTACGCCGCAGACTGATCAGATGTATGCGGCCGACGCGGAAACCGTGGTGCATGTGGGTCGGTTGACGACGCTGCTTGAGGGGGCTCACAGGCCCGGTCATTTTGACGGCGTGACCACGGTGGTGGCCAAATTGCTGATGATTACTCAGCCGCACAAGGCCTATTTTGGGCAAAAGGACTATCAGCAGCAGCTGGTGGTTCGGCGTATGGTGCGGGATTTGAACATTCCGGTTGAGATTGTGACATGTCCGATCATACGGGAATCGGATGGTCTGGCGATGAGCAGTCGCAATCGCTATTTGACGGCGGAAGAGCGGCAGACAGCGACAGCGCTGTCGGGGGCATTGCGGCTGGCCGAGCGATTGTGCAGTCAGTCTGGTGCTGTGCCGTCGGTGGTGGAACAGCAGATGCAGCAAATGCTGCTGCAGACACCGGGGCTGGTTCTGCAGTATGCTGTGCTGGCCGATCCGGAGACTTTGCAGCCGCTGCCGGAGCGTGTGCCGAGTGGCACCTCGTGTGTTGCGCTGATTGCAGCCCGTGTCGGCACGACGCGTCTGATCGATAATCTGCTGCTGGTTTTTGGCTGAGCCTTCTGGAAGTCATCATGCGCACGAACCTGCTGAGATTCATGTTTGATTCGGCGTGGCGCTTTGATGCGGCCGGCAACGAGTTGTATGTGGGAGCGGGCTGGCTGATTCTGGTGTGGACATTGGCTGTGTGCGTGTTGTCAGCACAACTCTGGCGGCGCGAGGGAAGCGTGGTGGAAGCCCTGCTGGCAGCCGGATTCTGGCTGGTGGTTCCTGCAGGATTTCTGGGTTTGCTGCTGCTGCAGCCGGATATCGGGATCGTGCGGGACGGGTTCCCGGTGTTTGGCTATGGATTCATGATGTTTGTGGGTTTCTCCACAGCCAGTTGGCTGGCTGCGCGACGCATTCGTTCGATTGGCGTGGATCCGGACATCATCTGGGACATGCTGATGTGGGCTCTGATACCGGGATTGATCGGAGCGCGGGCTTATTTTCTGCTGCGACATGGCAATCCGGCATTTTCAGCGGCGACGGGGCTGCAGAAGGTGATTGCTGCGGTGGCATTGTGGGATGGCGGGATCGTGTTTTACGGCAGCGTGATTGGCGGGATGGCGGGGATCGCGACATTCTGTCGTCTGCGGAAGCTGCCGCTGGTACCGATTCTGGATGTGCTGACGCCCTCACTGCTGGTGGGGGAGGGATTTGGAAGGATTGGCTGTTTTCTGTATGGCTGCTGTTATGGTCGGGCCTGCAGTCTGCCGTGGGCGGTGCAGTTTCCGCCTGACAGCCTGACGTTTGGTCAACTGGTGGTCAAGGGGCAGCTGGATCCGCTGGCGCAGGCGACCATGCCTTTGCATCCGGTCCAGCTTTACAGCTCCGCTGCGGCTTTTGTGCTGGCCGGTATTCTGGCGTGGTATTTTCGCAGACGTCCGTATGACGGTGCGGTGATGAGTCTGGCAGCGATTTTGTATCCGATTTCCCGTTATGGTCTGGAATCTCTGCGGGCGGATGTGGCTCCTTTCAGTCTGGGGCTGAAGGACGCTGAAATTTTCAGTCTGCTGCTGGTGGCAGTCGGAATTGGCGGGATGTATTATTTTTCACGTCATCGACGGCTGACCGGCTCGCGGAAAGCGGAGGGAATGCCGACCGGCTGACTGGTGGTGGCTGGCAGTTGCGGGGACGGTTTTCAGCGGACGAGTTTTAGCAGGCGAACTTGCGTGGGCGAGCCATCGGATCAGCAGCTCATTTCTGACGCTCTGCGGGGTACAGCGGATTCTGCAGAGGCGTTTGACCTGCTGGTGCTGCGGTATCAGGATCGGCTGGTGCACAGTCTGGAGCACAGTCTGGGTTCCCGTGAGGATGCATTGGATGCAGCGCAGCAGGCCTTTCTGCTGGCCTGGCAGCAGCTGTCAAAATTCCGAGGGGACTCAGGGTTTTATTCGTGGCTGTACCGGATTGCCCGCAATGCCGCGATCAGCAGCGTGCGACGTCGGCGTCCGGCTGGTTCATTGGATCAGCTGACGGAGGCTGGTCTGGCGGAGCCTGTTGATCAGGGAACGGCAGGGACTACCGGAGCAGCCCTGGAACTGGACGAAGAAGTTCAGCGACTGCGGCAGGCGCTGCGCCAGGTGCCTCAGGATTTTCGTGAAGTTCTGGTGCTGAAGGACATTGACGAGATGTCTTATGAGCAGATTTCTGAGCTGCTCGGGATTCCGCTGGGTACGGTGCGCAGCCGTCTGTTTCGGGCTCGTCAGGATCTGCTGGATCGGATGCAGCGACTGGAACGGGATCAGTAGGTCTGCTGCTGCAGGGGCAGGGGGTTCCAGGATGCGAAGTACATGGCCTGCGGTACTGTGGAAGCGGCAAACTGTTCGCTGAGTGATGGTGTGCGAGCGGCAGCTCCCAGTACGACATCGATCAGTCCCGGCATGGCCCGATACTCGAACACTTCGTACTGATCCAGCTGCAGCTGTGCGGCGAGGGCCTTGACGGCGTCTTCCTGATAGCCCAGTTCGTCCACGAGGCCATTGTCGAGAGCCTGCTGAGCGGTGTAGATCTGGCCGGTTGCCAGTTTGCGAATGGCTTCCTGATCCAGTTGTTTCCGACCTGCATCAATGACACCGATGAAGCGGTCGAAGGAGTCCTTCAGAATGGCGTCCCAGACCTGTGTTTCCTGAGGAGTCATGTCGCGGAAGGGGTTCAGGGTATCCTTCAGCGGGCCGGTGGTCAGTGGCTCCACTTTCACTCCCACGGTTTCCGCCAGTTTTGTGGCGTTGTAGCGCGCAATGATGACACCGATGGAACCGGTCCAGGTTGTGGGTTCAGCGAAGATGCGGGAGGATTCACCGGGGGCGACGGCGATGTAGTAGCCGCCCGAGGCGGCCAGGCGTTTCATGGACACCCAGACCGGTTTTGTGGCTGCCAGCAGTTCAATTTCGTGATGCAGCTGATGGCTGTCTGCCACGAATCCTCCGGGGCTGTCAATCGACAGCAGCACTCCGCGAACCGACTGATCCTTTGCTGCCTGTCGCAGCTGGCGAATCCAGCGTTCGGTAAAGGGTGGGCTGATCATGCCTTCGACGGAGATCACGGCGATGCGTGCGGCGGCGCCGCGGGTGCCTTCGAGGAACAGCTCCGGGATGTCCGTGCCGGAGGTCGTCAGGCTGGGTCCCAGCAGCAGCCAGAAGTTCAGCAGCAGTGACAGGGTCAGCAGGATGCGGGCAAGTCGTCCGGAAGGTTTTCCGGAGGCATCGCCGGAAACGACACGGATCGTGATCTGCTGCTGTCCGACGGTCACTGCTTCACCAGCTCGCACCGTTGTTTCACTGCTCATAAGTCTGCCAGGGTTGTAATGAATTCAAGTGCCGGAAGTGGTCAGGGCCGCGGGGGGGAAGTATGGGGCGAGTGATCGAGCGAGTCAAAGCAGCGGGGTATTGGGGGGCGAGATCAGCGAGAATCGGCATTTCCAGCCACCTGGCCGAAATTCCGCGCCGATTCAGGGGGTTTTGGGGGAATGCGGGGATTCTTTCGGTCGTTCCGGTTTTTCATGTTCCAGTAATCCTGTCTGTCGCAGGGACTGAAAAACCCAAACAAGTGCACCAACCGGCCTTTTCGGAACCGTCGATACAAACGGCAGTGCGTGAGCCTTGATGCGTGGATCGCAGCGTGGCATTGAGGGGCAGAAAAGTTCCGGGAGAGGAAAGTTGTCATGAAGACAGAAAAGTGGGTGAGCCGCACGTTTGTGGTGGCGGCAATGTCGGCCACGGTGGCGGTGCCGATGTCCGGGTCTGCTCAGGGGATGCAGGATTCTGCAGTGTCTCGCAACAGCGGCAAGGCTCAGGTGCAGTCCGCTTCGCATGGCACCAGCGTGAACGGGGAACTTCAGAAGCTGTTTCAGCAGAGCGGTCAGGAGATGCCGTCGATGCGGTCTCAGGATCTGCCGAACGCTCAGAACATGCAGACTCAACTGGTGCGGAAGAAGCCGGCTGAGCCTCCGAAGAAGGAGAACGTGTTCAAGAAGTTCTGGGGCAAGGTGACAGGGCGTGGCACTGCTCCTGCGGCTGCTCCGGCTCCGGTTCCTCCGGACTACCGTGAACCGGCTCCGGTACCAGCAACGGCTGGACCGGCTGGCGGGCTGCGTCGTTCGGCTCCGCTGCCTGCTGCTGCTGCTGCTGCGCCCAAAGCTGTCGCCGCCCGGCCGGCTTTCCCCAGCATTATGAAGCCTGCTGCAACTCCGAACGGTGAACCTGCTGCCGTGCCTCCGGTGGCTGGTCACAGCCTGCGACCTCGCACGACGGTATCGGAGCCTGCGACAGCGGGGCCTGCCGGTTTGCCGGGACTGTCCGGTAAGCCTGCGCGGTTCACGCAGCCCGGAGCAGCTCCGGCCTTCATGCCGAAAGCAGAAGCGGCCGCTGCGGCTGCCGCGGCTTCAGCCTCCGCTGCGGCGAAGCAGGTGTCATCGGCGGCCAATGCGACGGTTGATGCGGTCAAAAAACAGTCGGAGTTTCCGGAACTGTTTGGCGGTGCGGAGGCTGATGCAGCTGCAGACCCGCTGGATCTGGATTCGATTGCCGAGGCCATGCAGGAGCAGGAAAACAGCGTGAAGCAGCAGGCCAGTGCGGCTGCTGAGACCATCACAGAGACCGTGCAGCAGAAAGCAGCCACAGTGGATGCTGCGGTGCAGGAAGCAGAGCAGGCTCTGAAGTCAGTGGCTGAGGAAAATCCCTTTACGGGAGTGATTCTGGAGCAGCAGAAAGAGACACTGCCGGAAGCCATACAGTTTGAGGAAGCGGAAGCAGCGCAGCAGTCCCGCGTGGCACAGCCGCCGGCGTTCGAACCTTCGCTGCCGTCCGATCTGCCGACATTCCCTGCAGCCGCACCGACGACGGAAACCGAGACTGAGTCATCAGCCGCAGGTGAATCCCAGGCTGCCCCGTCAGAGCAGCTGCGGAGCCTGCCGGATGAGAAGCTGCGGGTGGCGATGGAAAATGATGAGCGACAGAAACAGCTGACTCGCATCCGCGAGCGAGGTGAGCAGACGGGCTTCAAGGGATTCTGTCCGGTTGCCCTGCGTGATCACCGTGAGCTGATCGATGCGGATTCCGCGATCACCGCGCAGTTTGGACTGCAGACATATACGTTTTCTTCTGAACAGGCTCGTTCGCTGTTTGAAGCTGATCCGACTCGATATGCCCCGGCTTCCGGTGGCTGCGATGTGGTGGTACTGGCCAGAGAAGGTGTGGAACGTCCCGGTCGTCTGGACTTTGCACTGTGGTTCCGCGGTCGTCTGTACATGTTTGAAACTCGCGATTCAATGTCCGAGTTCCACGCGTCTCCGAGAACCTTCGCAGTGGAGCAGTGAGCATTGTCGAAGTGCAGTGCACTGAGCAGTATTTGCGACGCTGAACTGAAGCCGGATCCTTTGGATCCGGCTTTTTTTGTTATGAGGTTGTGGGTGGCTGAGCAACGGAGCGCAGAATTCGCGTTTGTCTGCATTTGGGCGGCCGGGTCAGGCCCATGACAGGGCGGGCATCGGCAGAAAATGCCGTCTCAGCATCTTTTTCCAGCGGGTGTTCCTGTCGAAACTTGATTTTCTTGAAAATCGACCACGGTTTTGCCTGGATTCGCTGTGAAGACGTGTTGACACTCGCGACCGATCACAGCTATCAATCGGCCTCTCAAGCCGGACCTGACTCACTGGTCCAGATATCCTTTCCCGTTCTCCTCTCTTCCTCTCCGGACTTGCTCCGGAAAACTTCCTGATACCCCGTTTCACCTCCGTTCAGGGCTTTCTCGGCCTGATGTTCGGGAGTGTTGCTTCAGGAATTTCACGTCTCTCTCCCTCCGTCTCTCCCTCAGCTCTCAGATCGAGGACATCATGAACGAGTTCCCGCACGGTGCTCATCATGAGCCGCATATTCTGCGGTTCCCGCATTCCGCGCCGACTGCCCCTCCGGAACCCCGCACAACTGCTCCGGAACCGGAAGCAGTGAATCGCACAGTTCTGGTCTTTTCGCCCCGTCCGGGAGCCCGCCAGCTGCTTGCTGACGACGTTCGCAAACGAGGCATGCAGGTGTGCGAGACAGACAGTCCCGACGCCATGCTGTTTCATCTGAGCCGGCAGGAATTCTGCTGCTGTATCATCGATGATGCGGATTCGGTGTCACGCATTCAGGAAGTGAATGCCGCCATCCGCGCTCACTCACGAGCATCGCAGGTGCTGTGCATTGTGAGCGAAGATTCCCGCTGGGGACGTGAAACCGTTCCATCGTTCGACTGCGATGTCATCGAACGTCCATACTCAGCATCCCGTTTCGGTGCCGCTCTGCTCAACGCACTGCGTCGCGGAGAACTGGTTCGCGAGAATGAAAAGCTGCGACGCCAGCTGCTGAATCGAAACCTGATGGATCTGGTCGGCAGCACGCCCGCCATGCAGTCACTGCGAGAATCCATTCGGATTGCTGCGGATGACGATCGTACGGTGCTGGTGCGAGGCGAACCGGGCAGCGGAACCACACTGGTTGCTGAGGGCCTGCATCGCTGCAGCCGTCGAGCCGGTCGACCTTTCCTGCGTATCGACTGCAGCCTGCACTCCGTGGAAACGCTCGAACATCAGCTGTTCGGAGACGAAACTGCTGATGGCTTCCCCGGCTACCTGAAGATGGGTGACGGCGGATCCATTCTGCTGGATAATGTCGATACTGTCGCCCTGCCGTTCCAGAAACGTCTGGCACAGTTACTGGAGCAGCGGGCCGCTGCTGTTTTGAATGGAACCACGGATGGTCCCAATATCCGTTTCATCGCTGCTACTCATGGCGACCTGAACAGGC
>Ga0209985_10003620_pt1 | contig 13037 bp, 11 predicted proteins | sample NOAtaG_FD_187305 | JGI IMG/M metagenome (GOLD analysis project Ga0209985, IMG submission 187305) | Freshwater lake microbial communities from Lake Erie, under a cyanobacterial bloom - NOAA_Erie_Diel6S_1000h metaG (SPAdes) (version 2) | ecosystem: Environmental > Aquatic > Freshwater > Lake ...
CTCCACGTTCACCGTGATGGGCTCACTGAACACGTTGCAACCCACCTGGTTAGTCGCGCTCAAGGTGTAGGTGGTGGTGGCCGTGGGGCAGACGGTGGGGGTGAAGGTGTCCGCATCGGTCATGTTGGTCGTTGGGTCCCAACTGAAGATCACGGGGCCTACGATCTCGGGGTCATCAAAGGAGATGCTCCAACCACTAAGAAGGCCCACTCCGATGCCGAGACCGGGGGCATTGAACGTGGCGGACCACACCCCGTTGGGGTCGCATCCATTGAGGTTGGAGAAGGCTTGGTTCGGGGCATAAGGCCCACCGCCTGGGAAGGGGGGAGCGAGCAGCGACCCACCCACGGGTATGAAACAGGTGTTGTTGTAGTTCCCTGATGCGATGCCCTGCGGGGCCAGGATGATGCTTCCACAACCATTGGGTGCGTTCAGCGTGAGGGTGAAACTCCCCGGGTTCAGGTCGCAGGTGCCACCAAAGGGCACGGTAGCTCCATTGCACGGACATCCTCCGAAATTGAAACAGATGCTGCTTCCCGTGAAATTGAAACCATTGATGCACGCTTGCGTGATGGAACCGTCGATCAGCCCCGCCATGTTCAAGCCCTGCACATTGATGTTCACGCTGGCATTACCACCGACCACGAGGTCGATCTGGTTGTTCGAGAAGGTGGGTGTGCTCGCCGGTGATACCTGGTGGTAGGCACTGGCGTTCAAGGTCACACAATCCCCCTGGCAGATGTCCTCATCCGGGCCCATGTCGAAAATGATGACAGGGTCCACCACGTTGATGGTGACCTCATCGGTGCAGGTGTTGGTACCGTCCGTGATGATGGCCGTGTACGTGGTGGTGGTGAGCGGGCAGATCGGGGTGGGGTTGGCACCGCCGCCACTGCCAAGGCCGTATGAATAACCATCGTGCAACCACGTGATCCCGTAGTTGGGGTCGTTCAGGGTGATCTCGATGTCATCGATCCCCCAATGGTCGTTGATGTCATCGCTCACATCGTTCTGGTGCCAGCGGATCAGGGTGGCGGGGGTCTGGGCGCCTGCGGGGATGGCGAAACACCAGGTATTCCAGTTGGTGAGTTGGGGGTCATAGCCGCCGTTCGGATCGAAGTAGTTGATGGTGATCCAATTCGCACCACCGTTGATGGAATAGTCGAGGAACACGCCTTCCTGTGGTTCATCGGGACCTTCACAGGGCGAATCGTCGCCTTGAATGGCGAAGCGCATGTCGAAGCAGATGTTCCCCCCCAGTGTGAGGTCCAAAGGATTGGTGACCATGGTGCGCGGGTTGATGGAGCCCTGTCCCATCCACAGGTGCGGCGTTCCGTTGCCCGGCCCGCAGGGGTTATTGAACTGTGCGCTTTGGGTGAATTGCCACCCGACCGGTGCACCGCTGTTGAAGTCCTCCGAGAAGGCCACATTGCCGGTGCCATTGCCGAACGCCGAGAGCGTAACGCAGGAGCCACAGGTGATGGTGGTCTGCGATGATGATGTAAGCAACTGACATTGGGCAACGGCCCATTGCGGTCCGGAAAGCCCAAGCAGCGCTATGATCAGGAAAGGGAAGGATGTCCTGTTGCTGGATCCGACACCGGGCAATGCAGGGAAGGCTAAGAACACAGTGCGTGCGGACTTTGGGTCGGCAATATAAGGTGGGACGTTGAAAGCGACCCCCAAGGTGCCTGGCTCTGGCTGAGGCTTATGCGTTGTATGGTTTCCGGTCCGCGATACTTCGCCCCAAGGTCAATTCATCGGCCTGGTCCAGGTCGGTGCCCACGCTGATGCCGCGGGCGATGGTGGTGACCAGTATACCGGCCTCCACCAGGCGACGGTTCAGGTAGAAGCCGGTGGTGTCGCCTTCCAACGTGCCCCCAAGGGCCAGCAGTACCTCGCGCACTCCTCCGGATCGCACGCGATCCATAAGCTGTGGTGTGTTCAGGTCGTCGGGGCCGACACCTTCCATGGGGTCGATCACTCCGCCCAACACATGATATAGTCCCCGGAACTGGCGCGTGTTCTCAATGGCGATCACATCGCGAATGTCCTCCACCACACAAATAAGGCCGCCATCGCGGTGCGGGTCGCGGCAAATGGTGCAGCGCGGCTCGTCGCTGATGTTGCAGCACACCTCGCAGTACCGCACCTCATCGCGCATGCGGCGGATGGCATCACTGAACCGGGCCACCTCCTGTGGTTCGCGCCTTAACAGGTCCAGGGCCAAACGCATGGCGGTACGCCGACCAATGCCTGGTAGCGTGGCCAGTTGGTCCACCGCATGTTCAAGCAGGGTCGAGGATAGGGACATGCTTCAAAGTTAGCAAGGGTGTTCCAGGCCTCAGTGATGCTCGATCCCTTTGGAAATGGCCAACGTTCAGTTCCGCTGGAAAATGTAGAAGTCCGCGAAGGAGGAGGTGAAAGGGTCGCCGTTGTATGGATAACGGTTGGGGATATGAGCGATCTGCCGGAACTCCGGGGCGTGCGCTGCCACCCAGTCTGTGAACTTCCTGTGCCGCACATGTGCCGAAGGGCTGGCGAACTCGTTCTCGGTGCGGTTGGAGGAATAGATGATGACGAATTTGCGCGAAGCCCTGAACAGGTCGTGCATGTAGGTGTGATAAACATCATCCTCGATCAGGTGGTAGATCACATCGAGACTGAGCGTAAGGTCGGCCTGCTCACCGGCGTAGGCCTCCATGTCGCGGAATTCCTTGGTGGCATCGCCCTTGAAAAGGGTCCGGCACTTGTCCAATACGGTCGGACTTACATCGTAACCGGTATACTTCCCGAATCGGAAAAGGGCCAACTGGTTCCCATCGCCACAGCCCAGTTCGATCACCGAGCGGATGGCGTTCTGTTGAACGAGATCGTTCAGTACCTCGGCCTTGAACTCGGCGAACTTGGCGTATGAACCGCTTCCCGAGTTACCGCCCTGGCTGTATCGCTCCTCCCAATAATTGCCGGACGAGGAGAAGGTGGAGGGCATGGGTGCTGGCCTGTGGAACAGACCGACAACGCGCCGCAGCATGGGGATCCGTTTGAATATGCTCTTCATTGTTCTATCCCGAACGCTGATCACATACGCCCCAACCTCGAGTGGTCGGGATGTGGTGCCAGGGTGTTCGTGCAGTGGCGCTCCTGTTTCTCAAGCGCCTGCGGCGAATATAGCCGCTCATTTTTTGGGTCGAGCACGTTGCACTTGGACGGTACAATGTGCCGAGGAAGCTTTCCTTCGGCAGAACGTGCTTCAACACCGAGCATGGACAACTTCTCCTGACAAGGCAAGGATAACCTGTTCGGTAGCCTTTTCTTCGCACGCATGTCGCCCCTGCTGGTCCTTTCCGTCATCGTCGCCTACTTCGCGCTGCTCTACGGCATCTCCGTCGTCACCTCGCGCGGTGCGGGCAACAGCGCGTTCTTCCTTGGTGAACGGAAGTCGCCGTGGTACATCGTTGCCTTTGGTATGATCGGCGCCTCGCTCAGCGGGGTCACCTTCATCAGTGTGCCGGGCATGGTGGGCACCGATCAGTTCAGTTACCTGCAGATGGTGCTGGGTTACCTCCCGGGCTATGCGGTCATTGCGTTCGTGCTGATGCCGCTCTATTATCGACTACAGCTTACCTCCATCTACGGCTATCTGGGTGAACGGTTCGGGCGCAGCAGTTACCTCACCGGAGCATGGTTCTTCCTCCTCAGTCGCAGTGTGGGTTCGGCAGCGCGATTATACCTGGTGGCGGTCGTCCTGCAGTACCTGTTGTTCGATGCCTGGGGTATTCCCTTCGTGGTGACGGTGGTGATCACCATTGCGCTGATCTGGCTCTACACCCACAAGGGCGGCATGCGTACCATCATCTGGACCGATACCCTGCAGACCGCGTTCATGTTGCTGGCCGTGGGGCTTACCGTGGTGCTTCTGGGCCAGAAGCTGGGCTGGGGCATCGCCGAGACCTTGTCCCAGGTAAAGGCCAGCGAACTGAGCCGCGTGTTCTTCTTCGATGATCCCAAACCGGGCACCTACTTCTGGAAACAGTTCCTGGGCGGAATGTTCATCGCCATCGCCATGACCGGGCTGGACCAGGACATGATGCAGAAGAACCTGAGCTGTCGCAGCATCGGCGAAGCGCAGAAGAACATGGTGAGCTTCAGCCTGGTGCTGGTGGTGGTGAACCTGGTGTTCCTGACGTTGGGCGCCCTGCTGTTCCTGTATGTGGAGCGCTTCGGCATCACCCTTCCCGCCAAGGCCGATCAGATCTATCCCTTGATCGCCACAGGTGGGACGCTGCCGGTCATCGTGGGCCTGCTATTCATCCTCGGCCTTATCGCTGCCGCCTATTCCAGTGCCGACAGTGCCCTCACCGCTCTTACCACCAGTGTTTGTGTGGATGTGTTAGAGATCGACAAACGGCCCGAGGACCAACGCCTGCCGCTTCGCCATCGGGTACACCTGGTCATGAGCGTGGTGATGGTGCTGTTGATCCTGCTGTTCAAGCTGCTGAACGATGACAGTGTGATCAAGACCGTGTTCAAGGTGGCCGGCTATACGTATGGTCCCTTGCTGGGCCTCTTCGCCTTCGGCATGCTCACGCGACTCGCTGTGCGCGATCGCTGGGTGCCTCTGGTGGCCGTGCTTTCGCCGCTCGTTACGTACATGCTCGATCGCAATAGTGAGCAGCTTTTCGGCGGTTATCGTTTTGGTTTCGAACTGCTGCTGGTGAACGCGGCCATCACGTTCATGGGCTTATTGCTTTTGCGCAAGCGCTGATCATTCCATGCGGATCGATACTGCCGCTGCCAGTTGCGCTTACCGCGTGGAGGTCGACAAGATGAAGCTGCGAACTAGGAATTGGATGCTTGGCGTGACAGGCGTGCACGGATACCTTCGGGAGTCGCCTCGGAAGTGGACATGAAGAACGTACCTTCCTTAGTCTTCACAGTGCAACGAGATGGGTCATTCTCGTTGATCTCAACACGGTAACCAACGCTGTGTATCTCGATCAATTCCTTTATGTTCAGTGCAAGGTCAGCATCAGGTTCCACTTTCTGTTGATCGATCAAAGAAGGAAATAGGTGCCTTTGGTCTAGTTCCCATATCCGTTGTACAGCGAAGTTTCTGACATGTTTGCTTACATCGTTCAGACCCTTGAGCAAGATCTGATCACTAACAGTTCCTGCGGGCAATGGACCCATCATTTGGATAACACGGAGCCTTACTGTGGCCTTCCGGTGGGTCATCATTTCTAGCAACAGTCGCCCCAATTCCTCGAAGTGGTGAGATAATGTCATGGTCCACGCGATATGGTTGAAGGCGAGGTCCCTGTCATGCGTTTGAATACCCTCACGCAGAAGAGGAACTGTAGAGGGTAGAAGCTCGCGTTTCTTTATGACATGAATGACCTCATCCATTAACCGATTCTGTGCAATGACAGCTTCTGAGGGTTGGCTTGGGTCATCGTCCTTCCAATATTCGCTACCATCGTTGAATAGGAAGATGCTGGGTTTATTCGGCTCTTCCCAGTGGATACCAGGGCCTTTCCAGTTCTCCCAAGTTGTCGACATCGAATGCAAATAGTAGCACTTCTAGAGTAGAAGAAGTCCCGTTATCATTTCACATTCGAATCACTTTCACTTAGATCCGTTATGAATCCTGCCGCTGCCAGTTGCGCTCGATCACCTCCAGCAGCTCGTCGTGGATGGCACTGTTGCTGGCCACGATCTCCTCGTCGAACACCGGGTCCTTGCTGGGCAGGAAGCCGCTGACCTTGCCGCCGGCCTCACGGACCAGCAGCACCCCGGCCGCCACATCCCAGCTGTTGAGGCCGTACTCGTAGAAGGCCTCGAAGCGCCCGCAGGCCACGTAGGCCAGGTCGGCGGCTGCACTGCCCAGGCGACGGATGCCGCGGGTGCGGTGCATCAGTTCGCGCAGCAGGTCCATGTACTCGGCCTCGTAGCCGAAATCGTCATAAGGGAAGCCCGTGGCCAGCAGGCTGTCCTGCAATTCCTTGCGGGCCGAGACACGGATGGGCTTGCCGTTCAAGTAGGCGCCGCCTCCTTTCCAGGCAGTGAAGCGCTCATCGCGGGTCACCTCGTGCACCACGCCCAGCAAGGGTTCGGTGCCATCGACCAGGGCGATGCTGATGCAGTAGCACGGCACGCCATGCACGAAGTTGGTGGTGCCGTCCAGCGGATCGATGATCCAGTTGAGGCCAACGCCCTGCTCGCCGCTGCCTTCCTCGGCGATGAAGCCGGCATTGGGCAGCAGCTTCTCCAGCGCTTCCACGATCCGGTCCTCTGCAGTGTGGTCCACATGCGTCACCAGGTTGTTGGCGCTCTTGCTCGAAACGCCTGCTTCGGTAAGCTTCGGTGCTTCAGTGCGGATGAATGCCGCGATGTCGATACAGATCGATTCGACCTGTTTAGTGAGCAGTTCCAGGTTCATGGTCGGAGTTCTTTTTTCTGCGTAGCCAGAGCATGCCACCAATGCCGCCCAACATGAGCAGCGAAGCGATGATCTCGGCCTGCGTGATGTTCCCCAGCAGGTGCACGTTCACGCGGATCTTCTCGATGAAGAAGCGTTCAAGGCCGTTCAGGAACAGGAAGAGGAAGAAGATGGTGCCTGCGGGGCGCATCCGCTTGCGCAGCGCCCAGAGCAGGAAGAAGAAACCCACGCAAACAATGGTCTCATAGAGCGGGGTGGGGAACACGGTCTCCGGTAGAACGGTGCAATAGCCATCGAAGCAGGGTCTTCCATCGGTGAGCGGCACACCCACGCTGTTCACGTTGTTCGGGTAGTCATATTGCCACAGCCATTTCGGGCCAGGGCCCACGAAGGTGGTGTTCACGATGCCCCAATCGCCGTCGCCACTGACCTGGCAGCCGATCCGCCCGACCCCGTAGGCCAGCATCACGCCCGGGGCCGCACTATCGGCGCCCTGCCACACGGGTATGCCGTGCTTTGCGAAATAGCGGATCACCATGGCACCGGCCACGATCAAACCTCCGTACATGGTCAATCCGCTGAACAGGCCGTCCCCGCCCGGGTGCTTCAGGAAGGCCACGAACTCCGATGGGTTCTCGAGCCAGTGGAACAACTTGGCGCCGATCAGGCCCCACAAGGCGGCCGTGAGCGTGACGTTCCCGGCATGCTCACTGGGCAGCATCTGCACGGTCTCCGTGCGTGGCTCTTTCAACCGGTTCCTCTGTTTATCCCACCAGGCGAACGACGCCATGGCAGCAGAGCCAAGCAGTCCTCCCACCAGCGATCCCTGGCCGCTCAGCAGAAAGCCTTGCGGATCGGCGGTGGCCTCGGACAAGTGCAGCACCATGTAAAGCAGCTTGTAGCCCAGCACGAAGCCCAGCACTCCTTGTACCAACAGTTCGCTCACCGTTGCGGGTGCACCGATGATGACCTTGCGTGTGGCGGCCTTCAGTAGCCCGGCCTTTTCGCGGCGACGGAGCTCCAACCCCAGCGTCCAACTGGCGAACACAAAGGCCAGTGCCACGAAGAACCCGAAGCTGTTCAGGAACTTCAGCGCAGGCAGATCAAGGCCCGTGAGGTCCAGTAAGGCGTGGTAGAGGGTGGGGTACATGCCGGTCGGTTCGTTCAGGTGAGCAACGGTACGTCGAGTTGAACGTGATCCACCGTTCCATTCACGTGTCCATCACCATTGACCCGTTCCAAGGTGACCGGTACCACAGTATTCACCAACGCCGCATCGTAGGGGAGCGTCACCCGCACATAGTTGTCGGTGTAGCCCTCCAAGGTCGTTGCCTTGCTCGCATCTTCCCCGTGCTCGAACAGCACCCTGCGTGTGGTGCCGATGTGCCGTTCCTGGAAGGCGCGTTGCATTTTATTGCTGAGGATCCGGAGCTGCTTGGTGCGTTCGCGGCGCACCTCCATGGGCACGGTGTCCTCCATGCGTACGGCGGTGGTGTTGGCCCGTTCGCTATAGGTGAACACATGCAGGTAGTCCACCGGCAGGCTGCGCAGATAGGCATGCGTGCGCAGGAATTCCTCATCGGTCTCACCCGGTGTTCCGGTGATCACGTCCACACCAATGCAGGCGTGCGGCATGCGCGCCTTGATACGCTGTACGCGTTCAGTGTACAAGGCCGTGTCGTAGCGACGGCGCATGCGTTCCAGAATGCGATCGCTGCCGCTTTGGAGGGGCATGTGGAAGTGGGGCGCGAATCGTCCGCTATCGGCCACCATGTCGATGATGCCGTCGTGGCACAGGTTGGGCTCAATACTGCTGATGCGGAACCGTTCGATCCCTTCCACACGGTCCAAGGCATGCAGCAATCCCAGCAGGTCCTCGTTGTGGCTGCGGCCGAAATCGCCTGTGTTCACACCGGTGAGCACGATCTCCTTCACACCTGATGCAGCGATCTGTCGGGCCTGTTCAACGGTCTCTGCGATCGTGGCGCTGCGGCTTCTACCCCGGGCAAGTGGGATGGTGCAGAAGGAACAGAAGTAGTCACACCCGTCCTGCACCTTAAGGAAGGTACGCGTGCGGTCGTTGGAGTTGTAGGAGGGGACGAACCGCTTCACTTCTTTGATGGCGCCATACATGGCCTTGCCCACCGCGAGCTTGCCTTCGAGGCCTTCAATGTGGGCCGCCAGATCGAACTTCTCGTTGGCGCCCAGCACCAGGTCCACACCGGGAATGGCCGCGATCTCCTCGGGTTTCAGCTGCGCATAGCAACCCACCACGGCAATGAACGCTTCGGGATTGATGCCCTGGAACCGACGTACATGTCGACGGCATTCCTTGTCCGCGTTCTCGGTCACGCTGCACGTGTTCAGTACGAACACATCGGGCCTTTCCTCCACCTTCACCCGGGCATAGCCTGCCTCCTCCAGCGAACGGGCCAGGGTACTGGTCTCGCTGAAGTTGAGCTTGCAACCAAGGGTGTGGAAGGCAACAGTGCGTGCGTGGCGCATGGCGAAGGGCCGCAAAGGTACCGACAGGCCTGTGAACGTGACGTTCAGGCTGTTGATGTAGCTGTTGACCGCGGACCATGGGCAATGAACATGGGGAGAAGTGATCGTTGTGTACCAAAAGCCATTGGTCGCAATGGTCATTTCGGGCCATTTGTCAAGTTTTTTTCGAGGGGGAAGCAACCATCCCATGTCAGGCCGTCATTACAGTACCTTTTCGCTCCGCCATGGAACGCATACGCTCCGCCGATCGCAGCCAATTGATCCGATTCAGCATGGTGGTCTTCGCCGTGCTGGCCTTGGTGTCCTTCGCTCTCGCCGGGGTGGTGGGATAAGGCGCCGGACTACCTTTGGCGGTATGCTCCGCCTGTCGCTTCCTGCCCTTGTCCTGTGGGCATCAGCCCTCTCCGCCCAGCCTACGCCAAAGTCCCTGTTGTGGCGTGTTTCGCGTGAGGGTTCTGTCAGCACCAGCTACCTCTACGGTACCATCCATAGTCGCGACAATAGGGCCTTCCAGTTCGGCGATTCCGTGATGCCTGCCATGGCAAGGTGCAGCATTGTGGCCGGTGAACTGGACCTTGAAGCGACGCGCTCGAGCATGAGCGGTCTGTTGGGCTCCATGATGCTGCCTGACGACCAGCGTTTGGAGGACCTGTACCGCAAGAAGGACTGGAAGGTGGTGGACGCTGCCTTGAAGGAGCGTTTCGGGCCGATGGCGACGATGCTGTACCGCATGAAACCATTCTATGTACTGGCCTTGATGACCGAGGGGACTGAGGACGGGCAAGGTCATTCGCGCATGTTGGACGATGAATTGATGGTCCGTGGTCGCAACAACGGTCAGCGTGTGATCGGCCTGGAGACCATGGAGGAACAGTTCAAGGCGATGGATGCCATTCCGCTGAAGGAACAGGCGAACATGCTGCTCCATCAGGTGAAGGAAGGCAAAGGCGAAGAACAGTTGGACCGGATGTTGGAGGCATACGCGATGCAGGACCTCGATGCCTTGTTCGTGGTGATGGAGCAACAAGGGGGGATCCCGGAGGCCATGGAGAAGGCCCTGTTCACGGACCGCAATCATCGCATGGTGCAGCGGTTGGACAGCCTGATGCGGATGGGTGAACAGGTGTTCTTCCTGGTGGGAGCGGGTCACCTGCCGCGTGCCAATGGCTTGGTCGAGCTGCTCCGGCTGCGTGGTTATTCCGTGGACCCTGTGTTCAGTGTGGCCACACGTCGTGAGGAGGACGTGGAACAGGACCGATGACCGATCACCGGGCTTTGTCCGTTGATCTAACGCGCTCTCACGGCCAGGTTGCAGCTCACAGGCCGATGGTCGCTCAGCTCATCCGGTAACGTGCGGAAGTCCCACGTTTCCAGTTCTTCGTTATGCAGGATGTGATCGATGCGCAATGAGGGTAGCTTTCCGATATACGTGCCACCCAGCCCCCGTCCACTTTCCGTAAAGGCATCGGTCAGCAGTTCCCTGAACTGGCCGTAAGCGCGGCTCATGGGAACATCGTTCATGTCCCCACAGTACACCACCGGGTGCGGGCTGGTGGTCATGTGTTCCACAATGCGGTCCACTTCGCCCACACGGCGCATCACACCCGCCCTCAATCGTTTGAGGATGCGCAGACCACCTCGCTTCAAGGTGTCGCCGGGTGTGTCAGTGTCCAACGATCCCAGGAAGGCATAGTCATCATTGCCAAAGTGGTACGATGCGAGGTGCGCATTGTAGACCCGGATGGTATCCCCATCCACTGCGATATCGCTCCAAATGCACTGGTTGTTCGGGTTCTCGGGGAAGGCGATCACGCCACGCGCCACAATGGGCCTGGTGCTGAAGGTGGCCACTCCGAAATGTGAATCGAAGCGCCCATGCTGGGGATAGTGCTCATGCACATGGGTATACCTGAAATTGCGCATCAGGTCGTCCTTGGTGCGGAAGAAGCGCTTATTGGGGCTGTGGAAGAACTCCTGCAGGCACAGGATATCGGCATCCTCGCGATGGAACAGGTCGAAAATGGCATCACGCGTGTGGGCGTTGTGGGTCCAGTTGTACAGATCGAACACACGCACATTGTAACTAAGCACTTTCAGCCCTTCTCCTTGGACCGCTGTCGAAGGTGAACCGCGACCGAACAATTGCACATGGTCGCCGATATGTCCCCAACCCAGCAACAAGGCCGCACCACTGAGCAGCACGCGCTTGGGGCGGAAGAAGGCCCACCATCCCATGAGCCCGAGGTGCACGAGCAACTGATAGGGGTAGGTGAAGGCGAGCAAGGCCAGCGGCCAGAAGTACCGGGGGCTGATATGCGGTGCCAGATACGTGACCAGCAATACCACGACCGCCACTACATTGATCCACCACATGGGGCGGAGCCAGGGCGACGGACGTCGGGGCTTGTTGGTCGGTGTCTCCTTCTTCATGACCGCAGGGGCCGATACTTACCGGGCTTCCGTTTCAAGGACGCAAATGTGGCCGATGTGTTGTGTGCAGAATGTGAATTGAACAAGGATCACTGGTCGTTGCTGGCCTTGAACAACAGGTCCTTTTCCTCCTTTGAAAGGCTGTCGTACCCGCTGCGCGAGATCTTGTCCAAAATGGCATCGATCCGGGCCTGTTTCTGTTGTTGCGCTGCAGCCGAGCGCTGGGTACCACCCACATCGGGTCGTTTCTCCACCCTCATCCGCGGTCCCTTTTTCCGTTTCAGGATGCCTGTCATTCGTTCCAATGCGTTCACCAGTCCGAGCGACCAGTCACGCCCCTTGGTGAGCTGGCGTGCCGCAATGAACCCGTAAAGCGCACCTCCGATGTGGGCTTCGTGCGCCACGCCATCACCGGAGCCGATACCCACCAGGTCCAGCAATAGGAAGACCGCGGCCACGTACATCAGCTTCACCGGGCCGATCAGGATCAGGTTCACGATCATTTCGGGGCGGTAGGCGGCAATGCCGATGAACACGCTGAGAACGCCCGCCGAAGCGCCCATGATGCCTGCCCCACCACCCGTATGAAGGCCGGGCAATGCGTTGTTCATCAACACGTAAAGCGCCAGTCCGCTCAGTCCGCCGAGCAGGTAGTGCCCAAGAAGACGTTTGCCGCCCAGCAGGTCCTCGAACAGGCGTCCTCCGAACCAGAGCAATAGCATGTTCCAGAAAATGTGGCCCAGTCCGGTATGTACGAACATGTAGGTGATCACCGTCCAAGGCCGGGTGGCGAGGACGTGCAGGTCGGCCGTGCTGCGCAACCATTGCACGATGTACTGGTCGCGCAGCACCTGAGCACCCATCCCACTTCCTCCGGCGGGCAGGAAAAGCAGGTAGGCCAGCACCATCGCCACGAACACCGCCACGTTGATCAGGATCAGGCGCACGGTCATGCCGCCTGTATGCCATTTCATCCGGAGGTCGTTCTGCAGGGCCATGGAATGGTTCGGCGGTCGTTACGTGGGACTTTATCGGTCACGAAGGTTATTCGCAAAGTTCGGGCGCTGCATGCTCCTACAGTCACCGTTCATCAAGGACAGGCTTTTGTATTCTTCATAATCGTCCCTTTCATCGCCAAGGGTGGTGGCTGCCACTTTGGTCGCGATGTCGCCACAATTGAATGAGCAGATAACCGACGATCATGCCCCCCAAATGGGCCAGATGTGCCACGTTGTCGTTCGGATTGCTCCGGATGGCACTGTATACCGAAATGCCACCCAGGATGAGCACGAAGTACTTCGCCTTGATGGGAATGAAAAGGGGGAACATGATCAACTGGACGTTCGGATAGATGACGCCGAACGCCAGCAACACACCGTAGATGGCACCGGACGCCCCCACCATGGGTACGTTGAACAATCCATTGAGGATGTCCATGTACGGGTTGTGGAACTCCTCGCGGGCCAGCCACATGGCCGGGCCACGGACCTGTACTTCGGCATATTCATCGGGGGTGAGCAGTTCCTTCAACTTGTAGAAGTCGAACACGTGTGCCCCGGAATAGAAGAGCGCCGCCCCCACGCCGGTGAGCATGTAGAACGATAGGAACCGTTGTGAGCCCCAGCGATATTCCAAGGGCGGTCCCAGCATGAACAATCCG
>Ga0209985_10003621_pt1 | contig 13037 bp, 11 predicted proteins | sample NOAtaG_FD_187305 | JGI IMG/M metagenome (GOLD analysis project Ga0209985, IMG submission 187305) | Freshwater lake microbial communities from Lake Erie, under a cyanobacterial bloom - NOAA_Erie_Diel6S_1000h metaG (SPAdes) (version 2) | ecosystem: Environmental > Aquatic > Freshwater > Lake ...
GGGTGGCGACAGGTTCTGACTCCACGCGATGCCCGCCACCGATTCCCAACCGCCCACGACCGGTTCCCCCAAAGGCGCCCCCGCGAAGGAGAACCTGCTGCTGAACCTGGCGTGCAACGTCTTCCTGCCGGGGTTGGTGCTCTCCAAGCTCAGCCAACCGGAGCGGCTCGGACCGCTCTGGGCCCTGGTCGCGGCCCTGGCCCTGCCGCTGGGATATGGCCTCTGGGACTGGATGAAGCGCCGGCATTGGAACCTGTTCTCGACCCTCGGCATCGCCGGGACGCTGGCCACGGGCGGCATGTCCCTGGGCGGGCACTTCGGGTGGTGGAAAGCGACGGCGCTGTGGTTCGCCATCAAGGAGGCCTCCATCCCCTTGATCATCGGCCTGAGCATCCCGCTGACGCTGCGATCGAAGACACCGCTGGTGAAGACCCTGCTCTACAACGACCAGGTGCTGGAGACGGCCAAGGTCGCCGAGGCCCTGCGCCATCGGAACGCCGAGGGCGCCTTCGACCGGTTGCTCCGAGAGTCGTCCTGGCTGCTGGCGGTCTCGTTCCTCCTGAGTTCCGCGCTCAACTTCTTCCTGGCGATGTGGCTGCTGAAGGCCGTGCCCAACTCCCCGGAATGGAACGAGCAACTCGGACGCATGAATTGGCTCAGTTGGCCGGTGATTGTCGTGCCGAGCATGGGAATGATGGTCTGGGCGCTGTTCCGCCTGCTCAACGGCATCCAACGGCTGACGGGGCTGCCCCCGGAGCAGTTGTTCCGGGGGCAGCATGCTCCGAGGTCCTGAGCGCCGGGCACCTGTCCGACCAACGCGCCCTCACCCCTTCCCGGCCTGACCCGTCTGAGCCGCCTCCACGGCGGTGAAGTCCAACTCACCGGCGCCATCGGCCGACACGTTCACCGTGTCGCGCGGCTTGAAGTCGCCCGCCAGGAGGCGCTGGGCCAGCGGATTGAGCAGCAGGTCCTGAATCGCCCGCTTGAGCGGACGGGCCCCGAACTGCGGATCATAGCCCTCCTCCGCCAAGCGCTTGCGGGCCGAGTCGGCGACCCGCAGGTGGATTTGCTGACCCGCCACCCGCCGGATCACCTGGTCCAACTGGATGTCCACGATGCGTCCCAGGTGGGACTCGTCGAGGCTGTGGAAGAGGATGGTGTCGTCCACCCGATTCAGGAACTCCGGCCGGAAGTGACGCCGCAGCTCGGCCAGCACCTGGTCCTCCATGGTCTGGCGGGCCGCGGGGGTGTTCTTCGCGTCGAGGAAATACTCCTGGATGATGGACGACCCGATGTTGGAGGTCAGGATCACCACCGTGTTCTTGAAGTCCACGGTGCGGCCCTGGCCGTCGGTGAGACGCCCGTCGTCCAGCACCTGCAACAGCAGGTTGAACACGTCATGGTGGGCCTTCTCGATCTCGTCGAAGAGCACCACGGAATACGGCCGACGGCGCACCGCCTCACTCAACTGGCCACCCTCCTCGTAGCCCACGTATCCCGGAGGCGCGCCGACCAACCGGGCCACGGCGTGCTTCTCCATGTACTCGGACATGTCGATGCGCACCATCGCCTGGTCGTCATCGAAGAGGAACTCGGCCAAGGCACGCGCCAGCTCGGTCTTTCCGACGCCGGTCGGCCCCAGGAAGATGAACGAACCGATCGGTCGGCCCGGGTCACCCAGGCCGGAGCGGGCCCGCCGCACGGCGTCGGCCACGGCCTTCACCGCCTCGGATTGTCCCACCACCCGCGCGGCCAGGCGCTCCTCCATGCGCACCAGCTTGGCGCGCTCGCCCTCCAGCATCCGCTGCACGGGGATGCCCGTCCAGGCGGCCACCACCTTGGCGATGTCCTCCTCGGTCACCTCCTGGCGCAGGAGCGCGGCTGGTACCCCCTCCTTGGGCGACTGCTTCTCGACGGCGGCGAGCTTCTGCTCCAGGCCCGGGATGCGCCCGTACTGGATCTCCGCCGCCTTGTTCAGGTCGCCCTTGCGGCGGGCCTGATCCAGCTCCTGGCGCGCCTCTTCCAACTGGCTCTGCAGCAGGCTCACCGCATGGATGGCGGCCTTCTCGTTCTGCCACTGGGCCGACAGCGCACCGGACTTCTCCTTCAGGTCCGCCAATTCGGCATCGAGCTTCTGCAGGCGCTCCCGGCTCGCCTCGTCCTTCTCCTTGGCCAGCGAGGTGCGCTCGATCTGGAACTGGAGGATCTGCCGATCCAGGCGGTCCAGCTCGGTGGGCTTGGAATCGAGTTCCATCTTCAGGCGCGAGGCCGACTCGTCCACCAGGTCCACCGCCTTGTCGGGCAGGAACCGGTCGCTGATGTAACGGTGCGAGAGGGTCGCCGCGGCCACCAGCGCGCTGTCCTGGATGCGCACGCCATGGTGGGTTTCGTAGCGCTCCTTGAGGCCGCGCAGGATCGCGATGGTGCTCTCGACCGACGGCTCGGGCACCTGCACCGGCTGGAAGCGGCGCTCGAGCGCGGGGTCCTTCTCGATGTGCTTGCGGTACTCGTCGAGCGTGGTGGCGCCGATGCAGCGCAGCTCGCCGCGGGCCAGCTGGGGCTTGAGCATGTTGGCCGCGTCGGCAGCGCCCTCCGAGGCACCGGCGCCCACGATGGTGTGCAGCTCGTCGATGAAGAGGATGATCCGCCCCTCGGCCGCGGTGACCTCCTTGAGGAAGGCCTTGAGGCGATCCTCGAACTCGCCCCGGTACTTGGCACCGGCGATCATCGCGCCGATGTCCATCGCGATGACCCGTCGGTCCTTCAGGGACTCGGGCACGTCGCCATCGACGATGCGCTTGGCCAGGCCCTCGACGATGGCCGTCTTGCCCACGCCGGGTTCACCGATGAGCACCGGGTTGTTCTTGGTGCGCCGCGTCAGCACCTGCATCACCCGCCGGATCTCGTCATCCCGGCCGATCACCGGGTCGATCTTGCCCTTTCGGGCCAGGGCCGTGAGGTCCTTGCCGTACTTCTCAAGGGCCTGGAACTTCTCCTCGGGATTGGCATCCGAGACGCGCTGGTTGCCGCGCACGGCGGTCAGCGCCTTGAGCAGCGCCCCGCGCTGGAGACCCAGGCGGCCGGCGATGCGCCGGAAACTGTCGCCCCCCTTTTCCAGCAACCCCAGCAGCAGGTGCTCGGTGGACACGTAGTCGTCCTTCAGCGACTTGGCCTCGGACACCGCCGCCTTGAGGGCCGCCTGGAGATCATTCGACGGATAGGCGTCGGCCCCGCCCTGGACCGTCGGCCGTCGGGTCAATTCCGCCTCGAGGTCGCGGACCCAGCGGGAGAGATCGACTCCGGACTTTTCCAGGAGCGGAGGCACGATGCCGTCGGCCTGCGTCGCGAGGGCGAGGGCCAGGTGCTCGCTGTCGAAGGCGGCATGGGAACGTTCCTGGGCCGTGGATTGGGCGGTCTGGAGGGCCTGCTGGGCCTTCTGGGTCAGTTTGTCGAGTGTCATGGGAGTCCCGCTGCATCGGCCATGCCATCCACGAAACGGACCTCCCGACGGACGAAAACGGCCGGAACGGGGCAGTCTCCCCGGTTCCGGCCGTCGAGGCGCGCCAAGGCGGGACATCCCGACCCACGCGCGCGGGCAGGCTGTCCCAGTCTCCCGCCGATCACTGGGCGGCACCGTAGCCCGCGGCGGGCGTCCCGTCGTCCTGCAGCTTGCCGGTCGCCCAGAGCGTGCCGCGGGTGATCAGGTCGAGGTACACCGGGTCGGCCATGGTGTGGTTGTAGTGCCCCATCGTCGTGCCGAACACCCGGGCCTTGCCGTACTGGTGCACCCAGACATTGGCCTCGCCCTTCTTGGTCTCGTGGCTGTAGCCCACGGCCAGCGGGGTGGCCTCCTTCTCGACCTTCTCGATGATGTAGAGCTCCTCCTTCGGCGTCTGCCAAACGGCCGGGAAACCCTTCATCACCGGGTGCTCGGGCTTCACGTTGGTCATCGGGTAGGCGAAATGCGATCCATGCGAGCGGCTGGTCACGCCCACGAAGCGGAACCACTCGTTGGTCGGCGCCCGGTAGCAGTGCATCGCGCAGTGGATCACCACCGCCGGGGTCCCGGCGCGGTGCGGGGCCACGATGCCCTCCAGCCAGGCCGGATCCTTCTCGTCGGCGTAGCACTCGTTGTGCAGCACCACGTCGTAGCCCGAGGCCCAGTCGGCCTTCTGGTAGGCGCTGACCTTGTGCTGGGTGCCGTCGGCTCCCTTGTCGCGCACCAGCGTGAACTCCACGTTGGCGCGCTTGGAGATCCCCTGCATGAGCGTCACCGCCTGGGCATCGTACTCGTGGCAGCACCCGCCGGTGATGAGCAGCGCCCGGAGCGGCCGCGGACGGGCCCCTGCCTTGCGCTCATAACGGGCCACCAGGATGCCCCCGCCATCGCCCACCTTGAAGGCCTTGGGCAAGTCGGACGAATCCAGCGCGTAGCAGGCCCGAAACCCGGTCGGCGTCTTCTCGACGATGGCCCGCACCCCGCGTCCCACGTTCTGCCCCTCCTCCTCGGTCACGGTCATGACCGGCGGCGTGGATTTCCAATCCATCTCGAACTTGCCCTTGGCAACCATCTGGCCCGCGGCCTCCAGCGTGTACTTGCCGCCGGAAATCCCGAACACCAGCGACTTGCGGGTCTCCTCGGGCAGGGGCCCCTGCTCGGTCTCCAACTCGGCCACGGTCCAGGAACCGTCGAAATCGATGGCGGGGGCTGCGGCGCGAAGCCACAGGGCGGAAAACAACAGGAGGAGACGCGACACGGTCTTCATGGAAATCGCCCCGAGGCTGAACCCGGAATCGCCCCCGGCCAAGCGGGTTTTGAGGGCCGAGGGCAGGACCGTTCCCGCGGAGCCCACTTGTTTCTGCCCGCCTCCCTCAGCCCGCCACCTGCAGCGAGCGGCCGCCGTGGACGAGGTACAGGGCGGCCATGCGGACCGCCAGACCGTTGGTCACCTGCTCGAGGATCACCGACTGCGGACCGTCGGCGATGGCGCTGGCGATCTCGACGCCCCGGTTGATGGGGCCGGGATGCATGATGAGCGCGTCAGGCTTCACCAGGGCCATGCGGCTCTGGTTGAGGCCGAAGAGCGCGGCATACTCGCCGGTGCTGGGAAACATCGAAGCCTTCTGTCGCTCGTGCTGGATGCGCAGGAGATTGATGACATCGGCACCGCGGAGCGCCTCCTCGACGTTCCAGGTCACCCGCACGTTGGGGGCGAACGCCTCGAAGGCCTTGGGCACGAGGGTCGGCGGACCGCAGAGGGTCACGTGGGCGCCCAGCTTGCTGAGGGCCCAGAGGTTCGAGCGGGCCACCCGGCTGTAGAGGATGTCGCCCAGGATGGTCACGTTCAGGCCCTCCACCCGACCCTTCTTCTCGCGGATGGTGAAGACATCCAACAACCCCTGGGTCGGGTGCTCGTGGGCGCCATCGCCCGCGTTGAGCACATGGGCCCCGAGGAATCGCGACAGGAAGTGCGGCGCGCCGCTGGACCCATGACGCAGGATGATGATGTCGGCGTTGAGCGCCTCGAGGTTGCGGGCGGTGTCCTTGAGGGTCTCACCCTTCTTCAGGGAACTGGCCTCGGCCGAGAAGTTGATGACGTCGGCGCTCAGCCGCAGGGCCGCCAACTCGAAGCTGATGCGCGTGCGGGTGCTGGGCTCGACGAAGAGGTTGACCACCGTCTTGCCGCGCAGCGCGGGCACCTTCTTGATGGAGCGCTCGCCGACGGCCTTGAACTCGCGGGCCGTGTCGAGCAGATGGACGATCTCCTCCGCCCGGAGGCTCTGCAGGTCGAGCAGGTGTTTGCGATGCCAGGTCATGAAGCGTGGGAGAGGAATTCGGACGTCACCGGATCCTTCGGGGCGGCGTTGGCCGGCGCCTCGCGCAGGAAGACCCCGTCGTCGTCGCCGTCGCCACCCTCCGAGCAGCGGACCAGCACCGACTGGCCCAGGTTCGTGGTCACCTCATGGCCCACGACGTCCGGACGGATGGGCAGTTGTCGATGCCCCCGGTCGATGACCACGGCCAACTGGACGCGGCTGGGCCGCCCGAACTCATGGAGGGCATCCATCGCGGCGCGGATGGTCCGCCCGGTGAAGAACACGTCGTCCACCAGCACGACCCTCCGGCCCTGGATGTCGCCCGGGATCTCGGTCGGGTGGACCGTCGGTGCCGCGCGCCGGTCGAGGTCGTCGCGGTAGAAGGTCACGTCGAGGGTTCCGCAGGGAACCTCGCGGCCGACGATCATCGCCAACTCGGCGGCCAACCGGCGGGCCACGGCCACCCCGCCCCGTTGGATGCCCACGAGCACGGGAAGGTCCGGGCGGGGATCGGCGCCGGCAATCTCCCGGGCCATGCGCTCCAGGGTGCGCCGGAGGGACGGGGCGTCGAGCAGCGGGGTGGTCATCGAGCGGGGATCCGGAGCCGGGTCGGAGGGGTGGTTCGGCGGGAGGGGGCCCCGATTCGGACGGGGGTTCCGGCGGGTCCGGGTCGGACGGCCGCGGGGGATGCCGGTCGGAAGGGACTGCCGTTCAGGCCGTTCAGGGTCTCAGAAGGTGTTGCCCGAGGTGCGGGAGCGCCGCCAGCTGGAGCGGTGCTTGGTGATCCAGTCGACCAGGGCCGCCTCAAAACCGATGTCGTGCCCGGCCTTCTCCGACTCGATCCACTTGTGCTTCAGGATCTCCTCCTTCTCGGCGAGGAATTCCCGGTACAGCGAAGACCGGTGGAGGATCCCGTTCTCCGTTCCGGACGTGGGTAGGGAATGCGTCATGTGACGGATGGGTGACCTAACGGCGACATCCTACTGCCGATCGCCGTCCTGTAAACGGGTTTTCCTCCCGCCGGCGGCCCGATCTGCGCTATCCTCCGACCCTTGAAACGGATCCTCACCCTGATCAGCGCGATGGCGCTCCTTTGGGCCGGCTGCACCTCCCCAGGCCACCCGGCCGGTTCGACGACGCTGACCCAACCCTTGAGCGTTGCCGAGTCGTGGACCCTCACGCCGCAGTCGGCCAGGTTCGATGCCTCGGCGCTGGTGCGGCTGCCCGACGGCCGCCTGCTCACGGTCAACGACAAGGAAACGGGGCTGTTCGAGATCCGCTTTCCCCGGTCGGGCACCGAGGCCGAACTGGTGCCCTACGCGAGCCTGTCCCCGGCGCTGTTCGGGCCGCTGACCCCGGGGCGGGACCTGCCCTGGGACGTCGAGGGCATCGGCATCGACAGCTCGGGCGCACTCTATCTTTGCGAGGAACACCTCCGGTGGATCCTCCGTCAACCGGCCCCCGGGAAGCCGCTGGAGCGCCTGTCCATCGACTGGTCACCCGCCTCCCACTGGTTCAGCAAGACCGACCGCAACGCCTCCTTCGAGGGCGTGGCTGTCGGCGACCGGTTCCTCTATGTGGCCAACGAACGCGACACCGGCCGCATCCTCGAGATCGACCGCAAAACCCTCCGGGTGACGGGCGACTTCCAACCGCGCCCCCCGGGGGCCGCCGGCGACGACATCCACTACACCGACCTCTGCTGGTTCGACGGCGAACTCTGGGCCCTGTGCCGGGAGCACCGTCGGGTCCTGTGCATCGATCCCAAGACCCATGCCGTCCGCCTGTGCTTCAGCTACTTCCCCATCGAGATGGATCCGAGGTACGCGTACCAGCACCTGCTGCCCTATGGGTTTTTCGAGGGGCTCAGCGTGGATGCCGACAACGTCTGGCTGCTGGTCGACAACAACGGGTATCCGCGCAAGTCCAACCCCCAGGATGCCCGACCGTTGCTGCTGCGTTGCCCGCGGCCTGATCGTGCGAAACGGTAGCGCCGGAAAAACCGGTCGACCGGACGACTCACACCCCACCGAAGCGGCGGTGACGCCGGGCGTATTCCTCAAGCGCCTCGCACAGGTGCGCCTTGCGGAACTCGGGCCAGAGCGTCTGGGTGATGACGAACTCCGCGTAGCTGAGCTGCCAGAGCAGGAAGTTGCTGATGCGCATCTCGCCGCTGGTGCGGATCATCAGGTCGGGGTCGGGCCAATGGCGGGTGTACAGGTGCTCGGAGACCACCCGCTCGTTGATCTCGGCCGGATCGAGCGCACCCGACTTCACCTTGTCGGCGATGGCCCGCGTGGCCTCGATCAACTCGGTGCGCCCGCCGTAGCTCAGGGCCAGGATCAGCGTCAGGCCGTTGTTCTTGGCCAGGGCGGCCCGGGTCTTGGCCAACTGCTCCTGCACGGCCTCCGGCAGCCGCCAGATCTGGCCGATGGCCTCGAGCCGGACATTGTTCCGGTTCAACTCCCCGATCTCGTTCTTCAGGAAGCGGGCCAGATACTTCATGAGCGTATCGACCTCGTCCTTCGGACGGTTCCAGTTCTCCACCGAGAAGGCGTAGAGCGTGAGGTACTTGATGCCCAGTTCACCGGCCGAGCGGACGATGGTGCGCACCGACTCCACGCCGTTGCGGTGCCCCTCCACCCGGGGCAGCCCGCGCTGCTTGGCCCACCGGCCGTTGCCGTCCATGATGACGGCGACGTGCGTCGGCAGGTTGGCCTGGGCCGCGGCGGACAGCTTGGGCTCGGAGCTCACGGCGGATCCCTCAGACGAACAGGGTCTGCGCGCGGGCCGGGCCGACACTGGCGATGGTCAGGCGGGCGCCCGTCATCTGGGAAATGGCCAGCAGGTAGTTGCGGCAATTCACCGGAAGGTCCTCCCAGCGGGTGGCCTGCTCGGTGGAGGTCTCCCAGCCAGGGAAGGTCTCGTAGACAGGCTCGCAGCGGGCCAGCACCTCGTGGTCGGCCGGGAAATGGCGCAGGGTCTGGCCGTTGGCGCGGTAGGCCACGCACACCTGGAGGGTCTTCAGGGAATCGAGGCCATCGATGTTGGTGATGGCCAGCTCGTCGATGCCGTTGACCATGGTCGCATGACGGGTGGCCACGGCGTCGAACCAGCCGCAGCGGCGGGCCCGGCCCGTGGTCGAGCCGAACTCGCGCCCCATGCCGTGCAGGAGGTCACTCACCTCGGCGCTCTCGGTCGGCAGCGGGCCACCACCGACGCGGGTGGTGTAGGCCTTGAGCACGCCGATGACCTTGTCCATGCGGTTCGGCGGCACGCCCGACCCCGTGCAGGCGCCGCCCGAGGTGGTGTTCGACGAGGTCACGAAGGGATAGGTGCCGTGGTCGATGTCGAGGAAGGTGCCCTGGGCACCCTCGAACAGGATGTTGCCGCCGCGCCGGGTCACCTCGTGCAGGTACACCACCGTGTTGATGACGAAGGGTCGCAGGCGGTCGGCGGCGGCCGTGGACTCGGCCAGCACCTGGTCGTAGTCAAGCGGGGTGCCGCCGAGCGAGCGGATGAGCGCGTTGTTCTCGTCCAGGCGCTGTCGCAGCAGGACCGGGAAACGCTCGCGGTGGATCAGGTCCAGCACGCGGATCCCCACGCGGGCGACCTTGTCGCCGTAGGTGGGGCCGATGCCGCGCTTGGTGGTGCCGATCTTCTGTTCACCCTTCTGGGCCTCGCGGGCGCCGTCGAGTTCGCGATGCCACGGGAACACCACGTGCGCCGTCTCGGAGATGCGGAAGTTCTCCGGCGTCACCGACACGCCGAGCTTGGCCAGCCCGTCGAGCTCCTTCACCAGGCCCACGGGGTCCATGACCACTCCGTTGCCGATCACGCACACCTTGCCGGGGCGGAGGATGCCGCTGGGGATGAGGTGCAGGACGTACTTGTCCTTGCCCACGAAGACCGTGTGGCCCGCGTTGTTGCCGCCCTGGGTGCGGACCACGACCTCCGACTGCTCGGTCAGCACGTCGATGATCTTGCCCTTGCCTTCGTCGCCCCACTGGGCGCCGACGAGAATCACATTAGCCATGGATGAACGCCCATCGTGAACAGCAAAAGGCCCCGACTGAGATCACGTCAGGGCCACGCGTTCCGATGACAGCTTTCGGACCCTAAGGACACCGGTCCCCGGGGTCAACGGTGCAGGATCGGCGTGGAGGATCGATGACGGCAGGGCCGCGAGGCCTGGATTGCCGGCCGGCCCCGGGCGAGGACCGCCAACGGTCCCCAAATGCCGGATCGGCTCAACGCACCGGAGATCCGGGGTCGACCCACGCTCCGGGGTGGCGGATGTCGCGGGCCTCGTACAGGTAGACGGTCTCCTCGGCGATGTTCTTGGCATGGTCGGCGATGCGTTCCAAGGCCTTGCTGATGGTCATCAGGTGCAGGCACCGGCCGATGCGGGCGGGATCCTCGACCATCATCCCGGTCAGTTCCCGGTGCAGCGCCCGGTTCAACGCGTCGACCTCCTTGTCGCGCGGCACCACCGCCCGCGCCTTGGCGGTGTCGCCGTGGACGAAGGCATCCAGGGCATCGCGGAGCATCGAGGTCGCCATGTGGGACATCCTCGGGATGTCGTCGTAGGGCTTGAGCTGCGGCTCCAGGCCCAGCTTGAGGGCGCGCCGCGCGATGGTGGTCGACTCGTCCCCGATCCGTTCCAGGTCCCGGGTGACCTTGATGGCCACGGTGATCAGCCGAAGCTGACCCGCGAGGGGGGCCTTGGTCAGCAGCGCGATGGCCGCCGCATCCAGTTCCATCTCCAACTGGTCGAGCGGTTCGTCACCGGCGGCCACGCTGCGGGCCAGGTCGTCATCCCGATCCACCAGCGCGCGCACGGCCCTCACGACCAGGCCTTCGGCCATCGCCGCCATCCGGAGCAACTGGTCCTTCAGCCCGGCGATCTCTGACTCCAGCGGTGTCACCGGGAGCATTGGGACGCGGCCTCCGGATTTTGGAAACGATGGAATCGACCCGGGATTCCCCTGCACAGCCGGCACCGAGGACCGACCACGAAGCCATGCCCCGGGAACCGGGAGGCCACCCACCACCGATTCCGGCTCAGCCGGCGCGGCGGCCGGTCAGGTACTCCTCGGTTCGCGGATCCCCGGGCCGGGAGAACAGGCGCCCGGTGTCGTCGACCTCGACCAACTCACCGCCGAGGAGGAATGCGGTGAGGTCGGCGATGCGTGCGGCCTGCTGCAGTCGATGGGTGACCATGAGCAGGGTGAGATCCCGGCGCAGATCCCGAAGGAGCTCCTCGATGCCGGCCGAGGCGACGGGATCCAGTCCGCCGGCGGGCTCGTCGAGCAGCAGCACCTGCGGGTCGACCGCCAGGGCCCGGGCGATGCCCAGGCGGCGCTGCAGGCCTTCCGGCAGCCCGGGAGCGATGTCGCCGAGTCGGTCCTTCACCTCGCTCCACACGCATGCCCGTTGAAGGGCCGCCGCGACCCGGTCGTGCAACTCGGTACCGCGGCACCCGGCGAGCCGGGCACCGAAGGCCACGTTGTCGAAGACCGACCGCGGGAGAAGGCCGGGATCACGGGCGACCAACCCCACCCGCCGGCGAAGCCAACCGACGTCCACGCCCGGGTCGCGGATCTCGACCCCGCCCACCCGGCACTCGCCGGAGATCCGCACGCCGTCGACACGGTCGATCATCCGGTTCAGGCACCGGAGCAGCGTGGACTTGCCGGAACCCGCGGGCCCGATGAGGGCGGTGATCCGCCGCTCCGGGACGGTCAGCGTCACCGACCGCAGCGCCTGGGTGTCCCCGTACCCGACGGACAGGCCACGGACCTCGATCCGGGCGGGTGTCTGGAAACAGGCCTTGGCGTTCACGGCGTCAATCCCGGTCGGGAGGTGTCGGGAGGGTCCGCGATCGCAGCCAACCGCCGAGAGCCCCCGAAATCGCGGACAGCGAGACCAGAAACCCGAGGACCATGGGCAGGGCCCGGCGGGCAACGCCGCCGTCGGTAGAAGGGTCGGACGCCCCGAGGGCCGGATCCAACGCCCCCAGACGCAGGCCGTCCAGACCGGAAGCCTGCCCGATGGTGAGCGCCACCCCGACCAGGAGCAGGAGTGTCCATGCGGCCGAGGCCCGGCTGATGGCCTGCAGCACCCCGCCGGCGATGCCCGGGAGGGCGTTGGGCACCAGCAGATGGAACAGCACCTGGAGGCGGGAGGCGCCCAGGGCGATGGCGGAGGCGCGCCAAGATCGCGGAATCGAACGGAGGGCCTGTTCAGAGGCCGTCACCACCGGCGCCAGGGATACCAGGGCCAGGGAGACCGGAACCCAGGACAGAGCCGGAGGCCCGGCGGCCGCCGAGGCGGCATCGACTCCCTGACGGGCCGAACCCAGGACCGCGGGAACGGAAAGGAGCACCCCTCCGAGCGCCCCGAACACCAGGCCGGGCACCCCCGCCACCCCATGGAACGCCCCCCGCAGCCACCGGGCCCCAGGGCGAGGCGACGATGCCTGTTCAGCCAGGAACACTCCCGACAACACGCCGGCGGGCACCAGAATCAGCAGCAGCGGGAAGGCGCGCGCCGCGATCGCCTGGAGCACCGCCCACCCGCTGGGAAGCCCCCCGAACACCGTCGGTCCCACCGTCCCGCGGATCGGGGGCATCGACGCGCCGGTTGGCCCATCGGGGACACCGGCCAGGGATCGCGACGCCTCCACCACCAGGATCACCGTCACCCACAGCATGGAAAGTCCGATCCCCCAGGCCACCACACCGGCCAGGCGCGGGAGCCAATCATCCCCGTGGGCGATGGACCGGCGCCGGGCCAACGGCGCCGGGGATCGGGGCCTCTCGGGTGTGGAATCCTGATTCATCGGCACGGAAACGATTCCCCATGGTCGACCCGATGCGACCGAATGGAAAGCATCGAGGCATGATCCCCGATCGACACCGCGTGTCCGTTGGGCGCCCGCGAGCCGCCCGAACCGCCATCCAAGGGCGGACTTGGCAGGCCACCGGTGAGGATCCAACCTCCGAGAAGCGACCTCTGGGCCGTGGGCCGCACACCGGCGACCTCGTCGACCGTCCACGGTGCCGCCTTCCAACCCGACATGAGCCACAAGAGCCCCCGCATCGCCGCCCTGCTGGCCGACCTCCCTGCCGATGGGATCGACGGCCTGCCGCGACAATACCTCGGGTTCTTCCGGTGCTTCAACCAGGGCCTCTATTTCGAAGCCCACGACGTGCTCG